>Ga0209228_1000382_pt1 | contig 23128 bp, 20 predicted proteins | sample METZYME_3_150m_FD_187547 | JGI IMG/M metagenome (GOLD analysis project Ga0209228, IMG submission 187547) | Marine microbial communities from oxygen minimum zone in mesopelagic equatorial Pacific - METZYME_3_150m (SPAdes) (version 2) | ecosystem: Environmental > Aquatic > Marine > Oceanic...
GGGTGGTTAAAGAAGACTGGAACCATGTTCACAAATATGATGGCGCGGGACCCGAAAACGCAAACGGGACCCTCTTGGACATAAATAACGAATACACAAGAGGGAATCTGTGGGAAATAGCCCTGTCGAAGTATGTCCACAGGGTTGACGACATAGTGGAGCCAGAGCCGTGGCACTGGAGAGTACACTCGGGAGTCTACTCGATCGGGCTCTTGAGCATGGTGTTCTTAGTCTCCAGGATGCGCAAAGAGAGGACCTTCGACCATGAGTTTTGGGAGAGAAAGGAGTGGGCGGAGGAGAGGCTGGGATTCGCATACTCGAGAAGAAGGGGGATGCTTTCTCTAAAGAGCCTGAAGGGAGAACCTGACGGCACGGTTTTCGAGAAGGTGAGTGACCAGATAGAGGAGTTGACCAAGGTTGTCACCGGCGAGCTGCGAGAAATCGAGTATGATCGGGATTTACTCAAGAGTTGTGCCGAGCTCAACAAGAGGGCCGATGACGTTGGGATCCCGGAAGATGTGCAATTGATTGATATGGATCTGGAGGAGGAGTTCAGGACAATCCAAGAATTCGGTGACTCTAGAGACAGGATCAACTCGGTTCTCATGATCTGCCTGGTTCCCATATATTTCACACTGATCTACCTCGGTCTGAGCATGGTTGCTTACCACCCATTCACTTTGGGCGACTGGGTCCTGGATGACCCTTGGTTGGTGGTTTACATAGGTAATGGATTGGCCTTAGGCATAGTAATTATCTCCACTATAGTGCTGTATCTCCTCTATGGGTTCACCGTATGGTCGGTTTCAGATTTGGTCAGGGAATACGCAGGGGTTCGCTCTCCCCTATTCCCACTCTACAGGCCCCGACCGACTGCTCGGGTGGTCGATTACAGCAACGTGATCGTCCCTGTGGCTGTTGGGTCCTATCTGATCGACGATGTCGTCGCAGGCGGATACGTGGTCACCAGCGCGGGTTTCGACGAGCACGGGAACGAGATATACGAATCCAGCATACCCGTCAGCAGCAGCAGTGATGGCGGTGGCGGCTGCGGTGGTGGCGGCTGCGGTGGTGGCGGCTGCGGTGGTGGCGGCTGCGGTGGTGGCGGTGGATTCTAGGGGTCCTTCCTGCCCCTAATCTTGGCAATCATCGAGCCTATGGTGGCGAGGTATATCTTGTTCCTCCACAGCCAGGAAACCAGCTTGAAGGCGCCTTTCACTCTGCCCATGCTCATTCCGCCTTGTCTTCTCTAGAGAGGCTGACACCCATCTTGCTAGCTGCTCCCTTGACCGTGCCCTTGGGCATATCGCCCTCCTGCTCGAGTGCCGAGAGGGCGGCTAGGACTATGCTCTCGGTGTCTATCTCGAAGAACCTCCTGAGGCTCTCCCTCGTGTCCGAGCGTCCGAATCCATCGGTTCCCAGTACCACGTAGCGGCCCCCTACCCATCTGTGTATCATCTCCGGCACGGCCGCGATGTAGTCGGAAACTGCGACAGTGGCCATATCGTCGCCGAAGCATTCCGAGGCATATGGGTACCTCGTGTCCTGGGGGTTGAGTCTGTTGTGTCGCTCCGAGTCCAAGCCGTCCCTGCGCAGCTCCCCGTAGGATGTGACTGACCATACCTCGGAGGAGACACCGTGTTCGTCCTTCAATGCCGATGCGGCCTCGCGGGCATACTGGAGCATTGGTCCCGACCCGAGTATCCTGACTGATGGCGCCTCTGGGTGTTCCAGTTCCTGGACCTTGTATGCTCCCCTGATTATCCCCTCGTCCGCTCCCTCCGGCTTTGCGACCTGCTGCTGGTTCTCGTTGTACAGCATTATGTAGTGGATGACATCTAGGTCCCTGCCCCACATCTCGTCGATCCCATGACGGATTATCGTTGCGAGTTCGTAGGCATATGCGGGGTCCCATGCGCGGCACCCAGGGACGGTGGACGCGAAGAGAAGGCTGTGCCCGTCTTGGTGCTGCAGACCCTCCCCATTCAGAGTGGTCCTGCCGGCCGTTGCGCCCATGAGGAACCCCCTCGCTCTGGAGTCGGCGGCTGCCCATACCTGATCAGCAATCCTCTGGAAGCCGAACATGGAGTAGAATGTGTAGAAAGGCAGGGTCGGGGACAAGGAGTGGGAGTAGGATGTGGCTGCTGCTGTCCATGTGGCCATGGAGGTGGCCTCGGCGATTCCCTCCTGGATAATCTGTCCGGACTCGGACTCCTTGTAATTCATCAGCATCTTGTGGTCGACGGGTGTGTAGTTCTGACCCACTTGTGAGAATATCCCGAACTCGCTGAAGAGGGGGTCCATGCCGAATGTCCTTCCCTCATCTGGGATTATCGGGACTATCCTGGATCCTACGTCGGACTTGAGCAGGTTCCTCAGGAGTCTGACGAATGCCATGGTCGTTGAGACTAGTTGCCCCTCCCTCGTCCCCTCATCGAACTCGGAGAACGTGGACTCATCCGGAAGCTGTATGTCAATGGGAGGGGATCTCCTAGATGGGAGATATCCGCCCAATTCCTGCCTCCTCTTCCTGATGTAATCGACCTCATCTGAGTCTTCACCAGGATGGAACAGTGGAGTGTCCTCGAGCTCTTGGTCACCTATCGGCAGTTCCAGGGAGTCCCTGTACGCAATCAGGTCATCCAAGGCCATCTTCTTCTTCTGGTGCGTTGAGTTCCTCCCCTCGAAGGAGTCTATCCCCCAGCCCTTCACAGTGTGGGAGAGAATCACCGCAGGCCCATCTGCCGCCTCTGCCGCTTTGTAGGCCGCGTACACCTTGCGAGGATCATGCCCCCCTCTGCGGAGGTTCTCTATTTCCCCATCATTCAGGGATTCTCCAATGGATATTAGTTGCTCGTTCCCTGAGAAGAATTCCGTCCTGAATTCAGAAGGAGGAAGTGTGCTCATCCTCTGCCAGTCCCCATCTGTGATGCCTTCTATTCTGGCTAGTACCGAACCCATGGAGTCCTGGTTCATTATTCGGTCCCAACCTGAGCCCCATAGGACCTTGATGACTGTCCATCCAGCTCCACGATAGAGTCCCTCTAGCTCCTGTATTATCTTCGCATTCCCCCTGACTGGCCCGTCGAGGCGCTGAAGGTTGCAATTGACAACGACGATTAGGTTATCCAGGTTCTCTCTGCCGGCGATTGCAATAGATGCAATTGACTCGGGCTCATCCATCTCGCCATCCCCTAGGAATGCGAACACACGGCTTTCGGAGGTGTCAGCTAGCCCCCTGTGGTGCAGGTACTTCCAGAACCTTGCTTGCATGACGGCAGCTAAGGGGCCGAGCCCCATTGAGACGGTGGTGTACTCCCAGAATTCGGGCATGAGCCTGGGATGAGGGTATGAGGAGAGCCCGTCGGAGAATGCCTCTTGACGGAAGTTGACCAACTGTTCTCTGGATACCCTTCCCTCCATGAAGGCCCGGGCGTATATGCCCGGGCTGCCATGTCCTTGGATGTATATCGCATCCCCAATGCCGTTGCTTTGCTTGCCTCTGAAAATGTGATTGAAACCCACCTCGTATAATGTGGAGCTGGATGCATATGTCGAGATATGTCCGCCAATCCCGTCTATTCTACGGTTCGCATCTGAAACCACCACAGCTGCATTCCACAGTATCATGTTCTGGATCCTTTCCTCCATCTCTAGGTCGCCCGGGTATGGTGGCTGCTGTTCTATTGCAATCGAATTGAGGTAAGGAGTCCTAGATGGCGGGCGGATTGGGATGTCTAAGTCGCCTGCCTCAGACATCAATTCGTGAAGGAGGAGTCTGGCCCTCTCGACCCCATGTGAGTCGACCACCGAGCGTAGCGACTCCAGCCACTCATCGGTCTCCTCGGGATCGAAGTCCGGTAATCTGGGACGTGTTCTTGGGCCTGTCATCTCGAACTCCTGCCCCTATGGGGCAGGCTTCCCACACCCAGTGGTTTATTCAATGTTCGATAGCAAATGGACGTGTTCAGGGCGTTCCCCTGCTAGGACCGACCGTGATAACGTGGCATTCGTGAAGAGTTCTTACTCCGGCCACAGTTATGGACGAGTCGCCCTCGATGCAACGTTGCCCGGACCACTTGGTGACGGTCTTCATCACCGTGCTCTTTCCTGCAGGATTAAGCGGATCGACCTTCAGTTCGACACTGACGTCCTCCAGTTCTCCAAGCCACGAGAGCGCTGCCTCTATCGAACGGCTAGCAATTCCGTGTTGCTGCTCAGAGCTTCTCACCCAATAACCCAGATTCCAATTTGCTTTACCTGACCTTGTTACCCTATCAAAACCGATGATTCCGAGAATGTAGTCATCCCAAGGCCTAATCATCACCCAATGATGGAGGAGCCCCGATCTTCCCATCCTCTCCGTCTCAGATAGGAATTCTCTGATTTGTCCATCGACATCCTGGTCTGGGATTATCCATGGCATGGCTCTGCTGACCTCAGGCCAAGTCTCCTCATACGCCTCTATTATTTCCGATGCACGGAGGCTAGAGGCGGGCCGGAGAACGAGGTTTTCATCGACTCTGATCGTCGAAGTGGCACGTCGTAACACATGCCTGCGGACGAGTACTGTTGCATCAGTACTCCGGATGAGTGTGCCTCATGGTCGGAGCTTTGATCTTGCATTTGAGACATTAGAGTCTTCAGGATATGTCTCCGATGCGACGTCTAGTAGTCTATCTACGGCCTGTACCCTTCCTATCCTCTGGAGAAGTGCTCCGATCGGATAGACTAACTTGGTTCGGTCTCCAAGATGCGGGCCTACCTCGTCCAAAATCACTGTGGCTTGGGCTATGTTCTTTGATCTAGCTGCTTCCATGGCCGATTTAACCATCTGTGCGACCTTTCTTCCTGGCCACATTTCCTGCTGCGCCCATGGCCATATATTCTCAATCTCTGGCTCTTCTGGAATCTTATTTTCCCTGAGGAATGTTAGATTAGGAGGAGGCGGGATTGGCATAGGAGGCTGGTCATCGTCCACTTCTGGGGCTATTATTGGTGGTCTTGGGGGTGGCAAGTCAATGGGAGGCGGGGGTATTGGCTTCTCGGGCTCTGGCTCGGGCTCGGGCTCTGGCTCGGGTTCCGGGGGAGACTCTAGTAAAGTTACAATTTCCGACTTCTTCATCTTAGAGTACCCTGAAAGTCCACGTTCATTTGCCATGGCCTTCAATTTGTCAACTGTTAGGTCGGAAAGGGTGGGTTCCTCGGGCTCTGGCTCGGGCTCTGGCTCGGGCTCTGGCTCGGGCTCTGGCTCGGGCTCTGGAATTGAAGTCTCAGTTTGACCATTTGATTCTGGAACCTCGCTTGGCGCTACGACTTCTACTTCTTCTGCTGCCTCAGATGTAGGTTGAATCAATTCAACGTGTTGAGGGGCTATCTCCTCCAGTGGCTCGGGTTCTGAATCTGGGACCTCGAACTTAGTGACGAACTCGGGTGCATCCTCGGGCTTGAGTTTGTAATCCTCTTCCTCGTTTTCATCATTTGTTTCCGGGAGATCCACACTGAAGGCAAAGGTCGGTTTTTGCTTTGTAACAACGGAGTCGTCCTTTCCATATTGTTTGACGTCGATTGTAACATCGTCCATTGTGAAGGTGGTTTTTGACCAGTCCACTACCTCCTGCTCCTCGTCTTCCTCGAAGTCCCCCAACAACTCGTCAAATAGATCAGACGCAGTTTCATCACCTACGGATGCTTCTTGTTGGTGAGTCGCCTTCTGAAGTTGGTATGAGCACCTTGAGCAGGTATCCGATCCAGAGGGATTTTTTTGTTGGCAGAGTGGGCACTCTATACCATCGTCGTCCTTCTTACGATTGAATTTGAATCGGTCAAACACCGGTATGCACCCCCCCCGTGAGCCGCTTCCCAGAAACTCATCGTATAATCCTCACGGGAAGGTGCTCGATGTGCATCACGGAAAATGGAAGGTTTGCCTCGGGGAATGGTGATGGGGCGTCTTCTACGCGTCGTATCGTGGAAGAGGGGCCCGAGGGACTGCCATCTAGGTTCAAGAGGAGCCAAGATCATCATGAGGGTTACCTGAAGCTGATAAGATTGGAGTTGGAAGACGAGCTCGCATCTACGGAACGCAGACTTAGGAATTGGCCTAAGGAAAGGCTGATCTCGAACGGAGTAGCGCTTTTTGATTTGGTAGCAAAGCCGGATGGTTGGCTATTTGATCAACGTGTGGTGAAACTAAGCAAGAAAGGAAGGAGGGACTTGGGGTCTCATCGATTCAGGCAAGGGGACATCGTGATGCTGAGCAGAGGGGATCCTCTCTCGGAGAAACCTGTTGAGGCAATAGTCAGTGATAGGAGGAGGGACTCAATAAGAGTCGTTCTACCGGAGCTTCCTTCTGACATTCGGAAGGATAGTTGGAGAATGGACAGGGGCGCTAACAGGGTGGCATTCGATAGGATGAGGGATGCTCTAAACTCGTTGTTTCAGGAAGAGGGCGGCGTTCCACTTAGGGATTTGATACTTGGATTAGTACATGACCCCGGAGGAACTGCTTGTCTGCCACCCCAACTTGGAGGAGTCAGAGGGAGGGGTTACACGCTCGACATGAAGTTGAATGAAGCTCAGAGGAAGGCGGCCAAGGCGGCTGTAGAGCAGCGCATGACTCTCATCCAGGGCCCGCCGGGAACTGGGAAGACCCATACTGCAGTTAGGATTCTTGAGGCGTGGGCTCAACAAGACCTGGGGACCATTCTGGCAGTTGCCGACTCCAATGTGGCTGTTGACAACCTGTTGGAAGGTTTACTGAAGCTTGGCGTTAGGGCAGTCAGATTGGGTCAGCCTGTCAAGGTTAGAGAGGAACTTCGAGAGGCGACAATAGATGCACTGATGGAAAAGCACCCCCTGAGGAGGGATCTGGTCGATCATCTAGAGCTCAATGAGAAGCTAGGTAGAAAGATCAAGGGCATGAGAGGGGGAAAGGAGAAGGGGCTGGCTCACAGAGACCTTAGCAGGGGATGGAAAGAAGTACGCAGAATTGAGGGTCAAATGCGTGACGACATTCTTGACAAGGCACAGGTTCTTTGCTGCACCTGCATAGGGACTGGTCATGAAATCCTGGATGGTCGAAGATTTCCGCAAGTCCTGATTGATGAGTCGACACAGGCGACAGAGCCGGCATCCCTTGTGCCCATTGTTCGTGGCGCCAGACAGTTGGTTCTGGTCGGAGATCACAAGCAACTCCCCCCTACTGTGATATCCAGGCGAGCGGAGAATGGAGGGCTGTCGAGGTCACTGTTCGAGAGGGTGATGGATATGGGTGTGGAGGCTCATCTGTTGAACACCCAGTACAGAATGCATCCTGCGATCTCGTCATTCCCGAACAACTCGTTCTATGATGGTCTCCTGATTGACGGGGTGGAAATTTCCCAGAGGCCTTCTCCGGCAGGTATCCTTTGGCCGGACTGGGATGCGCCCATCGCGTTCATTCCCGTTGAAGGGGGAGAGAAGGTAGCTCCGGATGGGGGGTCCAAGGAGAACTCCGTTGAGGCTTCATGGGTCTCAAAGATCGTCGAGGGTCTAGTGGATACTGGTGATGTTGGGATGGGTGACATCGGAGTGATTACCCCCTACGCTGCCCAAGTGAGGGCAATTAGAGACGTTCTTCCTGAATCAATACAGGAGATTGAGGTGAAAACTGTTGATGGTTATCAAGGACGTGAGAAGGAGGTTATCGTCTTCTCGTGCGTGAGGTCGAATAGTGATGGGAAAGTTGGTTTCCTTTCTGATCCGCGAAGATTGAATGTCGCCTTGACTCGTGCGAAGAGGGGATTGATAGTGATTGGTGACCCGTCTACATTGAGGCATGATGAGAATTGGGAATCCTGGCTTAGACATGTAAGGGAACGTAACCTTGAGGCTTGGCACATGCTCGGAATGTCCTGAGGAGATACCATGGTCGACCACGATTCCCCCATATCCCTATCCCCCTCCGGTGGGAGCACATTGGCAAAATCGATAGTTTCTGGACAAACAGACGAGCACTGGAATCTTCCAGAGGGGACAATATTGGCTTCCGGAGTCAGAAGGGGCACGTCTCTAGTGATTGATATCGTGATTGTGACTACCGTCCTCATGCTAGCAACTGGGTGGGAACTATTGCACGTATGGATTCTTGAGACCTGGAGAACATCCCCTCAGCACTCCTTAGCATACACGTTCGTTCTTCTCGCCTCTCACTGGCTGTACTGGAGAGTGACTGGTTTGTGGTACTCAAGATCATTCGGACAGAAGATGATGGGTCTTGCGATTGTCTGCACCGATGGAAGTGCGGTAACCAGTGAAATGTGGGACAGGCGGGCTTTCTGGAAGCTTGTTTACCTAGTTCCACTGGTAAACGCCTTGGTGGGTGTATACGAAGTAGCAAGAATTTTCCAACGCCACACCCATCAAACAAATCTGGATCTCAAGGTGGGAACTATTGTCGCTCATGCCAACTCCCTCCCTCCGGGCATTAGAAAACACATCAGGTAGTTACAATATGGAAAGAGCGGTAAATGCGGCTTTAGAGGGTAGGTGCATCGTCTACCCCACATCCACGCAGCCGGCCTTGGGTTGTATTCCCAATTCCGATGCTTTGGACTTGCTTTTCGAGTTGAAGGAGAGGGGGTATGACCAACCTGTCAGTCTGGGCGTCGCAAAAATTGAACAGGCGGAGGATTTGGTCGAGGTTCCGGATGTTGCGAATGAAATTCTAGATGTATTTCCCTCTGGATCAATCACCCTTCTACTGAGGGCGAAGGAATCTCTTGATCCGAGGGTTGGTGGAAATATGGTCGCTGTCAGGGTGATGTCCCACCCCTCTGCAATCACACTCCTTGAGAAGACTGGCCCTCTGACTGCAACCAGTGCCAACGTAAGTGGGCAGTCGCCGGTGGAGGACTGTGAAGTTGCAGCGGGCCTCCTTTCTTCCCTCGGTAATGAAATAACCTTCGTTTCCGGGAGATGCAAGGGTGGTTTACCCAGTACCTTGATATCGTGCGATTACTCCTATGATACATCTGTCATGTCTGAGATCGAGGTTCTAAGAGAAGGAGTAGTCGGAAAGAGGGAGGTTCAGGAATGGTGGAAGAGTCGGACTTGAAGCAGTGGAGGGACGCTGGTCACGTCGCTAGGAGAACCCTTGAGGGAATAGAGGGTGAAATAGTAGAGGGGAAATCCTGGAATGAGGTAATCGACTCTGCAGAAAGGTTCGTTCGGAGGCATGGGGGCCAAGCTGCCTTCCCGGTTACGATTTCAGTGAACGACTTCGCTGCACACTACACCACAAATTCGCAACTGACCCCCCCGGAAGGCTGGGATAGAGAAATGGTATTCCAGAAGGGGGACCTGGTGAAGTTGGATGTTGGAGTCCACATCAAAGGTGCCCTTGGTGACAATGCGATGACAATCGAAGTCGGTAATGGAGGAAACCACACCGAACAGATCAAGGCTGCCAAGGAGGCGAGGGACGCTGCAATCGAGAAGATGCACCCAGGCACTCCCTGGCACAAAGTTGGGGCGGCGGCTGAGCAAGTTGCCAAGGACGCTGGATTCATGCCAATTTCCAATCTTTGTGGACATCAGATGGAGAGGTGGAGCCTGCACAACGGTGTTTCGATCCCGATGTACGCTTGTGGAGCCAATAATCCGGGTTTCAAGGGAGTTGTCGAGGAAGGCGGGGTATATGCCGTTGAGCCATTCAATACGACTGGGACAAGCGGGATGATAGAGAATGTTAGCCCCTCCAACTCCTCGAACATACTCAGGGTAACTGGGGATGTCAAAATAAGGAAGGCCCTTGACAAGGGCAAGCTGAAGCCTTTGGGTGCTACAATGGCGCGCTATATCGAAGAGAGATACAGCACGCTCCCATTTGCAGAGAGATGGGCATACCCCTTACTTGAGAAGCCGTTCCCAGAGGCAGATGAAGAGTCGCTTCGCAGGAAGTGGAACGCACTTGTCAAGAAGTTGACTTCGATCAGGTTCCTCGAGGTCTACGCTGCCCTGAAGGACAAGGATGGGGGGAATGTAGGGCAGTTTGAGCACTCTGTGTACATTACCGAGGGTGGTCCGGAAGTTCTAACTGTGGCATAAATAGGCAATAACATGACCAATTCGCCTAAAAAGCGACATTATTCTAACAACGATTATCTATCCCCGGCTCTCACATCGGCTCGTACAGGGTCGTTAGGTTCTCGCTAAGTGCATCCCATCCCTTCGCAACTATCTCTCGCCCTGTACACCTTTATCAGAACCGGCGTTAGCCTTGGTGTCTCCAAACACTGAAACTGAAATCACTGAAAATAGAATCAATGACATCCCTGCAGATTGTTGCAGAGAAGGATCCTCACCTAGAATTAGCATCCCCCAAATGATTGTGAGAACTGGTTGTAATAGAACGGCAAATGATGTATGGGCGGCAGGTAGTCTAGGAAGGGCGTAAGTTATGGCTATCCAGCCAATTACTTGGCATGATACGGCCAATAGTACCAACCAACCATGATTTGGCCAATTAATTGTATGATCAATTGCCTCTATTCCAAGCGAGCTTGGGGGTATTGTGCCTAGAATTAGAAGCCCTAGCGTTGCTCCAGCAGTGGCATCAAATTGTGCATTAACCGCAGGCCCACCAATCCTATTCGATTGACGATAAACAATCAGGAATGAGGAATAAAATATCGCTGCAACCACTCCTCCAATTACTCCCTTAACTGGGTCTTCGCCGTATGGTGCGTCGTCCCAAATTCCAGAAATCAACACCAAACCAAACATAACCATTGGAAGGGAGAGTAGAATGATTCGGTTTGGACGCTCCCCAAATAGCCACCAAGTTACCAATGTGACTATGATGACTTGAGAATTGCCAATCAACGTTGCTATACCGCTACCGATGTAGTCGATAGCGCTGTGATACCCCGCGAAATCAAGGGCTAGGAGTATTCCTGCTCCGAATGCAAGCCATCGAGAGTTTGAATCTCGAGGATCTTGTTTTTTGAAAATTAGAACTAAGAGTCCCAATATAGGTAGGGCATACACCATTCGGTAGAATGCCCCTGTTAATGGAGCGGTATCAGATTGAATATACAGAAGCGGGGCGAAGGAGAGAATCGCTGCGCCGAAGAGGGCTATTGCCATCACTCGGCGCCTTTCGGCGATGTCCTCACTCAGGACGTCCCGGATTCGAACATCTCCTTGAGGCTGCCATCTTGGTACATCTCCAGGACTATGTCGCTCCCGCCAATTAGCTCCCCATGGACGAACACCTGTGGAATCGTGGGGAATTCCGACCACTCCTTCAGAGCTGTCCTGGCCCTAGGATCCGACAAAACGTTCACACATGCGAATTGCTCTAGCCCCACCTCTTTGGCAAAGGAGCTGACAATCTGGGCCCCCCTGTTTGAGAATCCGCACTGTGGTTGTGCCGGGGTTCCTTTCATGAAAATAACCAGTGGATTGCTGTCGACTACTTCTTGTAATTCCTCGGAGGTCCAATTGAACTCGCTCATGCGATCACTTCCCGTCCCCTCGCCTGACATGGATGCCAAAGAACTCTTGCTTTCCCGAATGTGGGTCGAACGTGGTACTGCCACTGTTCTGCGCCTGCTCCGGGGTCATGCACTTCAAATCCAAAGCATGTACCAAATTACTCTCAAGATGCTGTTTGAAGTGCCTTAGGATTGGCATTTGCCTCTGCAGGGGCCTCACGCCCTCATAAGTTGAGGAGGTTATCCTCACGTGGAAGTGGTCGCCCGTTCCGTGGAGGTCGGTTGCCTCCACGATTGCGTCTGGGACTACCTTCGAAACCTCACCTGCGACCCAACTCTCAGTCACCATGGATGTTGATGTGGGGGGTGAGATTTGAATGCTATTGTCCTCTATTTTCCGAGAGCGGCGTGTATTGATTGCAGATTCTGTGCGATTGTGCCTTTGTCATTGATTAGCCCGCTTCCAACTACTGCAATATCGATTCCCCATTCTGAAACTGTAGCAGCATTGTGATCCTTTATTCCGCCATCGATCATCAAAAATGGGGATTTTCCCCCTGAATCCTCTTGGGAATCTATGGCTGCTCGGAAGGACCGTACCTTGTCCTCCACACCTGGCATGAATGACTGTCCGCCCTTTCCAGGAACCACTGACATGACGAGAACGAGGTCTAAGTCGGGAAGAAGTGGCATAACCAATTCTGCTGGGGTATCTGGATTCATCACGCAGCCAACTTGGGCGCCGGCAGAGTGGATGTTCTCGATGAGCTTCGGGAAGTTGTCTACAGCCTCGATGTGTGCGATGACCATGTCTGCTCCAGCATTGACATACTGCTGCCACGATTCCTCGGCGTTGTTTATCATCAAATGGCAGTCGATGAATGCCTCGGGCCCTAGCCTGTCCCTCACTGAACGAATTAGTGCGGGTCCGAATGTGATTGTCTTGTTGACTACCCAGTTTCCATCCATGACATCCATATGGAACCAATTTATTCCCGCGGCAGACGCCTCGTCTAGCGTTTTACCCAATTCACAGAAGTCAGCAGTGAGTATGCTCGGTGTAACTTCCAAATTGTTCCCCGGTTGTTCCGTGGAGGCTCCAGTTCTCATACCTATTGTATTGATAATTCCAGCCGCATGTTGATAGGATGGCCCCGGCTCACGTCTGTTTGGTGAGTCTATGGGAAAGGTAGTCGACACAAGTGATGCTGATTTTGATGTTGTAACGAAGAGTGACAATTGGGTCTTGGTTGATTTCTGGGCGCCATGGTGTGGGCCGTGCAAAATGATAGCCCCAGTTCTGAAGCAAATTTCTGAAGAAAGGGAGATCACAATCGCTAAGGTCAACACCGATGTTAACCCCCTGAGCTCGGGAAGATTCGGGGTGAGGGGCATCCCTGCACTTATCCTATTCAACAACGGCACTGTCGTTGATAGGGTGTCGGGAGCTTTGCCCAAACCTGCTATGGATTCCTGGTTAGACAGGCACATGGCTTAGAGGAGTGCGTCCTTCAGTCTGCTTAGGCGTTCTTCATGGGGTTCTCCGACCTCCCTCAGTAGCCTCGCCCTAAGTGCCTCATGTAACCACATTCCATCTGACAACTCTAGCATCAGACCCCTCTCTATGAGGTCATTCGGAGGGAGGCCGTCGTAGTCCGCGGCTTTGGCTAGGGACTCCCACGGTATTGGCCTCTCGGCTACAGCCAGCAAGGCCAGCAATTCCCTCCTTTCACTTGGAAGTACATCGAGGATCTCTTCATCCAGAAACCTCAACCAATCATCATGCAACGTCTGTCCGTAAAGCTCCAGTAATTCCACCGCTAGAGGATGTCCTCCAGTGGCCTTGTGAATTTCGTCGATTGGTGCAGAACTAGGTACATCCAATGAGGATATCCAGTCCCCCACTTCCTCGATAGTTAGTCCGGTCAGGGATAGTTCCTGGACCCTGCCTCTGGTGTGTACGTCTCTTCTATCGTAGAATGATAAGTTGGTTCTGGATATCATCAGGAGTCTGAGCTTAGTCGCCTCCGCAATCTGGAGTAGCGCGCCGAAGAGATGGTTCCCGTCTGTACCAATATTGTGAACATCATCAAGAATGACTAGGAGTTCCTCGGGCGCACTATCGAGTTTCCCTGAGTCATCGAGTAGGTGTGCGTTGAGCCTTCTGCGATAGGCATCCAAATCAATTGGGGTGCCTGGTTTCAGAGGGAGGGTTTCGAGTACGTCATATGGGTCGCTATTTTCACCATCGACTCCTATCCCCAGCCTATGCAGCAGACTGGTGGCGATTCCTAGTGAAGAGTCCCAAGGCTGGCACGGGTAATACATCACTTGGTGTTTGAAGCCATTGGACATCGCCCCCTCCAGCCAATGAGAGGCCAGTGTTGTCTTCCCACATCCAGCAATTCCTGAAAGGACGAAAAGGGGAGTTTCTGAAGATATCCAAGTGTCCAGCCGTTTCTTCTCAGAGCCCCTACCATGCACATTCCTGGTCTTGGGGGGATGCGTGTGATATGTCGAGTGTGCCCCCGCTAGAAGTGTAATTGATCCAGGATGTTGTTGATCCGCCCTCGAGGAGACGATTGCGCCAAATCTGATGTCGCCGAAGTTCAGCACTCCTTCGTGCTGTGCGTGCATCAAGACCTGTAGCAGAGATAGGTTTGTCTCTAACCTGGACGATGCCTCGTCGGCTCTGACCTCCAGAAGGTCGCCGTCCCTGCCCCTGAGCAAGATTGGAGTTAATCTGAGGATCTCGATCCTCTCTCTTGCTTCGCCCCTACCGTCATCGGTAAGTTGCCATGTCTTCTGTCGTCGGTCCTCCCCTCTGATACTCCTGGTGTGCTCAGAGACCATTCCGTCGGACATCAAATCGCGCATCGCCCTGGAAACATTGGGTGGGTGCATGGCGCAAACCTCTGCTATACCGGGCCTAGTGACCTCTTGCGTTACGATGTAGTGGTCGGCTTGGTGATCCTGCTCCCATAGATGAAGCATTATTCGGTCGACAACAGGGACGTTGACTCTCGGCACCCCTTTCGACATGTGTCCGTCCGACTGGTGATGTCCGAATGAAGCGTTCGGGGCCATGATTTCGGACTTCTAAGGGCACTGGGGGTATGTTTCTTGCATGGGGGGGAGGAAAAGATCAGAGCAGCCCCTTTCCACGGTATGCAGCGTTAGCACGCTTTGCGGGCCTAGGGAAAGTGATACTGGCATGACTGAGGAAGGGCTGGGAACGTAGTCTTCCCCCGTTTGTGTGATTATCAGTTGTATTCCATCTCCCTCTGGGACCACTACGTCCATTCCAAAGAATTCCATTTTTGCCAACACCGTGGAGCCGGGTGCTAGGGGACCTCCCTCCTTCCCGCCCTCGTGGAATCTCAAGTCCATAACCGCGTGACCTAGGTGCATTCCAGTGCTGGACTGGACCATCTCTACGAATAGGTGGCCCCCGGTTGAGAAGATTGAGATCGTTGCCTCGATATGGAGAGTTGGGGTTCCGGCTATCCTTGTCTCGGTGTCGAATTCGGGGCACTCTATGGTGAGGCTTGAAGTCGCAGTGATGGTGTCGCTTCCTCCGATTATCGAGCATTCATCCATCCCGTAGGGAATCCATAATGAGTCGTCTGGAGGATATGTTTCCTCGACCCTCCAACCTCCCATATTATCCTGGACCTCAGCAATTAATCTAGGCTGTTGGCCAGTCTCCTTGAGATAGAATTCGAACCACTCGAGGAGGTCATCTGCCCAGTCCCATCTCAGTGTGTATGGAAAGGCCTCTGCACCCCTTCCACTGGATAACCCCTCATGTCCGCTCCTCCTATCTGGATAGTCATGACCCCATTGCCCGTATAGCCCCTTGACATCCATGCCTGCGTCCCTGACCATGTTGTGAACGGGGAATGCCATGTGGGGGTCGACGTTCCAATCCTGGAGTCCGTGGATAATGTACACTGATCCATTGTAATTCTGAATGGCCCTAGTGAGAAAATGCCTCTCCTCCCAGTAGTCGCTTCCTGTCCACGCTAGGTTGTCTCCCGTTAGGTATGCGCCCACGCCTGCGTAGTAACCCTCCATGTATCCCTCACATGCATTCTGAGCGTCTTCCAAATCGCCGTCTAAGCCGAAGCTCCCGTAAACCCCGTTGTGCATTATCGCTCCGCGTGCCTCCATACTTCCGTTCCTCCACATTAGGTCATGCACACCAATTAGCCCCGACATTGGGACGATGGTCTTCAGGTGGGAGGAGCCCATTGCTGCGGCCTCCCAAGGGGTAGAGCCATCGTATGACTTGCCAATAATCCCCACGTTTCCGTTGGAAAACTGGGCCTTTCCAAGATACTCGACCGCCGCGTGAATTCCCTCTTGCTCGTCGTCCCCCATGAGGTCCATGCAGTGATTTGACTCGCCTGTCCCAAAGACGGAGATCTGTGCGACGCCGAAACCGTGGGGGACGAAGTTCTCAATCAGGAATCGGCCCAAGCGGTCTGCAGGGGTAAGGGCGTCTACGTCTCCATCGTCATAGTAGGGTCCTATTTCAGCGATAATCGGAACTCTGCATTCTTCTCCAAGGCTCTCTGAGTCCATGTCACAGCCATCAATCAATGGCAGCCATAGTCCCATGTGGACCTCTGCTCCACCTGTGAGCCCTGCACCTCCGTCCACAGCGGATATTGCTGGAACTGGCACATACAAAGACATCGCTTCTCCAATCTGATAAGAGCCATTTGTGGATACCCTGCTGAATACGTCATCGTCCCTGTAAATCATATCAGAGCGATCCTCGACGGGAGGGAGCCAGTGGGATTCCTCCTTTGCCCCCTCTTCTTTGCCCTCTGAACCGAAACAGCCAGAGAGTGCGGGGACTAGGAAAAGCAGTGCCAACATGGTTGCCACACTGCGTCGGTGCATGATGTGTTGGAAAATGGAAAGACACATGATGGATTCGGTTAATTGATATTGGACCTTGTAGATTCTAAGAGATGAGGTCGCGGAGCAATGATTCAAGTTATGAGGCGACTGCCCTCCTCGGACTCCATGGACGAGTACGAGGAACTGATGGAGAGGCTGAAGGACATTGCTCTCGTAAGACAGGTGGGGGGTCTACTCAGTTGGGACCAAGAGGTTCTGATGCCACCAAAGGCCGCTGCACTGAGAGCCGAACAATTAGCTTGGATTTCCAAGGAGGGGCACATCAGGCAGACGGACAGGAGGATTGGCGAGCTCCTTGACATCCTTGAGGGGGTTGCAGACCTGGACGAGGTTCGAAGTGCGAACGTGAGGCTGTCTCGAGAGTCCTACGACAAGGCCACCAAGCTCCCTACCGAGTTCGTAACAGAAATAGCGAAGCACAATTCCAAGTCACTGATTTCTTGGACAGAAGCGAGGGCGAAGGATGACTTCTCCATTTTCAGAGACGATCTTGCAAAGTCGATTGAGCTGGCAAGGATGAAGGCCGATTACCTCGGTTATGATGAGCTTCGCTATGATGCCCTTCTTGATCTATACGAGTCCGGACTCTCTGTTTCTAGGCTGGATCCGCTCTTTGAAGGACTCAGAAACAACGTTGCCCCCCTAATCAAGGCTGTAAACGAGAGGAATGCGCGGCCAGATATGTCGTGGGTAGAGGAAAAGACATGGGGACAGAGTGGTCAGGAGGCTCTGAGTCAGAAGGTTTCAGAGTCGATAGGTTTCGACTTCGAGGCAGGGAGGAGGGATGCATCGACCCATCCTTTCTGCGGGGGACCAAATCCGGACGACGTGCGATGGACTACCAGGTACAGTGACACTGACCCATTTGGTTCCCTATACGGTTCAATGCACGAAACTGGACATGGCACCTACGAACAGGGGAGACCCAGGGACCTTGACTTCCAGCCGGCGGGAACTGCAAACGGACTGGGTATTCACGAGAGCCAAAGCAGGCTTTGGGAAAACCAGATTGGTCGCTCATTGGAGTTCTGTGAATGGTCCCTCCCACTGTGGAAGGAGCATTTTCCTGAGAACATGTCCAATGTCTCTGCTGAGCAACTCTGGAGGTCTGTGAACCTAGTGGAGCCGAGTCTGGTTAGGGTCGAGGCCGACGAGGCCACTTACAACATCCACATCATGATCAGGTACGAGATAGAGAAGATGATGATCTCGGGGGAGCTTGAGGTGGATGACCTCCCAGACAAGTGGGACGACATGTACGAAGAGTACCTAGGAGTCAGGGCACCAAGCAGGAGCCTTGGCATACTGCAGGATATTCACTGGTCAATGGGGGCCATAGGTTACTTCCCAACATACACACTTGGGAACCTGTACTCAGCACAGCTGTTGGCTGCTGCACGTTCGGATCTCCCGAATCACGACGAACAAGTCAGAGATGGTGACTTTGGACCCCTTCTAGAGTGGATGAGGGTGCATGTGCACCAGAGAGGGAGCATTCTGAAGCCAGCTGAACTGATAGAGGAAGCGACGGGGTCGCCGCCATCTCCCGATGCGTTTGTTGATTACCTTGTAGACAAGATTGGTCGCCTATATGGAATGGGCGAGTGAGCGGAAGCACGAAAGCACTGGGTCCCCGAGGGGAGTCATGGGTGCGTTGACCCTGGGCACTGTGGCCTCCTTCGTGCGTGACTTAGGGGGCGCTTGTACATCGGTTGTAATGGGGGATGAGCTACTTGTTGGCGGTTCTCATGAAGGAATGGTGATGTGCTGGTCATCAACCACCGGGGAGAAATACTGGGAGGCCGACATAGATGGCCCCATTTCGAGCATCTCCCTTGGAGGGGGGGAGTTGTTTATTGCTTCATCATCTAGTATTTCTTCACTTTCTGTTGAGACGGGGGAGATTCTCTGGCAATCAGAGCTCGAAGGGTCTAGCGATTACGTTTTTCGTAGGGGGGATGTTGTTTGGGCGTGTTCCTCTGTTTACGAGATCGAGGTCTCGGATTATGTTGAGTCGACTCTCTGGGCCTTTGATCGGGGAGGCTCCCTTCTGAATCGCTGGAGCTTCGAGGAGAAGTGCTGGTTCCTAGGGCCCCACCCCCTCGAAGGAGTAGTTCTGGGTTTGGGAAGGCCGAGATGCGGATATCTAAGAGCCACGATAAATGAGGGGGCGGTGCACAACGAGTTGTCTGTTGACTCGCCGGTAACCACTGGGGCTGTGGGGCCTAACGGAGTCTTGTTCGGGCACAGTGACGGGAAAATAAGCGATATTCATGGTTCGTCCTGGCCCGGAGTTGGTGAGTCAGTTCGGTCATTGGCCATTATTGGGGACGCCTGGGCATATGGGACAGAAGGGGGGTCCATAGGTAGCGATGACTGGAACGAGGGAGTCGGCGGCAACATTGACGTGATCGTTCCAAAGCCGGGAAATATTGGAGCTTGGGCGGTTTCGTGGGGTATGGGGACTTCAATTCACGGAATTGATAATTCACTGAAGAGTCTAGAAATTAGTCATCCAAGCAGAATTAATGCCTCGGCCCATCAAGAAGGAGTGGTTGTTCTGGGGGATGAAAAAGGAGTAATTTTCTCAATTAACGCGGATTTTCTAGAGAGAAGGATAGCAGAAGGGGATTCTGGGGAAGATGAGGATGATCGTTCTGCAGCACTCAGGAAGAAATTGAGGAGCCTACGTAATTGATAATTTACAGTGGAAATTAACATTTACAGACCTGTATTTCCACTGTACTGCTGTGATATGACGAAAGGTTTATTTGCCGCCGCTCGCCCTGTTGACTTTGCCGCTCCGGGGGAGTGGTGTGGGGGAGCTTCGGCAAACCCGCGGGCCACAACAACTGATCCGCAAAGTCGGAGAGGTAGAACCGGGATCCGAAAGGTGAACGGGGAAAAGTCGAATCGTCTGTGGACGAGGAGGCGGCAGTAGAACCAACGTGGGGATAACCGGACGCAAGGAAGGGGAAGGAAGCGAGGGGGGAAGCTGGGGAAAACGGAACCGAACCCTTCGGGGGGAAAACACAAACCGTACCAGGAGACCATGCTGCGAAGGTACACGAAAGAAGGGGGAGCGTCAGAGATGGCGACGAACCTAGAGAGCGGGTGTGGGGAACGAAAGTAGAGAGAACCGGACGCAAGGAAGGGGAAGGAAGCTCGAGGGAAACACACCGGGAACAAGAGCGGGGAGACCCGTGGAGGACCGGTACCGATCGAGAAACAAAATGGTGATAATAGCCACGGAGGGAATCGAGAAGGGCGACGGGGGAGCGATCCTCCGGGGGGATATTACCCAAACGTCCAGGAAAATGGCGAAGGGACCCTAGTGGTTCCAGAGTCGTCTACCCGGGAAATCCTAGTCTGACTAGGAGGAACCGGACCCTGCGGAGTACGCAGGGGGGAAAGCTTCCCCAAGCAGAACCCCCTGCTGCTCCCACCCTTTTTGGCCCATTCTAACAACAATTTTCTGGGAGTTAGGTCACTCTATGTGTGCCCTGTCATCGATTCTGGTCTGACCCACTCGTCAAATTGCTCATCGGTCAGAAGCCCCAGCTCCAATGCGCTCTGCCTCAGAGTGAGTCCCTTCTTATGCGCATTCTTGGCTATCTTCGCTGCATTGTCGTATCCTATGTGAGGGTTTAGCGCTGTGACCAGCATCAACGAGTTCTCTAGGTGGGACGCGATCTTGTCCTCATTTGCCTCCAGCCCCATGACGCACTTGTCGGTGAATGACCTGCAGGTGTCAGAAAGTAACCTGACGGAATGGAGTATGTTGTGAACCATCATTGGCTTGTACACGTTAAGCTCGAAGTTTCCCTGACTGCCCCCTATGGTGATGGCGGTGTGGTTCCCCATGACCTGGCAGCAGACCATTGTCATGGCCTCTGACTGGGTTGGGTTTACCTTCCCCGGCATAATACTGGATCCAGGTTCGTTGGCAGGGAGGGATAGTTCTCCGAACCCGCACCTCGGCCCAGAGCCCAGCCATCTGATGTCGTTTGCTATCTTCATCAGGGACGCCGCCAATGTGTTTAGGGTCCCGGAAGCGGCGACCAATGCGTCATGGGCCGAGAGCTGTGCGAATTTGTTATCCGCACTGACGAATGGCAATCCCGTTTTCTCAGCTATCCTTGCTGCGACCTGCTCGGAGAAGTCCGGATGGGTGTTTAGGCCAGTCCCGACTGCTGTCCCCCCCAATGCCAGTTCAAACAGGTCCTGTAGAGACGCCTCTATTCTACGGATATCCGAGTCCAACATTGAGACGTATCCCGAAAACTCCTGGCCCAATGTGAGTGGGACTGCATCCATGAGGTGCGTCCTCCCAATCTTCACTATCTTGGAGAACTCTGCTGACTTGGCAGAAAGGGCCTCCCTCATATGCGACACGGCGGGGAGGAGCCTGTGACTGATTTCCTCGGCTGCGGCTATGTGCATGGCTGTGGGAAAGGTGTCATTACTGGACTGTGCCCTGTTGACGTGATCGTTCGGATGGACGGGCGATTTGCTTCCAAGTACGCCCCCTGCTAGCTCTATCGCCCTGTTTGCGATGACCTCGTTCGAATTCATGTTGGTCTGAGTGCCCGACCCTGTTTGCCACACCCTGAGTGGGAAGTGATCATCCAGAGTCCCAGATATCACCTCCTCGCACGCAGAAATAACCAGGGCTCCTATCTCTGGGTCCAGCTGTTCCAAGTCTACGTTGGTCTTCGCAGCCGCGCCCTTGAGTATCCCGAAGGCCCTGACGATTGATCTCGGCATCGTGTCCTCGCCAATGTCGAAATTGACGAGCGAGCGAGCTGTCTGCGCTCCATAGTATCTGTCAGAAGGGACTTCGATTTCCCCCATGGTGTCTTTCTCGGTACGGTATGAGTCGGGGTCCGCTCTGGCTGATCTCTGTGGTATGTTCTCGTCGACTGGGGGGCTGGTATCGTGTGATAGCCCCTGCTCGATCATCCTAGCGATTGTGGCGGACCTCCCCTGCTTCATTCCCTTGCCGACTTTCCTGTCTAGCTTCCTAGCCGTCTCCTCTGGTATGCTGATGCTGATTATCCTACGGTCCCCCGCACGGTGCTTTGCCATGCAATTGGCATTAATTAGTTATTAATAAAATATTTGATTTGGACTTAGTGAGTCGATTTCTCAAAATCTCTCTACTTTTATTATTTTCTGGGGGTCATACGGCCTGTCTCCAGGTTTAGTATCGCAATTCTCAATCTTGTATACATTCTCCATTCCTTTCACAACTTTACCGAATACAGCGTGGTTGCCATCAAGCCAAGGCGTAGGGACAGTGGTCAGGAAAAACTGCGAGCCGCCAGTATTGGGTCCAGCATTGGCCATCGAGAACAGTCCTGGGCTATCGTGCCTCTTGGCCAGTGCTGAGGCCTCACAAGGAATCTTCCAGCCGGGCCCTCCGGTTCCAGCTCTGCCGTTGTGAGGGTCCCTCGAGTGAGGGCACCCCCCTTGGATCATGAAGTCCTTGATCACCCTGTGGAAGTGGAGGCCGTCGTAGAAACCGTCGTCTACGAGCCGGAGGAAGTTCCCAGTGGTCTCTGGGCAGTCTTCGGTGTAAAGTTCGATATCTATCGGTCCTGCGCTTGTCGTCATCCTAACTATGGTGTTCATGGATTGAGCGAGTGGCAACCAGTCCAATAGTGTAACTGCCGTAAGAAGAATAATGTCGAGGGGGCGACCTCGTGTAATTATGGGTCAATGCAAGGGGGTGGACGAAGACCGGACCGGTTCCCCTCAATGTGGAAAGCATGTCAAGTACAAATCCAAATACTGCTGGAAGCACCAGGATCAGGATCCGGGCATCACCCAATGCATGGGCAAGAAGACGAATGGGGGGCCTTGCGAGCGGAATGCCGTGGTGGGGCTGCTTTTCTGCAGGCCTCATCGGAGGCAGATTGCCGATCTTGAGAAGCTTGAGTGCCCGAGGGGATGCGGTCAGCTAGCCTATGAGATAAGCAATGATATGGGTTACTTCGAGTGCCCTAAATGTAAGGGATCAGTACTCAACGCCAAGAACATAGGGACGATACTCAAGGACAAGTCAGACAAGGTGGGAACCCTTGAATCACTGCTGGAACAAGGAGTCCCATGCGACCTCGATTGCCCGACCTGCGATGGGAAGATGGTCGAGATAAGGGTGCATTACGAGCGTCCCAAGCAGCAAGGGGCCCCTGGGTTTGGCGGTGATTTGGGAATTGGTGGTGCTGTGGATCACCCGATAGTCCTTGTATTCGCACTTGTGGTGATAGTGGGGGCGCTCGCATACGAGGCAACCAAGGAAAAGAAGCCGGAAGAGGGAGGTAAGATTGGTTCCCTGATTCTCGATGGGTGTGGCGACTGCGGATCATTCTGGTTCGACAAGGGAGAGATCGACAGCATCAGGAGGAGCGTCTCGGTCAAGGAGAAGGGGACCGAGGTAAAGGCGGATTCGGGCAAGCCAGATATGGTCACAGACAGGAGGTCGGAGTTGAAGACATCATACTGCACCTACGTAGACCCTGTGAATAGCAAGGAGTGCAGAGGCATGTCATTCAGGGGCGGGGCCTTCTGCTGGAAGCACAAGTGAGATCAGGCGACCATTGAGCCAGGGAGTACTCCATCGGGAAGTTCGAGGAGCCTGACTGTTCCATCCGGATCCAGGGCTCCAAGAACCAGAAACTGCGAAGTGAATCCCGTTGGAAGTGTCTTATCAC
>Ga0209228_1000383_pt1 | contig 23100 bp, 20 predicted proteins | sample METZYME_3_150m_FD_187547 | JGI IMG/M metagenome (GOLD analysis project Ga0209228, IMG submission 187547) | Marine microbial communities from oxygen minimum zone in mesopelagic equatorial Pacific - METZYME_3_150m (SPAdes) (version 2) | ecosystem: Environmental > Aquatic > Marine > Oceanic...
GATTAAAATTTAAATTAAATCTATAACTTTTAGTTCATGAAATTAGTTATATGACAATCAAATTAACTGTTGATAACCATGTTGGTTCTTATAAATAACTATTCGTTATTTCTGAATAACTTTATAAGTTTGGAAATGTTTGATCGACGGAATTCAGAGTTTTACACAAAAAAAACGAATTTTTATTCCTTTTCCACTTAATTCCCTAATATTCCTCATCTAATCCACAAATCCTTTTATAGTCACAGCATGAAGGATATACACATATCAACATCCTTTACTGTTATTACAATTAAATAATAGAAACACAAAACTAATTATATTTTTCACATGATTGATTCAACAGTAATAGAAGTACGCTCAGGTAATGGGGGCCATGGCATGGTCTCTTTTATCAGAGAAGCTCTTTTACCTCGTGGTGGACCAGGAGGTGGTGATGGAGGACAGGGTGGAGATATTGTGTTAGTTGCTGATTCTTCAATTAACACACTTACAAAATTTCACTGGCAGCCACATTTCATTGCAAAAAATGGTTCAAATGGTCAAGGGCATCATAAAAATGGAGCTAACGGTGAACCTGTTGAAGTTTCTGTACCAGTCGGGACAGAAATTTGGGTTTGGGAAGATAGTAAAGATAAAGAATTAATGGGTGAACTTATTCATGAGGGGGATCAAATAATTGTTGCTCAAGGAGGAAGAGGAGGAAGAGGCAATGCTCATTTTGTAAGTGCTACTCATCAAGAACCTCTTTTAGCTGAAGCTGGTGAGGATGGTGAAGTTCGTCGCATCCGTCTTAATCTTAAACTTTTGGCAGATATAGGTCTTATTGGTATGCCTAATGCTGGAAAATCCAGCATATTAACTGCAATCAGTGCCGCTCGGCCAAAAATTGCTGATTATCCATTTACAACCATTGAACCTGTTTTAGGAGTTGTAGATTACAGTCATAAAAGTTTTGTGGTTGTGGATATTCCAGGATTAATAAAAGGGGCACACCAAGGTGTAGGTCTGGGTGATGAATTTCTAAAACACATACAAAGAACTCGGGTGCTCGTACATGTTGTAGACGGCAGTGAAGACAATATTATTGAACGAATAATAAGTATTAACAATGAAATATCACGTTTTGATGCCGAACTTGCTAAAAAACCTCAAATACTGGTTATCAATAAATTTGATCTTGATGAAGTTTCAGTATTAGAAAGTGAAATTATTGAATCAGTTAAATCTGCTAAGGGGTTACATTCAACAATCGTATTTGTTTCAGCTGCAACATATGCAGGTATGAATGAACTCAAACATGCTATGTCTGATTATTTAGAACAAAGAGGTCAACAAAAAACAACTTTTGCAGTTTCGAACGAGGATGCCGTGATAATAAAACCCAAGGTAAAAAAGCCTGAAAAAGTAATCGTGCGTAATCAAAATGGTTCATGGCGTATAGTTCATCAAAAAGCTGTTCGTCTGGCTCGAGGTAGTAATCTTGAGACCTGGGAAGCTCGCATTCAATTCCAACACCGATTAGAACAGCTGAAAGTAACTAAAGCGCTACGTAGCGCCGGTATTGAAATCGGTGACACCGTTATGGTTGGAGATTGGGAATTCAACTGGGATTAATATGACTCCACCAACCGACATTGAAAAAATCGGAGTTTTTGGTGGCACGTTTGATCCTATTCATAATGGCCATTTAGCGATAGCAGAATTTGTACGTCTTAACTTGGGTTTGGATAGAGTTATATTTGTTGTAGCTAGTGATCAATGGTTAAGACAATACCCTCCAGAAGCATCAGCTACTGATCGATTTAATATGGTTGAATTAGCCGTAAGAAATCGCGCGTATTTTTCGGCTTCGGATGTGGATATTGTTCGCCAAGGGCATACTTATACCATCGATACACTAAGAGATTTACGTGCGCAGCTGGGTCATTCAGTTGTCTTGAAACTGATCATAGGCGCAGATGCTGCCAATTCATTTGATCAATGGAAATGTGCTGAAGAAATTCAATCTTTTGCGACCGTTGTGGTTGTTGGACGACCTCCCATGCAAATTAAAACTCCTTTGCTAGGCAGTGACTTAAATATTGATATAAAAGTCGAATATCTTGAGGGACCCATGGTAGATGTATCGGCGACCATGATTCGTAATTTTAATAAGTCCGAAAAACAAATTGAAGAATTTACGACTCAAGCAGTTACCGATTACATAAAATCAAAACGTCTCTATCGTAAATAGGAGTAGGCATGATCCAAAGATCCGATCTCAATAAGATTGCAACACGTTTGTATGAAAGAGCGCTTGAATTGGATTCACTGAAATTTGGACAATTCGTGCTGTCTTCAGGACAGCAAAGTTCTTATTATTTTGATGGACGCATGCTTTCTACAGACCCTGAAGGTGCAGATTTGATATCTAGGGCTTTTAGCTTTGCAATTGATGAATCTCACGTTGACGCATTCGGTGGTCCCAGCGTTGCAGCTGTGCCAATTGTTGGTTCGTTAGCTCTTCGTTCACACCTAGAAGGTAAAACTAGTACTGGATTCTTTGTCCGGCCTGAATCAAAAGAACATGGTGTTGGTAAACAGATTGAAGGCAACTTAAAACCTGGGATGAGGGTAGCGGTATTCGATGATACTGTTTCTACTGGTGGCAGCCTGTTAAAGGCGATTGATGCCGTACAAGATTTTGGTTGTACTGTTGTAACTGTGATGGCTGTTTTAGATCGACATCAGGGAGGAGGGCATGAGTTAGAGCGTCGGGGGATACCGTTTTTCAAGCTTTGGGAATCGACGCCTCAAGGCAAAATCACTGTAGTAGTGTGAACCGTTGACCTGTATTTCAAAATATCTAGATATAAAAAACTTGATGAATATTTAAAATGGTATTTTGATTGTTAGTTAAACATCAAGGTTTTTAACTTCTAGTGCGTTCGCCCGAATGAAGTTTCGTCGTGGTTCGACATCGTCTCCCATTAGAGTTCGGAACATGTCGTCGGCAGCCATCGCATCATCAGCGGTCACTCGCAGCATGACTCTTTCATTAGGATCCATGGTGGTCTCCCACAGCTGTTCAGGATTCATTTCACCGAGACCCTTGTACCTTTGTACGTTTACTCCCGATCTGTCAGAGTTATTATCTAACGTTGCAGGAAGCTGATGCCATTCAATATTGTCAGCAACTACGTTATCGCCCTTTGTAATAGTTAGTGCTCCGGCTTCAATAACTTGTTGAATGACCGGATATAACGAGTGCAGGCGTCGGACAGCGGGATTGTTGAAGATGTCTTTGGTTAGGGTGTAGCCGTCAATGTCGAATGTTTTATCTGGAAGAATTACCGGTTCTACCTCTTCGACAACTTCGCTTGCAGATTCAGCCGATTCATCGAATAAAGAAACCTGTTCGGCTTCTGAAACGATTTCATGTTCCGTTTTTATAGGTTGTTCAGGTCTGAAGTCTAGTGAAGCGTATTCCGGGTCTTTTATAAGTTTTTCAATGACATTTTCTGGAATATTAAGAACTCTCGCTACTTCAAGTGAGTCGACGTATTCACGCAGAGGCGTTAGAACTCGCCCTATCTTTGTACTTTTTAAATTCAGGCTAGGATCAGACTCAGACTTAATGTTTATCGTTCCATATAAACGATTTGCGGTCCATTCGTCTAATTCGCCTTCGGAGTAAAGCCATTTTGCAGAACGTCCTCTTGAAGCGCGATATAAAGGTGGCTGCGCTATGTAAAGATGGCCGTTACCTATGACTTGTGGCATGTTTCGGAAGAAGAATGTGAGTAGCAGTGTTCTTATGTGAGCTCCGTCAACGTCCGCGTCAGTCATGATGATGACGCGGTGGTATCGTAACTTTTCTTCGTCATAATCTTCACCTAGCCCGGCCCCAAGTGCAGTGATTAGTGCAGCGATTTCTTCATGTGCGAGCATTCGTTCGGGACGGGCTTTTTCAACGTTTAGAATCTTACCGCGTAATGGTAATATTGCCTGGAATTGCCTGTCTCTTCCTTGTTTTGCAGATCCACCTGCGGACTCACCCTCGACGATGTATATTTCTGAACTGGCAGGATCTTTTTCGGTACAGTCGGCGAGTTTACCTGGTAGCGATCCCCCGTCCATGGCATTTTTTCGAATGACGAGATCACGTGCTTTCTTGGCCGCGGCGCGAGCACGTGCGGCAGTTGTGGATTTGTTGATGATTGACGCGCCATCTCCAGGGTTGTCCTCAAGAAATTCTGTAAGTTGGCGTCCGACGATTTGCTCCACCGCCCCTTTGACTTCTGGGTTACCAAGGCGACCCTTTGTTTGTCCTTCGAATTGAGGGTCTTTAACTTTGACGCTTATAACCGCCATTAAACCTTCTCGTACGTCTTCACCTGACAGGTTTTTTATATCGTCTTTTCCCACTCCAAATACGTTGTTTTTACGTGCATAGTCATTGAGGACACGTGTAAGTGCTGAGCGAAATCCGGTCACGTGTGATCCCCCGTCACCCGTTCGAATGACGTTTGCAAAAGACAGGCAATTTTCGATGAAAGAATCGTTGTATTGAAGTGCTACTTCTACAACGATGTCATCGACAGTTTCCTGTGCATACATAACATTTGGATGGACAGAACCACGTTGTCGATTTAGCGATCTAACAAAGCTTTGGACACCACCGTCGAACATGTAAGTTACATCGTTAAATGGCCAAACGTTGTCGTGCCAGTGAGACATGAGGTGGATAGTTAAACCTTGGTTTAAATAGGCCATTTCTTTAAATCGTCCCGCGATGGTGTCCCAATCGTAGTTGATTTCAGGGAATATCTTGCTGTCGGGTATCCATGAGACACTTGTCCCTGTGCCTGGCAGATCATCGTTTGTCGATTCGCGGACATCCATATCTCCGATGGTTTTGCCACGCTCGTACATTTGGGTGCTGACCTTACCGTCCCGTCTCACCTCGACTTTTGTCCACTCCGACAAAGCATTTACAACTGAGGCACCAACGCCGTGCAACCCACCTGACACTTGGTAGCCCTTGTCACCGAACTTTCCCCCCGCGTGAAGAGTCGTCATCACTGTTTCTAGAGCAGAGAGGCCGGTTTTTTTATGTTTATCTACGGGTATCCCGCGCCCATCATCAACTACTGTTACGGATCCATCTTTATGGATTGTTATGTCTATTCTGCTTGCAAAGCCCGCCATGGCCTCGTCGACGCTGTTATCGACGATCTCCCTGATTAAGTGAAATACTCCTTCTGTACCGGTTGTGCCTATGTACATACCAGGGCGTTTGCGTACGGCCTCAAGGCCTTCCATTACCGTTATGTCTTCAGCGCTGTATTGGGATGAGCCACCGGTGATGCTGGATGTGCCGTTTTTTCGCTTTGCCATTCGTCGTCCTTACCCTGCGATTAATAACAGGAGTTTAGATTTAGCCCACACCATTTGATTTACCCTGAGGAACACAAATCAAACTTTTGTAAAACATGAACACGGGCTAGGAGAATAGGGATGAATCAGATTAGATTCACAGGTGTTTACTTAAGTTATAAACGAGGTACTAATAGTACCATTTTCTTGACTTATCTGATGAGTTTAGATTCAGTATAAAACGCTGTGTAGTTTTTTTGTGAAGAAAGCTTTTTTCATGATCAACAGTTTGGTTGATGTTTATAACACTTTTCAGTTTGTCAATTTGTGGGTGTTAATATTTGTGGTTTTAAACATTGGTTCTGCTGTAGTGATTTGGCTTGATAAACGAAAAGCTCAGAACGGAAAAAAACGTATATCTGAACACACGCTCTTAGTATGGGCTGTAGTTGGAGGATGGCCTGGTGGTCTTTGTGCCATGTATGCATTAAGTCATAAAACTTCTAAAGGTTTGTTTTTAGCTAAATATTGGTTAATGGTGCTAATTTGTATTTCAGGATTATTTTTGGTTGGATATGCGATGATTCAACAAATGAATACCCTAAAGTGATCACCACCTTGTCGCTATCGGGTCTATAATCCCGCCATCCCATTCAGGGTTATCTATTCCCCTGAACGAGTTGTTTCCCCGGAAATGGTGATTCATGGTTGCAAAAAGATGATTCCCACTATTTGAATAGCTTATCTGGAGAGGTTTTAGAGGAAAAAAATGGATATTGACCGTGATCTTCTATTGTTGATGCTTCGACGTATGTGGATGATTCGAAATTTCGAATTAAAAGTAATCGAAGTCCACTCGGCTGGCGAATTTGCTGGTGGTGCACATCCATATATTGGGGAAGAAGCTGTGGCGGTTGGTGCGTGTGCTGCGTTAAAGGACACGGATTATATTGCAGGGAATCATCGTTCACACGGACATCCGATTGCTAAAGGTGGTCGCGTGGATAAGGCTATGGCGGAGCTTTACGGGCGGGTAGACGGGTATTGCAAAGGCAAAGGCGGGTCTATGCACCTCGCTGATTATTCGATCGGAATTCTGGGAGAGTCTGGAATTCTGGGATCGTCTGTACCGGTGGCTGTGGGTGCTGCTCTTGCAGCTAGTATCAAAGGTGAAAAATTTGTTTCTCTTGCTTTTTTTGGGGATGGAGCCTCAAATCAAGGCGCACTGCATGAGTCTATGAACCTAGCTTCGGTGTGGAGCCTACCGATTATATTCATATGCGAAAACAACCAATACGCAGTGACCACTTCCTATGCTGAAACTGTTGCAGTTGAACATGTTTCAGATAGGGCCTCGGCTTATAACATGCCTGGAATCCTTGTTGATGGTCAGGATGCTATTGCCATGTATGAAGCAACAGCTGCAGCTGTAAAGCGGGCGCGTGCAGGTGATGGCCCAAGTCTTATCGAAGGACTCACGTATAGGTTTGAGGAACATTCTTTGGGACTTGGCCGCGTACGTAGAGGTGAATACAGGACACAGGAAGAAATTGATAATTGGCGCAAGCGTGACCCATTGGATATTCTCGAGCAAAATATAATTTCGCAGGGTGTAGCAACTCGCGCAGAATGTGATGACATCAACTCAGAAACAGTGGAAGAGGTTGAGAAGGCAACAGAGTTTGCTCGAAATAGCCCGTTCCCCGAACCGTCTGATTTGTTCGATGATATGTGGGCTGATCCAATAGCGTTTCCATAATAAATTGAATGCGATATTTTTTTAGAAATTCCTTATTTCATAGGTAACAGATAGCAATGGCCCAGACAGTATTTATAGAAGCAATTAATCAGGCAATTATTGAAGAGATGAGACGAGATGAAAATGTCTTCATCATGGGTGAAGATATTCGCAGGTCTGTTTATGGAGCTACAGCGAATCTCCTTACTGAATTTGGCGAAAAACGAGTTTTGGATACCCCACTCTCAGAAAATGGCTTTTTTGGAGCTGCAATCGGGGCATCACTTGTAGGTATGCGTCCCATAGTCGAAACTCTTACCAGTTTCATGTGGGTTGGTATGGACCAGTTGATCAGTCAGGCTGCAAAAATGCGGTATATGTTTGGAGGCCAGGCAACGCTTCCTGTTGTTTACCGCGCAAGTATGTTCTACGGTGGTGGATCCGCTGCCCACCATTCAGATCGCTCCTATCCCATGTTTATGAACATGCCTGGTATTAAGATTATCGTTCCATCCAACCCTGCGGATATGAAAGGTCTTCTCAAGTCTGCAGTTCGCGATAATGACCCCTGTATTGTTTTTGAGGACGGTACCTTGGCCGGTATGCGTGGTGAAGTCCCTGAAAATGAAGATCTTCCCGGGGATGAGCTAGTCGTGCCGTTCGGGCAAGCCAAAATGGTACGTGAAGGAACTGACTGCACAATAGTGGGGGTTGCTGGCGGTGTAAACATTGCAGCTTCTGTTTCTGATCAACTTGCGCAAGAAGGAATATCGGTAGAAGTTATTGATCCCAGAACTTTAGTTCCGTTAGATAAGAAAACTATTTTAAGTTCTGTAGAAAAAACAGGCCGGCTTGTCATTACGGATCCTGCTCATAAAGTTTGTAGTGCTGCTGCAGAAATTGCATCGATTGTTGCAGAAGAGGGTTTCTGGTCACTTCAGGCGCCAATTCAAAAGGTTGCTTCTGAGCAAGTACATATTCCTTATACTCCAGCCCTTGAGCCACATGTGTATCCGGATGTCGAAAAGGTTACTGCTGCTGTAAAGCGCACACTTGAGAGCTGAGATATTCAGGTTTTTCATCAACTGAGATTTTTATTGGCAAAGCGTTTTATGCTCTGATAAAGACCGGTTAATTTAACAGGTAACAAAGTTTGATTAGAGCATAAATGAGACAGAAATAGTGTTAAACCCTGTGTTTCAAAACTGTAAAGCTCTTACCTTTGATCTGTTTGGTACGGTTCTCGATTTGGGTGGATCTCTTACGCCTCATTTAAAGATTTTTATAGACAGTCATGGATCCGATATCGATCCTCACATAATGTGGCAACAACTTCGTTACAGGCAAAGGATAGAACAGTACCAAGACACACTTCTCGAGTTAGGCCATTCGGGCTACCTAGAAACCGTACAAAAAGCATTTGTATATGTAGCCCGAGCGAACAAGCTAGATCCGAAAAATGAGGAAATTAGTCGTTTTATGGAAGGGTGGCAGTTGCTGTCGCCCTTTACTGAATGTATGGCTGCGCTACGCAAATTGCGTGAACACTACAAGCTGGTGGCGCTTTCTAATGGCAATCCGTCGTTTCTTGATCATCTCGTAGAAAATCGAATTCAGTTTGATTTTCATGATGTTATATCGGTTGAGCAGGCAGGCTTTTTTAAACCTAAATCAGGCGTTTACCGTCGTGCTGCTCGAAACTTGCAGCTGGAGCCCGGAGAGATAATTATGGTTTCAGCAAACTCTTTTGATGTTATGGGTGCTAGAAGTTGTGGTTTTCGTGGCGTATATGTGAATCGATATGACCTGCCGTTTGAAGCGACCCATGAAATATATGAACCCGACTTAACCGTTGCAGATTTCACGCAATTATCACTTGAACTTACGTAGGTTCACTATCATTCAAGTGTACGAACGGCCTTCGACTTACCTTATATCTGCGCTAAGATAGCCGCCGACGCTAATTTTGATCAATATATTGAGAGCCCAAATAGTTTTGCAATAATGCGACTGGGCATTGCCAAAGTACGTTGCGTCCGTCAATTGGCACGAGAATAGTAATTATGCCTGTACCAATCATCCTTCCTCAGTGGGGCATGGGGATGAACGATGGCGAGATCATAAAATGGCTGAAATCTGTCGGCGATCCGGTTGCTAACGGCGACCAACTCGTCGAAATAGAATCTGCCAAAGTTAATGCTGAAGTCGAATCCACCGCCGATGGAACGCTCGGCAGGATCGACGTTGAAGCAGGCCGGATAGTCGATGTTGGAACCGTACTGGGATACGTTCTCGAGGCTGGAGATTCAGAATCGGACCTTCCAGATGTTGCACCGGTAGTTGGCTCTGCATCCACACCTGCACCAGTTGTTGCCGCTAAATCACCCTCTGTGCCTTCTGCAACTCCAAAGGGTGGCAAGCAGGTCGTCACTCCCCGTGCACGTAGACTGGCCAAGGAAATCGGAGTTGATTTAGCAAACGTTACGGGGACTGGACCAAGCGGACGGGTAACGGAAGATGATGTGAAATCCGCAGCGGAAAGTACCAGTTCGGCTGGAACGTCGAATGCTTCTTTGGTGGAGTCAGCGGTCCCGGTCAGGGAGACGATTAAATTGTCGGGTTTGCGGGGCACGATCGCTCGTCGGATGTCCGAGAGCGCAAATGTTCCTACAGTCACACTGACCACAACGGCCGACGTTACTGACATGATTGGCTATCAGCGTGAGTTAGTCGCAGACTGGCGACCCCATAAGATACGACCTCAGTACCAGGACCTGGTTATTGCAGCGACAGCCAGAGCACTTAAAGATAATCCTAAAGCTAATGCGCATTTAATTGGTGATGAGGTTCGAATACTGGATGAAATCAATGTCGGTGTTGCCATGGCGGTATCTGAAGGTCTCCTAGTTCCGGTTATCAAGAATGCCGACGAGAAATCACTATTGGAAATAGCACAAAACGTTCGTGATTTAGCGCGAAAAGCTAAAGCGAATAGCCTTTCAATTGATGAGATGACTAATGGGACCTTTTCGATCACAAACTTAAATTCTTACGGGATTGATACGTTTAACCCGTTGTTAAACCCGCCTGAAATAGGAATACTCGGTGTTGGAACTATTCAAGAGACTCCTGTTGCACTTGATGGAGAAATTTTGGTTCGTTCTATTGCAAATTTGAGCCTGAGTTTTGATCATAGAGCGTGGGATGGAGCTCCTGCTGCGGAATTCATACAATCGATAGCCAGATTGTTGAGTGACCCTGGTTGGATGAGGGCTTAAGCGTTACTCAATGCTAGAGGAATTGGTTAATTGAGTACGGTCGGAATTATCGCTAACCCGGCGGCAGGGAAAGACATACGCCGACTCGTCGCACACGGTCGAGTAGTTTCTAATCAAGAAAAAGCGAATATTCTTCGTCGTGTTTTTGCTGGGATTGTTTCTACAGGTACTGATCGCATCTTGATAATGCCAGATCACTCTGGATTGGCGCGTCCAGCAACTGCAGATGTTGAAGGTGAAATAGAAATAGATTTTGTTGATATGCCTACTGCGGACCATCAAGGGGCTTCAACAAATGCTGCAAGGGCGATGGTTGAACAAGGCGTGGATTGCATAGTTACACTTGGAGGGGATGGAACTAATAGAGTTGTTGCTAAAGGTTGCCTCGAGGTTCCACTGGTTCCTATTTCGACTGGAACAAACAATGTTTTTCCAGCCAACATAGAAGGAACACTTGCGGGTATTGCAGCAGGTTCAGTAGCTACGCGGACATTGACACGTGATGATGCATGCCGGCGTTCTAAGAGGATCGATATTTACATAGATAATGAGCTATGTGACGATGCGCTGGTGGACGCTGCTGTTTCCACTCAAATGTTTGTTGGTGCTCGCGCTGTGTGGGATACCAGCACTTTGCACGCTATGTTTTTGACACGGGCAGAGCCTGCAAGCATAGGGCTTTCTTCTATAGGTTCAAGGCTTGAGCCGATTGCTATTGACGATCCGTTTGGTCTTTATATACGGATGGATGGCGATCCGGGTTCAACCGCTACTAGAGTCCGAGCTCCGATTGCGCCTGGTTCAGTATCCGATGTCGATATTATGGATTGGCGCAAGATAATGCCGGGTGAGCAAATTTCGATTGATTTACACCCTGGCACGATTGCTTTAGACGGTGAACGTGAAGTTGAGCTTTTGCCTAATCAAAAAGTTTATGTCATGTTGAACCTTGATGGCCCATGGGTAGTTGATGTTCCGTACACAATGATGTTGTTGGCAAATCTTTAGCCGGATCCATTTCATCTTTGAATTCTGAAAAGTACACACACGGACATCACCGATCAGTTACAAAAGCTCACTCAATTAGGAGGGCAAGTGATTCCGCATCATTTGTTTTGTCGCGACTTAAATCACCGATGCGGCTGTTAGATTTCGGCTGTGGCCCAGGAACAATCACCATAGATCTCGCAGAGCACCTACTTCCATGTGGTTCGGTAGTGGGTATAGATAATTCAAGTACAGTAATTGATCAGGCTCGTGCTCGATCAGATGAAAAGGGCACACAGAATATTAGTTTCGAGGTCAGAAATATCTATGAAACGGGTTATGGCGCTGAAACATTTGATGCCGTTTATGCCCACCAAGTTTTGCAGCATCTTTCCGAACCCATCAGGGCATTATCTGAGGCTAAACGAGTTTTAAAACCGAGAGGAATTTGTGCCGCACGGGAAGTGGACTGGGGGACTGTTGCACTATGGCCAACTGATGAACGGCTTCTTGCATTCTTAGATGTTTATAGCCGTGTTGCCGCACGTAACGGAGGTGATGCGAGCGCGGGCCGGCAACTGAAAGAATGGTTTAAACAGGCTGAGTTTTCGGATCTAGAGGTCACAACTTCAAATTGGTCTTTTTCAGACCAAAAGGGTTTGAAATGGTGGGGCGAGCAATGGTCCGAGCGTATTTTGCATTCTGAACTTGGTAAGCGCGCAATAGATTACGGAATAGCTACAGATCATGGCCTTGAGGAAATTTCACAAGCTTGGCTTGATTGGGTTAATGCTCCCGGCGCGTTCTTTGCGTTTATTCAAGTAGAAGTTATTGGAGTTTCTAGTTAAATTAATCAGATATCTCGAAGATTTCTGTGTTGTGAGTTTTGGCTAGAAGTGGATATATCTTGTCGAATAATGATGTTATTTCCTGGGTTTTTCTTACTGTGACTCTCGATCGTTCATAATCGCTAATTGAATCCCATAATTGTTCTGTCTGTAGAGCCCCGTGTGATCCATGCCATGCTTTATATACAGTTGGCTTGTTGAATCCTGCGGATTGCATGGCATCACAAGCCTGTTTTATAAGTCTGGTTAACTTTCCACCGGTTCCTGGTTTTGGAAGATATGTTCGTCGTACTGCAATCATTGGAATTGTTTCCGTTCAAAAAATTGTTTTTGCTTCATTAAATCTTAAAGTTGCGCCAATCTCGCTCAAATCGATCTTTATGTTTCTTTCCTGAGGCGGTTGGATCGCTCAGTGTGGTTTCGGGACCTGAACCAGTTAGGAATTTTCCTCCAACTGTCGCTGAACGACCGCCTGAGTATGATAGGTAACATAGCCCCACGCCATCGTAAGGATCCGGAGTGTCTGACTGGTTGATTTGGCTGGCAATGATTTCTCCCACCTTTTTTCCTTGCCCCGATGCAAATACACCGGCCTTAGGTATTGCGAACTCGCCGGATGGAATTACGTTTACATCTCCTATGGCGAAAATATTTGTGATCGAGGTTTCTAGAGTTTTTGAATTAACTGGAACCCATGGTTTACCTTTTGAAATACCAGAATCGGCGACAACGTCTGGAATTTTGTGAACTGGAATTGTTGCAATTACGTCCGCAAATGTTGATGATCCGTCCGTAAACGAAGCCTCACGCCCGTTGGGCGATACTTCTACAACTCCCGCTTCGGTTACTAGTTCTATCCCCCGTTGCCCAAGCGCGTTTCTGACTCGCTTTGATGCTTCTTTACCTGCAACCCCTAGAGGTCCTGGCTCAGGTATATACACTGAGATCTCGATGTTTTTGCGTATTCCTTTTTTTCGAGCCCACCAGTTGAGCATCATGGCAGTTTCAAAAGGCGCGGGAGGACACTTGTACGGAGGCTTTGCAGCAGCAAGTACGATTTTGCCCCGCTTCAAACGGCTTAAACGTCGGCGTAGACGACGTGCATAGTCGAAATCATAGAAAGAATAAGCATCTTTGGATCCAGGGACTGCGTTCCAGTCATAGTTAGCACCAAGTGCGATAACAAGATAATCATAATCCAAGGTTTCGACTGATGTAATGACTTTTTGGTCTTGAGTGTTAATGGAATTGACATACGCCTCCATGAACTTCACGCCTCGGTTGGATAACCTGCCAAGTGACCTTCCGGTTTTGTTGGCATCTTGTTCACCTACTATTAGTAAAGGATTCATTCCGCACAGGTGTGTGACTCGGTGCTGGTCGACGATTGTGACTTCATGTGTTGAATCGAGGGCAGCGCGGGCGGTTATTGCTGCTTGTACTCCTCCGAAGCCCCCACCCAGAACCAAAACTTTGCTACCCGCCATGTAAATTTGCTCCTGGTATTTTTCGATAAGTAAACATTTGGAAAAGCTTACCGATTTTTCATGCCTTTGGCGGAACAAAAACCATTTGTAACTTAAATAAATTTTATGAGTTTTGAGCTTCTAGCTGAATGGCTATTGGAATTATCTGATTCTTGGTGATCTGCGTGAATTTGCAACTGGGTGGACAGCATAGGGTGTTACTTAATTTGTGGAAGTGATTAATTCTGGCCCAAGCGTGTATGGTTTAGTTGTTACTAGCTCTCTTGTCAATCCAGACAGATATTGAGGAAATTAAAGTGAAGTCCCGACAGATTTCTTTACCGGGAAACGCTCGTTGGCTTGAATCGTGTGACACGATGGTTGCGCTGGGGAGCGCGACCCGTGGGCGAAATACGGTTTTCGCAAAAAATAGCGATCGCCCACAGGAAGAGGCCCAACCACTAGTAATGGTTGCCGGCTCTGATCATTCAGGTGGATATTCTGGCACACAATTTGTTGATGTCCCACAGGTTGATCATACTTATCGTCACGTAGGATCAAAGCCATATTGGTGCGCAGGTTACGAACATGGTTTCAATGAGCACCAAGTGGTCATTGGGAACGAAGCATTACCTTCGAAGCTGAAGGAGACTAAGACTCCTAAACTCGTGGGTATGGAAGTTCTCAGGATAGGTCTAGAGCGTTCAAGATCAGCCCAAGAAGCGGTAGATGTCATAACAGATATTGTTTCCAAGTTTGGACAGGGTAAATTTGTAAATTCGGATGGTGTTAGAACGTATGACAACATATATTTGATAGCTGATCCCATTTCTGCGTACGTGGTCGAGTGTGTTGGGCATGAATGGGCAGTGAGTCAAGTTAGAAGCTTAAGATCGATCTCTAACGTTTCTCAAATTGGAGATGATGGCGATAGAGTTTCCCCGGGAGCTCAGCTTCAAGCTGTTGATCAGGGGTTATTCAATAGTGGCATTGAAAGCCAATTTAGTTTTTCACGTGTATTTGGTGATCCAAATGATTCTGCTAGTGGAATTAAAAGGCAATGCCGTTCTGAGTCAATGTTGAGTCGTGGATATGGCAAGTTAGATGTTAGGTCAATGATGGAGGTATTGTCCGATCACTCAGACTGCGAAGACTCTGAGGAGCTACCAGTTTTAGATATAAAAGGTGATGTTTCCATTTGTTTACACCGAACCTCGGGAGAGTCCATGGGAGCTTCAACGGCCAGTTTGATTGCGGATCTGTGTGCTACTGGGGAGCGGTTGCCGGTTTATTGGACAGGGATGTATTCACCCTGCATGACGGTTTTTATGCCGATGTTTATTGAGGGTGATCTGCCACCTATGCTTGCCGTTGGTGGACCGATGGAAAGTTATGAGAGCCCTTGGTGGGATTTTTATAGACTGACGCACTATGGATTGCAAGCTGGCGTCGAAGCTAGGATGGCAATTCGATCTGAACTGGGCTCCTTGCAGGCCGAGTTGTTTGAATCAGCCTACGAAATTGCTCAACAAGGCGGTGACTTGGCTGTAAATGGAGATATTGCGGCACTGAGAATTTTGCTCACGAATTACATGTCTGAAAATGCAAAAAGAGTGATTTCGAAAGTAAAATCTATGATCCCTGTAAATGTATAGTTTCTATATTCCATAGATGGCCAAGAATTATGGGTTTTTTACTTGAATAAACAGAATGAGATTGACCTTCATCAGATTTTGGTTGCTGCTGATTGCGCAACCGCCGCAGCAGGAAAAGCCTTACTTGATCGATTTAGACCTGAAAATATCGATTCATTAGAGGCGTTTTATAAATCATCTAACGCTTTGGTTACTGCTGCAGATCTTGCTAGTGATAAGGCGATCATTGGGACCTTAAAATCTGCTGGCGTACCTGGCCGAATCCTATCTGAAGAGAGTGAAACTAGGCTTTCGTCCGATCAAACCCTCACTTGGCTTGTGGATCCTTTATGTGGAACCGTGCCATTTAGTACAGGTATGGATCATTGGGGCGTGAGTGTTGCTTTGAGGCGACATCAGGATTTGATTGCGGCATCTGTTGTATTGCCTTCTTTGGGTGAACATCTATCAGGAATAAAAGGGGGGGGAGTTATTGTTAACGGTAGTCCATTTTCCTCCACTTCACCCCGGGAGAAATTATCTGAATCTACTGTTGGGCTTGAGGTAGATGGGCCAGACGAATGGAGACAGAAATTGGCGTCAGGCCTCGAATGGATACCGTCTGTTAGTCAGATCAACACGTTTGCTTCGGCTGCATATCCAATCTCCTTGGTATGTTTGGGTCGTTTACCTGCTGCTGTGTTTTATGGGATTGAGCCGGTTCATCTGGCGGGTGGCGCTTTGATTGCAGCCGAACTGGGAATACGAGTCACGGACGATAGCGGAGAAGCAGTAGACTGGTCTACAGATGTGGAATTACCGGCAGTAGTTGTAGGGTGGCCGAAGATTCACGACCAGCTGATCGCGGCGATGTAATTGAGTTTAACGTGTTTGATATATCGAACCTATTTCGTTTCTAGATGCTGTTAAAAGATCATGGGAACTATCGAATCACTTTTCACCTCTACAAAACCAGAGTTACTGGTAACCGGGTTCGTTTTTACAGAAGGGCCTTTATGGCATCCTGATGAGGTCTTGTACGTATCAGATGTTGACGCGCAGATACATTACAAAGTTCAGCTTGGGGAGAAGGTAGTTACCGAAGTTATAAGAACTAGTTCAGATGGTGCCAACGGGGCCGTTTTCGATAAAAATGGGTGCTTAGTGATTTGTGAACAAGATGCACGTAGAGTAGTTAGATATGAGCTAGATGGTTCTATAACGGTTTTAGTTGATAATTACGGCGGAAAACACCTCAACCGTTCCAATGACATTATTCTTCATCATGATGGCTCGCTTTACTTTACTGACCCCGATAAAAAAGGCCTTGAGGAATCCGACAAAGAGCTTGGATTCGCTTCCATATTCCGAATCAACCTTGACGGAGATTTAGTGTTGTTGGCAAACGACATGAATCATCCCAACGGATTAGGGTTTTCAGTTGATGGAAAGACTTTGTATGTGTCGAACAGTAGGCCTGACCCCCATCTTCATGCATATTCAGTCGATAGCAGCGGTCTGTTGATTAATTCTAGAATTGTTGCCGAGATGCCATATGGCATTCTAGGGGAGCTTAGTGGAGTTCCTGATGGCCTTAAACTGGACGCAGAGGGCAATATTTACGTTACTGGTCCAGGTGGAATATGGATATGGGATAAATATGAAGAATTCCTTGGAGTGATTGAACTTCCGGAATTACCGTCCAACATCGGCTGGGGCGGAATTGATAACTGCACCATGTTCGTAACGGCAAGGACGTCTGTATATACATTTAAAATGACAACACCTGGTATTCCACAGCAATTTTGAAATAGCCTGATGCCTTAGGTGTTTGACGAGTACGGTGTTTATCAGTAGCCTCAACGAGCAATTTTTCGACGATATATTGTCGAACCAATTACAGTATGAGAGAAACAATGCCATTTAACGTAAATCACATTCACCTGAAATCCGCCGATCCTAAGAAGACTGCCGATTGGTTTGTTGAAGCTTTCAACGTTCAGATAACCTCAGATAGCGTTCGTCCTGTTGGGGATCGATTTATTACGACCATGACTGAGGGTGGCCTGGCTATAAATATTTCTTCCGAAAGGACCGATGAAAAACTCGGACCTGCCGATGCTGATCCCCATTATGGGCTTGAGCATTTTGGGTTCGATACTGATGATATGAACGGTGATATTGCTCGACTAGAAAGCATGGGTGCTGTTCTTAAGGAAGGCCCCATCAATAATGGTGGTGGCGTGACCATTGCATTCATTGCCGCTCCGGGTGATATACGAATTGAATTGATTCACAGAGAGTAGTCGTTACCGCTAGGTTCCTGTGTGTTGATGGTTGGTTATGGAATTGCATATCCAGCTAAGATGCCGGTTACAGATTCGTTTGCAACAGCTATCTCACCGTTAACTATCACATAGGGCACGCCCTCAGGATGCAGGCTGGGATCCTCGAAAGAGGATCTGTCATTCACGGTTTTTTCATTGAAGATGACGAGATCCGCGAATTTGCCTTTTCCTATTAGCCCGCGATCTGTTAGGCCAAATCTTTCCGCAGGATTTTGAGTCATTCGTTGTACTACTTGCTCCAATGGGTAGTTGTATCTTCGACGCAATCGACCAACCAGCCGAACAAAGCAACCATAAGCACGTGGATGCGGCATGCCGCCAACCGGAATAGAGTCAGATCCGACCATGTAGTCTGTGCGTGCCATTAAACTCATCACGTCTTCTTCTACCTGCCTCCACAATCGAACGTTACCCGGAGGCGCAACTCGCATTCCGCAAGAGAGAGATGTTTCAACCATCATTCGGCACATCATTTCTTCCACACTTACTTTCCACTCTTCAGCAACATCTTTAAATAGCCACCCCTCAAACCTTTGGTCTCCCTTGTCTCCTATATGTGTCCAGACGTTTTCTTTTGGGTCTGAATAGTCGATTTCGCTCATTTTGCCGATTAATATTTTTCGATCCTCTGTATCAGTGAGAATTTTTATCATTGCTTCCGGTCCGCCCTCATGGAAATAGCCAGGGAAGAATGCTTGCGGAAATGATGATCCGACGGGATACGGGTACGTTTCGAGAGTGATATCGACTCCTGATGATTTAGCTTTGTCGATAGGTTCCAAGAGCTCGTCTATTTGCCCAGCTGAATCAGCGGAAGTTCGGTAGTGTTCGAAGTGTAGTTTTGTATCGGTTCGTCGTGCAATTTCTATTGCTTCTGGTATTCCACCGCCACCATATGCCCTGTCGATATTGTGGTTTCGCAGGTGAATAGACATAGGTCGATCGAACTCTTTTGTAATGTTCATTAATTCACAGAGTTCGTCGGTGTCGGACCAGCTGTTCGGGTAATAAGAGAGGCCGGTGGAGAATCCAACAGCGCCCTGCTCAAGAGATTCTCTCAATAAAATTTTAGCGGTCTCTAACTCATCGTCGATCAGTGGGACATCATTCATGCCGGCAGATTCGAGTCTTATAGGGCCGTGACCAGCGAATGTAGCAACGTTGCATGAGGTTTTACGGTGGTAATTCTTTTTTGACATTTCAATGGAAGACATGTCAAGTTGCTCTGGAGCAAGCCCCAGAATTCCTGATAAATACCACCTGTACATTTCGTAGTTTTTTTTTGAAAGTGGAGCGAGAGACAGTCCGTCAGGACAAATAATTTCAGTTGTGACTCCTTGGCGAATACCGTTGCTGTGTTGCCCATCATTTAAAAGCGCAGCATCTGCATGGGAATGGACGTCTATGAAACCGGGTGAAATATGGAGCCCTGAGGCGTCTATTGTTTTCGTGGAGTCGGTGCTCGAATCTGGAATGATGTCGAGAGCTTTAATGCGATCGCCAATTATTCCGATATCTGTACGTATGGGAGGCGCTCCAGTTCCGTCAACAACTGTTCCACCTTTAATAACTAGATCAAATGCCAATAGAATTCTTCTTTCACTTGATAGCAGATTCCAATCGAGGTTGGCCACGACGGATCTGCGTCTACTACGCGTCTTGTCCGGGTATTATATGGCGGTTGTTGCCCCCAAGTTATGTAGTTGCATTCGGTTCAGTCGATAGTGGGTATTTCAAAAATTTAGTAGCGAGGCAAAATTCATGGGAAGGTTTGATGATCGAGCTGCGATTGTTACTGGTGGCGCATTGGGTATTGGTGGTGGATGTGCGCGACGTTTAGCGGGGGATGGCGCCAGCGTCTTGATTGTTGATATTAATGAAGAAGCAGGGTTGGAAACAGTCAAAGAAATTCGTGCGACAGGCGGTAAAGTCGATCTGATGATTGGTGATGTGGCTAACGAGTCAGTGGCTTTTGACATGGTTGAAAAATCTATGTCCTTGTTTGGACGGCTAGATCTACTGGTACAGAATGCGTACGGAGGTGGTTCAGACACTGCGGGCTCTGCGGTTGATGTTACCCAACAGGCGTGGAGTAAAGGGATGGATCTTCTCGTGGGGGCTTTGTATCTCGGAGCAAAGTTTGGTGTGCCTGCAATGGAAGAATCAGGAACCGATCCGAATTTTGAACCTCCTGTATGGGAAGGGGCAGGCCGTCGCCATGGGCCAAGACCAAGAGAGAATGTCGGTCGTATAGTAAATATGTCTTCTGTTCACGGTTTGTTGAATGCACCTCGCTCTTTGATATATGAGTCAGGGAAAGCTGCGGTCATAGGCCTTACTCGGCAGATGGCGGTCGATTTCGGCCCTATGGGCATTACAGTTAATGCTATAGCGCCGGGGCATATTGTGACCGAAAGAGGTAGTGAGATGTGGAACGAGGTCGGAAATGATGCAGGGTTTAAGTTATTTGAAATTCAATACCCTGTTCGGCGTACAGGTATTCCGGCGGATATTGCCAATGCTGTTGGATTTCTTTGTTCGAATGAAGCATCGTTTATCAGTGGTCAAATTCTGGCCGTCGATGGTGGATTGTCTATCCAGTTGCAGGAAGACATCGTGATGGATACTAAAGACTATATTGTGTCTAACCCACACCTGCGCACCCATTTTGACAATAAACCTGAAAAGACCGATCGCTGATAACTTATCTATACAACCGTTGAGTTCTAAGGCATTCGTCGATATTGGAAGCGCAATCCAGACATATGTTCATTCCATTATCAATTTGGATTGGTGTTACGTTTTGATAAAAAAAACATCTAAAGTAATTGAGTTATACCGTCATCCAGTGAAATCGTTCACGTCCGAGCGTCTCGATCAACTGGAGGTGTCAAATGGAAAGGTGGAAGGTGACAGGGTTCTGGCGTTCCGTTTTGCTGACAAAGGCGCACCGGATGATTTTTCGTGGCAAAAGAAACATAATTTCGTTGCTTTGGTAAACACTCCTGGAATATCACAACTTGAGATGAGATTTGATACAGACTCCAGGATCCTTTCACTGAAACTTGGGCGTGAACTTTTGATGTCTGGGTCAATTGATTTAGAGGAGGACCGATCAGATCTGAGTGAGGCAGTGAGTGAGTTCGTCTCTTCTCTGGAAATAAACCCTCTCGTTGGACATCCGGAGAGACTCCCGTTAAACCTAATAGGAGATGGACGCCAGGCATTGTTTCATGATTCGGAAATAGGAGGAGTCACACTCTACAGTTCAGAATCTCTGGCTGCGCTACAAGCATCTATTGGTACGGATGTAGATGGTCGTAGATTTCGTACTAATGTTGTGATCAGTGGTGTTGAGGCATGGGAGGAGCTTTCTTGGACTGGTCGCTTGATTATAGGTGATGGCGAATTTGAAATTGAGAAAACGGTTACGCGATGCCTGGCTACTCACGTTAACCCTGTAGATGGTTGTCGTGACCAGGAAATCATGAAGAGCTTGATTGAAGCTAATGAATTTAAACTTCCGACATTTGCTATACGTTTGAACCCGTTAAATGTCGATAGTATTATTCGTGTTGGTGATGTTGTTTCTACTACATAGACTGCCCTATTAATCGCGCTAAGCGTTTACAAAAAACTGAAACATAAAAGCCCACTTGCTTTTTTGATTGATAAAATCCGGGATCTGGCAAGTTTTGCGTTTTACCGTTAGTGGTTCAATTGAATGAGACTGCCTGGTGTTGCTAAATCGATCATGGATAAGTTCGGATAGATATATTGACTACGACGGATAAGATTCCTGGCGGTTCCGACAGTGGAGATTCGGGTAATGACTTAGATCGTTACATCCCTTCTGATATCGAACAAAAATGGCAATTAAAATGGGAATCTGATGGCATTTACAATGCCGAAGACCACGTGGAAGGCAAGAAGAACTATTACGCCTTGACGATGTTCCCTTACCCATCAGGAGACCTCCATATGGGTCATTGGTATGCCTATGCCCCGGCAGATGCATATGCTCGATTTAAGCGTATGCAGGGATACAACGTAATGCACCCGCAAGGCTTTGACTCATTCGGGCTCCCTGCCGAAAATGCAGCGATTGAACGAGGTGCGGATGCAAGGCAATGGACTTACGAAAATATTGAAACAGCCCGAAGACAATTCCGTGCCATGGGTACTTCTTATGACTGGTCACGGGAGTTGGTTACATCGGATCCCGAATACTATAGATGGAATCAATATTTCTTTTTACAGTTCTATAAAAATGGTCTAGCTTACCGCGAGCATGGTCAGGTGAACTGGTGCCCGAAAGATCAGACCACTCTTGCAAATGAACAGGTAAAGGATGGGTCTTGTGAACGTTGTGGCGCGAGTGTGGTTAAGCGTGCGCTTCCTCAGTGGTTCTTCGCCATTACTAAATATGCCGATGAACTACTTCAAATGGATAGTATTGACTGGCCCGAGAAAATTAAGACGATGCAGCGCAACTGGATCGGTCGTTCTACTGGAACAACGATCGGATTTGACGTAGGCGAATTTGCACCAGGAGAAAAAATCGAGACGTTTACGACGCGTATAGACACGGTGTACGGAGTTACTTTTGTCGTATTGGCTCCTGAGCATCCTTTGGTTGAAAAGTTAACTCAAGAACCTCAAAGGAGGGTTGTCGAGCAATACGTGGCACAGGCAGGTAAAGAAACTGAAATCGAACGTACTTCAACCGAGAGAGAAAAGACAGGGGTGGCAACTGGTGCCTATTGCATCAATCCACTGAATGGTGAACGAGTTCCCGTGCTAGTTGGTGATTATGTGCTTGCCACATATGGAACAGGGGCTGTGATGGGTGTGCCTGCACATGACGAAAGGGACTTCATCTTTGCAAAAAAATATGATCTGGAAATTCGAGTCGTAGTTGCACCACCCGATTGGGATGGCGCCGAACTGGCCAATGCATGGATAAAAGATGGTCTGCAAGTAAATTCAGCAGAATTCAACGGGATGTCCAGTAAAGATGGAAAAGAGGCCATAGCCGATAAGATCGAAGCGAAAAAATGGGGCGCTAGGACGGTTACGTACCATCTTCGTGACTGGTTGATTTCACGCCAGCGTTATTGGGGTACACCTATTCCGATTATCTACTGTGATGATTGCGGAGTGACGCCGGTTCCAGAACAAGATTTACCTGTCTTGCTTCCGGAAAATGTCAAGTTCAGCCCTGATGGTAAATCTCCATTAACCAAACATGCGGAGTTTTTGAATACTACATGCCCTGAATGTGGAAATGCGGCAAAGCGTGAAACCGATACTCTGGATACATTTGTTTGTTCATCTTGGTATCACCTTCGTTTCGCCAGTCCGAAACCAGACGAGTATCCTGTCGACTCGAAAAAAATCAGTGCCTGGATGCCTGTTAGCCAGTACATGGGTGGAGCCG
>Ga0209228_1000386_pt1 | contig 22944 bp, 21 predicted proteins | sample METZYME_3_150m_FD_187547 | JGI IMG/M metagenome (GOLD analysis project Ga0209228, IMG submission 187547) | Marine microbial communities from oxygen minimum zone in mesopelagic equatorial Pacific - METZYME_3_150m (SPAdes) (version 2) | ecosystem: Environmental > Aquatic > Marine > Oceanic...
ACTTAGAGTTTTTTAGATGAGATTTTTTTGTTGGATGTTATTTAGCTTTTTATTTTTGAGTTCTTTAGTTTTAAACCTAAAGCCGGTTGCGGCTGAGTCTAAATATAGTTATACCACTATGAGTTCTAGGGGGGGGAAACGGACCGTGAAAGCTGCCCCGAAAAAAATAATTATTAAAGTACCTTCCGAAGAGGAAGAAAATGGGTCCGGTCTAAAGGTATTAGTAATCAAGAAGACCGAGATAAAGTCATTGGTGGACTCAATTGAAAAGAATTATAAGTCATATACTAATATTAATCGTTACGAAAGAATTGGTAATGTTTTAACTGGTTCTGATAAAGATAGATTAAAATTAACAAGAGATAATGAGCCGGCTATTGCATCTACTGAAAAACCGTTAACTTTGGGGGGCAAGGGGTTTGGAGCGTCTGGATTTGAACCCGTTAGCCAAGGTCTACATTTTTCATTTAATAGCCATTTTAAGGAGTCACCTGTTTACAAAACTCAGAAGGAAAATTCATTAGGCTTTGTGGACTTTGATTTTGAAGAAGCTAAAAGTGAAAAGTTTTTAATTTTTCACAATAGTGGTTCAATTTTTGGCCGAGAACCAGATATTCTTGTCGATCCTAAGCCAAAGCAGTTTGCTAGACAGCAAGAAGGAACTCTCAAAAAAGTCGAGCCAATTCCAGAAACAGGAGTTTATTTCGATCAAAATAAAAATGTCATAGTTCACCTTAATCCTGCCACAAAACCATTAGATTTGATTCGTGATAATTCTGCTCTTTTGAGGCATAGTTATCAGAAATTAATTTCTAGTGGTCCTTAAGATAAATTTAGATTTTTATAGAGAATAGTGTGGTTGTGTTTTAGTGTTGCTTTTTCAGATTAAGAGATTCTGGTTTTTCTGGGAGAGGTGTTTCAACAGGAAGAGGTTTTTCAATAGGATTCTTTTTATTAGAGAGTTCTATTCCTCGATACCAATAAAAGAAAAACCAGAATCCGATAACAAAGATCCACAATAGTATCTTACGAATAGTGCTCGTTGGACGTCCTACGTTCTTAGGCAGCATTTTTATAGATTCTTTTAGTAGTTATTGATACTTTGTTTTGGTTTGTTTATTTTACTCAACTTATTCTTAGCCCAAAGAAAAAACAAGTCAAGGCATACCTTTTAGGTTAGGGGGATTTTGCGCAACGGAATCCAAAGCTATTGTTTTTTACTTCTGGTGTAAAGAAACTTCGATTAAATGTTGGAGAACTCAAGCCACATCCATAGGATAAGCAGTCAAACCATGATCCACCTTTAAGTACACGTTTATCTTTACCGTATTCACCACGATTTATATTATTTCCTGGGTGTGGAAGATAAAAACTGTCAACCCACTCCCAGACATTTCCAGACATGTCATATAAACCATAAGGGCTTTTACCATTTGGATAAGAACCGACAGGTTCAGTGCCTACAGAGCCTTTGTAGGGATGGTTTGATTTATCTGTAGTCCAAGTATTGCCCCACGGGTAAATGTTTCCGCTTTCACCACGGGCAGCCTTTTCCCACTCCTGCTCAGTAGGCAGGCGCTTGCCTTTCCATTTACAATATTCATCAGCATCGTACCAATTAACATAAATCACAGGATAGTTTTTCTTGTTGTCAGGGATTTCTCCATTAGGCCAATGATAGGGAGTTTCTCGTTTTGTGTCATGAGTAAACTTTTTATAATCTGCGTTAGTTACTTCGTAAAGGTCCATATAAAATTTATGCACGGACTCTATATACTCAGGAGCTTCATCGTCCCATCTTTCATTAGACCCCATAATAAACTTGCCGCCAGGGATTAATGCCATTAAACCTGTATCACTGAAAGCGCTTTCTGGCATTTTATTATTTTTATTGGCAGCTAATGAATAAGAGGCCGATTGCTTTTTTGTAAGAGGTAATGGGAACTTGGATTGAGGTTTTATCACAATATTAGAATCTCTCGATAGAAAAAATTTTTCAGGGGAGAAAAGCGGGGATTTGCCAACTCCAACATGACATTGCTGGCATTCTGGCCTTGTCGTCCGATGTTTTTTTGCTAGAGTTATACTTTTAGCCTTGTGACATGCAGTGTCACATTTTAAAATATGAGGATATTCTTTGATTACCTTGTTCTCAATAGGGGATGTTTCGTAAGCTTGAAGTGTAAGCGGACCTTCTAATAGAAAGCTTGTCAATACAACCGCTATTAAACTATAACTAAAATACGGGCTCACAATTTTTTAAATACGGTTAATTATTATTGATGATTAGGGTGAGGAGGCATGATCTTTTGAGTAAATATTATCAAGATGAAGCCTAGAGAGTCAAAGTAAAATTCGACTATTTAAATTAGTTAGCAAGCCCTATAAAGGTTAGGTTTTCTATGCAAGATTGGCGAGTAATTGAAGATGCACCTAAAGACGGCAAAGCAAACATGGCTGCCGATAATGCAATTTTAAGATCCTGTGAATCAGGTATAATTCCACCAACTCTTCGCTTATATAGTTGGGAACGTCCTACGCTTACGGTTGGATACTCACAAGATTTCAATAAGGAAATAAATGTTGATCGGTGTCGACGGTTGGGAATACAGATAGTGCGGAGGCCAACAGGAGGGAGAGCATTATTGCATAATCATGAAGTAACTTATAGTTTCGCGGCACCTATTCCACATCCTCAATTCCCATCTTCGTTGTTCGGTGCTTATAAAACGATTGCTGAAGCTTTGCTTGAGGGACTTAAGGAGTTGGGCCTATTTAACGCGGTTTTAGCCTCTAGAGAGAGGGCTTATAAAGGCAGGAACCCCTATCACTCTCCCTCATGCTTGTCGAGTATTAATCATTTGGAAATAGAAGTTCATGGAGCGAAATTGGTTGGCAGTGCACAGCGGCGAACAAAGGGTGCGTTTCTCCAACATGGCTCAATACTTCTTGGTCTTGATAGGACACTTTTAAACTCTTTATTTAAATATTCAACAGAAGATAATCGTTATAGATCAATGGATATATTAAATAATAAAGTTGTTACTTTGCCAGAATGTCTAGGAAAAAATGTGACACGCAATGAGGTTTTTCAGGCTCTGAAAAGTGGATTTTCTCGTGTCTTACAAGGAAACTGGACTCCAGGGTCTTTGAATTCCTTTGAATTAGTATAGGTCTTTATCTAATTCATATTTAACAGGGTATATAATCGCTTAGTTATGGCCCTTAAAATAATTAATGCATTAACGAAAAAACAGATACAGATGAATGTGAAAGCTTACTTTAGATTGTGGTTTTTTTTCAGAGTTTGGAAATTGCTTTTTCATGACTTTGGTACTTGCTCTAAAAAATTAATATGGGTTTTCCTGGCCATTCTTTTCTCCAGCCTTGTGATTGGTTGTTCTCAAAAGCGTGGAATCGCAAATCAGCCAAAGCAACAATTTTATCAGGATATCACCGAAGGTTATCTCCCCTCTGGCAAGGTTTCAATTCAAGGAGCTACTTTTGCTCGATTAGATAGAAATCTAGGTTCTGATTTGGTCTGGTTTACTTCTACTGCTGGTAAAGGAACAAAGATAAAAATTCTTCTTAATGAGGGTTCTAAAGGGATAGGTCTTAGCAAAGATGCAAATAAAGTTAAACGTATTGCTGAAAATATTCGTTATCTAGCTAATGTGGATATTGATCGTAATGGTACGGATGACCTTGTGTTAATTACATCTTCTTCAAAAAAGGGATCTGCAAAAGTACTTTTTAATAATGGTAAGGGATACTTCTATTCCAAGCTAGAATTTGAATTACCTTTTATTAATAGTGGTATTGAACGCGTAGACCCAGTTGACTTGGATCAAGACGGAGACGTTGATTTTTTGTTCACGGGAAGTAAGGTATTGAATAAAAATGGAAAGATTAATAGGATGCAGGGACAAGTGTTGATAAACAATGGCAGAGGGCAGTTTAAAGATCAGACCTACCTTTTATGGCCCAAGTTGCCCTTGGGATTGGTTTCTACAGCTATAGCGGATTATGATCAGGATGGTTTCCCAGATATATTTTTAGTTTACGGAAACGCACAAAACCGGTTATTAATAAACAATGGTGTGGGCAAGTTTATTGATAAGACGAGCTGGTCACTCCCAAAAATTTTAGATCAAAGTACTCATGCTGATTGGGCTGATTTTGATTTTGATGGTGATAATGATCTGTTAGTTACGAACAATGCGATTGCGAAACCCTATCAAAGTTATTCTGACGAAAAATGCTATTTTTTAGAAAATATTGGGTCTGGACGATTTATTAAAAAATCAAACAAAATACTTCCAGTTGTTCCAGCTACTCGCGTTTACCTCCTAGATGCAAACGGAACAGGTATTCCAGATGCTATTATCCTTACTAAAAAAGGGCTAAGATATCTGGTTGGAAAAGGTAAGTGGAGTTTTATTTCGGAAACTCAAAAACGATTCCCACAAACAAGGCCTATGAGGGAAATGAGCTTTGGAGATATTAATGGAGATGGTTTCCTTGATATTCTAGGCCTTGTTACAAAAAACAATCATCCTAAATTATGGTTGAATAGAATTAACTAGAGCTTTTTTTATATCTTGTTAACGTGTAAAAATACTTGGATGTTGCACAAGTATTATGATGAATATTTTTTTGGCATTTTTTTTAAGAAAGGCACTATGTCATATTTTAAAAAACTGACCTTTTTAAAGGTTTTAACCACAATTGCATGGGCAGATGGTGAGTTGACGCAATCTGAGTTAAATATTCTTAAATCTTTTTATAGAAAATTTAATTTAGATAAAGGTGACCTTGCCGAGCTAAAACATTATCTTGCCGCACCGATTTCAAAAAAAGAACAGGTTGAGTTGTATGGTCAGTTAGTAAATGAGTTGGGCGTTGAAAGTGAAAAAGAAGAGATCTTAGCTGCCTTAGAATCCATGGAACAGGCAGCGAAGCGAATAGGAACTGAAGAAAAAGAGCTGGTGAGCCAATTTCGTGTCTTACTTAAAAAGTCATCAGTTACAAAAAGGTCTTTGGGTAAAATTCGTAATTTGCTTGGTAAAACAATTTTCTCCCATGCTCGCGATAAGGACTTAGATCTAGAAAAATATTTCAAGCGAAAGGTTCTTAAAAAGATAGAACTTAAAAAAGCAAGGTCGGGAGTAAATATAAATCTTCCGGATGACAAATTATATCTCATTTGTCTTTTCGGGTCACTGATGGCGTCAGTTTCAAATATTGATGGGCATTTCGATAATTCAGAAAAACAAGTTTTAAAAGAAGAGCTTTCGAACCGCTTTAACTTTAAAGGTAAAGAATTTAAGATCCTATTTGATGTGATTTTAGAATTGGCTGATCATGGTTATGATTTCCACGAGGTGGCAACTGAGCTTAATAATCTAATGACCTACAATGAGAAAATAAGTATTACCAATTGTCTTTTGGCGGTGGGTGGTGCTGATGGGAAACTTTCTCACGATGAGTCTGAAGAAATTAGGCGAATTGCTAAAGCCTTACGCATACCCCATAAAGTATTTATTGAAGCTAAGATGAAAGTTCTTTCTCGTTTGCGTAGGGTTTAAATAAAACAGCTGTTTTAATTTTTTTCATGATATAGGGTCAGGTTAAAACTATTATTTGGTAAATAAACAGAGCGTCTTAAATGGCACGGGAAAATAAATTCATTGGAATCTTGTTTGAATGTTGTAATGTTTATCGGCGAATTTATGTTAATAAGGAAAAAAATGCTTACGAGGGTAAGTGCCCCAAATGCAATGGAGAGATCAAAGTGAAGATTGGGCCAGAGGGGACAGAGACGAGGTTTTTTTCAGCACGATAAAGTTTTGAGTTTGATTGGCTTCATTTTAGTTAGCTACTTTTTGTTCGGCGAGTTTTTTACAAATTAATATTTATTTGAGTTCCAACCTGTGAAGTTAATTCTGCAGCGTGTAATCAGTGCCTCAGTCAGTATCAATCATGAGAAAATAGCCAATATCAGTAAAGGTATTCTGGTTTTTTTTGGTGTTGAAAAAGGAGATGGTGAAAACCAAGTTTTTTTTCTTGCTGATAAAACTTTGAACTTAAGGATTTTCCCAGATAATCGGGGTAAAATGAACTTCTCATGCGTTGATATTGGGGGTGATGTTTTAGTGGTTTCTCAATTTACCCTTGCGGGGGACTGTTCGCGTGGCAGGCGTCCCGGGTTTGATAGGGCGGCAGACCCCCATACCGCTCGTGAATATTACGAACTTTATATAGAGCTATTGAATAAATCAGGCCTTAAAGTTAGCACGGGAAGGTTTGCGGCGGATATGCAAGTGCAGTCGGTCAATGATGGTCCCGTGACTTTTCTGTTGGAGCGTTAATTATTATTATGAAACAGTTATTGTTTAATTTCTAGTTTATAGCAAGGGACCTATTGCTGTTAGATATAACTCAATTAAAGTTCACAAAAAAAGAACCTTTTCTAGAAGTTCTTCACACTTGGGTTAATTCTCTTTACCAGGATCGGATTAGAAGGGGATCGACTCCATTGCAATACTCATTAGGCCTGAGGGAAAAAAACCGATCAAGATAACGGCAATAGAACTTAAAGCAATAATTGTTCCCATGCCACGATGGATTACTACTTTTTCATCACTCTCATTCTCATGAAAATACATCATGGTAATGATTCTTAAATAAAAATAAACCGAGATTACGGTAGCGATTACTGCCATGACGGTAATCAAAATATACCCTTCTTTGATAGCCGCCATAAAAACGTAAAGTTTTCCAAAGAAACCAGCCGTTGGGGGAAATCCTGCGAGAGAAAGCATGAACAGGCTCATTGCCCCAGCGATTAGTGGATGGTTTTTAGCTAGTCCTTTGAAGCGAGAAACAGAATTACCCTCTTTACCTTCCCCTTCAATTATAAAAACAACCGCAAATGCCCCTATGTTCATAAAGAGATAAGCGTAAAGGTAGAATATCAAGCTTGCTACACCATCCTGACTATTGGCAACAATACCTATAAGCAAATAGCCGGCATGAGCCACTCCTGAATAAGCGAGCATTCGCTTAACGTCATTTTGAAAAATAGCTGCAATATTCCCTACGAGCATTGTGAGAACTGATATCCCAAAGAGAAATGGCATCCATATACTATTTAGTTCTGAAAATGCAGTAAAAAAAATTCTTGCAATTAGTGCGAACGCAGCAGCCTTTGTAGCAACGGACATGAATCCAGTAATAGGTGTAGGTGCTCCTTGGTAAACGTCTGGTGTCCAAGAATGGAATGGCACGAGGGATACTTTGAATGCAAGGCCAGAAAACAACAAACCCATTCCAATATATACGAGTGTATTACGACTGTAAGGGGTTGCACATTCTCCAGCTTCATTGCAATGTAATAGTTGGCCGATAAAACGGATTTCTGTTGTGCCCGTACCTGCATATATTAGTGCCATTCCATAAACCAATATTGCAGAGGCGAATGCCCCAGTTAGAAGGTATTTTACTGTAGATTCTTGAGAAGCAAGGGTAGACCATTTTAGTTCAGGGGCATTAGATGGACTTTCTTTTCCTGTCCCGTGTTTAGCGGAAAAACCGCAAAGGATGTACAAGGAAATAGAAAATATTTCGAGCGACACGAATGCAGTGATCAGATTCCCGGATTTTGCTAGAAACATCATTCCCATAACGGCCATAAGTATCAGCGAAAAATATTCGGGTTTATTTTCGTGATCAGGTTGCGGATATCTTGCAGCACCTAGAACTGCAAATGTTGCCATAAATAAAAAGATAATATTAAACCCCTGACCAAATTTATCGTGGATCAGCGATTTGCTGAACATATCTGACTGGAGTCCGCTTCCTATCGTTGGGGCACTCCCCCACAATGCAAATGAAAAGAGAAATGAAATTGAAATGCCTGCCAGTGCTGCTTTGGATAGATATTCATTGGTATTGAAATTTTTTTTCAAACCAATTAATAGTAGGAATAAAGCAGTAGATAGCAACGTAAGCTCAGGGGTTAGAGCAGTCCAAAGCATATCTTCATAATTGATTTTAAATTCCATGTTGGAACTCAAGGTGGAGGCTAGTGAGACTGAAAAACTGTATTCAACTAGACTTATTTATCCGAAGACGTCTTTTTAAAGTATTTCAACAGTTTTTTCAAGTTAATGTTTTTTGCCTCTGGTTTTTGGAGGCCGATTAATTTTTTATTTTTGGATAGGGTAGACCCGCTTCCAGCAAAACCCATTTTTCAGAAGTGTCTCCTAAAATCAAATCCAGATAGTCATTTACTTCGACAAGTTTTATTGTGTTGGGTGGAAGCCTTAGTCGCAGAGTTTTTTTTTGGCGACGGCCTTTAAGTGAGACAAAATTCCCTTCAATTTTTTCGACTAAAAAAACATCATTGAGTGTATTTTGAATAGTCGGTGGATCCTTGAGAACTCGTGATGATTCACTTTCAAGGAGTTGGCTGAGTTTGAGACATCGTTCTTGATTAATGCATAGTTGTTTTACTAGTTGTGAAATATTTATATTTGCGAACCCATGAGAGATATTCTTTTTATCTAACCAGTCAAAAAAAGAAAAGATATCAAACAGTACATGATTGATTTCTACTTTTTCGACAATAGAGTTAAAGGGTAGGTGAGCTACAACAAAGTGGCTAAGGTGCGATGGTTCAATATCACAAGGACCTGCGATTAAACGTGGTGTGCCACCCTGTTCCTCACTCTCCAGGGCGCATTGAATTAAGCTTGAGTGAAGAAGAGATAAGCTTTTTCCTAGTTCAGGCGTCAGGTCCTCTTTATTTGGAGGGGAAGGGTTTTCGCTGGCATATTCGTTCATCAATTCATATAAAGTCATAAAAATATCTTTCTACTTTTGGAGTTTTGTAAAACATTCTTTGAGAATTTTTAGACAGCGAGTGAATTCTAAATCTTGAATGTTTCCCATGTTAGCGATTCTAAAAATTTTTTTATCAAATAGACCTTGTCCAGCATATATGATGAAACCATTTTCTTTTAGTTTGTCGTGAAGCCAGTCATAGGAAATACCATCAGGAAGTTTCAATGCAGTGAGGCAATTCGACTGATGACTCTCCGGTATTAGAAAATCAAGGCCAATTTCTTTAAATCCTTTGCGTAAGTGTTTTGCTACTTCCTGATAACGCTTTATTCGTCCTTCGACTGTTTCTTCTAACAGTTCCTCAAGCGCTGTATTTAATGCATAATGAGCTTGGATAGCAGGAGTGAAGAGTGTGTCTCCTTGCTCCTGGGCCTTGAGATGTTCCGCTAGAGCAAAGTATACCGACCGAGCGGGTATGCCTTGCAACCGAGAGAGGTCCTTTTTTCTATGAAAAACAAAGGAAACACCTGGTAAACCGTGGATACATTTGTTGGCAGTACCAACTGCAAAATCGATAGGATATTGCCCGAAGTCGATCTCATCGCCTCCTAAACTACTGATACAATCTATTACTAACCGTTTATTATATTTTTTTGCAAGTAGAGCAACTTCAGCGAGTGGATTCAGTAGTCCGGTTGTTGTTTCATGGTGTACCATGGCAATTACTTCAATCGAACCATATTCTTGCAATGCTTTTTCAATATCTTTAAGATTTGGAACTTCTCCCCAGTTATAATTTATTTCATGCTTACTCATTCGATAAACATCAGCCATTTTACTGATACGATCACCATATATACCATTTTGAATTACCAGTATGGATCGGTTAGGAGAAAGGCATGACGAAACAGCCATTTCCAATGCTGCTGTTCCTGAACCAGTTATTAAAATGGCCGAATACTCTTTTTCTATACTAAACGCTTGTAGTAGTTTTTTTCGAATCGAACTTAGTAGACTTGAAAACTCAGGTTCTCTATGACACAGATCGCCACGAAGTTGAGCATCTCTTACCCTTTCGGTTACATTGACCGGGCCCGGATTCATTAAGATCATTTTTTTCATACTTTTTCTTACATTATGGTATTGATTCATATATAGACGGGTTTTAGTCTAACCTACCACATGGAGGCGAGGCAAAGCTTAATAATAGTTATTAGGATTTTTAATGGTGATTGAAAATTTTTCGCCTCACTCTTATACTTAATTAAATGGTCAGCTTATTCAAACTAACTATTCCTTTGCTTTTATTTGAGTTTGGCATAGCCACTGCTTACGCCGACTATTCAAACTTATCTATTCCTCAAATAGAATATAAGGACGGATATTCTAACCCTCATCCAACAGCCGTTGAAAGTTTGCTGGGACAGATTGAGCGAAGGACATCTATTGAAACTGATAGAGGATCGCTTCAGATAGAACTGTCACACCCCAATCTTTACCAATATCCCTTTGTCTACATGGCAGGTAGCGAGGAGTTTGAGATATTTTCTGGTAGTGAATTGGAACGGCTTAGAAATTATCTGAGTTATGGCGGATTTTTACTTATAGATAATAATTCCTCCAATATCGGCTCAAAATTTGATAATTCGGTTCGTAAAATGATTGACGTACTATTTCCGCAAATTCCTTTAAAGAAAATCTCTCGAGATCATTCCATTTTTCGTTCTTTTTATTTGATTGATCGTGTATATGGGCGAAAGCAGATTAATTCGTATTTGGAAGGAATCAATATCAAAGGACGCACAGTTCTAGTTTACTCCGCCAACGACCTAGGTGGTGCATGGGCAAGAGATAAATTAGGGCAGTGGACACATGATATTATTGGCGGGGGTACCAGAGAAAGGCAACTTGCAATAAGGCTTGGAGTAAATATTGTTATGTATGCCCTTACACTAGACTACAAAAAAGATATGGTACATTTGCCTATTATCCTTGAAAGATTGAAGAGGCATAAGTTGCCATGAATAAGACTTTGATCGAGTTATTTGGCTTAGACCCTGAAAAGTTTAATGAGGTTAATCTGACCTTAGCTACTAAAGATCTAACATCTACGTGGGTGTTTTTATTGTTTGTGTTTCCGCTGGCTGCATGGTTTTTCTGGACAAGTCTAAAGCGAATCCATTTGCCACTTCGTAAAACCTTTATTATCACCCTTAGAATTTTTTCTTTATTAATGGTTATATTTATTTTTTTACAACCAGAGCTAGAGTTTAAAAAAAAACATACTCTTAAAAATAGAATTGCTGTTTTAGTTGATGAGACTAAGAGCATGTCCATTAAGGTATTTCCGTCGGAGCAATCTCGAATTGACTTTGTTCGTCGGGCATTTGAAAAAAACCAGGATGCCTTAGAGTCCTTGACTAATATTTTTCAGCTAGACTATTACTTAATATCAGACCAAATAGAATCAATTTCTTCGATCGGTTTAGACGGGAGGCTCAGTCCAAAAAAAATAAACACTGACTTCGAGGCTGTGTTTTCTGATCTTAAAAAACAATACGATGACAAGTCTCTTCAAGGCGTTATGCTTTTCTCAGATGGGGCAGATCTTACGGTAAAGCCCGAAACTATTTCTTCTGAACTATTAACTATTCTTGCGAGTTGGAACTCACCCATTCACAGTTTTCAGGCTGGTTCTAATCATATGTTTAAAGATTTAGCAATTGAAGAAATTGATTCAGCTGGTTTTGGTTTTATTCATCAACCGATAAGTTTGACTGTTACCATTGGTGCCTCAAATATGGGGAATAGAAATATACCACTAGTACTCAAAGATGGAGACAAAATACTTCTTTCTCGTCTTGTGGAGGTTAGAGAAGGGGAAAGTAGCTATCCAGTTAAAATTGAGTTTACTCCAAGTGTGCTGGGTAAACATATCTATTCCCTTAGCGTTCCTCTCTTTGCAGGGGAGTCTGTTGCGATCAATAACAGGAAAGACTTTCAGATGAAGGTTATCCGTGACCGAATACGAGTTCTTCATTTGAACGGTCGACCATCTTGGGATTCCAGATTTCTCCGAGAAGTGTTAGCCAACCACCCAAAAATTGACTTGTTGTCTTTTTTTATTTTGCGAACATTGGACGATGACGTAGCATCGCCTACTTCTGAATTGAGCCTTATTCCATTTCCTACGAATCTATTATTTAGCGATTACTTAAATTCATTCGATCTTATTTTGTTTCAAAATTTTAGTTACAAGCCTTTTATAGACAAAGGATATCTTACTAATATAAAAAACTTTGTAGAAAACGGAGGGGCATTCGTTATGATCGGAGGCAAGCTTTCATTTCAGGGAGGTGGTTATGCACAAACTGATATTGAAGAAATTTTGCCAGTTAACTTGGGAGGCTCGTTACAATCATTTGAAAACGAATCGTTTAATTTGGAGCTAGAAAGGAACTTGTCCCGCCACCCGATACTACAACTTGAAAAAGAATCCGTTGCTAATAGTAGCGCTTGGGAGAATCTACCAAAGCTGAATGGCCTAAATGTAGGACTCAAACCACGCAAAAATTCAAATACTTTGGCATCATTTACAAGGGGTAGTAATAAATACCCATTAATAGTGACTGGACTATTTGGTCAAGGGCGGAGTCTTATTCTGGCAACAGACTCTTTGTGGAACTGGAATTTTCGACAGGTAGGAGAAGGTGGCAGCGGCCGCTATTATCATAGGTTTTGGAACAATCTTATTAACTGGTTGATCGATGAGCCACAGACACGGTTATTGAGATTAGAAACACACAAGGAACATTATGAAGAAGGAGAAGAGGTTCTTCTTCGTGTGTCAGTTTTAAAGTCAAACTACGACCCGTATCCCGGAGCTCAAGTACGGTTGACTTTAAAAGCTCGTTCAGGTGATACAAAGCTTAAAACCATTTCAACCAATGAAAATGGAGAAGCGTCTCACCGATTTACTCCGGAAGAGGGGTTTTATACGATTAAAGCAGAAACAGACTCGGGTAAACTTAAGTTAGAAGAGAAAACGGGATTTTCGGTTTTTAGTGAAACGGCTGAATTCCAAAAACCTAGGGTCAACGAAACTTTATTGAGGCGAATCGCCGAAATTACAGGAGGTAATTATGAAGTGCTGACGAATAAAACAGACTTGTCAAAAGCCAATTTTGAAAATCCGAAAGTTGAAACTAAGACTAGTAGCAAGCATATCCCACTTTGGAATAACTGGTGGATCTACGGTCTTATTCTAATTTTTCTTTCTTTGGACTGGTTTACTAGGCGCAAATCTGGCCTCAGCTAAGAGGTGGGTAAATTTTCAAGAAAGGCAGAAAAATTATTAATTATGAGCAATGTTACACTTCTGTTTTTTTATCGTCGTAAAAGTTGCAGTTAATCGCTAATAATCCATAATGTGTTATTAGAAAGACAGTTAACATGGGTTTCATTGGCTTCCTGCTATTGAAAATTTAGTAATCCTCCTGTAAGATCAAGCTGTTGTGAAGGTTTCCTTTTTTTGCCTGCCAAGTTGGTTTTTAATTTGTTAAATCGGTTAGTTAAATGTCTCAGTTAGCCACAGAGAGTCTTTCTCTTAAAGTCTGGGTGCGCGATCGCATTTTATTTCTAGCGCTAGTTATATTTTTTTTTGGTGCAGCTTTTTATATTGGCGCTGGAAAGTTTTTAGACCCACATAACGAGTGGCTTCATCCTATTAAAGAATTCTCCCTCCTGCTTTCACTTATTGGTGTTGTTTCCTTAGGCTATGAGTTGTTTCTTCGCGAAATGACTTTTCGTGAATACAAGGATGCGTTAGAGGAGATTGTTAATCCCGATGCGGTTCGTCTTGGCATCGAAGGTATTTATAAAAATAGATCTGAATTAGGGCGGTCTATTTCTTTTGAGAGTTTATTTCGGCAGGTCGATAAAGAATTATTTGTAGGAGGGTCATCTCTTCTTTCTATAGCCACTTCCAGTGCTGAACTAATTAAGAAAAAAGTTTTAAGTGGAGTTGACGTGCGTTTATTGCTTATGGATCCTAATTCCCATGTAGTTGAAATAATAACTCGACAGGGAAAAGGTAGGGCAACGTTCCTAAATGAGATACGCACATCTTTAATGTTGCTTCAAAAGATTTCACACGAAATTGATAGTGAGCCTGGCTTCTCTAGTCGCGGCAAGTTTACGGTTCACACTTATGATTGCATTCCATCTCATTCGTTTATTTGTTTGGATGAAGGTAGTTTGAACGGAAAAATAGTTGCTGATATAGGTCCATATCTTGGTCGCACAACACCGCGACCAAGTATGATTGTCACTAATAAACAAGATGGCATTTATGATTATTGGAAAAATATGGGCGATCTTATGTGGCAGGAAAGCAAGTTTTTCAATCTATCTAAGGATGACTTGTTTGGTACTCAAACAAAGGCACTTATGTTCACCAGCGGAGGAAATACAGAATACTACGCGAAAACTACTGATAGCTGGGAGAAGGCATCTATTTGTAAAATGAATAAAAGTTGGCGAAGCATCAAAGGGAGTCAATGGGTATGGGTCGCTGAGTCTGTAACATTAGATGAGATGAAAACAGGTACAAAGAAGCGCTTTCGCTTAAAGGTGGGTTTGCCTCATGATAGCCGTAGTGAACATATTGTGCGCGCAGATTTGTTTTTGCGATCTAGTGATGAATGTCGTCTGAACATTAATGACGTCAGTATGAACCAAGCTTATGGAGGGGCATCCTACCCCGAACCTTTTATTATCGATATAGGTAGATACCTCAAAGGCGGGGAAAATGAAATCTACTTTGAGCTAATAAGTTTTGCAAGACCCAGCATTGAAGAAGTCCAAAATAGTCTTGCGGGTCTTATCTTCCGCCTGCATTTAGAATATAGGGAGTAAGTTCCTGTTCGATAACTACCACTACAATTTTTTTAATTGTTGTAAATATGGACATTAATATTCTAACTCATTACTAGTTATTGAGTGTTCTTGATTTTATAAAATTTAAAAAAGGGACTGGCTTTTTCTGTCAATTAGAGAGTCGGTAGATTTTAGCTTTGATTGCGAATGTTTAAAGTTAGATTTCCCTTTTTATTACAATGGTTTATCTGTTTGTGTTCTGTTGAGCTGATGTTGTTATTGACAGGGTAGGGAAGGCTGATATAATCCCCGCTTCAACGACTTTACCGCGTTTCAACGGGGTTTATTAGATTATAATTTATAACTTTTTTGGGCCGATAGGGGTCTCCAGGGAGTTAGTTTGCCTTGGCATTCGGTGAATCTGTTATGCAGGAATATTTTTTCATTTCACTGGTCGCAGCTTTCGCTTTGGTGCTTGTGGGAGCTTTGCTAGCTTTATCTACTATCCTAGGTCCGAGGAATCCCTCTCCGCAAAAACTGATCCCGTATGAATGTGGCGTGGTCCCTAAGGAAGAAGCCAAGGGACGTTATCCAGTCCGTTTTGCTACAGTAGCCATGTTATTTATAATTTTTGATATTGAGGTGGTGTTTATGTATCCATGGGCAGTATCACTGGGGCAGCTTAAGTTATTTGGGTTGATTGAAATGCTAGTTTTTATTTTTATTCTTGGTATTGCTTACGTCTACGTTTGGGGGCGAGGAGGTTTAGAATGGGATTAATTGATCAGGCATACGACTTGGTTGAAACCGAGGTTAGTAATGTTAAAGAAAATGTAAAAGATGTTTTGGATCAGGCAGATTATGATTTCTCAGGTGCAGTTTATGACAGTATTTTAACAACAAAAGTGGGTAAGGTTATTGGTTGGGCGCAGAAAAACGCTTTATGGCCAGCAACATTTGGTCTTGCCTGTTGTGCTATAGAGATGATGGCGATGGCTAATTCTAGATGGGATGCAGCTCGCTTTGGAGCTGAAGTTTTCAGGGCATCTCCAAGGCAGGCTGATTTAATGATTGTTTCGGGTCGTGTTTCCCAGAAGATGGCCCCCGTCTTGAAAACCATTTTCGACCAAATGCCGGAGCCCAAATGGGTTATTTCTATGGGGGCCTGTGCATCTTGTGGCGGAATCTTTAATAACTACGCTATAGTTCAAGGTGTAGACCGAGTAGTGCCAGTTGATGTTTATGTTCCAGGTTGTCCGCCAGGTCCCGAAGCTTTGCTCTATGGCATCATAAAACTTCAAGAAAAAATAATGAATGAGGCGGGGACACAACAGGCCGCCAAGAGAGTAGCGTGACCAGCGAGGAGATTCTCAAAAAGGTCAAAACTGACCAAGGGGAGACCATAGAATCATCCGAGGTGAATCTTGGCGATTCGGTTATTTTTGTGGGTAAAGAAGCGGTTCGTGGGATTTTAGAATACCTTAAGGCAGACCCCGGTTTGGACTTTGATTACCTTTCCCATATCTCTGGAGCTGATTATCTCAATGAAGACAGAGAACCACGCTTCGAGGTAGTATACGAACTACATTCCATTGACAAGAATCATTCTATACGAATTAGAGTAGGGTTAGACGAAGAGGATCCAACGATTCCGACGGTGTCTGATTTGTGGAAGGGAGCGCTTTATCCAGAGCGTGAGCTGTTTGACATGTTTGGATTTAATGTTGAGGGCCACCCTAACCTTAGCAGGTTGATCATGCCTGAAGAATGGGAAGGAAATCCTTTGCGAAAAGATTATCCACTTACATTAGAAGATGTCACTTTTTCTCATAATAGAGAATTTAAACAAGATTTGGTGAAGTCTAAGCCACCAACTAGATAACAATGACTGTTACTGACCAAGGCCTTTTGGAGCGCGAAAAAGATTCGATGACCCTTAATATGGGTCCTCAGCATCCGAGTACGCATGGTGTTTTTCGTGTAGTTCTTGAAATGGATGGAGAGTTGGTGGAATCGGCAGAGCCTCATATCGGGTTTTTACATACGGGAATTGAAAAAACTTCTGAGGCTAAGCGCTATGTTCATGTTATTCCCATGACAGATCGACTCGATTATCTGAGTCCTCCGGGAAATAATCTGGCTTTTTGCTTAACAGTAGAAAAACTTTTGCAAACAGATGTGCCGGAGCGCGCGAATTATTTGCGCGTAATTATGTGTGAGCTTGCACGTATGGCTAGTCATCTAGTATGGCTTGCGACCCACGCTCTAGATATTGGAGCTATGACAGTATTTCTTTATTGTTGGCGTGAGCGGGAGATGATTCTTGATCTTAATGAGGAAATCTCAGGTGTAAGGATGATGACAAGCTACATTCGCTTGGGTGGCGTTGCTCAAGATTCGACTCCAGGTTGGTTACAGAGTGTTCGCAAGTTTATTGAATACTTTCCGGCAAAGATTGACGAGTATGAACGTCTACTCACCAATAATCCAATCTGGTTGGATCGCACGCAGAATGTGGGAGTGATGAGTCGTGAAGAGGCAATCAACTGGAGTATGAGTGGCCCAGTTCTTCGAGCATCGGGTGTGAATTGGGATTTACGTAAGCAAAGGCCATACTCTGGGTATGAAGGTTTTGACTTTGAAGTCCCGACAGGAAAAAATGGGGATATTTATGATCGATATTTGGTGCGAGTTGCTGAATTAAGACAAAGTCGTGAGATTGTTAAACAAGCTCTAAAAAAGTTACCCTCAGGTCCATATAAAGTAGACGATAATAAAATATCTTTACCGAATCGTAAAACTCTCAAGTCTAGTATGGAAGCTCTTATCCACCACTTTAAACTGGTGTCAGAGGGTGTTTCAGTTCCAAAGGGTGAGACTTATGTTCCAGTAGAGGGCCCGCGTGGAGAAGTTGGGTTTTATATTATTAGTGATGGTAGTAATGTTCCTAGCCGGGTAAAACTGCGGGCCCCATCATTTATGGCAATTCCAGGAATGTGTAAAATGATGGAGGGATGTTTTATTGCAGACGTCGTGGGCATTATTGGGAGTATAGATATTGTAATGGGTGAGGTTGATCGCTAATGTTCGTGTTTACTACTGAAGATGAAAATAAAATCGAAAAGATCGTTAAAAAATATCCTGTAAAGCGGTCAGCCTTGTTACCTCTTTTAACTTTGGTTCAGCGACGGGAAGGTTATATCAGTCCCGAAGCAATGCAGGCAATAGGCGAAAAGCTTGATTTGTCCCCAGGCTATGTTCAATCTGTAATGTCTTTTTACACAATGTATCATACAGAGCCCACGGGTAAATATATCATTCTTTTCTGCCATAACATTAGTTGTCAATTAAACGGTGCTGATAACTTATTTGCTTATACAGGTAAAAAGCTTGGTGTGAGTGGAGGAGGGACTACGAAAGATAATAAGTTCACACTTCACAAAGAAGAATGTTTAGCTGCCTGTTGCGGTGCGCCTATGATGCGTATCAATGATACTTTTTATGAAAATTTAACAAAAGAAAAGATTGATCAAATTCTTGACTCTTTACCGTAAATGGGAAAACTATGACACAGATTCTCTTTAAGAATATAGATACAAAGGGCCTTACTTCTATCGATGTTTATGAAAAGCAAGGTGGCTACAAGTCTCTAAAAAAGGCTTTTGAAAAAAAACCTGATGAAATTGTTGAGATCGTCAAAGCTTCTGGGTTGCGAGGCAGAGGCGGTGCAGGGTTTCCTGCTGGTCTAAAATGGAGTTTTTTAGCAAAGGATGTTTTTCCTCGTTATCTCGCTTGTAATGCAGATGAAAGTGAACCCGGTACCTGTAAGGATCGCGAACTTCTTGAGAAAACCCCACATCTTCTTATTGAAGGGATTATAGTAACCTGTTATGCCTGCCGGATAGAAACAGGTTACATTTATTACCGGGGAGAGTTTCAACATGCCTCAGACTTAATGGACAAAGCTATTGAAGAGGCTTACGCAAAGGGTTACTTAGGTAAAAACATTATGGGATCGGGGTTGGACCTTGATCTTTATACCCACCTTGGCGCCGGAGCTTATATTTGTGGAGAGGAGTCAGCTTTACTTAACTCTCTTGAAGGTCGTCGTGGAGAGCCTCGGCTAAAGCCACCATTTCCAGCAGTAGAAGGTTTGTATGGGAAACCTACTGTAATCAATAATGTGGAAACTTTATGTGTTGTTCCTTGGATAATTAATGAGGGTGCCGAAAAGCACGCTGCCCTTGGAACAGAAAAAAGTAAAGGTACTAAGCTTGTCAGTGTTTCTGGTCATGTAAAAAAACCCGGAAACTATGAAATTGTTATGGGAACTCCAACCAGTGAACTTATTTTTAATATGGCTGGGGGTATACGTGATGATAATAAATTGAAAGCTTTTATTCCAGGCGGTTCTTCTGCGAACATTCTATCAGCAGATAAAGTTGACGTGCCCTATGACTATGAGGCTATAGCTGCTGCTGGCTCCATGCTAGGTTCCGGGGCTCTTATTGTCATGGATCATACTGTCAATATCGTTGAGGCGGCTCTTCGAATGAGTTATTTTTATATGCATGAATCGTGTGGGAAGTGTACTCCGTGTCGTGAAGGCACCCGCTGGATGTATCAAATCCTTAGTGATATTCAAGATGGTAAGGGATCAAATAAACAGGTCGAGAAGCTCGAAGATATTTGCGATAACATGAGCTTCAAATGTTTTTGTGCTCTTGGAGATGCTGCGGTGGCGCCTGTTGCAAGTAGTATTATGAACTTTCGTTCGGACTATGAAGAGCTTATTAAGAAAATAGAAGGTGATGCAGTTACTGCGTGAGGTAGATTATGTCTGAAGACAACAAGGTTAATATAACTATTAACGATCAGCCTGTGAGTGTTCCTAAAGGAACACTGGTTGTTGAGGCTGCAAAACAGATTGGAATAGAGATTCCAGTGTTTTGCTATCACGAAAAGTTGGGGCCATTTGGCTGTTGCCGGATGTGTCTTGTTGAAATTGAGAAAATGCCGAAATTGACCACAGCCTGTACTCAAACAGTTATGCCCGATATGGTGGTGAAAACTGAAAGCCCAAAAGTAATAAAAGCACAGCAGGGTGTTTTAGAGTTTACTTTGCTCAATCATCCTTTAGATTGTCCGGTTTGTGATAAGGGTGGAGAATGTCCTTTACAAAATAATACTTTTAAATATGGTCCTGGCGATACGCGCATGGAGTTTGAACGTGCCAATCGTGATAAGGCGACACCACTGAGCCCAGTTATTACTATTGATCGGGAGCGTTGTATCGCCTGCCAACGATGTACACGGTATAGCGATATCATTGAACAAGAGAGCGCATTAGTTATGCTTAATCGTGGGTTCAACAATGAAGTAGGTACATTTAATAACGAGCCTTATGATACGAAGTATTCAGGAAATGTAATTGATATTTGTCCGGTAGGTGCACTGACAAACACGCAATTTCGTTTTAAAGCGCGCACCTGGGATTTGGATAATTCTGCAACATTGTGCGCTCACTGCGGCTGCAATTGTAATATGACTCTAGGTTCACGGACGAATAAGCTTATGCGTATTGAAACTCGCCCAAATGACCTGGTTGATGACGGATGGGTTTGTGACAAGGCGCGATTTGGATATAGTTTTATTGAGAGCGATCAACGAATAGTTGAAGCAACCACCTTGGTTAATGGCGAGCATGAAGTAGCCAATACACTTGAAACAGCAAAGCAGACAGCTGAGTCTTTGAAAAAAATAGTTGATGAACATGGCCCCGAGAGTATTGGTTTCATCGGATCCCCTTTTGGTACCAATGAAGAATTATATCTGTACCATAAATTATTTCGTTTTACCCTTGGAACTAATAATCTCGATCACAAAACCTATTTAGACACCCCAGGATTACCAGTCGATCATTATGATTTTTTGAATATTGAAACCGCAAACCTGGTTTTGCTTATTGGAAGTGATCCAGCTGAGGAGCTACCGATTCTTGATCTTCGTATTAAAAAAGCTGTTACACGTAAGGGGGTTAAGCTTGCAGTTTTGAATGACCAAAGAACAGAACTAGATAAGATTGCCGACTTATCATTAAAATATGATGTTGGTTCGGATGAAATTGCCTTGTCCAACTTAGCTAATAGCCTTGCTGCCGAGCTGGATATCCCAATGGTTGAAGGGAACTTTAGTGACGAGTCTTTATCCGGCATTGCTGGTGATCAGATGAAAAAAATGTCGGAACTTATTCGTACGGCAATGAAGGTTTGCGTTGTTTATAACCCTGCCTCGTTTACAGGGAATTCGATTTTTATGCTCAAACATCTGCTTGAAGTCATAAATAAAATTCCAACTATGGAGTGTGGGGCAATACCCGCTGCACCTTTTACGAATTCATTAGGAGCAATGGATATGGGGATACTTCCAGACTATTATCCAGGAGGGATTTCGTGTTCTGATCCGGATAAGGTTCAGCAGGTTTGGGGTGATGGCGCTTCTCTTGAAAGCAAGGGTCTTTCTGCTATGGAGATGATTGATAAGGCTGAGTCGGGAGAACTTAAAGCACTTATAGTTTATAGAAATAATCCTGTAATAGATTTCCCAGACTGTAAACGAGTTGAAGGAGCTCTTAAGAATCTTTCTTTGCTTGTGGTCCATGACATGATGGAAACCGAAACGTCTATTTTGGCAAATATTGTTTTACCTTCAAACGGGCCTGGTTATGACGAGGGGACAACAACAAACATAGGGGGACGTGTTCAGTATAGGAAGCGGGGGCTTAATACTAATAACCCTCCAGACTGGAAAATAATTTCAAAAATGATTAATAGTTTGAGTGAAAAGCCAATTGAGTATCTTACCTCCTTTAGCGTAACAGAAGAGCTTTCCCAAAATGTTCCCGGCTATAGCGAAATTACTAAAAAGTCAATCAAGAGAGAAGGTAAAACTCGCGAGAAGATCGAATCTACGAACGGGTCGGTACCCGAGATTAAAAAGATAGAATCTTCAGGACACGGTTTGAAACTACGTATTGCGACGAAGTTATTTACGAAGGATAAGATTCTTGATGCATCTTCACCACTCGCACACCACTTCTTGCCATCCACTTTGTATCTAAATGAAAGTGATGCTTCGAAATTGAAGCTTTCCAATGGAGATCAGGCTGTTATTAAAGCAAATGGAGTTGATGTGGGTGCCACCGTTGAGGTTTCTAATAAATGTAACCCTGGCGCAGTTGTTGTTCCAAAAATCTCAGATGACCAGGGATTATTAAGGTTAACTCGTAGTGGTGGGGTGAGTTGGGTTGAAGTGAAGAAAGCCTAATACTAAATAACCTTGAGATCCTTTTAGTGTTGGATTTAAATATAAAGGGCGGTTTTTCTATCAATTAGTCATTAACAAGTATTGTAAGAACTGATTATGATCGATGATGTTATAAAGTTTTTTGAGCCCTATATATATTTAATTATAGGTAGTGTTAAGGCGCTTGTTATTGCCGGCGCTTTGCTAGGTATTGTTCCGGCTCTGGTTTGGCTTGAAAGACGTCTGATGGGGCGTTTTCAAGTTCGTCTAGGTCCTAATCGTGTAGGTCCATTCGGTTTAGGCCAGCCTATCTCAGATTCGATCAAGCTTTTGTTTAAAGAATCAATTATACAAAGCTCAGCTGATAAGTTTCTTTTTCATCTTGCTCCTGCGGTTGTTGTGTTTACTGCAATTGTTACTTTTGCAGCGATTCCATTTGGTGAACCTGTAAAGGTTTTTGGTCAAGAAATTGGGTTGTGGATAGCAAACCTTAATATAGGGCTACTTTTTGTGTTTGCAATTTCTGGGATGGGGGTCTACGGGATGGTTCTTGCGGGGCTTTCTTCAAATAATAAATATTCCCTGATGGGTGGATTGAGATCTTCGGCACAAATGATTAGCTACGAACTTACATTGGGTTTAGCTGCTTTGAGTATTGTTGTTCTAACGGGATCACTGAGTTTGATTGATATGGTTAATAGTCAAGATTCTTATCCAAATATTTTGATTCAACCGTTAGCATTTTTATTATTTTTTATTGCAGGGATCGCTGAAACCAACCGCGCGCCATTTGACTTGCCAGAAGCAGAGCAGGAACTTGTTGCAGGTTTTCATACTGAATATACCGGTATGAAGTTTGCGATGTTTTTTATGGGCGAGTACATCAATATGGTGACTATGAGCGCACTAGTTACT
>Ga0209228_1000388_pt1 | contig 22894 bp, 20 predicted proteins | sample METZYME_3_150m_FD_187547 | JGI IMG/M metagenome (GOLD analysis project Ga0209228, IMG submission 187547) | Marine microbial communities from oxygen minimum zone in mesopelagic equatorial Pacific - METZYME_3_150m (SPAdes) (version 2) | ecosystem: Environmental > Aquatic > Marine > Oceanic...
AGCATTGCGCTCACACGGAAATCGGGATGAGTCCAGTCCATACCTACTGAAATTTCTTGTCGTACGTCGAGGATCCTACCCACCAACCCATGTCTATTCACCACCGGGGTCCCATTTTCAATCCCATCCCCTGACCCAAGCTCTAGAAAAAATGTGCTCTCCGACCCAGGAATTCCTGCACGCAATACTGTCGCAGGACGAAAATAAGCCTCACCTCGCTCAGCTAAATCAAGCAAATCCCTAAGGACTCGATTCTCATCCAAAAGATCAGCCTGCGAGGATACCGAAGCGGTAAGAGAGTCTAGTTGGACCCGTAGGATCACTGCCTCTGCAGCATTTTCTTTAGCGGCAGCTACCCATTGCTGAGTCACAATGAACGGCCGCAGAGTTGTGACTCGCATCGACCAGGCGATGCTTTGTTGCATTTCAGCTGGGATATATGCGGTGACTAATGCCAGAATACAAAATGAAATTGCAAATATATTCTGACGTCGTTGACCCTCAGCGGACTCCGGCTCGGGCCTGAACGCCACCAAGACTCTTGGCTCCTATTGGACTAGAACAGTACGATAGTGGTGAAGATCATCGAGGATCCGACCTGCCCCTCGCACCACACACGTTAGCGGTTCTTCATCCACATGGATTGGGAGGTTGGTCTCGTGCTGTAACAGCCGATCCAATCCTCGGATCAGTGCGCCGCCACCTGTCATCACGATCCCGCGGTCCACAATGTCTGAGGATAGTTCTGGTGGAGTAATTTCAAGTGCTCGACGCACAGCCTCTACAATCGCCTGAATTGGCTCTTGTATGCACTCTCGAACTTCTTGTGAATGGACAGTAACAGTCTTTGGGATACCAGATACCAGGTCCCTGCCCTTGACCTCCATTTCACGCTCTTCACCAACATCAAACGCTGACCCAATCTGGATCTTGATGGCTTCTGCTGTCGGCTCACCGATAAGCAGATTGTAGTTTTTGCGGAGAAATGTGACGATCGCCGCATCAAGTTCGTCTCCTCCAACCCGAATAGACGTGTTAGAGACAATTCCTGAGAGCGCTATGACTGCTATCTCCGTAGTACCTCCACCAATATCGATAACCATATTCCCAGTTGGTGTTTCTACCGGAAGACCCACCCCTATAGCTGCACCCATTGGCTCATCTACCATGTATACAACCTTCGCTCCAGCTGACATAGCCGATGATCGGACTGCCCTGCGCTCAAGCTCTGTAATCCCAGATGGAACACCTATGACTACCCGAGGCTTGATCCGGAAGATTCGTTTATGCGTAACCTGAACTAGGAAGTGCCGAAGCATCATCTCCGTTACATCTACGTCAGCAATCACCCCGTCCTTTAAGGGACGAATCGCTTCAATTCCTTCCGGTGTACGACCGAGCATGCGCTTGGCCTCGAGCCCGATGCCCATGATTCTGCGGCTTCCCTTTTCAACCGCCACCACAGATGGTTCATTGAGTACAATGCCCTCGCCCTTTACGTAGACCAATGTATTCGCAGTGCCGAGGTCGACAGCGATGTCATTTACCGGGACTAGACGTCCCGAGCTAAACCAACTACCTAGTCCGGACAACAGTTCAGTCGACATTCCAAGGTCAAGGGACACTCATCGGGCCCTTTGGTGATCTTATACTGCTCAAAGGGCCCGGGAACATACGTTTGCTGACTAGCAGAAGCCAGTATCCAAAGTGTATTAGAGTAATATCCGATTGTACCTAACCGGTTCCAGTACTTCCAAAGCCATCTTCTCCCCGGTCCGTACTGCTAAGTTCTTTCACCTCTGACACTTCGGGACTTTGAAATAGTGAGAAGACCAGCTGAGCCACGCGCTCGCCCCTAGTCAACGTAACCTGCTCCGATCCAAGATTTTGGACAATGATCTTGACTTCACCTCTGTAATCTGGATCAATAGTACCCGGACTATTTGGTAGAGTGATGCCATACTTCAATGCTAATCCCGAACGCGGACGTACTTGGCATTCCATCCCTTCGGGTAGTTCCATAATCAACCCGGTACTTATCAAACGAATCTCACCCGGGTTTAGCACTGCGTCGGTAGCTGATCGTATGTCATAACCGGCTGCCTGTGGCGTCGCTCGTGCAGGTAATGGGAGATCCGGATTGGACGTAAGCCTTTGAAATTGGACCCTCAGTTCCTTAGTCACACCTGAGCCGAACCGATCAATAAGTCATTGACATCATGGCATTCCATCCCGAAAGCATCTGCAACACCCCGACAAGTAATCTGACCTTGGACCATGTTCACTCCTGCTTTCAGGCCAGAATCCATCAAGCAAGCTTGCTTCCATCCCTTCTGAGCAAGCACGAGTGCATACGGTAGAGTTGAATTGGTGAGAGCAAGAGTGCTCGTTCGCGGGACTCCTCCTGGCATATTCGCCACTCCATAATGCATAACCTCATCAACCAAATAAACCGGATCCTGATGGGTAGTTGGTTTGATAGTTTCTACGCACCCGCCCTGATCCACAGCAACATCCACGATCACCGTCCCAGGACGCATTAAAGCCAAATCCCCACGACTGATCAATCTCGGGGCCTTCGCCCCTGGAATGAGCACGGCACCGATAATCAAATCAGCGTCTTGGACTTGTTTGCGAATCGCATATCGCGTGCTGAAGAGCACTTGGACATTTGCAGGCATGACATCATCCAGATAACGAAGCCGCTCAAGATCAATGTCCATTATATGGACCCTCGAACCTAATCCTGCGGCCATCTTCGCCGCGTTAGCGCCGACAACCCCACCACCCAAAATTAGAACCTTGCCCGGTAGCACCCCGGGTACTCCACCCAGTAAGACGCCCAGACCACCCTGTGGCTTCTCCAGGTATTTTGCTCCTTCCTGGACCGCCATGCGCCCTGCCACTTCACTCATTGGGGTTAGTAGAGGTAACTCTCCGTTAGATAGTTTGACAGTTTCATAGGCAATCGCGACCACACCAGCCTTCAAACATGCTCTAGTTAAGCTTTCGTCAGCTGCAAAATGAAAGTAGGTAAAAATCACCTGACCATCTCTCATGTAGGGTAACTCTTGGTGTATAGGCTCCTTGACTTTCATGATCATTTCAGCCTGAGCCCAAACCTCTTCCGCTGTATCGAGTATTTCCACTCCTGCTTCAGCATAGAAATCGTCAGTGAATCCGCTTCCCAACCCGGCACCGCATTCCATGACAACGCTATGCCCACCTTCAGAAAGCATCTCTGCGCCCGCAGGAGTAAGGGCAACACGATACTCATCAGCTTTGATTTCCTTGGGTACACCAATCAGCATTCGATTCTCGCGGTTCTCAGTTCTTTGAAAAGTGCTGCCTCTATGTTGTATCTGGCCCCAAGCGCAGCACGAAATAACGGTCAGGAGAGTAATACATCTCAGCCACTCTTTGAATTTCTTCAAAAGACACGGCGTCGATCTTCTCTAAGACTCCATCCAAACCTATAAATGGCTCTTCGTGCAATGCAAAAGAAGCAAGTCGGTGAAGCCTAGATCCTGGAGATTCCAGAGAAAGCATAACCTGTCCCTTAACCTGCCTCTTAGTCTTATCTAATTCTTCCGCAGTCAAGCCACGTACTGCAAGTGTAGATAACTCAGTTGATATAGCCTCAACCGCAGCTTGGGCCGTAGTCGGTCGAGTCGCAACGTAGATACCAGAAAGGCCGGCAACGCTATAGAAAGACTGATACGTATAGATCGAATAACAGAGCCCCATCTCCTCTCTAATTTTCTGGAAAAGTCTGGAACTCATTCCACCACCGAGGGCCGAAGACAAGAGTGCGAGTGGATATCGATCCGGATGACAATGTCCGGGCACATTTGTCCCAAATACGATCTGGGTCTGAGCAGAAGTACGCGCAACGAACTCATGCCCATGCTTTATCCCCTCCGGTTCCACAACTAGGGACGAGGCATCCACATCTGAAGAGTGGGTGGGGAACAAACGACTTACCGCCTCAACAAGCTCCTCGTGGCAGAGATTGCCAACTGCGGCCACGATAAGGTTCTTTCCTCTATAAGTTCTTTGGTGTAGCTGCCGAAGCTTGTCACTCGAAAGCTTTGAGACTGAGGACTTTGTGCCAAGTATCGACCGACCGTATGGGTGCCCCTGCCAAAGTTGATCAGAGTGCATTTCAAAAACCAAGTCATCCGGAGTGTCCTGGACTTGGGCTATCTCTTCCAGAATAACCTCTCGCTCCAACTCTAGATCATTATCACTCAATAATGGGGTGAGCGTCAGATCTGCTAGTACATCCAAAGCTTGCTCAAGATGTTCGTCAAGAACCCTCGCCTGATAAGAAGTGTGTTCACGAGTCGTATATGCATCCAAGAGCCCTCCCAAACTCTCTAAGGAGAGCGCGATCTCTGAGGCTGAGCGCTTTTCCGTACCCTTGAACACCATGTGCTCAAGCAAATGACTCACACCTGACTCAGAATCACTTTCGTGTGCTGATCCTTGGCGTACCCACACCCCCACGGCAGCTGAACGTACTGATGGCATATATTCACTGAGAACATGTATGCCACTATTGAGCGTTGTTTCAAAAATGTGCTCAACACCATCTAAAGAGGCAGCAGTCAAGCTTGGCATCGTGCAAGACAAAGTATCCCAACAGGCAAGTAGGTTAATCTCCCCTACATAATTGCCAGGAAGGCTCAGTCCTCAATGATCTCAAGACTGTCTGCCCCTTCATCGCTCCCCCCGTCATCAGAAGCGCCCTCTGCCTCCTCCGCAAGAGCAGCCTTCCGGGACAATCTCAACCTTCCTTTTTCATCTATCGAAAGGAGTTTAACTCTCGTGATATCACCTCTTTTTAGCACATCTTCAGTCCGCTCTGTCCGACCCTCTGAGAGTTCTGAGATATGACATAGGCCCTCAGTACCTGGCATGATTTCAATGAAGGCACCGAAGGTAGTAGTGTTCTTAACTGGACCTTCATAGATACGACCTATCTCGGGATCTTTAACAATCGCCTCGATCATTTCTCGGGCACGAGTTCCTGCCTCACCCGAAACCGCAGCAATCTTAACTAGCCCGCTATCATCAATCTCTATCATGGCGCCTGATTCATCCTGGATCGCTCGGATTGTCTTCCCCTTCGGTCCAATAATCTCGCCGATCTTCTCTGGATTGATTTGGATTGACTCAATGCGTGGGGCATATGTTGAAAGATCCTCTCGAGCCCCAGATAACGTCTCACCCATACGGTCCAAGATGTGCATCCGGGCTGTCTGCGCACGTCCTAGCGCTTCCTCGAGAATCTCGACGGTCAAGCCCGCAATCTTAATATCCATCTGTATGGAAGTGATTCCGTCGCGAGTGCCGGCAACCTTAAAATCCATATCACCAAGAGCATCCTCAAGCCCAAGAATATCAGTAAGGATTGCTACCTCATCATCTTCTTTTATCAAGCCCATCGCTACACCTGCACAAGCAGACTTGATCGGCACGCCTGCATCCATCAGTGAGAGGGATGACCCACATACTGTCGCCATTGATGAAGAACCATTCGACTCCAGGATTTCTGACACAATGCGAATCGTGTAAGGAAACTCTTCATAGGAAGGAAGCAGCGATTGGATAGCTCGTTCAGCTAGATTCCCATGACCAATCTCCCGCCTGGAAGTACCACGGAATGGTCGTGCTTCACCGACTGAAAAAGGCGGGAAGTTATAATGGAGCATAAATGACTTCTTGACTTCCTCACGAGAGTCGATCGAGTCTATTCTCTGCTCGTCACGAGCAGTCCCTAGGGTCACAACACCAAGGGCCTGTGTCTCTCCTCGCGTGAATAGGGCTGACCCATGTGTTCGAGGAAGAACACTGACTTCAGAGGTAATCTGGCGCACCTCATCTACTCCACGCCCATCAGCCCTCCGACCTTCCTCGAGAATCTGACGGCGCATAGTACGTTTTTCAATCGATCTCAGTATGTCATAGATAGCGGAATCTTCTTCTGCAAAATCTTCATTTTCTGAGGTCAGTGTCGCGGTAACATTCTCTCGGACTCCCGCCATCGCCTGGGTTCGTTCCTGTTTGTCACCTATCGCCAGGGCTTCGCCCACCATGGTAGCTGCAAGCTCCTCAACCCTCGCCTTGAGGTCCGGGTCTGGCTCGGAAGCAGACCACTCCATCACCGGCGGCACTGAGTGGTTCTTAAGCACTTCTTCCTGAAAGCTACAGAGTTCCTTGATGCCTTCGTGCGCTATGTGGAGTCCCTCTAGGATCTCAGCTTCGGAAAGCTCGAGTGCTCCACCTTCTACCATCGTGAGAGCCTCAGCTGTACCTGCAACAACGATATCGATATCCGAGTACTCGAGTTGTTGAAACGTGGGATTCAAGACCCAAGTGTCCTTAATTCGACCCACTCGTACTGAAGCCACCGGTGTATCAAACGGGATCTTAGACATATTAAGAGCTACAGATGCACCGAGCATAGCTAGCACATCCGCATCGTTCTCTTGATCCGCCGATAAGATGAAACACGCAAGTTGTGTTTCATGCATAAATCCTTTCGGGAAAAGAGGACGAATCGGGCGATCGATCATCCTAGCCGAAAGAATTTCCTTTTCTGCCGGTCTGCCTTCACGTTTGAAGAAGCCACCGGGAATTTTCCCTGCCGCGTATGTCTTCTCTCGGTACTCTACAGTCAAAGGGAAAAACGGGAGATGGGTAGGTTTATCCTGCACAGTGGCTGCACACAGGACAACAGTGTCCCCAAACTGAACCAGGCATGAGCCCTGCGCGAGATTCGCCATACGGCCTATCTCGAGCGAAAGGGTTCGCCCAGCGAATTGATGCTCAATTCTCTGAATCATTCTTTTTTACTCACTTCGGTTTTACCGGGGGAGTTTCCCCCGCTTAGGTTTAAATGCCGAAGGGATGCAAGAGCCGAAGGAGAGAGCGACCGCCGCCAGGGAGCACGCTCTTGCGTGAGCCCGTTCTGCAGCTAATTCGAAGGCCGTCTCCCAGCCGGAGCATGCTACGCCCCTCGTAAGAGTTAGTGTCGCAGTCCTAGATCAGTAATAAGCTCGCGATACTGTTCGATATCCGACTTTCTAAGATACTCTAAAAGGCGCCGCCGACGCCCTACCATTTTCAGTAGGCCTTGTCGGCTATGGTGATCCTTCTTGTGAGCCTCAAAGTGGGCCTGGAGATCATTGATACGAGCCGTAAGAATCGCCACCTGGACCGGGGCACTTCCACGATCATTTTCGTGGGTTTGGTACTTTACAATAATGTCTTCTTTGACGATCGCCATTAGCGTCGTGCCTCCGCGAGAGTCAATCGCTTCAAGGGAAGCTTGATTTTCGAGTTAAAAAACTAGACTGATCTTGCTTTTCCGTCTACTGCACGGCGAGTTGCTTGCACATCCTTCCCCATCTGTGCAATCAGTTGCTGAGGGCTATCAAACGGTACGATCTCCCTGAGAAATTCTACAAATTCCACCGTTACCTCTAACCCATAGATCTCTCGATCAAAGTCTAAGATATGAACCTCTATACTTGGAGACAGTCCTTTGAAGGTTGGGCGTGGTCCCAGATGTAGGGCACCCGTATACCTTTCGCCTCCTACCCTGCACTGCACCGCGTAAATCCCCGGACGTGGCATGAGCTTATCTTCGTCGGCCAATGAGATATTAGCGGTCGGAAACCCAAGGTGACGGCCACGCTTCTCTCCATAAACCACCGTCCCACAGAGAGAGTACGGACGACCAAGACATAACTCCACTTCGTCCATACGGCCCGCACCAACTGCAGCACGGATCCGAGTTGAAGAAACTCTAGCACCACCCACCTCAACGGGTTCTACAACATCAACTTGAAAACCTAGTTCTGCTCCAAGTTCTCTCAGAGTATCTACGTTACCTGACCGGTCACGACCAAAGCCATGGTCATGGCCAATCACGAGTTCCTCAAGGTGAAAACGTTCCACCAGTATTTCCTTCACGAATTGGAGAGGCTGGTATCTTGAAAGCAGTTTATTGAAGGCAATGAATACGGCGTAGTCTAGGCCACTCTCAGTAAGAATCTCCTTCTTCTCCAATGCTGTGGTAAGTGATTGTACAGCTGATTCTGGCCTCAAAACCTTTAGAGGATGCGGTTCAAAGGTCACGAGCACGCTTCTCCTTTTAGTTACTCGCGCTCTCTCACTTATCTCCTGAAGTATCGCCCAATGGCCTAGATGAATACCGTCAAAAGTGCCAACGGTCACAATGCTCCCAACATCATCAGGAACCCCGGACATGTGTAGCCAGTTACTATAACTCACTGAACGAAGACCTTTCTCGGCTGCAGATAACCCTCCCTAGTTTCAGCAATGGCGATAAGGGTTCCCGCTTTTGACACAGCCACAAGCCCAGATGTAACCGGGCCTTCAAGTGGGATGGTATTTCCGCAGGCAAGCTTCTCTAAGTCGATCTGACTGACTTCCACTGAAGGCAGGTGTCCTACAGCCCTTAAGGGATCGATCGATCGTCTTTCGATTCTAGACACATCAGAGAGATGGTTGACCTTGACCGCCTTCTCCACTGAAAATTCGCCAACCGACGTGCGCCGCAGTTCAACCAAATGAGCTCCAACTTTTAGTTTGGCGCCTATATCTCTAGCCAACGATCTAACGTAAGTACCGCTAGAGCAACGCACATGGAAACGTATGATTGGTAGATCCACAGCAAGTAACTCAAGTTGGTGTATTCTTATATTTTTGGCTGGCAGATCAACAAATTCGCCACGCCTAGCACGGCGATGCATCGGTACTCCCTTAATTTTCTTTGCAGAGAATTGAGGAGGCACTTGTTCTAAATTTCCTTGGAATGAAGTAACCACCTTATCAATCGCATCAGCGGTAAGGCGTTCCCACTCCCTAGACTCATTTATCACATCCCCCTGAGAATCTTCAGTCGTTGTTGAAATTCCCAGTATCGCCACAGCATCATAGGATTTATCCAACCCGACCAAGTATTCTGATAATCGAGTTGAATAGCCGACACACATTAGAAGCAGTCCTGAGGCGAACGGATCTAGAGTGCCCGTATGTCCAACCCTCGAGGTCCCTAGTGCTCGACGCAGCATAGTAACCACGTCGTGAGATGTTGGCCCCGAGGGTTTATCGATAGGAAGGATGAAGCCTGGGCCTAGGCCAACAGAATTCACTCGAGATGTTCCTCGTCTTCATCCAAGTCTGAATAAACCACATCCGAGAGGATTTCCTCAATGCGGCGGGCCTGGTCTAAAGAGTGGTCTTGCTGAAATCGCAATTCTGGGACTCGACGTACGTGCAGCGACCGGCCGAGTTCCCGACGAAGAAACGGTGCTGCAGCTTCGAGCCCGGCGAGCGACTCCGTCAATTCATCATTCGGATTCTGTGCGCTGACGTAGACCCGGGCTGAACCCAGATCTCCAGCAGTCTCAACGCTCGTAATAGTCACTTGACCAACCCGGGGGTCTCTCACCTTCCTGCGAATCAACTCAGAAATCTCACGCTTTAGCTGTTCATTGAGTCGCGCCAAGCGCTTAGTCATCATCAGTGGATCGCTTTCTGCAAGGAGACGATAAGCGCCTCTCCAGTACGATCCACAAAACTGTCCACTTTGTCTAAGACAGATTCTGCATAACGCCCATCCGAAGCGACTAAGGCTATAGTCAGTTGAGCTCTCTTATGCACATCTTGAAAAGCAGTCTCGGCCACAGACACGTTGAACTTATTCCGTAAACGATCCTTCAAGGATCTCAGAATGGATCGCTTCTCTTTGAGCGACGAACATCCGGGGAGATTAAACTCCCAAGTGGCTGAGGCGATAACCATCTAACCTATGCCCCTCTGTGTATCTGCCTTAGGAAACTAGGACTTCGCAGATAGGGTCCGGGCAACTTCCTCAACCGTGTAGCATTCAATGGAATCCCCAACCTTCACATCATTAAAGTTCTTGATACCGATGCCACACTCAAAGCCCTCTCGAACTTCCTTCACATCGTCCTTGAAGCGCTTTAGCGAACTCACTTCGCTATCGTAGACCACTATCCCATCACGGATAACACGCGCGTGGCCCTTACGATCCATTCGACCTTCAGATACGTAACACCCGGCAATTGTACCCAGTTTTGTGATCTTGAAGGTTTCGCGAACCTCTGCCGTACCTTCTACCGCCTCTCTTCGCTCTGGTGTAAGCATTCCTTCAAGTGCCGCTGTTATTTCGTCCACAGCTTCGTAGATCACATCATAACTCCGAATCTCTACACCCTCTTGGTCCGCTGACTGACGCGCTGCGGTTTGGGGTCGAACACGAAAGCCTAGGATTACCGCTCCTGCCGTCTGGGCAAGAAGCACATCAGATTCATTGACTGCGCCAACCCCTCGATGGACGATATCGACTTGTACTTCATTGGTGCCTATTTGTTCGAGGGCATCTGATAGTGCCTGAACAGAACCATCCACATCCCCTTTTATAACCAAGGGGAGAGTTGAAAGCTCACCTGCCACGGCAAGTGCCCCGAAATCCCCCAGGTTGACAGCACGTTCTCGAATACGCAGTTGCTTTTCTCTTTCCAAACGCTGCCGGTTCTCTGCGATCTCTGAAGCCCTATCAGGATCGATCACCTGAAATGTGTCTCCAGCTTGAGGCACACCACCCGCGCCTAGAACTTGCACTGGCATTGCTGGGCCGACTTCGTCAATGTTATGCCCACGCTCATCAAGGAGAGCTCTGACTCTGCCGTCGAAAAATCCACAGATAAACGAGTCCCCTACTTTTAGTGTGCCACCATTAACCAGCACTGAAATGACAGGACCCTTACCAACATCTAGCTGAGCTTCAATAACAGTGCCCTGAGCATCTCGGTTTGGGTTTGCCTTGAGTTCAAGCATCTCCGCTTGGAGTAGCACTTTTTCAAGAAGTTCTTCGACTCCTTCTCCCGTCTTAGCTGACACATCAACCGCAAGTACATCGCCACCAAAATCTTCGACATTAATATTATGCTGTAATAGTCCTTGTTTAACCTTGCTTGAGTCCGCAGCGGGAAGATCAATCTTGTTAATGGCAACGATTACGGGCACACCAGCATTAGCTGCGTGAGAAATTGCTTCAACGGTTTGCGGCATGACAGAGTCGTCTGCAGCAACTACTAGGATCACAACATCAGTTACCTCAGCACCTCGCGCTCTCATTGCAGTAAAAGCAGCATGGCCCGGAGTATCCAGGAAGGTGATGCTACGATCTTCCTCAAGATCTACGCGATAAGCTCCAATGTGCTGGGTGATCCCACCTGCCTCACCAGCAACCACATTTGTGTCCCTAATACGATCTAACAGAAGGGTCTTTCCATGGTCAACATGCCCGAGAACAGTAACAACTGGAGAACGCGGTTTCAGATCCTCAGGTGCATCTTGCACCTCTTCGAACTCCGGCTCTGCAACATACTCTTCCTCTCGAACCGCAGTAAAATTGAATTCTTCCAATAGCATTTCGATTTGATCAAAATCAAGCCGCTGATTAATGGTCACTAGAAGACCTAGATTTTTGAACGCAGACCCGATGATATCTGTCGACGATATATCAATGAGGTCAGCTAACTCTGCAATTGTAAGGAACTCATTTACCCGAACCGTTGTGCGCTCTCTTTCTTCCTCCTGTCGCTCCTGCTCAACCTGGGCTTCTTGCTCTTCAACTGTTTGGCGTCCCTTCTTTTTCTTTCGTTTTTTCCCAGAACCTCCTTTGATCTCAGCCATGACGCGCTGGATGTTTGACTGCACAGCATCCTTGTCTACGCGCTGTCGCTTCTTGCCCTTCTTTTTCTCCTTCCGTTGCCGTCGACCATCAGCTGTGTAGCCTTCAGCCTGAATCCGAACCTGACCACCTGGTCCAGCACTAGCAGCAGGAGCAGGAGAGGGAGTTGCTTGACGAATTTTCCTGACTGGACCTCCCTCTCGCGCTGACTCTAGAGGCTCCGCTTTATCTGGTGCCGAACGATCTTGAACTTCTATTTCTCCTTCAATTGCCTCGGAAATCTGTGAGCCTTCATTTTCATCAAGCGCACTATCCGTTTTCGTCAGTTCTTCTTCATCTGATTCCAGTTCACCTAGATCCTCCAGGACTTCTGTAGTCTCCGGGCTCGCCTGAATACCGAGGTCCAAATCTTCTGACTCAGAATCTTCTTTGTCCTTCTTAGTTTCTGGGGCCGATGGGTCAGCAACAGTTGTATCCGCTTGCCCAGGCATATCTCCCACCTCGGCGCCTTCCTCCCCCGACCCAACATCAGACTCCGTTGTAATCTCAGGCTCCGGCGGCGGCACTTCGGATGCCCGGCGGCGGCGGCGACGACGACTGGGTGCGGGCGACGCCTCTTCTAATACTGCCTGAATCGCCTTGGCCGGATCAGCATGGCCAGCTCTTCGCTCACGCTCAATCTTCGCGAGGACTTTAGCCTGTTGGGCGTCGTTAATAGCAGAACGTGCACCGGTGACAGGGATCCCCATCTGCCGAAGTAGCGCTATAAGAGTATCAGCTTCTACTCCAAGGTCTCTTGCAAGCTCCTGGACACGCATTCTTTACCTAATCCCTCCCTTCATCCACCATGATTTCACCATCTATACTTTCCAAAAGTCGCCCCGCCAGGGACGCATCTGTCACCGCAACCGCTGTTATTGGAGCCTTCCCAATCGCAGCTCCCAGAGTTGCCCTATCCCCAAGTAATACCTGGGGGATTATCCGTTTCCGCATAGTTCGCCTAATCTTGTCCAGTTGAGCCGACGAAGCATCTTCAGCCATCAAGACGACGCGCGCCTCACCTTGACTTATCGACCGACGAGTAGCGGCAGTTCCAGGGGCGACTGCACCAGCCCGTCGCGCCAAGCCCAGAATTTGGAGCGCCTCAGTCATCTGATTCTTCCGAGTCTGAGACTTGTTCTCCAACTTCATCTATCTGAGCATTAGCATTCCCTTGAACCTCTTCAGAATCCTCGCTCTGAGTTCCCTCCTCAACTACGGTCAGGGCTTCAATCAATTTTAGAATGCGGTCAGTATCTCCCTCACCAAGCCCTTCAATCCCTAAGAAATCCCTTCGCTCAAGGTCGATTATTTGAAGAAACGTATCGTAGCCCGCTGCTGATAGAGCTCCCAGCGTGGATGGCTGCAGATCAAGCTCCGATAACGGGAAATCTGAAGTCTCGTATTGTTCCTCAGGGATAGCATTAAGAACTGAGATATCCGCACCTTTTTCGACCCATTCACGTGAGCCGTATAAATCGATCTGCCAGCCAATCAGTTGTGAAGCAAGTCGAACGTTTTGTCCATTTCGCCCAATCGCCAAGGAGAGCTGATCTTCGTCTACAATCGCAGTAATAACCTGCCTTTCAGTATCGCTGACAACTTTAGAGACTCTAGCCGGAGCGAGTGCGCGTCGGGCGAAGACATCGGTGTCCGGGTGCCAAGGAACAATATCAATACGCTCACCACCTAACTCCGAAACCACCGCCTGGACTCGTGAGCCCTTTAATCCAACACACGCACCAACAGGGTCAATAGACTCATCTCGACTATAGACAGCTATCTTCGTGCGTCCGCCAACCTCCCGTGAGATCTCGCGAATTTCAACTATACCCTGAAAAATTTCTGGTACCTCAAGCCTGAAGAGTGCTGCCACAAATAAGGCATCGGCTCTCGACAGGATCAGGCGCGGGCCTTTGGGGGTTTCCTCAACCTTCTTAAGCACTGCTCTGATCGGATCGCCCTGGCGGAATCGTTCACGTGGATTCTGCTCTTTCCATGGTATGATTGCTTCTGCATCTCTGGAGCGGTTGAGCATAACTACCAGCTTACCTCTCTCAGTCTGCTGTACTTCTCCTGAAAGCAGCTCCTTCACCTCATCTGAGAATTCATCCCGAATGCGGTCACGCTCATTATCTCTAACTAGCTGCACAATGCGCTGTTTGACGGCCATTACTGCATTGCGACCGAAATCCTTGAAGTCCACTGGAACTTCCATCACGTCCCCAGCCTCAAAGGTTTCGTCATCCCAGCGAGCTTCCTCCAGTAATATCTCACTCGCCGGGTCTTCCACTTCAGCAACAACCCGGCGAAGTACTACGATATCAAATTCCCCAGTCACATCGTCTATCGCTATTTCAGCTTGGACGGTTGCTCCGTAAATGCGGGCCAAACCCGCGAGGATACCTTCCTTGACGAGATCGGTCATTTCCTCATCTGAAAGGTTCTTAGTCGCAGCAACATCCCGAAACGCTGTAACGATCTGTTCTGCTTTAGCCATCTTTATTCCCTCATTTCCACTTAAAGACGAGATGGGCCTTACGTATCTCTGGCTTCGGAACCGCTATTTCTTCTCCATCTAGAAGTCGAAGTCGAACTGCTGTCACCTCAATGCCACTCTCTTCAAGGCCCAACAATTCACCCTGCAGTCTCTTATCTCTTCCAGCTAGAATCTCGTGTCCATGTAGTACCACCTGTTCACCTCTAAAGCGGCTATAATCCCCAGCCTTTTTTAGTGGCCTGTCCACTCCTGGAGATGAAACCTCTAGCACATAACGCTCTGAAAGAGATTCATGTGAATCGAGCCAAGGCTCCAGTTCCCTACTAATTCGAGCACAGTCTTCAACAGTTAGTCCTCTTCCGGGGACCGAGTCATACTTATCAACACGAAGTCTCAGTACAGGTCGCACAGAACTACCCGCCCAATCAAGATCTACTAACTCGAAACCCAAGCCTGTGACTTGGTTTTCTAAGCCATTCTCGATCTCCGGCATGGGACGCAAAATACAACCTCCAATCAATCAATAGGGGTACACCGCCAGAGCGACGTACCCCATTCAACACCGAACAAAAAAGCGGGGGCCAACTTCTCCCCCACTAGAAAAATAAGAACCACCTAAATGCAGTTCCACAACTCGTCTAAGATAAACGAGGTCTCAAACCTACTCAAGCTCCGTGATAGGGGACAATCATATTCTTTATTAGTGTCAATTCCCACCCTTTAGAAATCGCACTTTTCCTACAGGCTAATTACTTCTTGAGAATCTTCGAGGATAAGAAGCAAGTACCCTGGTTCAATCACTGCTACTCTCAATTCTCTCTATCGCAGCGCCCAAGGCTATGAGACGTTCATCGATAATTTCGTAACCTCTTTCAATTTGACCGATATTCCGGATATAGCTTGTACCTTGCGCACCTAATGCTGCCAACAGTAGTGCCATACCCGCACGAATATCCGGGCTATCAACTACACCACCCTGGAGTGTAGTGGGGCCAACTACAACGGCCCGGTGAGGATCACAGAGAATTATGGAAGCTCCCATTGAGACAAGCTTGTCAGTGAAGTACATGCGTGACTCAAACATTTTCTCATGCACCAAAACACTACCGACACATTGAGTTGCAGCAACAATCGCGATCGACGTAAGGTCAGCGGGAAACGCTGGCCATGGGCCGTCATCTAGTTTTGGGACATGCCCGAATGCGTCCTTGCGGATCACGAGTTCTTTAGATCCGTATACGTGCAGGTCCGAACCCTCTACGCCGCATTCTATACCAAGCCGACGAAAACCCATGATCGTTGAATCAAGATGCTCAATAGGGGCATGCTCTATAGTGATGTCACTTCGGGTAACAGCCGCAAGTCCGATGAAAGATCCAGTTTCAATATGGTCAGGACCAATCGAAAAATCGGCCCCTCGGAGTTCATCAACACCCTCAATCTCCAGGACATGTGTCCCTATGCCCTCAATCCGAGCTCCCATCTTATTCAACAATCTGCATAAATCCTGAACATGGGGCTCGGCAGCCGCATTTCTCAGTCGTGTTTGGCCTCTCGCACAAACCGCGGCCATAATAGCGTTTTCAGTACCTGTGACTGAAGGCTCGTCTAAAAATATGTCCGCAGCGATAAGTTCATCAGAGGTAATCGTGAAACCTCCGTTAAGGGCCACTGAAGCACCTAAGGCTTCAAACGCCATAAAATGCGTGTCCATTCTGCGCCGCCCGATAACATCTCCGCCGGGAGGTGGCAATTCCACTTTACCGAAACGGGCTAAAAGGGGGCCTGCTAGAAGCAGTGAGGCCCTAATTCTAGCTGCTAGCTCCCTTTCCACCGAACTTGTTTTTACTCCGCCTGTATCAATAATTAGATCGTTTTTTCCGATCCAAGAAACCTCACTACCTAAAGCTATGAGTATGTCTAGGAATGTGAGGACATCCCTTATTCTAGGCACATTACGGAGTGTTACCGGACTCTGGGATAAGAGTGTTGCCGCCAAGCACGGGAGTGCTGCGTTCTTATTACCTGCAGGCCTTATCCGGCCCTCAAGATGACGCCCACCTTCTACCGCAAAAGTCCCCATAGTCTCCGGGAAAAGCAGTGATGGAGGGACACACTGTTTCCGGTCTTGTGACCCCGCCGTAGGAACTCGAAGATACCGCCCGTCTCAGCCCAACAGCAACCTATCCATTGCTTTTTCGCAGGAACCGTTGAGCTTCGATATTGCCTACTCAAGACTGTCGCTCCTTGTTTCATTTGGAGATCTCATGGGAATTGCAGGATCTGTGCCAGTGCCACTTCTGGGATACACAGTGCTCTTTGACCTAAATATCTGAGCAACTGGATCGTTAAACTTCAACTATGCTACATAGACTACCCGCAGCTCTGCAGTCAAACACACTCCAGGACCCCACTCTTATCTCGACTCTAGCTGATATTGCGATAATCCTGGTTGGTGTTGCCATCCTTGTGGTATCTGTAGTCCTGGTACTTCTGGCCCTCAGGGTCAACGCTACCCTTAAGAGTCTGAGCCAAAACCTCGGCCCAGTATCAGATCGGGCTCGCTCAATATCAGACAATGTAGAGTTTATTACTCAGGCCCTTAGGACGGATGTAGAGCGTTTGAATGCATCCGTTAAGGGATTGAATGATCGCCTGCACCAGGCCTCAGGCCATATGGAGCAACGCATAGAAGAATTCAATGCACTTATGGAAGTGATTCAGGGTGAAGCAGAGGGTGCCTTCATCAAAACAGCAGCAGCAGTCAGGGGGGTGAAGAAAGGGGCTCAAAAGCTAAGCAAAGCTGCAAGAACGAAGACTCGAAGAACAGAAGCTAATGATCCAGCTTCTGAATCTTTTGAATAATGATTTAGATGTTCGGCTATACAGGACTACTGTCATTATTCATTGCTCAGTTGCTTGATTAGTAGGTCTCTCGCAAGCCTCGGGTCTGCTGCACCCCCTGAGCTATTCATTACTTGTCCAACTAGGTATCCGAGAATCCTTGATTCCCCGCCACGATATCTAGCAACCTCCTCGGAATGCTTGGCTAAGGCCTCTGTTACCCAGCTCGTTAGTTGACCAATGTCGCGCTCCTGTCTCAGGCCCCGCTCCTCAATGATATCTGAAGGATTACCACCCTCCTGTGCAAGAATAACTAGGACACTCTTCGCTGCGGATTCAGATACTACTCCTCTTTCTATAAGCCCTATGAGTGCTGCGATCTCAGCTGGACGCACTGGGACAGTTCGAGCGTCTTCTCTGCGCTCATTCATCAGCGCTTGTAAGGGGCCTGTAACCCACTTGGCAGCGACTTTCGGATCTATCTCGATTCCTACCAACTCTTCAAAGTAGTCAGCATTGGCAGCAGACTGGGTAAGCACTTCCGCATCGTAATCCTTTAGTTCGTAGACATTCTTAAAACGAGAGCAACGCTCTCGGGGAAGCTCTGGAAGGGATTCAGTAACTGCGGCAACCTGTTCATGAGTTACTTCTAGTGGAGAAAGGTCAGGTTCGGGGAAGTAACGGTAGTCATGACTCTCCTCTTTCGAGCGCATCTCACGTAGTTCTTCCCTGTGGTCATCCCAAAGCAAGGTCTGCTGCCCCACCGTATTTCCAGAATCAAGGGTAGCTATCTGCCTCGAGATCTCTAGAGATAACGCACGCTCAACACCTGAGAATGAATTCACATTCTTGATTTCTGTCTTGTTTCCAAGCGGAAGAGACCCGGACCTGCGTAGTGAGATATTGGCATCAACACGGAGATCGCCCTCTTCCATATTGCAATTGCTAGCACCCACGTACTCCAAGATCTGTTTGAGTTCGCCTAAAAATAATCGAACATCTGCGGGTATCCGAAGATCAGGTTCCGTAACAATCTCAACGAGAGCTGTACCCGCTCGGTTCAGATCAATCGCAGACGCTCTAGGCACCCTGTCGTGAAGCAATTTACCGGCATCTTCTTCCATATGGACCCTCCGGATCGATACGGACGTGTCACCTTCTGATCCGGAAAACATCACACTTCCCTTTGTCGCCAAGGGATGTTCAAACTGGGTGATCTGGTAACCCTTTGGTAAATCTGGATAGAAGTAGCTCTTCCGAGCCCAAATACTTTCGAAATGGATAGTACACCCGAACGCGAGTGCAGTCCGAAGGGCAAGATTTACAGCCTCAGGGTTCAAGACTGGCAGTGCACCTGGTAGCCCCATACAGACTGGACAAATAGATGTATTCGGTTCGCTACCAAAGACCGCTCTATCATTACAAAATAGCTTGTGCTCAGTCTTAAGTCTTACGTGGACCTCAAGTCCGATCACTGCTTCCCAACTCAAATATCTTCCTCATAAGAAGCTTCTAGTGCACCTGCGGCTGCAATGATGTGGTTCTCACCCCACCAGGGCCCGAGCAATTGAGCTCCGAGTGGTAGCCCGCCCACCGCCCCTATAGGCACTGAAATTCCTGGTATACCGGCAAGGTTAGCAGTAACCGTAAAGACGTCGGACAAGTACATAGCAACTGGGTCCAGAACACGTTCTCCCAGCGGAAAAGCGGGTGTGGGAGAGGTTGGAGTAAAAAGTACATCCACCTCATTAAATGCAGTTTTAAAGTCGTGAGCTATACTAGCTCTGGTGCGTTGCGCTGTTCCGTAATATGCGTCGTAGTACCCGCTTGACAGTACGTACGTGCCAAGCATAACCCGCCGCTTAACTTCAGCTCCGAAATTCCCTCGTGTGCCTTCGTACATTCGTTCAAGTCCTTCAGCAGGCACACGAACACCGAACCTCACACCATCGTACCTCGCGAGATTACTGGATGCCTCAGCTGTTGCGAGAACGTAGTAACAGGGAATAGCAAATTCTGTATGAGGCAGGGATACTGGGCGCACTTCAGCTCCCGCGTCTATGAGCCGCTCACACGCCTCATCAAGCAGTGCGCGAACAGGAGGATCAAGTTGCTCTGGGAAGTACTCAGTAGGGATACCTATAACCATCCCCTTAACACCCTGAGCAACAGCGTCTTTGAAGCTTGGCACTGGTTTTTGTACTGAGGTTGAATCTCGGGCATCATGTCCAGAGACAATCTCTAGGAGTAGCGATGCTTCTCTAACCGTCGCTCCGATCGTCCCAATTTGGTCCAGTGAAGATGCAAATGCGATTAGACCATACCTACTAACACGGCCATAGGTAGGCTTTATACCAACTACACCACAAAATGCTGCTGGCTGCCTCACCGATCCGCCTGTATCAGAGCCCAAGGCCATTCGAACATACCCTGCAGCCACCGCTGCTGCAGACCCGCCGGAACTTCCTCCAGGAACAAGGCTACGATCTACTGGATTCAAAGTGGGACCGAAAGCGGAGTTCTCGGTTGATGAGCCCATCCCAAATTCGTCCAAATTCGTCTTACCAGCGATCAAGCCACCTGCTCTCCGAAGTCTCTTTACGGCGGTTGCTTCGTAGGGTGACCTATAGCCTTTCAACATGCTAGAACCACATGTCGTCGGAAGCACCTTTGTACAAATATTGTCTTTCAGTGCCACCATCACACCCGCTAGTGGACCTCGGTCATAGGGTTCCAAGTCTTCTGGATCAGCAATTGCCAAGAACGCGTTCAAGCTCTCCTGGCCACCCTCCAGCTCCTTAATATGATCTAGTGATCGAACTACTGATCCCCTGACATCCAGAATCTCATAACTACTGAGGACTTCGTTGCGAAGACTCACAGATCTTCTGAGGGGTTAACACCCGGAGGAGCAGGAACTATGAAGAAGCCCTCCTGCCACTCAGGTGCAAAATCAACTGGAGTTTCAAGAAGTTTATCCGGGCCCTCAACGCCCTCTTGGGGGTCGGGCTGGAGTTCTGATCCACTCTGCAATGAATCTTCAGGTGGCTTAGTTGATCCCAGATTGCGAAGCGAATCCACATGCTGCAGGATGGCATTCAAGTCTGACGTGAGACGCTCGAGTTCGTCAGTATCAAGATGGAGTCGGGCGAGTTCGCCTATCCTCTTAACATCCTCAGCAGAAATACTCATGGCCAATCTTTCTCCAAGCCCGCATATCGAAGAAGCAGATTTTTCTCTCCCACATCATCGAATCTGACCTTCACCTTCATGTCACGTCCGAAGCCAGAGATCTCCACAACTGCTCCAGATCCGAAGGTGTGATGCATAACACGTTCCCCTAAGACAAAGCCTGGGGAATCCTGATTCATGTCAAAAGCTTCATCCTGTTCGTGTGAGATCTTGTAGCCACGGTTCTGTATGGCAATGGGTTTAGAGTAGGGTCCCGGGGATAACCAGTTACTCTTACGATATTCCAGCAATTTGTCTGGGATCGCTGAGACAAATGAGGAGAGAGACCCATAAGTGAAATCACCCGCGCGTCTTCTTTGCCTAGCCCACGACATGAACAGCTTATCTTCGGCCCTGGTGATCCCAACGTATAAGAGTCGCCTTTCTTCCTCTAGCGCATTCGCTTCATCATAAGCCCGACTAAGCGGGAAAAGGCCTTCCTCAAGGCCAGCGATGAATACCAAACTGAACTCTAGCCCTTTTGCATTATGCAGGGTCATTAGAGTCACAGTTTCAGATCCAGGATCGAGACTATCCAGATCTGCAATCAGCGCTACTTCTTGAAGAAAGAGGTCAAGTTCGGTGAAAGTATCTACCTCATCAGCTTCGATGGTTTGAGCAAGAGTCGCATCAAAATCCAGCGTGCCCGCAATAAGTTCTATCACGTTGCGTACACGGTCCTCTCCATCTGGGCCTTCATTATTAAGATTCTTGATGAGATCAATATCCTCTACAAGCCCTTCAAGCATTTCTCCTATCGTGACCTGGGTAGCGCGCATACTTAGCCGGCTCATCAGATCAGCAAATTGCTTAAGACCACGGACTCCCGCAGTACGGATGCCAGGAACCTCGTCAGCCCTCTTCGCAGCTTCTAGCATCGTGACACCTTGATCCATAGCCCATCGTTTCAGATGCTGGCGTGTGGTATGGCCAATACCTCGCCTTGGATAATTCACAATGCGGTCGAATGCCGTTCTGTCTTTCGGGTTTGATATCAGTCGCAGATACGCAAGCACATCTTGAATCTCTCTACGCTGGTAGAACCGGACCCCACCCACCACTTGATAAGGTACTCGGGCTCGAAGAAAAGCATCCTCTAATGCTCTTGCTTGAGCATTCGTCCTATATAAGACCGCACAATCATTAATCGATAGATCTTGGGTATTTTGGATCTGGTCCTGAATTTCTCCGACTATCCACCGCGCCTCGTCTTTCTCATTCGAGGTTTCGACCAAGGTGATCTTATCCCCACCCTTGCGGCTTGCCCTAAGTATCTTCTTGGGCCGATTCACGTTCTCACCAATAACCGCGTTTGCCGCACTAAGTATAGACTCTCTGGACCTGTAGTTGGTCTCGAGGGGCACTACACGTGCAGAGGGAAACGCAGTTTCGAAGTCGAGGATGTTTCGAACATCTGCCCCACGCCAGGCATAGATTGATTGGTCAGGGTCACCAACAACCATAAGGTTCCCGTGGGCCCGAGTTAATAACTCCACAAACCGAAACTGAGCACGATTCGTATCCTGGTACTCGTCTACCAATACAAAAGAGAAACGCTCACGATAGTGCTCCAGAAGATCTCTATGGCTTTCAAGAAGCTCTACCGGCTTCATTAGAAGATCATCGAAGTCAAAGGCATCCTGAGCCCGGAGAGCTTCTTGATAGGCAGAAAACACTTGACCCACCGTTCGAGTGAAAGGCTCAGAAACACCTTCAGCCTCTAGCCGGAACATCTTGTCATCCTCAAGCTGATTCTTTGAGTTACTGATCTCAGCACGTATGGCCTTAGGATTCCACCGCTTCAAATCAAGTCCCAATTCTTCTTGAACTGACTTAATGAGCCGAAGAGATTGTTCCGAATCAAAGATACTAAAGCTTCGATCCCAACCGAGACGATCCGCATGTCTCCTTAAGAGACGGGCTCCCATAGCATGAAAAGTTCCTACCCACATTCCTATAGGATCAGAACCAAGAAGCCTCGTGATGCGCTCCCGCATCTCCTCCGCAGCCTTATTGGTAAAAGTCACCGTAAGGATTTTCTTAGGGGATATTCCAAATTCTTGGATGAGATGGCATACACGCGCTGTTAGTACGCGAGTTTTCCCGGATCCGGCTCCTGCCAATACGAGTAGCGGGCCCTCGAAATGAGAGGTTGCCTCAAGCTGATTTGTGTTCAGACCAGTAAGATGAGGATGGCAGGGTGAATCACTCATCAATCATAGATGAGCAGACTTGGAACACTACCCCCTCATGATCTTCCAGAAATTCGAAGGCCCTAAAATCCCAGTAGCTGCGACCCATCCTTAAGAAACTGCTTATTCTGGAGTCAGTCGCTCACACCCAACATACGGGTGAAGGACGTCGGGTAGACGAACACTGCCATCACGCTCCTGATAACTTTCTAACAGAGCAGCCATAATGCGTGGCAACGCTAGGCCAGAGGCATTAAGAGTGTGCACAAAGATTGGTTTTTCAGACTGGCTTGGACGAAATCGGAGGTTGGCACGGCGGGCCTGAAAGTC
>Ga0209228_1000398_pt1 | contig 22677 bp, 20 predicted proteins | sample METZYME_3_150m_FD_187547 | JGI IMG/M metagenome (GOLD analysis project Ga0209228, IMG submission 187547) | Marine microbial communities from oxygen minimum zone in mesopelagic equatorial Pacific - METZYME_3_150m (SPAdes) (version 2) | ecosystem: Environmental > Aquatic > Marine > Oceanic...
TGAAACATTTTTAATGAAGTGGTTTTAACTTTCAAATACCTATGGAATATAAAATATGGTTGCGAATCATAGATAACTACGATTTTTAAACTGGTATAAATATTTTTTGGAATAATAGGAGGGTGAATCAGCTTTACAGGAGAGAAATTAATGGCGTTGGGAGTTAAGGAGAAGAACCCTAACCTGGAATTAAACTTTAGGTCGTTTCACTACAATTAATTACCTAATATTCAGATAATATTTGATTTTTTTTATGTGCTAGATAATTATTTACTCGTTTTCGATTCTTAGCCAATGTTCTTCGATATCTGTATTATAAATTCTAGAAAAAATTTTTCGGTTATTTTCGAGAACCTCTTTTTCAAAATCCTTAGCCCATTGAAAGGGATTATAACTCAAGTCTTTTGACCGAGGTGTGATCGGATGATTCTTCCAAGTACGGGTTATCATAGCTTTATACTCCAGAGTTGCGGTAGTTAAAAAATGTTTTTGCCTCGCCTAAAAATTATCCAAAAAAATGCTTACATACTACATTTCGATTTCTTTAGGCAAAAACTAAAGTTTAATTAGGTGGTTTTTTTACCCTTTGTAGTCTAGTTAACCCCAATTAATTGATTTATTGTATAAATTAAGCAAATCGCATACCAAAAAATATTTTAAATTCGAAAAAACCCGTAAGTATTTTTATAGTATGGCTTTGCTGATTTTTATTGGGAAATATAGTTGGTCTATTTAGTCAATCATTAACGCCAATAGTCTGACTAAATATGGTAATTTGACGATTCTAATAGGACCGCTTAATAAACTAAGTATTTTAATTTATAGTTTGAAATGCTTATTGTCATCGTATCCTTGACAAAGGTGCCCTTTGGGGTTTTGGCATCAAAAATTGGTTTTATATTTTCTTGCCATATTTTCAGAGTTAGATAGACAACCGAAAACTTTATTTTATCCAATGAATAAATTCATTTGTTTGACAACAGTTCGAGAATGCCGCGTCCTTACTCCAACAGGTTGGATTGCCATTTTAATGGGGTTTGGATTAGTTATGGTATTAGTTATATTATTTGTTCATCCATTTTTAGCTCCAACAAAACCTATTCATGGTGATATATTGGTGGTTGAGGGTTGGTTGCCCGACTACGCCTTAAAGAAAGTGAAAGGATATTTCCAAAAAGGCGGGTATAAACTATTAGTTACCACAGGGGGAAGGATAAGGACAGGAAGCTTTGTATCAAAGCATGAAACATGGGCGGAATTAGCATCATCGTCACTAAATAAACTGGGTGTCTCACAAAAAAAAATTATAGCGGTACCGGGGCTTTTAAATATTAAAAAGGACAGAACTTATCACGCAGCACTAGCTGTAAAAAAAAGGTTATACACAGAAGGGTTAAATGACACATCAATTGATATCGTGTCTCTAGGTACACACGCTAGACGTAGTTGGTTTTTATTTGGGGATGTTTTTTCAACAGCCAATGTGGGAGTTATATCCATTTCGCCAAATGATTATGATGTTTCCCAATGGTGGTTTTTTAGTGAAGGTGTCCGCAGTGTAGTTTCAGAATCCATTGCCTACTTTTATGCGCGATTTATTTTCAGCTCACCTACCTAAATAAATTTTAAAATATTTAAAATTAAACTATGAAAATTATCGAAGTTGTTGTTGACGAAAGATATATCGACAGCATAAAAAATGCTGCGGAAACAAATGATGCTTCTGATTTCTGGGTTGTGCCTAGCGAAGTCAAAGAACGTAAGGTTATTCGAATTTTAGTCAAGCCAGAACAGCGTCAAAAAACTATGGATGCCCTTCAGGGAATACTTTCAACTAGTCTCTCGGCCAGAGTTGTGGTTATTCCAGTAGAAGCTACATTACCTAGAGAAGAAGAAACAGAAAAAGAAACGGAAAAAATTATTGCATCTGAAACAACGCGCGAAGAACTATATAACAGCATTGGTAAAAATGCTCGACTCAACCGTACCTATCTACTCTTAATTTTTTTATCAACCATTGTCGTTGCTATTGGCCTTTTAAAGGATAATGTTGCTGTAGTTATTGGTGCCATGGTTATTGCTCCTTTACTGGGACCCAATTTGGCAATGGCCTTGGGAACCGCATTGGGCGACACTGAACTGATGTGGAAATCTTTTAAAACTGGGCTAGCGGGTATGGGTTTGGCGTTAGCATTATCTATATTCATCGGTACTTTGTGGCCTTTAAATGTTGAAAGTCGAGAACTTTTAGCACGAACGTATGTTGGGCTAGACTCTGCAGTTTTAGCACTGGCATCTGGAGCAGCGGCAGTGTTATCGTTGACTTCTGGCATCCCAAGTATTCTTGTAGGAGTTATGGTTGCCGTTGCTTTATTACCACCAACTGCGACCCTTGGATTAATGTTAGGTGCAGGACAAACTGACTTAGCATATGGTGCTGCTTTTTTATTGGCAGTCAATATTGTAGCCGTAAACCTTTCCGCTAAATTAGGGTTTTTGATCCAAGGCATTAAACCAAGAACTTGGTTAGAAAAACAAAAAGCTAAGCAGTCAATGACGTCTTACATAATTATCTGGGTTATAACTTTGGTTACCCTTCTAGTCGTTATTTATTTTCATCCCGACTTTATAAAATAATATTTTATAAAAATTTTATATACTTTTAGAGAGTAATTATTCTAATGAAAGTTTTATCTGTCAATGTCGGGTCCTTGCAAAAAATGCTACGCAATGGGAAAAAAATTCAAACAGGAATTTTTAAAAAATCGACTGAGGGTCCGATAAATGTTAAATGGCTCGGGTTAGAAGGCGATCAGCAAGCAAATAAGAAACTACATGGTGGAATAGATAAGGCAATTTGTGTTTATCCTTCAGAATATTATGAACTTTGGAAGGAAGAATTAGGGAAGCCGGATTTATCTTTTGGAGACTTTGGTGAGAACTTAACCACTTTTGGATTGTTAGAAGATGATATTTATCTAGGCGATCGATTGCGTATTGGATCAGTTGAAGTAGTTGTTACTCAGCCGAGGGAACCTTGTATTACTCTTAATGTACGGTTGGGTAGAAAAGATTTATCGGCACTCATTCGTAAATCTGGTCGGAGTGGTTTCTATTTTTCAGTCGAGAAAGAAGGAATTATTGAAAATGGTGATTCTATTGAAAGTATAAGTAAAGAAGAGAACAGAGTTTCAGTATCAGATTTTAATCAGATCATTAATGGGGAAACGGGGATTGCCGATATTATTGAGCGAGCTTCTAAAATAGATATCTTACCGCCAAGACTAAAAAAACAATTTTTATAAAGACAAATTCCTTTAAATTTTAATATGGGGATGTCTTTTTTTAATTGAAATATAGTCAATTATCTAAAAAACTTCTTAGCTTTTCATGAGCTACTCTCCAATTAAATGGAGATGAACCATACGCGTACGAGCTTGTTTTCTATGTTCAAATAGATAAATATCCTGCCAAGTGCCAAGAGAAGGACCGCCTGAATTTACTGGAATAGATAACTGGGTTTGTGTAAGAGCAGATCGAATATGTGCTGGCATATCATCTGGTCCTTCCGAGCGATGAGTATAATTAGAACTTCCGTCTGGAACCAGCTTCTGGAAAAAATTTGTTAGGTCATGTAAGACATCTGGATCTGCGTTTTCCTGAATGACAATCGATGCCGAGGTATGGGGGATAAAAACAGTCAATAGGCCTGTAGAAATTTTTTGCTGAATTATCCACGATTTAATTTCTCGGGTAATATTGTAAAGACCTTTGCCTTTAGTGGAGGTTGAAAATTGATGGCTTACCTGTCGCACAGTAATCCTTATAAATGCATACAATTACCTAAAAATAGCTTATATGCTCTCACCATATCCGATTCAAATTAAAGTATCTACTATTCTAAAAAAGATGTAACAATAAAATACTTTATGAATCAACTATAAAAGATTCATTTATGTAGCTACTTTAGAAAATTTGTTTACACTGATATAATGCGCAAATCGTATATCATAGTAAGATATTTTAGGTTGGACGAAGTCCTTGCTGAAACTAAAATTAGGAGACAAATATGACAGTGCCCCCTGATAAAGAAGTAAGTTTTCTTGAGAGTGTAAACCTTTCGTTCGATGAGGCTTTGGCTACTTTAAATATACCTAAGGGCATGGCCCAATATATCAAAGATGTGAATAACGTGTATCAGGTTAGGTTCCCAGTAAAAATCAACGGCAAGATAGAAAACTTTGTTGGTTGGCGTTCAGTGCATAGTGATCACCAGCTTCCAGCTAAGGGAGGTATTCGTTTTGCTCCTAATGTTAATCAGGATGAAGTAGAGGCTTTGGCAGCGCTTATGTCCTATAAATGTGCCTTGGTTGATGTCCCTTTTGGTGGCTCTAAAGGTGGATTGCTTATCGATCCAAAAAAATACGATCGAAATTCAATGGAAAAAATTACGCGTCGTTTTGCTTATGAATTAATTCAAAAAGACTATATTGGCTCGGGTGTTAACGTTCCGGCACCTGATATGGGTACAGGTCAAAGGGAAATGTCCTGGATTGTGAGTACTTATGCTGCTCATGGTCCTAAAGACACAAATTATCTTGGTTGTGCTACAGGTAAACCGGTTTCGCAGGGCGGAATTGAGGGTCGTATCGAAGCGACCGGGCGTGGGGTAGTATTTGGGCTTCGGGAATTTTTTCGTCATCCTGAAGATGTTAAGGGTGCCGGGTTAGAAGGAGATACCTTGGAAGGGAAAGAAGTCATCGTTCAGGGTCTTGGCAACGTCGGTTATCATACCGCAAACATTCTTGAAAAAGAGGATGGTGCAAAGATTATTGCTATCTTGGAATGGGATGGCGCCATCTACGATAAAAATGGTCTGGATGTAGACGAAGTTTACAATTACAAAATTGAAAATAAAGGTGGAATAAAAGGGTTTCCAAAAGGAAAATATTATGAAAATAGTGCAGAACTTTTGGAACAAGAATGCGATATTCTTATTCCAGCAGCAAGAGAAGGGGTTATTAATCAGGGGAATGCTAAATGTATTAAAGCCAAACTCATTGGCGAGGCGGCGAATGGGCCAGTAACGTATCAAGCGGAAGCTATCCTCATTGAAATGGGAGTTGTGATAATTCCAGATGTGTATCTTAATGCAGGTGGGGTTACCGTTTCATACTTTGAATGGATCAAAAACTTATCACACATTCGATTTGGCCGAATGGAGAGGCGATATCAAGAAAATCAAAATAATTTATTTATAAAAGCTATTGAACAATCGGGTAAACAATTAACAGAAAAATTGATTTCGGAGATTGGAAAAGGTCCTGTCGAGATTGATTTGGTGAGATCTGGGCTCGACGATACCATGAGAAATGCTTTCCAAGCAATTCGAGAACGTTACTGGAAGGAAGAGAAGATAAAGAGTTATCGAACTTCAGCAATGTCAATTTCTATAGAAAAAATTTCTGAACGCTATAACACCTTGGGTGTTTATCCTTAATAATTTTTGCAGGTATTGTTAGTGTTGTTTGGTATTAGTGGTATATTAGCCCCCGACTTCCTATCTAAAAATCCCTAATAAAGTAAGTATGTCAGATTCTCAAGAGAATATAAAATCTGAATATGAAAAAAGCGGAGTTTCGAGCCGGGGAGCTGAAGATGCGCTTTCCGGGCTCCTAAAACATGTGCTGCCAACAAGAAAGTTTAGCAAAGGTTATCCTTTAGCGGCGGATATTGGTTACTTTGCGAATGTTATAGATATTGGTGGTGGGCAAGGTATTGCTTTTGGTACCGATGGAGTTGGAACAAAGATTATCATAGCAGAACTTATGGATCGTTATGACACGATTGGTATTGACTGTGTAGCTATGAACGTGAATGATCTGATTTGTGTAGGTGCTAAACCAGTAAGTATGGTTGACTACATTGGTTGCTCTTTTACTGACGCACGAATTTTTTCAGAAATTGGAAAGGGTCTAGCAGAAGGAGCTAGACAAGGAGAGATTAGCATTTCTGGTGGTGAAATTTCTCAGATTAAAGAAATTATAAACGGCGTAGATCTTATTGGTGCGTGTATAGGACACGTTTCGCTTGAAAAAGTTAATACAGGTAAAGATATTCAGCCAGGTAATATGATTGTGGGTCTTTCTTCCAGTGGAGTTCACTCAAACGGATTAACTCTAGCGCGAAAAATTTTATTGGGTGAAACACTTAAAGAACAAAAAAAGAATATTAATAAATTTGAAGGACGGCTGGGACGAACTCTTGGCGAAGAATTGTTAGAGCCTACTCGCATCTATGTGAAACCAATTATGGAGATGCTTGGAGCAAGCATTGATCTAAAAGCAATGGTTCATATAACAAGTGGAGGTTATGGCAATCTCAATCGTGTGGAAAACGATAATATTCGTTTTGTGATTAATCCATCACCTCCCGTTCCCGAGGTATTTAAACTTATTCAGGAAAAAGGCGAAATTTCTGACGCTGAAATGTACGAGGTGTTCAATATGGGGATTGGGTTTGTATTGATTGTTGATGGATTGGAGGAATTTAATAAAGTATCGACAATTTCTAAAAAATATGGCGTGACTGCTCAGATAATTGGATGTGTCGAACACTGTCAGGGAAAAGAAGTTACCATTCCAGAGCTTAGCCTGATAGGTCGAGGTCAAAAAATCACCAAAACGAAATAATCCACAAGATAAGTTTTTTAAAAATCTTAATGTAAGATATGCAAGACTAAAGGGGTTCTATTTTATTCTTTAATGTTCCTAGAAAAATTTTGCACAGAAAACGAAGAAAACTGCAACTGGCGTAATATAGCTGATGAGAAACCCCCAGATGTGTCCCCAATAAAAATTTGTATTATTTTTTTTAATCTCTTCACAGGCAGAATTTGTTCCCCATGCCCAACCAACGAATATAGCGGTTAACATTCCACCTAATGGCAATAAGTAGTTAGAGGCAAAATTATCAACGTGATCAAAAAAAGTCATGTCAAATAGTTTTGTTTCGGACAGCACTCCAAAAGATAAACTAGAAGGTACTCCGAAAGCAAAAATAGCAACTGATGTAATGAGTACGGCTTTTTTCCTATTCCACTTTCTTTGATCGATGAAATAGGCGACCACTACTTCCAAAAGAGATATTCCCGATGTTATTGCTGCGATAGCAAGCAAGAAAAAGAAAATAATTGAAACTAGATTACCGAATGGCATACCTACAAAAACACTTGGCAATACACTAAATACAAGGCTAGGCCCTTCTGTTGGTTCAAGCCCCATAGCGAATACAGCAGGGAAAATTACCATGCCGACTAATAAGGCTATCATTGTGTCAAAAACGACCACGTAAACCGTTGCGGAAGATAAGTTTTCATGCTCAGATAGGTAACTCCCATAAGTAAGCATACAACCCATGCCAAGGCTGAGTGAAAAAAATGCCTGACCTAATGCTATCAATATGGTTTGGGGACCAATTTTACTAAAGTCTGGTTTTAAGTAAAATTCAATGCCCTCCATTGCGCCTGGAAGAGTTAATGCACGAAACATAAGAATAACAAGGATGATTACCAAAGTTGGCATCAGGACTTTACAGGCCTTCTCTATCCCACCCTGTATTCCGCGCAATACAATGCCAACACAAATTCCCATGAAAAGGGCGTGGTAAAATAGAACTTCCCATGTGTTAGAAATAAAGGAACCAAAAAACTGTCCCGCTTCTTTTGGAGAAGAGAAATTACTTATTGTATGGGTGAATGCTTTAATAACATAAGCAAGTGTCCATCCGCCTACTACTGCATAAAAGGAAAGGATAAAAAACCCAGCGAGAACTCCCATGTATCCGATTTTGACCCAATGAGTTTCAGGTTTTAATGATTGGAATGCACCGACTGGATTGAGATGGGTTTTTCTGCCAATAGTAAACTCGGCTAACATGATAGGAAGTCCTACCGCTATAGTGCAAAGGATATAAATTAAAACAAAAGCACCACCACCATTTTGCCCTACTATATATGGGAATTTCCATATATTGCCAAGCCCAACGGCAGAACCTGATGCAGCTAAAACAAAACCTAGACGCGTATTCCATAATCCCCGCGAATTTTTATGGTTATCTTTTATCATTATAAAAAAAAGATTGAGGTGAGGAATGCCACGGTATCATGAGATTTAATGTAAAATAAATCTAAAAGTTATCAAAACAAAAATTAAATTATTACACCTTCCAAATATTTTGAAATATTAAAGATGAAAGTAGATATCACTAAAATCTTAGCCACTATTCCCGAATTATCGGGTATTTATATCATGAAGGATAGTCGAGGGGAAATTCTTTACATTGGTAAGGCAAAATCTCTAAAAACTAGAGTCCGCTCCTACTTTCAAAAATCTAGACACATGCCTGCTAGAACAAAAATTTTCACGGATAAGGTGAAGGACATTAAATTTTTAACTACTAAGACAGAAGCAGAAGCATTGATTCTTGAAAGTAACTTTATCAAAAAGCATCAGCCGAGATACAATGTCTTACTAAAAGATGATAAACATTTTCCATACCTTCGGCTGACAACACAGGAAAGGTTTCCAAGATTGGAGGTGGTTCGTCGTATTAAAAAGGATAGCGCAACCTATTTTGGCCCTTACACAATGGTCAAAGAAATACGAGAGACGATCCGCCTGATATATAAAATATTTCCTCTTAGGCAAAGCAAGGATCGTCTGGATGGTACAGCAATAAGAAGACCATGCTTAAACTATCAAATGGGTAGATGCTTAGCTCCTTGTGCAGGGTACCCCTCAGAGATGGAATATAATCAAATAGTTCAAGATGTAGTACTTTTTTTAAAGGGGAAAAATAATCAACTAGTAAAAAGTTTAGAAAAAAAAATGAGAGAGGCTTCGAATAAATTAAATTATGAAGAGGCAGGAGTATATAGAGACAAAATATTAGCAGTAAAAATAGTTTTGGATAAACAAAAAATCATATCGACCTCACTTAAGGATCAGGATATTTTAGGTTACTGCCGTGAGCATAATCAGACAATGGTTCAGGTTCTTGTTGTGAGAAATGGGAAAATGGTGGGTGAAAAAATATATAAAATAAAAAGCTTGGTTGATACGGATAATAATGAAATCTTATCGTCATTTCTCAAACAACATTATGCCGACCAATTTCTTCTCCCAGAAGAAATTCTTTTACCGCATGCAATAGATGATAATTTATTGATATCAGATTGGCTTTCTAACAAAAAGGAAGGCCCAGTTCGTTTAGAGATTCCCTCGAGAGGCAAAAAGAAAGATCTTGTACGTATGGCACAGGAAAATGCTAACTTCGCATTGAGAACAGAATTGAGCAAGGGAGAACTTAACCTTCGTAGCCTTGACGAACTTCAGGAAACACTGGGACTAAAATATTTTCCAGAAATAATCGAAGGATTTGACATATCCAATATAGCTGGAAAGCATGCGGTAGGTTCAGTTGTGGTTTTTAAAAATGGTATCGCAGAAAACTCAAAGTATAGGAGGTATAAAATAGCTGGTGTTAAAGGAATAGATGATTATGCCATGTTACGAGAAGTTATTAGCAGAAGGTATAGTCGTCTCTTAAAAGAAGAAAAAAAGATTCCTAACCTCATTTTAATTGATGGTGGATTGGGGCATCTATCAAGCGCCGAAAAAGTAATACGAGAGTTGGGTCTTTTCGAAAAAATTGACTTAGCCTGTATCGCAAAAGGAAAATTTCGTAATGCAATTGAAACAGACGAAATATTGCGACCTGATAGGAAACAGCCAATTTACTTTCGAGAAAACTCTCCATCTCGATTTTTGTTGCAGCGAATTCGAGACGAATCCCACCGATTTGCAATTTCATACCATCGTAAGTTACGTGATAAGAGTTCACTGGCTTCACCGTTAGAGTCGATTTCAGGTGTAGGAAAAAAAAGACGCTTGCTGCTTCTTAAAAGCTTTGGAAGTCTTGATGCCATAAGAAAAGCTTCAATAGTTCAATTACAGGCTTTGCCGGGAATCACAGAAAATCTAGCTAAAGAAATAATAACCGCTTTAAGGACTGATCATCCCCAAAATATCTAATCTTTTATGTTCTAAATGACGATAAACAATGGTGAAAGAGCTAATTTCACCTAAGCTAAGCATATATTATTGATATTTAATTATTTAGACAAATTTAATACGGGTAGATCAAATGAAAAATAATGATAAAAAATTTAGTTTCCAGCTAAAAGTATGGCTTTTTACAGGAATTCTTGGGTTTTTACTTTTTATTAGTTCGCCACAGCTTATGTTTGCCAAGGATGCAACTACTCTCCCATTAAGTGACGAGGCAATAATTCTTTTTGATAAAGAGAAGCAGTTGTTTAGTGCTCGCCAAAAACGCGACTGGAAAAAAATACATGCTTTTCAGCACCCCGATTTTAGGAAAAAAATCTCAGTAAATGAAATAAAATACTTTGAGGGATGGGTAACCAGCGACTATAGAGAAAAAAGCAAGCAAAACGCACATATTTCAGGTTCTTTTGTTCCTAGTGTAGACTATATAATAAATAATCCAAATAAAATAGACCCTCTAGGATTTCCTGTGCCAAGAAGGTATAAGTGGAGCGAAAATCCTTTTTTTAAGGTAAAAACACTCGATATTAAAAAATATTTTATAAGCACTGATGGGAAATACGCCAAGATTGAGATGATGATCAAGGGTAGGGAAAGGCTAAACCCAGCTCTAGTAAGAACAAATATTGAATTTGACGCAGAATACTCCATGACTGATTATTGGGAAAAAGTTGATGGAAACTGGGTGATTACATTATTATCCAAACCTGTTAATACAAGTGGAGCAGGATTTCTTAAGCATTATCTTCCTAATAATAGAAGTGGTTGGGGGAAAATAGATTTTGTAGAAATAAGTCCTGTTGATTTAGTAGAGGTGATGTTAAAAAAGTCTTTAAAAAGTCTTTAAAAAGTCTTTATAAGGTAGCATTGTAAGGTTTTTCTTTAGTGATTATATATGACAATCGATCTTCCCTTCCACAGATCTTGGTTTGATGACAATGAAATTAATGAAGTTATCGAAACCTTGAAATCGGGTTGGCTTACAACGGGTCCACGGACAAAAAGATTCGAAGATGATTTCAAACAGTACATCGGATGCGACTATGCCATAGGATTGAATTCTTGCACAGCGGGTCTTCACTTAGCTCTAGCGACAAAAAGATTTGCGCCCGGCGATGAAGTTATAACAACCACAATGACATTCCCGGCAACAGCAAATGTGATAATGCATGAACGCCTTTGCCCTGTTCTCGTCGATGTAGAACCAGAAACGCTTACGATAGATGTTAGTCAAATACGAGAAAAAATAACATCTAGGACAAAAGCAATCATACCGGTTCACTTTGCAGGGCACCCCTGTGACATGGATCCCATAATGGACTTAGCACAGAAACATAAGCTCTTAATTGTCGAAGATGCAGCCCATGCTCTGGAAACAAAATATAAGGGGCGTAGAATAGGTAGCTTGGGGAACCCAACAGCATTTAGCTTTTATGCTAATAAGAACATTACGACTGGTGAAGGTGGCATGCTGACAACCAACGACGAATCATTGGATGAAATGGTGCGAGTTTTGCGCTTGCACGGACTGAGTCGAGATGCTTGGAAACGTTTCGGGAAAAGCGGTTTTTCTCAATGGGAGCTTAAATTCCCCGGATTTAAATACAATATGCCAGATGTCAATGCTGCACTTGGTATACATCAGCTAAAAAAAATTAATAACTTTTCAAAAATTCGCAAGCAATATGCAACTGTTTACGATGAAGCATTTAGTCAGGTTCCAGAGTTGGAAATTCTCAAAACGCGAGACTATGCCGAACATTCTTATCATTTGTACATTATTGCGTTACGCTTAGAACAACTTTCAATAACTCGAGATCAGTTTGTCGATGCCATTCAATCTGCCGGCATAGGAGTTGCGATACATTATCAACCTCTTCATTTACAGCCTTTTTACAAAAAAGAACTTGATGCTCGGTTGGAAGCGTATCCGGTTGCAACTAGCTACTCAAGTAGAATTCTTTCCCTTCCTCTTTACCCTCGCATGTCAATTCAAGATGTTGAACGAGTTTCCAATTTAGTTTTAGATCTAGTCTCTCGTAATCGAAGATAAACCAAAGTATTTTCTATTTAGAAATAAAATAAAAATTTTTTTGCCAAGAAGATTTAAAACATCCAAAACGAGTTTAGCTTTTTATGTCAGCAAGTTTTTTTTTCATCCGACGAACAAGTTCTTGGTAGTCATTTTTTGAAATTACTTTATAGAATTGTGACTTTAGATTGTTTCTCATGCTTACTTCATCTAAGTCAACGTCTACTAGCTTCCATTGGCCACGGTTATTATTTAAGTGAAAATCGATACTTACTTCGCCTTCTTTTTTATGAATAACTGTAAGCGGTACGATAGCTTTTGATTTCTTGATAGAGGTTTGGCCATAAATCAATTCAAGACTAGAAAAGAATTTTCCAGAGTTTGGAAAGGCTTCTTTGAGAAACATCTGACTAAGAAGATTGATGAATGCTTTTTGTTCAGTAGGAGTTCTTTTCTTCCAGTATTTCCCAAGAGTTTTTAGGCTTATTTCCTGCATGTCCAATAGGGCAAGTGCACGACCGGCTGTAATATCATTTTCTTTAATTTCATTGGGAGACAGCTTTTTCTCAGTTTTCAAGTTGGTAATAGAGCTTAGTAATTTTTTTACTGTATTTTGGGGTAATGTTTCTTCGGCAACAGCTGATGACAATCTAAAAAAAGCCAAAATAAAAATTATTAAATAGATCTGATTTTTACGGAAGGGCATAGTTATGATAAATTGATAACAAAAAATTTAGAGAAAGTTAAATGCAAAAATTCCAAAGAAGAAATTATAACCTGTTTCATAGCCATCGAAAAAATACTTTTCCCATATGAGCCGAATTTTGTCAATTAAGGGCCTTTGTTTTGCGATAATTTTTGCAGGTTTTACAAGTCAGGAAGCTGCTTTAATTAAAGAATTAGATCATAGTTACAGCTTGGCTAAATCAACTGATGATTTTTACAGAATAGAGGTGATGTTGAAAAAGTCTTTAAAGGCATTCTCAAAGTCAGATAAACTTTTCTGGAGATTGGGAAGAGTTTACTTCAAACTTGGTAAAAAATCGAATACTGAGTCCAAAAAAATTAATTTTTTCTCACTATGTATGGCGCAAACAAAAAAAGCGATTGAAATTAATTCTCATTCCGCAAACGGGTATTTTTTTAATGGCCTTTGTAACGGAACTTTGGGAGAAGCTCAAGGTATTTGGAGTAGTTTGGGTATAATTGAGCCGTTTAAAAAAGATATGGAAACTGCCATTAGTATAGATCCATCTGTAGAGGGGGGAGGACCTCATAGAGCTTTAGGGAACCTTTATTTAGAAATTCCTTATGTTTTAGGGGGGGATTTAGATCTTTCAATCAAACATTTTCAAAAGGCTATTCAACTTGGCCCTGAATTTGGAGAAAATTATCTCGGCCTTGCTGAGGTGTATATTGAAAACGGAGATTTTGTTTTAGCTAAGGATGTTCTAGGTCAATTTCTTGATATGGAATTAAGCTCGCAAAAAAACGAGTCGATACTTGAGTGGCGTGCTGAAGCTTTAAATTTGTTAAAAAAAATTCAGGATCAATAAACTACTAATCTCATGCTAAAAGAATTGAGGATAAAAAATTTTGCAATTATTGATAATCTGAATGTCGAATTTACGTCTGGTCTTACAGCCCTCACAGGTGAAACAGGTGCTGGCAAATCTATTATTATTGATGCACTTAATCTTATTCTTGGGGGTAGAGCGGATTCCAATTTTATTCGTACAGGAGAATCATCCGCAACTGTTGAAAGTTTGTTTGAGATCACAAACCCACAAACTCTAGATATCCTTTCAGAATTAGGTATCACTGTTAATGGCGGTGAAGTTGTTTTAAGGCGAACGATATCCAATTCTGGTAAAAATCGATGTTTGGTCAACGACTGCACCGTTGCTGTTGGTGTCTTGGCAAAACTAGGAAATCGACTAGTTGACATACATGGTCAGCATGATCATCAGGCACTTCTCAATCCAGAGATCCATATTGATCTTCTCGATTTGTATGGGAAAACAATGGATGAAAGAAATGAGTTTTCAAAAAAATATTTTAAATATATAGAAGATCTAAGAAAGATAGAAGATTTACGTTCTAAAGAAAGTGATCGCATGCAACGAGAAGATTTATTACGTTTTCAAATTAATGAAATTGATGAAGCTAACCTTTCATTAGATGAAGAAGACCTTCTTAAAGCAGAGAAAAATAAAATACAATACGCAGAAAAAATTCATACGTCGGTTAAATTAGTTCTCAATTTAATCGTAGAAAAAGAAGGATCAATTATTGACGAGTTGGGTGTATTACAAAGAGAGTTAGAATCGCTCCCTTTGCTGGACCCGGAGTTAGAAAGACAGGCACAACGAGGCCAATCTGCTTTTTGTGAAGTTGAAGAATTGATTGAAGAATTGAGGAACTATGCCCAAAAGATAGAATTCAACCCCTCTCGCCTTGAAGAGATAGAAGACCGTTTGTCGGAAATCAATGGACTCAAACGTAAATACGGTGGTGATATTGCTTTGGTTTTGGATCATCGTGAGAAAGTTTCTAACGAACTAGACACCCTTTCTTGTTTCCAGGAAAATATGGAAAAGGTTCAAAAAGATATCAAACTGCACCAGACCGTTTTGTCAAAACTTTCTGTGATCTTGGCGGAAAAAAGAGAAAAAACAGCCCTTGTATTCAAAAAAAACGTAGAGAAAGAACTTTGTGACCTTGGTATGAAAGACGTAAAATTGAAGGTGCAGTTCAACTATGAAGAGGATGTTGCTAATTTCATTGAATTCCGGGGCCAAAAGATAAAATTAAACTCAACCGGATTGGGTACAATAGAATTTTTATTTTCCCCTAATTTAGGGGAAGACCTTAAGCCACTCGTTAAGATAGCTTCGGGCGGAGAACTTTCAAGGCTTATGCTGGCATTAAAATCAAACCTCAATAAGCAAGATACAATACCTGTGATGATTTTTGACGAGGTTGATACAGGGATAGGAGGTAAGGTCGCTGAAGTGGTGGGAAATAAATTAAAAAAAATAGCTCTTGAAAAGCAAGTATTCTGCATTACTCACTTACCTCAAATAGCGGGTAAGGCCATTGCCCACTTTGTGGTATTTAAAACAGTGAAAGATAAAAGGACTTATTCTGGTATTCGTGAACTTTCGGAGGATGAAAGGGTGGAGGAAATTGCACGGATGTCCGGTGGGAAGAAAATCACCGAAGCTACTCTTAGCCATGCTCGAGAAATGCTAAAGCCTTAGCCCTTCATCACTTCCCAGATTATTTAGTCGTATTTTTTCATAAATAAAAATCTTAAAACTTGGGCAATCGACCTGGCATCTCCCAAAGCGTCATGTTGTTTTTCATGATTATTTAATCAAAATAACTCCGGAAGCAATGCACTTGTATAGTGTTTTTGGGACATATTTAAATTCTCTGAAAAATAAAACTTCAAGTCAGTAGATTTTTTTAAAATAGAATTGTTTTTATTGTTACTGATAAGTTTCAAAATAAAAAATAATTAAGCAAAAGAGAGCCTTCTATTACTAAAGACTAAGCTTTCGAATATATTTCGCCACCCTTCTCTCGAAAAGTAGTAGACATTTCTTTCATGCCTTCATCCAGCGCCTTCGTTTCTCCTAAACCTTTTGCTTCTGCGTAATCGCGCACGTCTTGAGTGATTTTCATCGAACAGAAATGGGGACCGCACATAGAACAGAAATGAGCCACTTTGGCAGAATCTTTCGGTAAGGTTTCATCATGAAACTCTAAGGCCTTTTCCGGATCCAGCGAAAGATTGAATTGGTCTTCCCAACGAAATTCGAACCGAGCCTTGCTCAATGCATCGTCTCGAACTCTTGCCCCGGGATGACCTTTGGCAAGGTCTGCCGCGTGTGCCGCGATCTTATATGTGATAACTCCTTCTTTAACATCGTCTCGGTTAGGTAATCCTAGATGTTCTTTGGGAGTGACATAGCAGAGCATAGCGGTTCCGTACCAGCCTATCATTGCTGCGCCAATGCCACTTGTAATGTGATCATAACCTGGCGCAATATCGGTTGTCAGTGGACCTAAAGTATAGAAAGGAGCTTCGCCACAAACCTCCAATTGTTTTTCCATATTTTCTTTGATCATGTGCATGGGAACATGGCCGGGACCTTCGATCATTGTTTGAACTTCATGTTTCCATGCTATTTTTGTTAATTCACCGAGAGTTTCCAATTCTGCAAATTGAGCTTCATCATTAGCGTCAGCGGTGGAACCGGGACGTAAACCATCACCAAGAGAGAAAGAAACATCATATGATTTTAGGATTTCACAAATTTCATCGAAGTTTGTGTATAGGAAATTTTCTTTATGGTAAGTGAGACACCATTTTGCCATGATTGCACCACCACGTGAGACGATACCGGTCACACGTTTCGCAGTCATTGGTACATAGCGCAATAATACTCCAGCATGAATGGTGAAATAGTCCACGCCCTGCTCGCATTGTTCGATCAGGGTATCGCGATAAATTTCCCATGTAAGGTCTTCGATTTTGCCATCCACTTTTTCTAATGCCTGATATATGGGCACAGTACCTATTGGAACCGGTGAGTTACGCAGAATCCATTCCCGGGTGGTATGAATATTTTTTCCAGTGGATAGATCCATAACGTTGTCGGCTCCGCATCGTGATGACCAGACCATCTTTTCTACTTCTTCTTCGATAGAGGAACTGACTGCTGAGTTACCGATATTGGAGTTGATCTTGACAAGAAAATTACGTCCAATGATCATCGGTTCCGATTCCGGATGATTAATATTAGCCGGAATGATGGCTCTACCTCGCGCTACTTCTTCGCGGACGAACTCGGGTGTGATTTCGTTCTGAAGGTTGGCTCCAAAAGAGTTTCCTTTTAGTCGATTTTCTCGTTCAGGATTTTCGATCCATTGCTTGCGTTTTTGGTTTTCACGAATGGCAATGAACTCCATTTCTGGAGTGATGATTCCCTTTTTGGCGTAATGCATTTGCGTGACATTTTGTCCCGGCTTAGCGCGTAGAACCTGAGCGCGGGTTTTAGGGAACCGCTCAGTATTAGGGTTTTCTCCATCACGGTAGCCATCGTCTTTCGGCATAATAGTTCGTGCCTCATAATACTCTACGTCTTCTCGGCCTGTAATCCAGGGAAGGCGGATGGGTTCCAAACCTTCGCGAATATCAATCATTGCTTTCGGGTCTGTGTAAGGGCCTGATGTGTCATAGACGAGGATCGAGCTCTCGTCACCTTCCTTATGATGACCGTTACTATTTCCATTGCCGCTTATTGTGGTAGAGGGTGAAAGGGAAATTTCCCTGAACGGGACTTTTATATCTGGGAACAGTGTCCCGCTGACGTAGACTTTTTTAGATTTCGGGGAAATTGGATCTGTAGAAATTTCAATCTTGTCGTCCGTAGCTCCATGACGGTTGCCATTTCCGTTACCATTAGATTTTGATTGCGTCATAATGTGTTTCCTCCAAAGTTCTGCATGTATTTAAATGAATGTTTTTTTATATTAGATGAGTCCCAAATATCAGAAATCAAGGCGACCCCGAAGGCCCCTTGTTCCAAACATTCGGGAACGCGGTCAAGTGTTATTCCTCCCAAAGCCAGAACCGGTAAGCTAACCGCTTGGGTGACTTGCCGCAATGAGTCCAAGCCCTGAGGCGGCCCAAAACTTGCTTTGGAGGGTGTTTCGTAAATCGGACTGAAAGTTATATAATCTGCGCCTTGTGTTTGCGCGAGATGCGCTCCTTCAAGTGAGTGCGTTGATACTCCTAAGATTAAGCTAGGAAAACTAGTTTTAATCTCATTGATACTAACGCTACCTTCTGTTAGATGCACCCCATCTGCACCTATTTTCTTTGCAATATCTGCTCGTGAATTGATAATGAGCTTAGCTCTATAATTTGATGTAAGCTTGCGTAATTGAACCCCTAACCTAATAAGTTCACTATCTGGTAAATCTTTTTCTCTCAGTTGGAGCGCTTTAACACCTCCCATTAAAGCCGCCTCCGCGGCAGTAAGAAAATATTTTTGATCCTTGAACAAAGATTGGTCTGTGATCAGCAATAATCGAAAGTCATGAAGATCTTTCGGTGCTTGCTTTTTATTAGTACTTTTTTCTTTTAAGGTGTCCACAGTATATTCCAGTTACTAAATATCTATCAATCCATCGATTGGACTGCTGGCAGAAGCATAGAGTTTCTTTGGTATGCGCCCAGCTTCAAAGGCTTGGCGGCCACACTCTACAGCAGCTTTCATAGCATAGGCCATTTTAATAGGGTCTTGCGCTCCAGCAATTGCAGTATTCATGAGAAGCCCATCTATTCCCAGTTCCATTGCCCTGCATGCGTCAGAAGCAGTTCCAACACCTGCATCAACAATGACAGGGACTTTTACAGCTTCACGAATTAGCTTTATGGTAAAGGGGTTACATACACCAAGCCCTGAACCAATGGGAGCAGCCAATGGCATTACAGCTGAGCATCCTGTATCTTCTAGTTTTTTACAAAGCACCACATCGTCAGTGCAGTAAGGCAATACTTGGAACCCATCTTTCACAAGAACTTTGGAGGCTTCCAATGTAGCTTCATTGTCAGGGAATAGTGTTTTTTCGTCACCAATTACTTCAACTTTAACCATATTTCCAAGACCTGCTTCTCGCGCAAGCTGACAAGTCATAATCGCTTCTTTGACAGTGTAACAGCCAGCAGTATTAGGTAGGAAAGAGTATGTTTTTGGATCGAGGAAATTAAGAATGGATTCTTTGGTTTTATCTAGTTCGATACGTCGCACGGCTAAAGTCACCATCTCTGCTCCTGAAGCGGCTATAGCATCGCGTGTCTCCTCAAAAGACGCATACTTACCCGTTCCTACAATCAAGCGGGATTTGAAAAATTTATCGCCTATCTTAAATTTTGATGATTCCATTTTAAAATCTTTATAAAAAAATTTTGGAAAACTATATTTATAAAATTAGAGCCCGCCACCTACAGCATGAACTATTTCGATATTGTCCCCATCATGAATTTTAGTTTTCTTGAGCTTCGAGTTTGGAACGACTTCCTGGTTCAGCGCTACAGCACAATGGGGTGAAACTATTTCCAGTTCAAGTAACAATTCTGCTAAATTAGTACTAGAGGATATGTTTTTTTCAATTCCGTTTATTTTAAGTAACACTTAGCCTCCTCAATCAAACTAAAACTAAAGATCAATCGAGATTTAAAACAATAACTATACGAGAGTAGAAAATAAAGGGAGAGCCAAAAAAAAAAGCTACAACCGAGTAAGGGATTGTAGCTAAATTGAAAGCTCCATCCACTTCCCTTCGCTGGTATTAGCCAGATCAGGTTCAAAGGGTTGTCCTTTAAAGACTCTCAGATAATCACCCCTAGCGAACTACTTTTGAATTGTAATAGAAGGTTAACGGAAATAATAAACATGTCAAGGTATATTGATCTTAAAAGAATATTTGGTATAGTCTTTCTTATGAAATTTTTCAAGTTAGGTGCCATTAGCTTTATAATATTGAATTGTCTTGCTTTAGCATGTGTTACAAAGTCGAGTCATTTCTCTGACGCTCCTTATCAACCCCTGTCAAGCTTTGATCAAGAATTGTTTGCAAAAGCACTATCCCACCAAAGAAAGGGGCAAATCGAGCCTGCAATTATTCTTTGGAAAAAGTTTTTACAAAAAAACCCAAAATCCTTCGCAGCTAGAAATAATTTGGGCTTACTCCACTATGCCAGTGACGATATTACGCAGGCAATTTACCATTTTAATCAGGGACTAAAGTTAAGGCCTAAAGAATCGCAACTAAAAATGAACTTGGTGCGTGCACTAAAAGTTCAGGCCATTATTTTTGAGGAAAATATGGAATATCACGAGGCAATAATGGACCTCAGAAGGGTTGCTGAGTTATCTCCAGCCAATGAACAAGAACATTTTGAAAGACAGATAGAAGCTTTGGAGGATCAGATTTTTGAACAAGTCAAAAAAACTGACTCGATAGGAGAGTATCAGGAGTTTCTGAAAAAATATCCACACAGCCCAGGAAACTCTGATGAGGCAAGGCTATGGGTTGAAAATAGATTACAAATTGAGAAAATGAACAAAGAGACATCGCTTTATAAATCGGAACCCAAGGTCGGAATGGAAGCGAGATAGGTTATTAAATTTACTGAGAGTTTTCTCTCTGAGAATATTTTTATACTGAAAGGTTAGTATGAGTATGATTGATAAAAACCAACTAAACCAGATCATTGAAAGTGAGTGGAGTTATTTATTGTCTGAGGCTGGTAATTGGAGTCTTCTTCGCGGTGAACAGGATATGGAGATTCTGGAACATGTGCTGCGATGTATTTTGCATGTTGGAAATACGTCCGAGCACGTAGAAGACTTCGCTGCGTGTGTAGATGTGCAAAACTCCGATGGTGGATGGTCTAAGATGTCGCATGAAGAAAAAACATCGATCTGGATTACAACTTTTGTTGGATTAAAGCTCTGCCGTGGGAATCTTATTCTAAAAAACCAAAAAATTGAAATGTCAATTCAACGAGCCCTGAAGTACATTTTATCTAGTCAGGAAGATGATGGACATTGGTCTGACGTAGAATGGTCGCACTTAGATACTACTTGTTCAGTGACTGTGTTTCTTACGGTTTATCAGGTTACACATAATCAAAAAAATGATGACCAGATTAACACAGCTCGTAGGCGAGGATATGATTTTATTATGAATTGGCAGCGTAGCTCAGGTTTGTGGAAGGATGATACATTTCATCCTGCAGGAATTGAAACAACCGCACATCTTATGCAATATACCTTGATACCAGCATATTTTATGGATGGAATAGAAGATGCACAAAAAATATGTCTTGAGGCAGCCGATAGTCTGGTTAATGAACAAGCAGAAAATGGATCGTGGGATGGGGAGAATATGGATCACACAATGGATGCCTGCCGCAATCTAATTTTGGTAGCGGATACATTTAACCAAAAAGAGAAATACACTTCTGTTATTCAAAAAGGAGTCCGCTGGCTCTTAGATGAGAAAAATGAACTAGGCTGGGGTGACTTTAAGGAAGAGCCTACTAACGTCGAAAGGACAGCGGACGGATTGGATACCCTACTCAAGTACCGCCGATTTTGCTCTGACGAACCTATGTCACATTTTTGGGCATACAGTAAGTAGCTAAGATTTCTATTACTTATCATTTATTAGTAATTATAAAATGCAAGCAGTTATCCTTCTCGCTGGATATGGATCACGTCTCGGTCGTGACGATATTCCCCACAAAAGTCTTTTACCTTTTGCTGACGAAACTTTGCTTTCAAGGCATCTCATCTGCTTGAACTCTTTAGGTATAAGTTGCGCTTATCTAGTTGTCGGCCACAATAAGGAAGATGTAAAACAATATGTGAGAGGCATTAACCTAGACCTTGAATGCAAATTTGTTGACAACGATTTGTATCGTACTACTGGTAACACCTTGTCAATGGTCATGGGTTTACGCTGTTGCACAGAGGATGTCGTCGTTCTTGACGGAGATGTGCTTTATCCTCAATCTGAGTTTTTTGAATATGTGAAAAACTCAGAATCAACATCCTTTGCATTAATTTCTTCAGATATAGACAATACAGAATCAACTAAAACGCTGATCCGACCCGATGGTAAAATAGGGATGTTTGTAACAAAGAGAGACTTGACACTTGAGGAAAAAAATAATTTCATTTTCGGTGGAGAGGCGATTGGTTTTTTTAAACTTTCGTCAGAGAATTGCGAAAAATTTATAAAACATTATGAAAACTTTGAATCCAAATACTTAGAACTTTTATGGGAAATCCCATTCACTGATTTTGCTAAGTCTGTAGACCTCAGCGTCTGGTCGATTAAAGAAGGTCCAGCTTGTTTTGAAATCGATACTCAGGATGATTATGAACAAGCATTATTGACTTTCCAAAAACACAGAGAAAAATTTTGACAGACTACCAACTTCATTTTCTCTATTTTCTCAACTTAAAACTTACTAACTTATCGTGCTTTAGATGGGAAAGATTAAACTTTAGCCATTTAAGTTTTTAAAATGGAGATCAGGTGCTATCTAAGTATAAGGCGGTTTTTTTTGATGTAGGCGGAACACTTCTTCGAGTTGAGCCTTCCGTAGGTCATGTTTATGCAAATTATGCTCGACCTTTTGGGTTTCAGGGATCAGCCGAGGAACTGAACCAACTTTTTCAAAAAGAGTGGGCTAATTTAGGAGGAATTGAATCTTTAGGTAAAAAGAGTGGCGAACAGGCAGAAAAAAAATTTTGGAAGAGACTTGTTTTTAGGGTCTTTGAATACTCTGGCGGCCTTGAGAACTTTGAACATTATTTTGAAATAATTTATAAGGCCTTTGAACACAAAGACCACTGGCATATTTTTGATGATGTTATCGTTTCAGACCTTTTAAGGAAGTTGAAACAATCTGGAGTTACCCTG
>Ga0209228_1000399_pt1 | contig 22609 bp, 19 predicted proteins | sample METZYME_3_150m_FD_187547 | JGI IMG/M metagenome (GOLD analysis project Ga0209228, IMG submission 187547) | Marine microbial communities from oxygen minimum zone in mesopelagic equatorial Pacific - METZYME_3_150m (SPAdes) (version 2) | ecosystem: Environmental > Aquatic > Marine > Oceanic...
CCGGAAGCAGGCCGTCGCGAGCCATGGCCATCGGGTAGCGAGCGGCGGCCAGGATGCCGGCGTTGACCGCCGAGGAAAAGGCAGCCAGCGCCGCCACCACGACGAGCCACACCCCCACCTTCGGGAGCACGGTCTCGGCCGCCGTGTGGATTGGCGCCAGATCGCCGTGCAGTACATCGGCCGGCACCACGGCCACGGTCACCAGTACGCCGAGGGTGTAAAGCACCGTTGCCGTAGCCAACGAGAGAGCCATGCCCTGTGGGATGCGCTGGCTGGGGTCCTCAACCTCCTCAGCGGCGCTGGCCACCTTGGTGAGGCCGCCGTAGGACACGAACACCAGCCCGATGACCGCCACCAGACCGGAACCCCCGTGGGTGAAGAACGGGTCCAGGTTCGAACCGTCGACCCCCCGATCGGCGGTCTCCCACAGCCCCTGAACCACGAACCACGCCATAGCTGAGAGGACGACCACCACGAGTCCCAGTTGCATCGACGCGCTTGCCTTGGAACCGACCACGTTGACCAGCGTGAACAAGCCGATCAGGACGAGGGCCAGCATCGTGGGGTCGACGTCCACGATGAGGACCAGGTAGGCGCTCATCCCGACCATGGCGAAGGCGTCCTTGAGGACGAGCGACAGCCAGGTCCCGAAACCGGCCACCGTCCCCACCGCGGGGCCGAGCGCCCGCTCCAGGAAGTAGTAGGCACCCCCGGCCTTAGGTAGTGCGGTGGCCAGCTCGGACACGCTGAGCATGGCCGGCACGGCCAGACACCCGGCCAACAGGTAGGCCAGCACGGCCGACGGTCCGGCCTTGGCAGCAGCCAACCCGGGCAGAAGGAACAGACCCGACGAGAGCATGGCCCCGGTGGACAGAGCGAAAACGTGGCGGAGGCCCAGCGAGCGCGTCAGCCGGCCGTGGTCGCCCTTACGCTCGGACTTCCCCATGGATGGACCCTAGATGGTGAGCGAAGCCAGGAAGTCCAGCAGCGCCGCGTTGGTGCCCACCGCATCCTCCTGCTGCATCCAGTGACCTACCCCGGGCAGGATCACCGAGTCATGCAGGCCGGGCAGGGTCTCGCCGTAGCGGGCGATGCTCCCGGCTCCCCAGATGGTGGGGCCGTCCTTTTCCCCGCCGATGTAGAGGGAGGGCTGCCGGATCGAGGCTTCACGCCATGCCCGGAGGTCGACCCAGTCGTGGTCCACGCAGCGATACCTGTTGAGGCCGCCGGAGAACCCGGCACGGGCGAACTCGCCAACATAGAAGGCGATGTCGTCGGCGTCCTGCCATGCCAACGGGCCATCCGGATAGTGGAACCGGTCGTCCAGCCGGCCCCCCGGGGCTACGGCAAACCCAGCCGGTGCTCCCGGCATCGGGGGCGGCGCGTCGCCCGAGGCGCTGAAGATCATCCCCTCCAACCAGTGGGCCGGGTCGGTTCCGATCTCGGCTTCGGCTACCCCGGGTTCCTGGAAGTACTCGATGTAGAACATGTCGTCACCACCCATCATCCGGAAGATGTCGGTGGGCCTGAACTCGTTGGGCGGGGTGTAGGCCACGCTCAGGAGTGCCACCGCCCGAAAGACGTCGGGTCGGAGGAGCGCTGCCGTGCTGGCAATGGGCGATCCCCAGTCGTGGCCAACGATCACCGCCTCGGTCGCCCCGAGGGCCTCTACCACCCCGACGCAATCACCGACGAGGTCGACCAGCCGGTAGTCGTCGATCGCGTCGGGCGCTTCGGACGAGCCGTAGCCCCGCACGTCAATGGCGGCCGCCCGGAAGCCTGCGGCAGCGACCGCCGGTAGCTGGTGCCGCCACGAGTACCACGATTCGGGGAAGCCGTGAACGAACAAGACCAACGGGCCGGCCCCCGAATCACCTCCCATCTCGGCCACGTGGATACGCGTGCCGTGGGCGTCCACGTCGTGGCGGGTCAGCCCTACCGCGGTCAGATCATCCAGTGTCGTCATGTTTGTGGTTTCCCGTTCGTCTCCGCTGGATCCTCAACCCGGACCCCACGCACGAGGCTGCCATGGGCCATTGCCTCGGTGACCATCCGGTCGCACCCGCCAACCACCGCGGCCTCCACGGCCAGGGCATCACGGATGTTCAGGCCTACCTCGTCGGCCGCGTCGGCAGCAGCCAGCACAAGCGAGGCATCGGCGGGTACCACGGTGAGTTCAGCCAACTCCGCTAGGGCACGCCGGGCCACCATGGCCGAGAGGGGGCGTGCCATCTGGGTGGTGACGACTTCCAGGAACTCGGCCAATACCGGACCCGATACGACCAACGCGGGGCCGTCGGTAGCCCCGATCGACGCCCGGGCTGCGGCCTGACGTTCTGGCTCGTCATCGTCGAACAGCCTGGTCAGGATCGAGGCGTCCACGAAGGTCCGAGCCGCCATCAGGTATTCCGGCCCGGATCGGGGCTCGCTCCGGTGATGGGTCGACCGCCAGAACCAGCCGCCGAGGAGACCGACAGGGCCACGAGCCGGCGGCGTGCCGCATCCACCCGGTCGGCAGCCGAGTAGGCGGTCAGAAGTTCGCGAACCACGGCATTGACCGAGGTGCCTTCCTCGGCGGCCCGGACCCGGGCCCGGTGTAGCAAGTCATCGTCAACGGCCAGGGTCAGGTTTGCCACGGGTCGACTTCCTTTCTCGAATCCCTAGAATCCTGTGTTTCACATATCTCGTGTAGCACAGGATTCTAGATTCAAGTCAGTTGTCGACCGTGGATCCAGTCCCTATCGAGGTAGCAGCCCTGTAGATATCGCTCAGGATCGGCCTCACCATGCCGGCCGTGAAGTACCCGTTCGTTGTCGAACACCAGGCACTCTCCGGGCGCCAGAGTGAACCGGTACTCCAGATCCTCACGATGCAGCATCTGGGCAAAGGTCCGGAACGCCTCGTAGAAGGCTGTCATCTCGTCGAACGGCTGGTCGAACGGTGCGGCTGACCGGTTGTTGTATCGGACAGCCCGGACGGCCCCTGCCTCGGGCCCACCCTCCTCCACCTCGATCAACGGGCCCCGATTTCGTAGATCGAAACCGTCTCCCGACCAGCGGAACGGCACGCTGCGGGTTGATAACAGTTCAAAGGCCCCCGGCTCCTCATCTCGTAACAACTCGGCAGCCCGGAAGCCGTCGACCAGTACCGTCACCCCACCCACGTCGCTGGCGACTAGGCAGTGCAGCAACTGGTACCCGGGAACCGGCCGGCGATACGGGTTGTCGGTGTGCACGTTGAGTGCCCGCGGCGTGAAGGCCAGATTGGTCGGGTTGGCCTCGGCCCGTACGTGAAAGATCTCGCCGTAGTTGGTCTCGCGGACCGGGCCCCACAGGCTGGCCACGTCGACGATGTCCGCCCCCGTGCCAGTGGCGCCCGGTCCCTCAGCATCGTTCCCCACGGCCAAGCCATCCACGATGGCCAGGCCGTCGCGCACGAGTGCCCTGGTGATGGCCTGCCACGCCTCGAGATCCTGCCGATCGGTCCATGGCAGCCGCTGGACCGACAGGTCGGCAGCCCCCCAGGAGACCGGTCGCCCAGATGATGTGGTCACGGAACCGTCGTAGCGATTGGCTTCCAGCCATACCTCGTCATAGACGCTGGTCACGCCATCAGGGCCGAACGCCACCACCAGACGACCGTCGACCACCTCAGCCGACATTGCGGAGACTTCGTCTGCCAACTCGGTGACGTCGAAGAGGCGCTGGTCGTTGTCCCCGTGACGCGACGCCTCGTCCCGGGCGTTGTCCCTAAGCCACAGGGCGTGGAACCGCACCGGACCGGCGGCCATCTCGACGGTGACCACGTCGCCGGCCGGGCCGACCGAGGCACCGAGGAGGCTCATCGCCGCAGCTCCGGCGCACCGAGCAGGTACTCCCAGTGCTCAATCGGCGGGATCTCCAACCCGTCCACCCGGTTCCCGTCGATCTTGCCACCGTCGTCCCAGCCTCGAACGGCGAGTGCGGCGGCGGCGAACGGCTCGGATTCAAATGCCGCCGCCTCCACGGCCGACATAGGCCCACCCTGCAGTCGAAGGGTCCCCACCGAGGCCGGGCTCAACTCGGCCTCATAGCCCGGGTCCACGAAGCACCGGTACCGCTTGGCTGCCACGTGCAGGCGTACCGGCTCGCTCACACCGTCCGCGAAGCGCACGGCCACCCAGGCCCCGCCGGTCGTCCCGTGGTCGGTCACCCCGAATGCCGAGTCCGGTTCGTCCAGGAAGTGCCCCACGTCGTGCAGTAGAGCAGCCAACACCAGGGCGTCATCGGCGCCGGCGACATGAGCCAACGCCGCAGCCTGACGGGCATGTTCGGCCATCGTCACCCTCTCGCTGTAGGTCTCATGGCCCCGGGCGGCAAACAGCGCCCGCACCTGATCAGGCACCGGATCCTTCATGTCGCGCATCATGCCCGCTGGGGACCCCGGCGACCAGCGGGAATAGGTTCGACCCGTTCGTCCAACCCACACACCCCCCGGAGAAACACCATGGCAATCGGCCCCGGCCTCCACATCGAAGATCCCAGCGATCCGTCCCTCGACCTGCGCATGTCCGACGGCGCCCGCCCGCTCTACGAGCAGGTGAAGGCCTTCATCGCCGAGGAGATCGAACCAGTCACGCTGAAGTTCCACCGTCTGGGCACCGAACGCACCGAGCACTGGGGTCACCATCCCGGTCAGATCGAGATTCTCGAGGCCCTCAAGGTCAAGGCACGCGAGGCCGGCCTGTGGAACTTCTTCCTCCCCGACGCCGAAACCGGAGAGGGCCTGTCCAACTTGGACTACGCCTACATCGCCTCCGAATTGGGTAAGAACCCGCTGGCCTCCCAGAGCATGAACTGCTCGGCCCCCGACACCGGAAACATGGAGGTCATCGAACGGGTCGGCACCCCCGAACAGAAGAAGCAGTGGCTCGAGCCACTACTCAACGGCGAGATTCGCTCGGCGTACGCCATGACCGAACCCGATCTGGCCTCCTCAGACGCCAAGAACATTGCCTGCCAGGCCGTACTAGACGGCGACGAGTGGGTCATTAACGGCACCAAGTACTACATCTCTGGCGCCGGTGACCCCCGCTGCAAGGTGATGATCACCATGGTCCAGACCAGCCCCGACGGACCCCCGCACCGCCGCCAGTCGCAGATCCTGGTCCCCATCGACACCCCCGGGGTCACCATCGACCACCCCATGCAGGTGTTCGGTGATGACGACGCCCCCCACGGTCACATGCACATAACGTTCAAGGACGCCCGGGTGCCGGCCGCCAACCTCCTGCTCGGCGAGGGACGGGGCTTCGAGATCTCCCAGCTACGCCTCGGGCCCGGTCGCATCCACCACTGCATGCGATCCATCGGTGCTGCCGAGCGGGCCATCGAGTTGATGTGTCGACGGGGGCTCCACCGCGAGGCCTTCGGCAAGACCATCTCTCACCTGGGCAAGAATATGGAGGTCATCGCCCGGGCCCGCATCGAGATCGAGGCCATGCGACTCATGGTGCTTCGCGCCGCCAAGGCCATGGACACCATGGGCAACGCCGAAGCCCGGGTCTGGATCAGCGCCGTGAAGGCCATGGTGCCCGAGAAGGTCTGCCAAATCATCGACGCCGCCATACAGATTCACGGCGCCACCGGTGTCTCCCAGTGGACGCCGCTGGCCGCCATGTACACCCAACAGCGCACGCTTCGCCTAGCTGACGGCCCCGACGAGGTACACCACTTCGTGGTGGCCCGCTTCGAACTGAACCGCTACCAGGACGGCCCCGGCGACATCCCTATGACCTCGCACACCGGCCCGGTGTTCACCGGACCCTGATCCTCTAGCCCGCCACCGACCTGCTCCGCCCAGCCACAGGAATAGAGACCCCGATGACCGACGACCCGCGCGCCCATAAGCCGGCCGCCGCCCAGACCCGTGCCGACCTCGAGGCCTTCGCCGCCTCGCTGCCACCCGACGACGGCACCGACGCCGCGGACGTGGCTCGGGGCTTCATCGCCACCCGGACCGATCCGGTCATCGACAAGATCGAACCCAACCCGTGGCTGCCCATCAGCTGGGATCTCTCGAAGTCGGACTTCGTCCACGGACCCTGCCCCGACACCGTCAACCCTTCGTTGTGGCGTCAGGCCGGATTCAACGCCCAGCACGGCCTCTACGAGGTGATCGACGGCTTCTACCAGGTGCGCGGGTTCGACACCTCGACTGTGACCTTTATCCGGGGTCACGAAGGGTGGGTGGTAATCGATCCTCTCACGACCACGGAGACGGCCCGGGCCGCCTTCGAGCTGGTCACCGAGCAGCTCGGCGAACGTCCGGTCACCGCCATCATCTACACCCACTCCCACATGGATCACTTCGGCGGAATCCTCGGCGTGGTCTCCCAAGAGCGGATCGATGCCGGCGAGGTGCCCATCGTGGCCCCCGAGGGGTTCGTCAAGGAGGCCGTCTCCGAGAACCTGCTGGCCGGGCCGGCCATGGGACGCCGGGCCATGTACCAGTTCGGGATGCTCATCGACTGGGACGAGCACGGGCACGTCGACCAGGGTCTAGGCAAGGGCGTACCCACCGGATCGTCGTCCCTCGTGCCGCCCACCATCGAAATCACCGAGACCGGACAGGAGTTGGTGCTCGACGGCGTCCGGATCGAGTTCCAGCTCACGCCCGAATCCGAGGCGCCAGCCGAGATGCACTTCTACTTCCCGGACTACCGGGCCCTGTGCATGGCCGAGAACTGCACCGGCACCATGCACAACGTGCTCACCCTGCGCGGCGCCCTGGTGCGCGACACGCTCATGTGGAGCCGTTACATCGACGAAGCCATGGACCGCTGGGGGGACGTGTCTGACGTGGTGTTCGCCAGCCACGGCTGGCCACACTGGGGCGCCGAGGCCGTGAACGGCTACCTGACCCGTCAGCGGGACCTCTACCGCTGGCTCCACGACCAGTCCATGCGGCTCATCAATCTCGGCTACTCACCCAATGAGATCTCGGCCAACATCGACCTGCCGCCCGGGTTGTGGGCCGATTACCACTGCCACGGCTACTACGGCACGGTCAGCCACAACGTGCGGGCCGTCTACCAGCGGTACATCGGCTTCTACGACGGACACCCTTCCAGTCTCGACCCCTACGAGCCCGCTGAGGCCGGTCGGCGCTACGTCGACTTCATGGGCGGGATGGATCAAATCCTGGCCAAGGCGCGCGAGTCCTACGAGGCCGGTGACCACCGGTGGGTGGCGGAGGTGCTGCGCCATGCGGTGTTCGCCGATCCGACGTGTGAGGAGGCCCGGCTACTTCAGGCCGACGCCTTCGAACAGCTGGCCTATCGGGCCGAGGCCGGGCCGTGGCGCGACATATACCTGACCGGCGCCCAGGAACTCCGCAACGGTTCCATCGCCATCGAATCGATCAACCGTCCCCGGCCCGAGATGATCATGGGGATGGACCTCCAGCAGGCCTTCGACCTGCTGGCCGCGTCTCTCGACGGGGTGGCCGCGGCGGCCATCGGCCCGCTGACCGTCGACTGGTACCTCAATGACACGGGCGAATTGAACAACACGGTGCGCCTCGAACTGTCCAACGGCACCCTCCATTCACTGCCCGGCGCTACGCACGCGTCGGCCGATGTGGTGGTGCACGGCAACCGCAGCCAGCTAAATCGGCTCTTCGCCTCGGATGCCACGGGTGTCAGCCTGCTCGACGAGGGCGCCATCACAGCCGAGGGCAAGACCGATCGGCTGCGGGCCCTGTTCGCCTGCGTGACGGACTTCCCCCGCTTCTACAACATCATCGAACCCTAAGCCTGACCCGATCTACTGGGCCGATCAGTTGGCGGTCTCGGCACGGATTTCGGCGCCGTGCTCGTCGTTGGACGGCGGGCGCCGGCGAACCGTCGGTGGGGTGGTCGACATCCGGATCGGTGAGCGAACCGACCGGAACGCCTCAGTTCGTCCACCGGTCGACCCACCGTCGTCCAGAACGGCGATCGGATCTAGACCGAGGGCCTCGGCATCCAGGAACGCCTGACGCACCGTGTTGATGGGACCAGCCGGAATGCCCGCGGCCCGCAGAACCACCAGCCAACCGGCGGCCGTGTTGGTGGCCAACACCGACTCGATCTCGGCTTCCAGGTCGTCGGCATTGACCATGCGTGCCGCGTTATCAGCGAACCGCTCGTCGGTCCGCCAGTCGTCGCGGCCAAGGGCCTCACAGAGCTTCTCCCACAGGGCGGGGCTGGCCGCCGCGATGGCCAGCACCCCGTCGGCGGTGCGGTACGGCTGGTAAGGGACGATCGACGGATGGCGGTTGCCCTGACGCCCCGGGTCGGTGTCGGCCATCACGTGCCCCGAAGCCACGTTGAGCAGCCCGGCCAGGGCAGCCGACATGAGTGAGACCTCCACGTGCTGGCCTTCGCCACACTCCCGGCGCTGCTCGACGGCCGCCAGGATGGCGATGGCTGCGTAGAGACCGGTCAGGTTGTCGACCATGGCCGACCCGATCTTGGTCGGTTCGCCGTCGGCCTCGCCGGTGATGGCCATCACCCCGCTCATCGCCTGCACCAAAAAGTCGTAGCCAGCCAGCGTGGCGCCATCACCGGTACTGCCGAACCCGGTGACCGAGCAGGTGATGACGCCTGGATGCTCAGCGGCCAGGGTCTCCCGGTCCAGGCCGAACCGGGCCATGGTGCCGACCCGGAAGTTGTCGACCACCACGTCGGCGGCCAGAGCGAGCCGGCGGGCCACCGCCAGGTCATCAAGGTCTCGCAGGTCGAGAGCGATGCTTCGCTTGTTGCGGTTCAGGCCCAGGTAGTAGGTGCTGGTCGCCTCGTCGCCATCACCCCACCACGGTGGGCCCCAGGTGCGAGTCTCGTCGCCCACCCCGGGTTGTTCGACCTTGACCACATCGGCGCCTAGGTCGGCCAGAACCATGGTGGCCATGGGCCCGGCCAGCACTCGGCTGAAGTCAGCCACCCGAAGGTGCCCGAGCGCTCCTGGGGGCGGCTGCGAGCTGGTCTCATCGGTCACGAGCCGGAGTCTCGCAGCGCCACTCCCGCCGTACAACAGGCCCATGTTCGAGCGGACGCCGGGACCGAGCATCAGAAAAATGCGGCTCATCTCTTGCATTGGGGCTTGATCGTGGAGAGCATCCCGCAGTGACCATGACTCCGATCAACGAGCCGTCCACCGGATCGGCAACCGGTCCCGAACTGGGGCAGGTCCGTCGGGGTCGCGATGCACGAGCCGCCAAGCGCCGTACCCGGGTGCAGACCTGGTTGCCCGAACTGGAGCGGAAAATCCCTTGGGTGGACCTGCTGACTGAGGAACAGGTCCAGACAATCCACGACGCCTCCATGGACGTCATCGAGGAGGTGGGCATCGAGTTCCGCTGCCCCGACGCCATCGCCATGTGGACGGCCGCCGGTGCCTCGGTTGACGGCGTTCGGGTTCGCATCGACCGCGAACTCCTCATGTCGCTGGTCGGCACCGCCCCATCCTCGTACACCATGGTGGCCCGAGATCCCGCCCACACCGTGACGGTGGGCGACGGGAAGACCATCTTCACCCCCTCCTACGGCGCCCCGTACGTCCTCGGCCTGGACGGGGTCCGGCGCCCGGGAAGCATCGAGGACTTCCGGAACTTCACGAAGCTCAACCACCTCTCACCCGCCCTGCACATGTCGGGCGGCGTGGTCTGCGAACCCATGGACATACCAGTCCCCAAGCGACACCTCTACATGACCGAGAGCCTGCTGAAGTATTCGTCCAAGCCGTTCATGGGCGCTGTGACGTCGATTGAGCGAGCCGAAGACAGCCTCCACATGGCCGGCATCGTCTTCGGGCAGAAATTCGTCCGGAACACCACCGTCATGACCTGTCTGGCTAACGGCAACACGCCGCTGGTATGGGACAAGACCATGCTGGACAGCGTCCGAGTGTTTGCCGGCGCCAACCAGGCCACCCTGTTCAGCCCCTTCGTGCTCGGAGGGGCGTCTACCCCGGCATCGACGGTCGGCGCAGTGATCCAGGTCAACATCGAGGCCCTGACCGGCGTGGCCTTCTCCCAGCTGGTCCGGGCCGGCGCACCCGCCCTGTACGGCCAGTGGCTGTCCACTGTCTCGATGAAGACCGGTGCCCCACAGGCCGGCACACCGGAGATCTGCCACATGAACCTGCTCACCGCCCAGATGGCCCGCCACTATCGGCTGCCATCGCGCTGCAGCGGCTCGTGCACCAGCTCCAAGATGGTCGACGCCCAGGCCGGCTACGAAGCAGCCCGCAACATGTACGGCGTGCTCATGGCTGGCACCAACTTCGTACTGTCGACCACCGGCTACCTGGAGAGCGCCATGTGCCAGAGCTACGCCAAGTGGGTGCTGGACAGCGAGCAGTTGGAGATGATGATGCGCCTCGGCGGCGGTGTCTCGTTCAACGACCTCGACGAAGTGCTGGCCACCATGCGCGAGGTCCCCCCGGGCGGCCACCATCTGGGAACTGCCCACACGCTGGCCAACTTCCAAACAGCGTTCTCGATGCCCGAGATGATGAACAGCGACAACTACGAACAGTGGCTGGCCGATGGAGCCCTTAGCGCCGAAGACCGGGCCGCCGCCAAGTGCCGACAACTCCTCGACGAATATGAGGAGCCCAACCTGCCCGACGACGTCCGTACCGAACTCGAGGAGTACGTGGCCCGCCGCGATGCCGAACTTCCCAATCTGGTTTCCTGAGAATCTGGCCGAGAAGGACCCCACCATGAACACTCCAACCGACCCACCCCTGCTCCACGGCGTCTGCGCCGCCATGAGCTCCCCGTTCGACGACTCTGGCGAGTCGGTAGACGAGGGCCGCCTCCGCGACCACATCGACAGCCTCGTGGAGGCCGGTGTGCACGGTCTAGTACTGGCCGCCGGCACCGGCGAGTTCGCCTTCCTCTCAGCCGACGAGAAAGAACGGATCTTTCGCGTCGGCATCGACCAGGTGGCCGGTCGCATCCCGGTGATCTGCCAGACGTCGGCCATCACCACCGTGGATGCCATCGAGAACTCCCGGGCCGCCATCGACCTCGGAGCAAACGCCGTGATGGTCCTCCCTCCCTACTTCGAGGGGCCGTTCGAACGGGGCGTCCTGTACCACTACGAGAAGTTGGCCCGGGCCGTCGACGCCCCGATCGTCCTGTACAACATCCCGGTCCAGTCCGGCTTCGACATCACGCCGGACCTGTACCGCCGACTCATCGCCATGGAGAACATCGACTACATCAAGGATTCCACCGGCGACCTCATCCGACTCCAGCAGTTGGTCGGGATCGGCGGCCATGTGCTGGCCGGGGCCGACCCGCTGGCCCCCTTCGCCCTCATGGCCGGCAGCGCCGGGTGGATTTGGGGGGCGGCCAACGTCATGCCACATGAGTGCGTGGCCCTCTACAACCACATCACGGCTGGCCGCCACGCCGAGGCCATGGGACTGTGGCGCCAGATGCTCCCCGCCAACCTCTACTTCTGGGACAACCCGCACGAGGCCGAGTACAACGCAGCGGTCAAGACGGCCACCAACATGGTGGGCCGCGCCATCGGTCCCTGCCGTCGCCCGGTCATGCCCATGTCCCGTCAGGGCCGAGTCGCTCTGCAGGCCGCACTCTCCACCCTCCCCGTCAACGGGGTCGACCGCGACCGCCTCGTCTTTCGCGAATGGGAGGACGAGCGGGACTGGCTCGTCCAGATGACCAGTCGCGCCGGCGTGGGCCGCGCTGGAGCCAGTCGCTTCGAAATAGGCAGTACACGACCGACCACTACCCAAAACGGGAGCAGCAACTGATGGCACTCGACCTCGCCGATCCGACCGCACTGGCCGCGTCGATCAACCCACCCACCCGGGCCGTCATCGGTGGCCGCAGCGTGGAGTCAGCCTCCAGAAAGACGTTCGCCACCCTCAATCCGGCCACCGGCACCGAGCTGGCCCAAGTATCGGAATGCGATGCCGAAGATGTCGACCGAGCGGTCACGGCGGCCCGAACTGCCTTCGAGGACGGCCCATGGGGCCATCTGGCCCCCGCCGACCGTAAACGCCTAATCCTGCGATTCGCCTCGCTCGTCGAGGCCCACACCGACGAGCTGGCCATCATCGAGACCCTGGAAGCCGGCAAGCCGATCAGCGACTGCTCGGGACTGGACGTCCCCGACCTGGTAGCCACCCTCCGGTGGCACGCCGAGGCGGCCGACAAGCTCTACGACCAACTCTCGCCGTCGGGCCCCGGTCGGGTCGGCATGGTGGTGCGCGAACCCATCGGTGTGGTGGGCGCCGTGCTGCCCTGGAACTACCCGCTGATGATGGCCGGCTGGAAGATCGGCCCAATCCTGGCCGCCGGCAACACGTGCGTCGTCAAGCCGGCCGAGCAAACCTCCATGTCGACCATCCGCATCGCCGAACTGGCCATCGAGGCCGGCATCCCCGACGGCGTACTCAACGTGGTCCCAGGATTCGGCGAGACGGCCGGGGCGGCCATCGGCCTACACCCCGACGTGGACTGCGTGGCCTTCACCGGTTCGACCGAGGTGGGTCGCCACTTTCTGCGCTACTCGGCGGACTCCAACCTCAAGGAAGTCCTGCTGGAGTGCGGCGGCAAGAGCCCGGTCATCGTCATGGCCGACGCCGATGACCTGGACGCCGCAGCAACCGGAATCTGCGAGGGCATCTTCTGGAACGGTGGACAGAACTGCAGCGCCAACTCTCGTCTCATCGTGCAACGATCAGTGGCCGACGAGCTACTGGAACGGATTGCCGAACGCAGCCACGACTGGGTGGTCGGCGATCCCCTGGTATCTGAGACGACCATGGGCGCCATGATCGAGGAGGCCCACCTGGACAAGGTGCTGGGCCACATCTCTGACGCCCACGAGGCCGGCTCGACGTGTCTGATAGGCGGCAACCAGGTCCGTCAGGAGAGCGGCGGCTGGTTCGTGGAGCCCACCGTGTTTACCGACGTGGACCCCGATAGCCGTCTGGCCCGAGAGGAGGTCTTCGGACCGGTACTGGCCGTGACCACCTTCGACACCCCGGAGGAGGCCATCCGCCTGGCCAACGACACCGACTACGGCCTGGCCGGCACGATTCACACCACCGACCTGCGTACCGCCCATCTGGCAGCCCGGGCCATTCGGGCCGGCACGGTAGCCGTGAACTGTTACGGCGAGGGCGACATCACTACCCCGTTCGGTGGCTTCAAGCAGTCGGGCTTCGGCGGACGCGACAAGTCCATCACAGCCCACGAGCAGTACACCGAGCTCAAGACCATCTGGATGGACCTGTCTTGACCCCGCTTCAAACGGAGTTGTCCTGATTCCATGGGCGCCGTCACCCTCCTACCCGACGCCCGTCGCGACAACGGGTGGTTCGAGATCCTCAAAGAGGTGCCACCCGCCGCGCCCCTGAGCGGCCCGACCGAGGCCGATGTGGTCGTGGTGGGCGCGGGATTCACCGGCCTGGCGGCGGCCCGGCGGCTCGGCCAGTTGCGCCCCGACGCCCACATCCTCCTGTTGGAGGCCGGGCGTATCGGCAACAACGCTGCGGGCCGGTCGTCCGGGTTCGGCATCGACCACGCCCACAACATCCGATCCGAGGGCTTCGCTGACACCGCCGAATTTGAGAAGCAGCAGATCGCCCTGAACCGAGCCGGTCTCTCGTACTTGGAGGAGGCGGTGACCGCCCACGGCATTGACTGCGACTGGTCGTGGACCGGCAAGACCCATGCCGCCTGTACCGACCGCGGCGTCCGGGACCTGAAGCACTTCGCCTCGACCCTGGATCGGATCGACGAGCCGTACGAACTACTGGACGCCGATGCCCTGGTTGACCGGCTAGGTATTGACCACTACCACCAGGGTCTGCACACACCGGGAACCGCACTCATGCAGCCCGCTGCCCTCTGTCGGGGCCTGGCCACCACCCTGCCGGACAACGTGGTGGTTCATGAGGAAACCCCGGTGACCTGGCTAGACGCCGGACCACCCCATGAGTTGTGGACCGACGGGGGCAGCGTCCGGACCCCCGAACTGCTTCTGGCCAACAACGGCTTCCTGGCCGGGTTCGGCTTCTACCAAAAGCACCTCATTCCGGTCGTCACGTGGGGCTCGATGACCCGACCGTTGACCGACGATGAGTCGACGTCGATCGGCGGGCACCGCACGTGGGGGGTCATCCCGGCCGCACCGTCGGGTACGACGGTTCGCCGGCTGGCCAACGGCCGGATCCTCGTACGGAACGTCTACTCCTACAGTCGCCACTCACTCGCCGGAGGGCGCCGACGCCAGCGGGCCGGCCGGTCCCACCGGAAGGCATTCGAGGCTCGGTTCCCCAGTCTCGCCGACGTGCCGTTCGAGTACACGTGGGGTGGGGCCTTGAGTATGGCCCGCAACGGCGAACCGGTCTTCGGGACGGTGGCTGACGGCATCACGGCCGCCAGCGTCCACAACGGCACCGGACTCGCCAGGGGCTCCATCTGCGGGAAGTTGATCGCCGAGATGATGTGCGGCGAAGGCTCCGACCTGCTGGACGCCATGCTCGGCCGGGGTCGCCCCAATAAGAACGTTCCCGACCCGGTCCTCGGGTGGGGCGTTGAGATGTACGCCCGTCGGCTGCGCCTGCAGTCCGGCCGCGAGATGTGATCCGGATGCCGGAACGAGGAAAGGCCGAATGACTGATTCATCTACCGGGCCAGCCACCGGGCCACGGGTCGCCCTGATCACCGGTGCCACGTCGGGGATCGGCCGGGCGTGTGCCTTGCGCCTCGCTGCCGAGGGCTTCACCGTGGTGGTCGGAGGCCGCGACGCCACCCGGGCCGACGCCGTGGTGGCTGAGGTCACCGCCGCCGGTGGGTTGGCCACCACCGCGCTGGGTGACGTGGCCGACCCGACCTATGGAGACGAGGCCGTCGGGTCCGCGATACGGGCCCATGGGCGACTCGACGTGCTGGTCAACGCGGCGGGCGTCATCACGAGGGCCAACGCCGAGGGCACCAGCGACGAGGAATGGCACCGGGTCATGTCCACAAACGTGGACGGCCTGTTCCGGTGTACTCGAGCCGCCCTTCCGGCACTGCGGGCCGTCGGGGGCGGAGCCATCGTCAACATCAGCTCGACCAACGGGCTGGTAGGCGGACCCGGACTGGCCGCCTACTGCGCCTCCAAGGGGGCGGTCACCAACCTCACCCGGGCCATGGCGCTGGACCACGCCCACGAGGGCATCCGCATCAACGCCGTCTGCCCGGGCGCTGTGGATACCAGCATGCTCTACTCGGAACGTAACGACTCGCGAGAAGAGGTACATGCCATGAACATCGGCGGTATCCCCGAGGGGCGAATTCCCGCCGGTGACGAGGTCGCCCACGTGGTGGCCTTCCTGGCCGACGATCGGTCCCGACATGTGAACGGTGCCAACATCAGCGTCGACGGTGGGTACACCGCAGCATGAATGACGACCCGGAGGGAAACGGCCGGGTCACCGGCCGCATCGTCGTGGTCACCGGCGGCGCCCAGGGCATTGGGCGGGCCATCGTGAACCGATTCGCCGCCGAGGGCGCCACCGTCGTCATCGGCGACCTCACCGATCCGGGCAACCTGTTCCTAGAGAGTGACGCAGCCGGCCACCGTGAGTGGGTGCCCCTCGACGTCACCAACGAGATCTCGATCCTGGAGTTCGCCGAGTCGGTGGCCGCCGTCCACGGCGGCGTCGACGTACTGGTTAACAACGCCGGAATCATGGACACCCGGGCCCTCGCCGATGAGACTGTGGCCGGCTGGGACCTCACCATGGCCGTCAACCTTCGGGGACCGTTCCTCATGGCCAAGCACCTCGTGCCGCTCATGGAAGGCCGATCCGATCCAGCCATCGTGAACATCGGCTCCATCGAGGGGCTGGGGGCCAATACTCTCCACTCCTCGTATGCGGCTTCCAAGGCCGGTGTACACGGCCTCACCCGCGCGCTGGCCGTCGAACTCGGTCCGGCGGGAATCCGCTGCAACGCCGTGGCCCCCGGCTGGATCGACACCGAACTAAACCGGGGTTACGTCGACAAGCACCCAAACCGTGAGCAGGCGGTGGCCGACCTAGCCACGCTGCACCCGGTGGGCCGGATCGGCGAACCCGCTGACGTGGCGGCCACCGTGTCTTGGCTGGCCAACCCGGACGCCGGCTTCGTGACCGGCCAGGTGGTGACCGTGGACGGCGGTCGCATGAGCCGCCTACCAATCCCCGCCTCACTCTCCGACGACTGAGCCCAGCCAGCCGACCCCCATCCGGTCGGGTCGGGAGTGGTCAGACCAGATCGGGATTTCGCCAGACGATGAGAACGGCGTTGCCGCCCACCGCTGGATCGTCCATGTAGTCGGGGATGGCACAGATGGCCTCGAACCCGTTCTCGATCTGGAAACTGAGCGTCGGATCATAGAGTTCACCGGCCCGCACCCGGTCCACGTACTGGTCGGCCGACATTTTGTCGATCTGGTCCTTGTAGCCGGGGATGACCCCTCCGGCCACGATGCCCTTCTTGCCGAGGCGCCGGACGACATCCTTGCGGAGGACGTACAACTCCTGGCCGATCCCAAGACGGCGATAACCGGGATCCACGGCGATGGTCACGCCGTAGTACCAGTCCGAGTCGTCGGAGTGGTTGCCACACGAGTTGGCGCCGATCAGGTCATCCAGCGAGTGATGCGGGTCGTCGAAGTCGAAGTCGATGAGGATCCCGACACCCATGCCGACCGGCGTGTCACCGTCGAGGGCCACGAATCCGCCATCGGGGAATGTCTCGCACAGGGCCAGGATGTCCGGCACCTCGAGGAGGTCCTCGATGCCGGCCGTAGGAAAGGCTGCGCGTTCAATGGCCGCCAGTTCCTCTGCCCAACGGGCATCAATGGGTGCGTAGGTGATCTCCGGCGCGGAAGGTCCTCTGGCCGGGCGGCCCGTCCCAGGCGGCGTCTTCATGCAGGAAAAGGCACGTGGACGTACTCGTTCTGACTGGGCAAGCCCCAGACGGCCCAGAAGTCCAGCGTGGCGGGACGCATGATCGCCGCACCGCTGGACTCGATGTGGGTCGGTTCGACCGAGACCTGGCAGATGGCCTCGTCGTCGCGGGTCACGGCCATCAGATCCTCGACGCCGATGCCGTCGCGGTCCAACAGTTCGATGGCCCGATCGCGCCGACGAGTCGAGCTGGCCATCAGGCCATCCTGCTTGGGTGCCTGCCGGGCCAGCGCCTCGTCCCAGATGGCGTGGTTGGTATGGACCTGGGCGTTGTCGGCCAACGCCTCGGTAGGCCGGGCCGTGGGGAAGGCCTCGATCATGTGGCCGTCGCCGCTGGCGTCGAACGTCAGGAAGCTGTGGGCACCGGCGAGGTCAGCGTCGAGGATGGCGTCGCGGGCAGCCGCCGCCGAGTCGCAGGTGAGGGCATCACGCACCACCGACGTCCACATGACGCCCCGGCAGCCGTCGGTGGCCACCAGGTTGTTAATACCCACGCACACGCCGGCCTCGTTCATGCCTAGTTGGCCTAGGCATCCCGTGGTGGTGAACACCAGAGCGGCCGGGCTGTCATCGGGCCGGATCCGCAGCAGGACCACGTAGGGGGTGGCCGTGTCGTGCATATCCCACGTCTGGCCGTAGAACCCTTGCCCGTCACACCGTGCATCGGGGACGATGAACGCGGTGCAGTCATCCTCCTGGACCTCCAGGGGATGCCTCCCTCCGACCACCGATCGCACGGTGTCGACGAAGTCGGTGAATCCGCCAGCCACCACAGCCTCCTCGGGCGTGATGCCGGCGCCGTCGGCCAGACCACACAGTTCGGAATACAGATCCACCGAGTGCGCCTCGTGGGCCGGCAGGCACGATCGGGCGATGTCGAGCACCTCGGTCCGGTCGATCTCGCCGCCCGCCCAGAAACTCGATCCAGCGAGGCGGACCCGTTCATCGGCGTAGGCCCGGATCTCATCTGCGTGGGCCATTCCGTGGGCGTGGCCCATGGCCTCGTGGCTTCCGGCCAGATCCAGGATCCGCAGGGGAGGTCGTCTCATTTCGTCAGTCTGGCTCAACCCCTTGCTGGATGCAAGGGATTCCGTCGCCATCATTCTCATAGACGACGAATTTCGTTGTTAACAATTTATTCTGCCACTGTTTCCGTCGTGTGACTGGAGGCCACTAGGTTGCCGAACCGGTGCAGGGTCCGGCTTACCGACTGCTCCCGTAGGTGGTGTCGAAGCTCCAGACGACCGCTGGACGTGACCGTCTCATCAACCACGTCGACCTCGGCGGTCACCGCGGCCCGACGCACCGTCTCGGACACGAAGCCCACTGCTCGGATTCGGCCGAACCGATGAGCCGACATGGACCTGACGAACGACGCGTCGTCCTCATCGCAAGCCCGACTCACCCGGGGAACCACTCCACAACGAGCCGCGGCTGCCAGCACCCGGTCGACCTCGGCAGGCGTCCCTCCGGGGCCGATGCGGATAATCAGGTCGGGATGGGGCCGATACCGGTGAACGTTCGCCTCACAGAACAATCCAGCCTGATCCTGATCCGTGCCGTAGTGGGTCTCCCACCATTCGCCGTCGGATGCCTCAACATCGGCGGCGTCCACCTCGTCGAGACCGCCCGTCGACTCCCAGGTGCCCAACTGCAGCAGGTAGTCGGGCCCACCGGCCTTCGCGCCGGTTCCGACCGACGACCGCTTCCAGCCCCCGAACGGCTGACGCTGCACAATGGCGCCAGTGATCCCCCGGTTGACGTAGGCGTTACCCACCTCGACGGCGTCCAACCAGCAGTCGATCTCGGCGGGGTCCAGAGAGTGAATCCCGCCGGTCAACCCATAGTCCACCGCGTTCTGAACCTCGAGGGCCTCGTCCAGGTCGGCCACCGCAATCAGGCCGAGAACTGGCCCGAAGACCTCCGTCCGGTGGAACGACGAGTCCGGGCGCACACCAACCTTGATGCCCGGCGTCCAGTGCCGACCCCACTCACCTCCAGGCAACGGGTCCAGACAACGGGGCTCCAGCAGCCACTCCTCGCCGGGGGCCAGCACAGTCAGCGCGTCCAGCAACTTGCCGGTCGGAGCTCCGACGAGCGGAGCCAGCACAGTGGCCGGATCATGCGCCGGCCCGGGTCGCAGCGAGCGAGCCGCGTCCACCACCTGGCGAAGGAAGCGTTCGTCGCCGGCTACCGACCCGACCAGGATTCCCAAGCTGGCCGCCGAGCACTTCTGTCCTTGGTGACCGAACGCCGAGGCCACCAGGTCGGCGGCCGCCAGGTCCAGATCGGCCTGCGGGGTGACCACCAGGGCGTTCTTGCCGCTGGTCTCGGCGAACAGCCGGAGGTTCGGGTCCCAGCAGCGGAACAGGTCGGCCGTCTCGTAGCCGCCGGTCAGGATCACCCCGTCGGCGGTGGTAACCAGGTGACGGCCCACCTCGTCGTCCGGCGTCCGGACAAACCGCAAAACGTCGGTCGGCACACCGGCCGCCCAGCACGCCTCGGCCACGATCTCCGCACACCGGGGCGTTTCCGGCGCTGGCTTGAATACCACGGCGTTGCCGGCGGCCAGCGCGGCCAGCGTCCCGCCCGCCGGAATGGCCACCGGGAAGTTCCACGGTGGGATGACGGCCACCACGCCCAACGGGCTAAACCGAGCGCCGTCGATCCGCTCTAGTTCGGGCGCCCGCTCGGCGTACCAACGGGCGAAATCAACCGCCTCGGCGATCTCCGGTGCGGACTCGTCGAAGGTCTTGGACGCCTCATGGGCCATGGCCACCAGCAGCTCGTCGTGACGAACGAGGAGCTCGTCGGCCACCCGCTGCAACACGGCACGTCGGCCGACGCCGCCCAGGGCCGCCCACTCGGACTGCGCGGCCCGGGCGGCGACCAGCACAGCGTCGATGCCGTCAGGTCCGTCGACCGTCACGGTCATCGGAGTCGCCGTTGGCCGGAAGGTCTGCCCGGCCACCGCGTCGATGCGTCTTCGCACCGAGGGCAGCGTCGGATCAGTGTCCGGTTGATTCCTGAAGGCACCGTCGTTGGTCGCCCGCCCCGTACGGGTGGGTATTTCACGGCGAGAGGCCTCCCGGCGAGGCAGGTCGCCAACTTCCCACCGATCGGCTACCCCCCGGCGGAACCCGTCAGCCTGTTCGGCGAACTCGGGGGTCCCCGGTCGAAGGGTGAATAGGTGACGCAGGAAGTTGTCGTCCGCCGCGTTCTCCTCCAAGCGACGGAACAGGTACGCCACCGCCACGTCGAAGTCGTCGCGCCCGACAATGGGCGTGTACAGCAGCAGCCCACCGACCTCGTCGCGGACCGTCCTGGCCTGGGCGGGGGCCATCCCCTGAAGCATCTCGAACTCCACCCGATCGGCGACGCCCCGGCTCTCGGCGAGCAGGTGGGCCCACGCCACGTCGAACAGGTTGTGGCTGGCGAGCCCGATTCGCACCGCCCGGGCATGGACGGGTCGAAGCGCCCAGTCGACACATCGCTTGTAGTTGGCATCGACCTCGGCCTTGGTCTCGTACGGCGTCTGGACCCAGCCGTGCACGGCGGCATCAACTCGCTCCATGGCCAGGTTGGCACCCTTGACGAGCCGCACCTTCACCTCGCCACCCCTAGTGTCGTGGCGGGCCGAGGCCCAGGAGCTGATCCGCTTGAGCGCACCGAAGGCGTCGGGCAGGTAGGCCTGCAGCACGATCCCCGCATCGAGGTGCCGAAGTTCGGGCTCGTCGAGCAGGTCGGTGAACGCCCGGATGGTCAGCTCGAGGTCACGGTGCTCCTCCATATCGAGGTTCACGAAGGTAGGCCTCCCCGACGGCGTGGGGGCCACCGCTGCACGCTGGTACAGCACCCGGAGGCGTTCCTCAATTCGGGCCAGCGTGTCATCGAACGCCCACATGTTGATCTGGCTGACAATGGCCGAGACCTTGACCGAGACGTAGTCGACCTCGGGGTCTTCGATGAGGGCAAGTGTCTTATTGAACCGTCGGGTCGCCTCGTCGTCTCCGAGGACAGCTTCGCCCAGCAGGTTGACGTTCATGGCGTAGCCCTCGGACCGCCGCTCGACCAGGTGCTCGTGGACTGGGCCGGGCGCCGCGTCGACCACCATGTGGCCGACCAGTTGGCGAAGGCGTCGACGGGCCAGAGGCATCACGATTCGCGGCAGCACTGGGGCAAGGCGGGCGCCGGCCCGCAAGAGCAACCGATCGACACGGCTCAGGAAATCCGGCAAGTCGCCGTCGTCGACCAGGGCGGCCAGCTGTTCGGCGGCCAGCGCGTCGTCGCGGTGTCGGGCCACCCGGTCCACGAACCGCATGGTGAATCCCACTCCGAACGGGTCCTCGATGATGCCCTGCATCCGATCGGAAAGACGGGCCTCGGCAGGTTGCTCGTCCGCGTGGGCCTCGGTCAACCAGCGGGCCACCACGGCCACCGCATCCTCGGCGAGCGACTCGGGATCGGTCCGGGCACGGCCGGACGGGGGCACGGCCCGCAGGCCCGCCGTCTCCCGATCCGGGGTCGACCCGTCGTGAGGGAGCACAGTAGAGGAACTCGGGGCCATCTGCATGACGTCATCCTCGGGAAACCAGCGTCGGTGGTCTTATACGATCCGCTCCCCAATGGTCACCGAATCGGACAATCCCCCGGTGGATCCCCCGGCCGACGAAGCCGGCACCCGTTCAGATGACCGATCTGATGTCGCGCCCACTGTCGATCCAGGTGCCGTGTCCAATGCGTTGAACGCTGCCTTCCTGCCCGCCGAGGTGGCCGCCGAGTGCAGGTTCTCGGACTAGCCGAGCCTCACCCGTCAACTCGAAAGACCCATCGGCCAGACACCGGCCCGATTCTGGTCAAGAAGGGCCGGATGGCCGCCCGTTCTCCAGAGAGCCGGATTCAGGCTGCGGCGCGCTCCACGCGGATCGGCACACCCAGCTCCCACAGGCCCAGGGCGTCAGCCATCGGTACGGGCCGGTTCACCTCGCCGTTGTGGTTCACGCCGTACAGCTCGGCCGACACGTCGTCGGCGTCGGCCTTGACGACCACCGTGTAGACGTCGTGGAATGCCTTGAGCCGGCGTTCGGCACCCCGCACGTTGGGTTCGGCATCCAGCACCAGCGTCGACGTGCTGGATGAATCGCCGAAGCTCAGCACAGCACCGCGGTCGTCAAACTCGACGGATTTCACGATACCGATCGCTGCCGGCGTGCTCTTGGAGTTCTTGCCTGCCACTGGTGTACCTCCTGGAAACCGAGCCCCATGCGATGCCGCTGAAAACCACTCCGGGGGAGTGGCCAGTCTACCGGGGGTGTCCTTCGGGCCCGACGGGGTAATGGAGGCGTGCCGAGGGGCACACTGGACCTGTGGACCAACCCCAACCCCGCCCGCCCGGTCACCCGGCCGATCATCTAGTGGTGGCCGACGAGGTAGCGGCGACCTTGGCCGACGGCCGGGCCGTAGTGGCCCTGGAGTCCACGATCATCAGCCACGGCCTGCCGTCTCCGCAGAACGTCGAGACAGCACTGGACTGCGCAGCCCACGTCCGGGCCTCAGGTGCCGTCCCGGCCACTGTGGCCGTCATCGACGGATCACTCCGG
>Ga0209228_1000403_pt1 | contig 22515 bp, 20 predicted proteins | sample METZYME_3_150m_FD_187547 | JGI IMG/M metagenome (GOLD analysis project Ga0209228, IMG submission 187547) | Marine microbial communities from oxygen minimum zone in mesopelagic equatorial Pacific - METZYME_3_150m (SPAdes) (version 2) | ecosystem: Environmental > Aquatic > Marine > Oceanic...
AAAGAAAATAAGCTAGAAACTAACGATATAATTGCATGGTTAAAAGACAAAATACCATCATACAAAATACCAAGAAAATATATTTTTATTGAAGACCTCCCTAAAAATGTTATGGGTAAAGTAACAAAAAAAGAGATCAAAAAATTATTCATGTAATCACTTTAAACTATGAGAATTTATGGAGTAAGCTTACTAGCAGCATGTTTTTTAATTGGGAAATTTTTGGGCAACCTTTTAGGTGAGATAATTAATGTTAATACTGATGTTGGTGGTGTTGGCTTTTCCATGATTATATTGATTGTTTCAAGTATTTACCTTAAAAAAAAGGGTTGGCTTATTCCAGAGACTGAAAAAGGTGTTTTATTTTGGAGCTCTATTTATATTCCTATAATTGTAGCTATGGCAGCTACATTAAATGTAAAGGCAGCTGTCTCAGGTGGTTTAGTCGCTTTACTAGCTGGTGTTATAACCACAATTTTTTGCATGATACTAGTACCTGCATTATCTAAAATTGGTAGTAGAGATAAATTATCTAAAAAATAAATATGGAAATACTTGAAAAAATTATTGAAATGAATGGGCTGATATTCGCATTTTTGTTTGTTGGATTAATTATGCTCTTATCATTTTGGATCTCAAAAAACCTTTTACGTGGCAAAATTCCTGGTGCAGCTATTGCCATCTTGATTGGATTAGGGTTAGCATTTTTAGGTGATGAAAAAGGGATATCAGATATTCCTATTTTTGCTGGAATAGCAGTTTTGGGTGGCTCTATGTTCCGAGATTTTACTATAGTAGCAACTGCTATGAGTGCTGATATCTCTAAAATTAAACAAGCAGGGATTGCAGGTATCATTTCTCTTTTTGTTGGGATTACAATTACTTTTTTTACCGGTGCTTTGATAGCTTTTCTAATGGGTTATTCTGATGTTGTTAGTATTACCACTATTGGTGCTGGAGCATGTACATATATCGTTGGTCCAGTAACAGGAACCGCTCTTGGAGCAAGTTCAGAAGTTATTGCAATTAGTGTAGCTACAGGTGTCGTCAAAACAATATTTACGACAATTATCACACCCATTATAGCTAAAAAAATAAAATTGATCACTCCTCATGATGCTGTAGTTTTTGGAGGATTGATTGGTACAACAAGTGGAGTAGTTGCAGGGTTGGCCGCAACAAATGAAAAGCTAGTTCCTTACGGAGCTCTAACAGCTACTTTTTACACTGGATTGGGATGTTTACTCTGTCCATCGATTTTTTATTTGATACTAACTTTTTTAAATAATTATGTATTTTAAATTTAATTCATATCTATTGTTTTTTTTATTTATGACTTTGACTACAACTGAAGCACAGGTAGGATCAAAAATTGATCTTGAAAATGTTGATGTTGAAACTAAAGCATTACCCACTATAGTTCTTTTTGGAAAAGAATATACTTTCAGAGAGAGGAATAAATTTATAAAAGATTTATTAATGTCTCAGTTTTATTTAAAAGGCTTGACCATTTCTTTAGACCTAGAAGAATTTATAACAAAGAGAGTATTTCGATTTAATCATAAGGGAAAAGTTGACATCTATCTTAAGCGAAAAAAACTACCTCAGAATAATAAATACAATTCGTTTATGTTAGATGGCGCAGCATATTCAGAATTAAATATTACTAGACTAGTTAGAACTATTCAAGATGTTAGGATTGACAGTATTCAAAACGGAATAAAAAAGAGAAAAAAATTATTAATTGAAATGACTGAATTAAATAATGAAATATCAGATTTAGAAATTTCTTTAGATAAATATAAAAATGCCTATAATGATATTATAGTATCTAAAAAATTAAGTGATAAAAAATATATACAACTTCAAGGACTAGAAAAAATCTCAGTTATTCAAAAAAAATATAAAACCGTTAAAAGAAAAATAGCTAGAAATAAAAGAGATTTAGAAAACCTTATACTACTTGTAGTTAGTATTTATTAAGAAGTTTTCCATACCCTATTAAGAAATTTTATGAAATTTTGACTCATAATGTTTTCAACATCAATTTTTGTATATCCTTTTTTAGAGAGCATTAAAGGAATCTTTTGAAGATCTGCTATAGTGTCTAAATCAACAGGTGATTGTTCTTTACCAAATGCACCATCTAGATCAGAGCCGATACCAACATGAAATGAATTCCCTGATAGTTGACAGATGTAATCTATATTATCAATCATTTGATCTAATGTTACTCCCATACCCTGCGGAGTAGACTCTCCCCTAACCCAATTTGGAACCATCATCCAAGCATCTAATGGAACTCCTATAACTGCATCTCTGCTAATCAATTCATTAATTTGTTCATCAGAGAATTGCCTATTGTGGTTCACAAATTTTCTACAATTATTGTGGCTTGCCCAAACGTGACCATTATAGACTTTCATGGTCTCCCAAAAGCTAGCATCACAAAGATGAGTAGCATCAAGTATTAAATTTAATTCTTCAATTTTTTTAAGTAATTCTTTTCCTTTAACTCCGATTCCACCTACAGAGTCTGTTCCATGTGCATAAGTGCCAGGCCCATAATGTGCTGGACCTATAGCTCTTAATCCTAGATTGTATGATTTTTCTAGATAATCTATGTCTACTATAGAATCAGCACCTTCTAAACTTAAAATATATCCAATAGGCTTTTTAGAAATACCATCCATTTTCCAGAGCTGTAGATGTTTATTTAAATCCACCGCATTTGTAATTTGTATCATTTCACCAATACCTTCCATTTCTTTGTACCAAGCCAACTGTACTTGTGTTTGTGCCCATGCTTGTTGTGGAGAGCTCCAACCAGATAAATTATTGTCATTTTTAACTCCTGCAATCTGTGTAGCAACACAAATACCTATATTCCCTTTACGCATAGCATCTAGAGAAACAGTATTTCTCTCTCTATCTGGTTTATCAGACATGCCAATCTCACTTTTCCTGATATCTTCTACAGTCTGAGTTAAATCCCTATTCCATTCAACGGCGTTCATTGCAAGGTCAAGATGTGCGTCAAGAATAAACATATTATTATTAATTACTTATATAAAATACTATTTTGTGCTGTGATCTCTTGCTGCAACTTTCCAATCTCCAGTTACTTCTCCGTCTATAACGGTTAATACTTTTTCATATTTTGGAACTGTTGGACAAATGTGCGTTGGGATTGCATAACAAATCGTTCCAACCGAATATTCATCTGATCCATTACATTCAACAACAAGATGTTCCTCACTATGACTTACTTGTTTTAAGTTTTTCATATTAAGAAGTTTTAATCTTGGGAAATCCATTTCTGAGGCAACAGATTTATGTCCAAGATTTAAACATATTAAATCTTCACTAGGTTTACTAACAATACTACCAACTAATACAGCAGCATAAAAAAACTTTAAATCTTTAAAGGCTCCAGCATATCGTTGATCCCATAGTAATGATGTACCTGGGCTTACTTCTATATCATCTCTTTTAACATGAATAGGAAAAGTTGGAGTTCCACCTGCTACAATGGTTTGAATTTTTATTCCTAAAAGTTCTATCATATTCTTTAATTCTAGAACCAAATCAAAGTCTTTATCACAAATTTCTTTGCGTAAATTAAAGTCAGACTCACGAATATGGCCATCATATACGTGTAAACCCTTAGCAACAAGATTAGAGGATAGATCTATTTTTTGATAAAGTAAAGTTGCTTCATTATTTGGTTTTATACCGGTTCTATTCATTCCATTATTGATGTCTAACCATAAAGAAATCACCAATTCTTTTTTTAAGGCAGCTGAATTAATTTTTATTATCGATTCTTCATTATCAACAATTGTAGATAATGAAGAGTTAGGATACTGTTCGATCAACTCAAAAAACCTTTCAATATTAACTCCTGTAGGTTGCATCGCTAGGAGTATATCTTGTGCACCACACTTAGCTAATAGTTCAGCTTCAGCTATGGTAGCACATTTAAACTTTGTAATACCATGATTTAATTGCATATTAATTATTTCAGCAATTTTATGAGTCTTTATATGAGGTCTTAATGAATCTGTTCCTCCAGCAATTTGAATCATTAATTTGATATTCGCCTCAATTCTTTTTGGGAAAACAACTAGAGAAGGAGATATAATATCTTCAACATTATTTATTTGGTACCAATTTTTATCCTTTAACATTTAATATAATTCAAACATTGCTTCTATTTCAACTGGAATTCCACCAGGTAAAATCATGCCAACAGCACTTCTAACTCCAATACCTTGATCATCTCCAAATATATCTGCCATTAATTCACTAAATCCATTTATTACAAATGGGTGTTGTTTAAAATCTGGGGAACAATTAACCATGCCAAATACCTTAACTACTCTTTTAATTTTATCTAGACTACCAAAATGCGTCTGTATAGATGAGAGCATTGTTAATCCTACTTGTCTAGCTGCTAATTTACCTTCTTCATTAGTTAAATTATCTCCCAAACGTCCTTGCATTAATGTACCATCGTTTTTAACTGGTCCTTGACCCGAAACAAATAAAAATTTATCTACAACTAATACAGGTCTATATACACCAGCAGGTTTAGGGGCAGGAGGGAATTCAATATTCAATTCTTTTACTTTTTCTGATGGTAAATTTTTCATTTTTTATATAAATATATTCAATATTAAAACACCTATTAATCCAGTTACTCCAACGATAGTTTCCATTACTGTCCATGTTGAAAGAGTTTCTTTAATAGTAAGATTAAAATACTCTTTAAACATCCAGAATCCAGCATCATTAACATGTGATAACATTAAGCTTCCAGAACCAATTGCTAGGACCATTAATTCTGGACTTACATCAGAGTTAGAAATTAGTGGAAGTACAATTCCTGCAGCTGTTAAACCTGCCACAGTTGCAGATCCAACACAAACTCTAATAACTGTTGCTATAAGCCAAGCTAAAATTAAAGGAGATATTTGTGAGCCATCTAATAACGCTCCAATATAATCGCTTACTCCGCTATCAATTAAAATTTGTTTTAAAGCACCTGCTCCAGCAATAATTAGCAAAACCATTGTTATACTTGATACTGAAGCTGAAATAGAGGTCGTTAATTCAGTCATTTTTTTTCCACGAGATAGTCCAAGTGTGTAAATAGCAACTAAGACAGAAATTAACATAGCAATTACAGGATTACCTATAAATACAATTATTTCTTTAAACATAGAATCACCCGGATAAATAATAGTAAATATTGAAGAAAATATAATTAGTATAACAGGTAATAAAGCAGTCAATACACTAATTCCCATCCCGGGCATTTCCTCATCTTTTAAAATAATAGGATTATAAAATTCTTTTAAGGGAGTAGCGTTAATATTTTTAATCGTTCGAGAAAATAAGGGTCCTGCCACTATTATTGCTGGAATAGCAATTATAATTCCATATAATAAGGTTTTACCAATATCTGCATTAAACATACTTGAAATAGCTGTAGGAGCTGGGTGAGGAGGTAAAAATCCATGAGTTACAGATAAAGAGGCAAGCATAGGTAAGCCAACATAAATTAATGGTAATCCTGAAGATGCTGCCACTGTGAACACTAAAGGTATTAAGATTACAAATCCTACAGAGTAAAACATAGGAATACCCACAATAAAACCAGCAACAACAACTGCCCACTGAATATATTTAATTCCAAAGCTAGATATCAATTTAGAGGTAATCCTTTGTGCTGCTCCACTATCAGCAACTAGTTTCCCTAGCATGGCCCCAAAACCTAAAATCAAAACTAAAAACCCTAGTGTATCTCCAATTCCCTTTTGAATCGATTCTACAATACTTTGTAATTGCATTCCTTGAAATAAGCCGACAAAAATGCAAACTGTTATAAAAGAAATAAACGCATCAAGCTTAAATCTTGCTATTAAAATAAATAACAACAATATTCCGAAAATTACAATTAGTAAAGGCATATTTAAATAGTGTTTATATAATCCTATTTTTTCATCTTAAGGATTTAATTGTTTTAAGAGTTTTCTCAACATTCTCCTTAAGCAAAGTGTAATTTTTATTAGCTAAAATATCTTTAGATATAAGTTTAGAACCCATACCAACGCATGTAACTCCAGAATCAAACCACGATTTTAGATTATCATATTCCATCGAAACTCCTCCAGTAGGCATAACAGAAGTCCAAGGTTGAGGACCTTTTATACTCTTTACAAATCCAGGCCCTAAAACATCTCCAGGAAATAATTTAACAAGTTCGCAACCAAATTCTTCTGCAGTTGCAATTTCAGTTAGTGAACTACAACCTGCAGACCACATTAATTTTCTTCGGTTACATATACGGGCAATATCTTCTCTAAAAACTGGGGTTACAACAAAGTTTGCTCCAGCTAACATATATTGGGAAGCTGCTTTTGCATCAGTTATAGAACCAACACCTAAAATCATTCCAGGTAACTCGGAAATTGAATATTTAATTATATCAGTAAAAACTTCTAGAGCAAAATCACCTCTATTAGTGAATTCCATAAGACGAGCGCCTCCTTCATAACAAGCTTTAAGAACATCTTTAGCTACTGATCTATCTTCATGATAGAAAAGGGGAACCATCCCAGATTCTTCCATCTGTTGTATTACTTGAATTTTTGAATATTGAGCCATATATAGTTATTATCGATTAACTCGCCCAGAAGCGTCTCCATTCATAAGTTTTTCTATTTCTTCAACAGTAACAAGATTTGCATCTCCTTTAATTGTATGTTTAAGACAAGAAGCAGCTACAGCAAAATCCAACGCTTTTTGATCTTCATTAGGATAATTTAAAAGCCCGTATATCAATCCACCCACAAATGAATCTCCACCACCAACACGATCAACAATATCTGTTATTTGATATTGAATGCTTTCATACATTTTTTCACCATCATAAAGAACTCCAGCCCAAGAATTGTGAGAAGCTGAAATTGATCCTCTTAATGTTATAATTATCTTTTTGGCTCTAGGAAATTTTTTAATCATTTGTTTACAAACAGATAAATAAGCTTCAGCTTTAACTTTATTTCCTTGAGTGTTTATATCTAGACCTTCTGGTTTAATCCCAAACTGCATTTCAGCATCTTCTTCATTACCTAAAATAATATCACAATAAGAAGTGAGCTCGGTCATAATTGCTTCACGATTTCCTCCATATTGCCATAGTTTAGATCTGTAATTTAGATCTGTAGAAATAGTAATACCTCGTTCACTTGCAATTTTAACTGCTTCTAAACAAACATCGGCAGCACTTTTTGAAATTGCTGGTGTAATACCGGTCCAATGGAACCATGAAGCTCCATCAAAAACTTGATCCCAATCTATCATCCCTGATTCAATTTCAGCCATAGCAGAATTAGTTCGATCATATACTACTTTACTTCCTCTACTTACTGCACCTGTTTCTAGAAAATAAATCCCTAGGCGATCTCCACCATAAGTTATATGCGAAGTTCCAACACCTCTTTTACGCATCTCCATTAAGGCACATTCACCAATATCTGTTTTGGGTAATCGGGTTACAAACTCAACAGGAACTCCATAATTTGCTAATGATATTGCAACATTAGACTCTCCTCCGCCGTAAACAACATCAAAGCTATTTGTTTGAGAAAAGCGAAGAAAACCAGGTGTGGATAGTCTTAACATAATCTCTCCGAAAGTCACAACTTTATTCATTAGTGTATATATTTAATCTTCCAAACCTCTAATATAACCACAAAAATATTAATGGCAGAGTGTTCTAATGAGGCAATCTTGATAACCTTAAACTACTTGTTGTTAGTATTTATTAAGAAGTTTTAATATAATTATATTTATATTAGAGAATGAGTATAAATTCAATAGTAGGAGCTGAAGTTTCAGTTGGAGTTTCCATATTTATGTTTTTTGCTGGTATTATTGGACTAGCTATTTTTTTCGTGCCAACTATCGTTGCTTTTAAAAGGTCTCACCGTAATAGATGGGTAATTTTATTGATGAACATTTTTGGAGCAACAATAATTTTTTGGATTATTGCTCTGGTTTGGGCGCTTAATAAATTTGATGATCCTGTTAAGGGTGGACACCAGATTGATGGTCAGCCTGGAGATAGAGTTTTATAAGAACAAAATATTAATGGCAGAGTGTTCTAATGAGGCAATCTTTTAACCTTAAAATACTTATCGTTAGTATTTATTAAAAGTTTTAATATAATTATATTTATATTAGAGAATGAGTATAAATTCCATTTTAGGAGATGAAATTGGGAAAAATCTCTTGTCAAATGGAGACACACTAATAGAAGAACTTGAAAAAGAAGGGATTTTAATTTTTAAATCTTTCTTAAATTCCAAATCAATTTTAGATCTACAAAATGAGGCAAAAGAGTTAAAACCTCTTGCTTTTTCTAGCTCATCTGAGTATAATGTATATGTATCAGAGTATGACAAAAGTTTTTCTGATAATAGCCCAAGGAATAGGATTATGAAAACAACAAAAAAGTGTATTTCTTGCGACTTAATCCCAAAAGATTCACTTTTAAAAAAAATATATAACTCTCAAAAATTAAAAAAATTTTTCTCAGGAATTTTAAATGTTGAAAAACTATTCCCATACGAAGATTCCCTTTCAAGTATAAATATCAATTATTATGATAAAGGTGATGCTCTTGGTTGGCATTTTGACAATTCAGATTTTACAATAACTCTTTTAATTAAAAATTGTGTAGAAGGAGGAATTTATGAATTTTTCAATAATATGAGATACATCGATGGTAAGGAAGATTATTCAACAGTTGAAAAAATTTTAGATAAAAAAATTGAAGGAAAAAAAATTAAAAGTGACGATGGAGATTTAATGATTTTTAAGGGTAATAAATCAATACACCAAGTAACTGAGGTTATTAAAGGTGAAAGAATCTTGGTGACCTTTAATTATAACGTAACAAAAGGTGTTTCTCTATCAGAACAATCAAGAAAAACTTTTTTTGGAAGAATAACATAAATTTTTAAATCAAGCTTATTTATTTTGAGATGATTTCATAAACTTTTATTTAAGTAAAAATTAATTTTTTCCCCTGTAACTTTCTGAGATAAGCAGTCTAAAGATTTTTTATCTAATTGTAATATTCTAGGATACCCCCCTGTTGTTTGACAATCTCGACAAAGAATTATTACCCTACCTGAAGGTGTCAATTGAATAGTTCCAGGCATTAAAGGTGAAGAAACAATTGAAGGTATTTTATTCTCAATAATCTCAACTAGATTATATGCCATCCTATTATTAACTCCAATTGTAAACTCATTATTAAAAATTATATCTTGAGATTTAGGATCTAAACAATCAAATTCAGGACCTTTGAATACTTTTATTTTACTATTTCTATTGATTTTAATATCATTAAAATTTTGATTTATTTTTTTTGGTGAACTAATTGATAAATCAAACTCAATTTGATCATTTTTTATTAATTTTTCTCTTTTCGTAATTCCCTTGTAAAAGCTCTTGCTACCCAATATTTTTTCTGAGTTTAAACCTCCTCTAATTCCTAAATAAGTCCTCATGCCATTTGATGAATTTGCTAGATATAAAATATCTCCGTTCTTGATTAACAATGTTTCATTTAACAATACCTTTTTCTTATTTACCATAGGATTCATATCAGCACCTGTAATTGAAATATAAGTATCATTCAAGAATTCTAATGTTGGTCCAAGTAATGTCATTTCTAGAACAGCTGCACTCTCATCATTTCCTAAAATTAAGTTTGCTAGTTTAGCACTAGTTTGATCCATAGCACCTGAAACAGGAACTCCTATATTCTTATAACCAAATCTACCACTATCTTGGATCGTTGAAAATAAACCCTCTTTAAGAACCTTTATCATACTATCTCATATTTAATTTTATAAGAATTCTTTCTTTTTTCAATTTTATTAAACTCTGAGAAAGAGATACTTTGAAATTTTATTTTGTCTCCAGGTTTTGCAAAACAAGGTGACTTATCATTTAAATTAAAAAAACTAATTGGAGAACGACCTATAATTCTCCATCCTCCAGGACTATCCTGAGGATATATACCAGTTTGATCTCTTGCAATCCCAATTGAACCACTTTTTATATTAAGTTCTGGTTTATCCTTTCTCTCACAATATAATTTCTTATCATTTACACCTAAATAAAGAAATCCAGGCAGAAAACCCATTGAAAGAACATTGTAAGTTGTTGAACTGTGAATTTTTATTATCTCATCTATAGAGATACTATTTAAAGTTGACATATCTTCTAAATCAATACCAAAACTTAAATTGTAGCATACAGGGATTTTCCATATTTTTTTTTCCGATTTTGCAACTTTTACATCACTAGAATTAAGCTTTTGAAGATTATTAACCAAATCTTCAGAATTTATTTTATTTGGATCATATATAACCATCATTGAATTAATTGATTGAACACATTCTATTAATACTTCCGAAAGCTCCTGCTCAATCAATTTTTGATAAGATATAATTGTTTCAATAAGCTTAAGATTAACTTGATCATTCCACTGAATAAGAATTGATTCTTCATTAAAAACTTTAAAAAAAATATTATTCCTTTTCATTGGCAAAATGTTCTTTTATTGATTTTAAAATATTTTCTGCATTTTCAGTATCAGAATGTATACAATAAGTGTCAGCTTTTATTTGATGTTTGTTTCCATTAACTGACACAACATAATTATTATAATAAATTTGACTAATATGATTAATAACTTGCTTAGGAATAGTAATAAGAGCTTCTTTTTCCTTTCTTGATACTAAAGTTAAGTCATCATTATAATTTCTATCACCAAATACCTCATATTTTATTTTAAAACCTCTTTTTAATGCAATTTTTTCAATTTCTGATCTATAAGGGACATAAAGAGAATACTTCTCTTTATACACATCTATTATATCAAGATAGATATTTGACAAACTAGAATCGTTTATCATTTCATTATATAAAGCTCCGTGTGCTTTAATATGAGTTAAATCTGTATTATGATCCATAGCAATTGAGATTAAACTTTCTATTTGATTAAGGACACTTTCTTTGAGATCCAATGCTGAAATATTTAAATGAATTCTTCCAAAATTCTCTTTATCAGGATATGAAGGATGAGCTCCAATTTCAACATTATTGATTATTGATAATTCAACACATCTTTGCATTGAATTAATATCTCCAGAGTGACCTCCACATGCTATATTACAAGAGTTTATTAAAGGCATTATTATATCCTCATTATTAAGCTCTTCTCCTAAGTCACAATTAATATTTATCATTACAATAGATTCATTACACCTTTTACCCCAAGGATTATAGTTATTAAAATTATAATAGCAACAAGAATGTTTTGCAATTTATAGCTATAGTTATTATTAATAATTGACTTATTATTAATCAGCCAAAATAAAATAATGGCAATTATAGGTAATAACAAGAAATTTGAGAATTGAGCAAATTTAATTACTTCAATTGGATTTAATTTCAGTAGCGAAACAGTAACTCCAATTAATAGAATAAAAATCCATACTAATCTAAAATTTAAACTTTTAAGAGATCCCCTCCATCCAAAGCAACTTTTTGCAACATATGCAGCAGCAAGAGGTGCAGTTATAGATGATGTAACCCCAGATGCAAATAGTCCAATGCCCAAAAAATATATAGCATAGTCACCATACAACGGTTCTAAACCTTTAGCTAAATCAATAACAGTGTTTATATTATCCCCTTTAACAGTGGCAGCAGCTATTATTATAGCCATTGAAACAATCCCCCCTAATAGAATTGAAACAAAACTTTCAATTCTAGCAGTTTTTAATTTATCTATACTATTCCATTTTTCTTTTACTAATGATGAGTGAAGAAAAAGATTATATGGAACAACAGTAGTTCCAATAAGTCCTAGAATAATTATTAAATTACCTGAATTAATAGTTGGGACAAATAACCCTTTTATTAATTCACCCAAATCTGGCTTTGTTATTATAGCGGTAATCAAAAAAGACAAACTCATAATAATTACTAATAATATAAGAGACCTTTCTATGACTTTATAACTACCAATATATAAAACTGTAAATGCAATCGATCCTATTATCAGGGGGCTTAAATTAAGACTCTCCTTACCTGTTAATGCTATTAATCCTAAAGATCCTCCAGTAATGTTTCCAGCTTCATATGCAGCGTTTCCAATTAATATTGCACATAAAATCAGCAAGATGATTAATCTATTTAATATTTTAGATTTTATTGAATTTTGTATTACCTCAGCCAAACCTTTATTAGTGATAAGACCAATTCTAAGTGCCATTTCTTGAAGAACAATTGTAGCAATTATTGAAAGCAAAAGAGCCCAAAGAAGAGAGTAGCCAAATGAAGCTCCAGCGATTGAACATAAAGTAACTGTTCCTGGACCTATAAAAGCAGCTGCAATTAGAACACCAGGACCAATATCTTTAATCCACTTCATTAAGGAACTCTAATCTTATCTCCAAGTAAGATAGCATTTAAAAATAATCTATTAGTACCATACCAGGATCCTCTAAAGTTAGGATTATCCGCAAACATAATTGCTCTACCATTTCCAATTTTTGAAACTAATAAAGAAACAGTAGAATTGACTTTTTCAGAATTCTTATCAGTTAAAAATCCATCAATCAGAGGATTATCAGTATACCTTACAACCGACGAGTACTCATTTTTTGATGGCTCAATCCAAACAGTATTATTTTTATAAACAGGTACTCTAGGGTCTTCATATCCAAATCCAAGAGGGTGAGTTAAATCAACTTGAGCATTTAAAATTACACCCCCAATTTGCTGTTTTCCTCTATTATCTTGAGCATCAGCGTATGGCTCATAGTCATTCTTTTCATCATTATCATCAGGTTTGTGTAACTTTTCATTTACAATTTTATTATCAATAAGAAATTTTGAACCTGAACCTATTGAGATGATAGTATTACCATTACTAGCCCAATCTTTTATTTTCTTAATTTGATCATCATCAAAGTCATAACTTCCTGATACAATTACCATGGTTGTATATTTATCTAATGAAACTCTATCAAAATTTCTTACAGGAATTTTAGAGATAGGCATCCCTACTCTTTTATCTAACAAATGCCATACTTCGCCTGCTTCATAGGATCTAGTTCCTGACCCTACTAACATCATTGCTTTTTGTTTTTTAAGTGGTGAAACATATCTACTTCCCAAATCAATTCCTGCTGAACTTAAGCCTGATGAAGTTGAGTAAATACTTACATTAAACTCTTGCTGAACATTTCTTAATTTCTGAAATAATTCGGTAGGTTTAATTTTTTGAATAGAAACAGGTATTACAAGAGAACCATAATCAAATGATTTAAGACCATCAGAAGTTTGAATTTTAAAAGGCTTAAAGGCTGAAGATACAATAATATCATCCTGCAATAGACTATTAATAATTGCTGGTATATTATAATCTACTGAATTAATTATATACGAGTAATTAGACATTTTAACTTTATTTACTTCAAATAAATTATCTAAATCATCTACCTGAGAACCAGAAATATCTTTGGTAGTTGAAGAATAATCAATATCATAAAAATTACCAATTGACCAAGAGGAAGCATCGTAAAAAACACTATCTCTAAATTCAGTATTTGTTTCAAAAATAGATCTTACGATTCTATAGTTTTTTTGTTTAGTTGGAACATAAAAATTATTATTTTTTCTTATAACTTTTAGATTATGAAGCATCAATTTATCAATGAATGCTTTAGTCTTATTTTTATCTTTTCCGAGGTTAAATGAATAACCTTTAATTTTCTTTTTTGATGAATCAGTTAATGCTGAGCTAAAAAATCTTCTTTGATACTCTTTAAGTTCCTCTTTTAATTCAACTGATGCTTTAACTGTTGTCATTCCAGAGACATACTGATTTCTAATAGTAAATGGGAAAGTAATTTCTCCAAATTGAGTTTCCTGTTTATGACCTCTTGAACTAGCCTGTTCAAATAGCATTCCTATTCCTCCAAGAAGATCTGCATATGATGATCCATATCCTGGATAAGTTTTGTCAAAAGCTTCTTTAGAAAAATAAAGAGAACCAATTTCATCAAGTCCTTTTGCAAAGTAATTTCCAAAAAGTGTTTCAAAGTATTCATAATTTTCTTGAGGTATTACAGGATCCATAGCTGCATGAGTTTTCCATGGAACAAAGAAATATGTACTATTGGATCCCATCTCATGAAAATCTATAGTAATGTTGGGATACCAACTATGATGAAACCCTAACTTACCCCTACTCTCAGGATTTATACCAAGCAAAAGATCTCTATTTAAGTCAAACCAATAATGATTTGTTCTACCACCAGGCCAGTACTCGTTATGCTCAGCATCTTGTGGATCATCGACAAGTGGTGACCCCTTATAACTATTAACCCATTGAGTATGTCTATCACGTCCATCAGGATTTATAGTAGGATCAATTAATACAATTGAATTTTCAAGATAACTTGCAACCTCATCAGATTCTGAACTTACAAGTGTAAATGCAGTTAGAAGAGCTGCTTCAGAACTTGAAGGTTCATTTCCATGAACATTATATGCAAGATTTATAATTATAGGAAAATCTTTAGGTTTTCCACCCTCAGTATAATTTTTGTCATCAGGATCAATGTATGATATATGTGATTTTCTAATATTATCAATATCTGCAATTTTATCAGGGCTACTAACAATTAGGTATACAAGTTTTCTACCTTCATGAGTTTTTCCATAGCTAAATATATCAGCCTTATCAGAAACGTTAGATAAATAATCTAAATATGAAACAATTAAATCGTGTCTAGTATGCATTTCACCCACAGGATACCCCAAAAACTCCTCAGGAGACATTATCTCACTATCAAAAGGAGCATACTTTGAAAAGTAATAATCTTGTGAATATATTGTACTGATAAATAATAAACTCAATAATATAATTTTCTTCATAATTTTTAATTTTTAACACCTGGTAAAGAGTTTGGATAAGACTCTTGCCAGTCAAAGTTTTTTGATTTTTGTTTAATAGGATAAATTTGATCTAAATTATCTCCATCATATATTCTGCCATTTTTCATAACCATCTCAACTGAATTTGTATTCCTTATATTTTCAATTGGATCTTGATCTAATATTACTAGATCTGCTAGTTTTCCATTTTCAATTGAACCAATTTCCTTATCAAGTCCAATAGCATATGCCCCTATTATTGTAGCTACTTTAAGCATATCATGATTTGAAATACCACCTGCAGCCATGCTCCAAAGTTCCCAATGATAACCTAAACCTTGTAGTTGACCATGTGATCCAACTCCTGAAACACCTCCAGCTTCAACTAAATCTTTAACAAATTCTGCAAGTTCTGGAAAAGTATATTCTTCATCCATAAACCATCCTACATTTCTTCTTCTAGATTTTGAATCAACTTCTTCTTTTGGAGTGAAAAAATTTAACTTTTCATCTCCATGAACATCTTCAGTAGCATAATAATAATTCTCTGCCCATGGCCCTCCATATGTCACCAAGAGTGTTGGAGTATATGCTCTTTTTGAAAATGCAGTTAATCCAATATAATCTTTATAAATAGGATAAATTGGATGATTATGCTCCTGACCAGGATAACCATCTATAGTAGAAGCAATATTTAATCTAATATTAAGACTACCTTCTGTTGTTGGCATTATATTTTGTTCTTTTGCTGCCATTAATATCCACTGTCTTTGCTGTCTATTTCCTGCGACATACATTTTAATAGATTTTGTATTATAATATTTAGAATATTGCTTTAAAACATCTTTAGCTTCATCTAAACTTTTCACATTATAGCCCCAATATCCAACTCCAGGGCCTGTTGAGTATATTCTTGGTCCTAGAATTTTTCCAGTATCAACCATATCACTATAAGTAAGAACATCAGTTGTTCCAGTTTGTGGATCTCTAGTGGTGGTTACACCATAAGCTAAATTTGCTGCATATGAAAATGGTTGAAACTTATGAAGAGTCCAACTAGGTCTCATGTGAGCATGAGTATCTATATATCCAGGCATAATTACTTTACCGCTTAAATCCATTACAGTTATATCTTCATTTTCAATTTGAATTTCACCTTCTTTAACTTCTACAATTCTATTATTTTTAATTAGGATATCACCATTTTCAATAATTTCATCACCATTCATTGTAATTATTTTTGCATTTTGAAGCAGTATAGTACTTTCTGGAATATCTCTTTCTAGCTTAACTTTTATATCTATTTCTTCCGGTTTAAATTCTTCTTCCTCTTCATCATCATCTGATAGCTCCCCTGCTAATTCTGGATTTACTTTAGCAACTTGTTCCGCTATCTCTTCCTTTTTCTTTTCTTCTTCAGTCTTTTCTTTATCTTCTTCCTTTTTCTTTTTATCAAATTCATCAGCTTTGGAAAGGTTATAGGTTGAAAATGATTTACCTATAGACCAATAAATATATTCTGAATCATTACTCCAAGAAGGAAATTCTCCTCCAATCTTAGTTAATTTCCTTGCTGGAAAAGATGAAAACTTAGGGTTTGACAAAGAAATCTTTAAAGATTCTATTCCTGAATATGGAATTGTAAAACTATATATGTTATTTCCAACTTTGGCTAAACCTGTTTTTCCATCTGGAGAAATTAAAATCATTTCTGCTCTAGAAGGAGTTTTTGTGTCTCCAGAACCATATGGAGTAGTCCCTGTTACTTTTAATATCTTCTTCTGATCTGTTCCATCCCATTTAATTGAAACAAGGCCATCACTATAATGAAACAAGTATATCCTATCCTTTCCTTTTACAAAGTGAGGATATTCCCTTCCTTTTGAATCATCAATAAAATTAAGTTTACCTCCGTTTGAAGAAACCCACATAATTTTTTCATTAGATTGAAAAGCATAAGGCCCATAACTATCTTTGTAACTTCTCTCATTACCAATAAGAAATACAATTTTATCTCCTTCAAAATTCCATTTTGGATTCATAAAGACACCAGATTTTTTTCCTGTCAAATCAGCTGTTAAAAGTATAGCTTTCCTTTTACCATCTGCTCTTTTTTTATAAATAGCACCACCTGCTTTATTATCCCATGTCACAAAAGCTATCTCCCTTCCATCTGGACTCCAAGTAGGCATAGCCTCAATAACTTCATCCCCAAAACTAGTAAGTCTCATCATTTCATTTGATTCAAGATTCATAACATATAATTTATTTAAAGCTGTAAATGCAATATGTTTTTTATCATGAGAAACTGCAGCATCTCTTATTTGGGTTGCATCCATTTCTTTAGAATCAGAAATAGGATAATCAAATTTTAACTGAGGTCCTAATTCTATCTTTTCATCAACTTCAAATGGAATAATTGATGAAGCTCCTCCATTTATAGGAATTTTATTAATTTTTCCACCATAAGAAGCAATTAAATTCTGACTATCAGGAGTAAATGACATATTCGGTAATACTCCCATTGTAGCCTGTGACTCCTGATCATCTTTTTGAACTGGGTAAGCAAGCCATCTTTCATCTCCAGTTTTTAAATCTCTAATCCTTAGAGCAGTTTTATCCTCATATCTTGTTCCATAAACAAGCCACTTGCCGTCTGGAGATAATGTTGGGGTAAATGCTGAACCAAATCTTGAAGTCTCTAATTTAATTTCTCCTGTTTCTCTATCAAATGTAGAAATCTGGTATTGTGGAAACCTGGCATTGTATTGCCAAGAACTTGTTCTATGAGCATACCATATATAACGATCATTACTCCCCACCATTGGTTGAGTAATTTTCATTGATGAAGGCTTATCAATTAATTTTATTCCAGATCCACCATCTTTATGGTACATATGAAGTTTTAAATTTCTTCTTCCTTTAGCCGTTATAATATAATCTCCATCTTGAGTCCAATCACCAAATGCTGTTTGTAAGTCTTTTTCTTTTGTTATCTGAGTAGAATCATTTGTCTCAAGATCTCTAATCCATATATTATTTCCTCCACTAGCATCACTAGTATATACTAAAGACTTTCCATCAGGAGAAAATCTTGGGTTTGTATCAAATGCCATACCTTCAGTAATTCTATTTGCTTTCCCTCCAGAAATTGGCATCATATAAATATCTCCTAGTAAATCAAAAACAATTTTTTTACCATCTGGACTGATATCAAGTGAAATCCATGTACCAGTATCTGTTTTTAATTCATAAAACCTTTCTGGCTTAAGTGGTAGGTTCTTATTTTCTTTAGCCTTTTTGTCTTTATCTGAGTCTGTTTGAGCAAAAATGTTTACGCTAAATATTAATAGGGCTGCTAATAAATAATTGGTTAATCTCATAATAATAATTTTATACTTAAATATAAAAAATTATACTTTACCAATATTTAGTATCTTTAAAAACCTAAAAAAATAATATTATGAAAACTAGACTACTACCCCTATTATTAGTGTTCACAAGCTTTGCTTTTTCACAATCAAAACTTGAAAAAATAGATGAAATTGTTAATGAGGCAAATAATAACTCTCAACTTGAAATTCTTGCTCATGAGTTAATGGATCAAATTGGGACAAGATTAACTGGAACCCCTCAAATGTTGCAGGCTCATGAATGGGTAGTTAACAAATATGAAGGTTGGAATATTAATTCTGAGAATGAACAATTTGGACAATGGAGAGGATGGGAAAGAGGAATTAGTCATATTGATATGTTATCACCATGGGTAAAATCTCTTGAAGGCCAACAATTATCATGGAGCGCAAGCACTAAAAAGAATGGAGCTAAAGGAGAAATAGCAATATTACCAACTGAATCAAAGGAAGGTTTTGAAAATTGGTTAAAAACAATAAAAGGAAAACATGTAATGGTTATGCCAGCTGAAGTTTCAGGTAGACCTGATCATGACCTTGAAAGATGGGTTAAACCTGAAACATTAGATAATATAAGAGAGTTAAGAATGGAAAGTCAAAATACTTTTAGGAAACAGTTAAGGAAAACTGGTTATGGTTTTTTCAATATGATAAAAGCAATTGAAAATGCAAAACCTGCGTCATTTATTACTAGTATGTGGTCTGCCGGTTTTGGCACAAATATAATATTTAGCCCTGGCGCATATGGTATAAGCTCAGAAACACCAACTGTTGATATAAGTCAAGAAGATTATGGTTTATTATATAGATTAGCTGAAAGTGGTAAAAAACCAGTCGTTAATGTTAATATCCAATCTAAAGAATTAGGTAAAGTCCCAACTTATAATTCTTTAGGAAGAATTGAAGGAGTAGAAAAACCTAATGAATATGTTATTTTGTCTGCTCACCTAGATTCAACTGGAGGAGCAACAGGAGCAACAGATAACGGGACAGGTACAATTACAATGATGGAAGTAATGAGAATACTTAAAAAAATATATCCAAACCCTAAAAGAACAATAATTGCAGCGCATTGGGGATCAGAAGAGCAGGGGTTAAATGGCTCAAGTGCATTTGTGGAAGATCATCCTGAGATAGTTGAGAATATTCAAGCTCTATTTAATCAAGATAATGGAACAGGAAGAGTTGCAAAGATTAATGGGCATGGATTTACTGAAGCATATAGATTTATTGGTGAATGGCTTGAATTTGTTCCATCAGAAATTAAAGATGAAATTGAAACAATATTCCCTGGAGTCCCAATACCTAGATATACATATGAAGAGAATGGAGTAATTCGTCCAGCTGGAGGATCCTCTGACTGGCGAAATTTTGTTGCTTCAGGGGTGCCTGGATTTAATATGACTTCATTGGACTTTTCATATGGAGGATATAGTAAATATCATTACACATGGCATACAAACAGAGATACTTATGATAAAATTGTATTTGATGATGTAAGGTCAAATGTAATATTAATTGCAATCCTTACATATTTAGCAAGTGAAGAAGATGAATTAATGCCAAGAACTAGAAGAGTAATGCCGATTGACCCTAGAACAGGAAAAAGAATGGAATGGCCTACTCTAAGGGTTCCAAATAGAGATGGTAATGAGGATAATTAATTTTTATGGAAGAATTATTATTAATTTTTGAGAATATTTCTTCAACATCCAGATCTTTAATTCTAATATCTGGAATAACATTTTTTTGGATAATTGAAGGAGTAATTCCATTAAGGAATCTGAGTTATAATAAGTGGAAACATTCAATTCCAAACTTTTTCTTTACTCTTACAACAGTATTAGTAAATTTTATCTTTGCTTTCCTATTAGTTTACGCTTCAGATTGGTCGTTTGAGAATCAATTTGGAGTTTTAAATTACTTAGAACTAAATATTACTTTAAAAATAATTATTGGACTTTTAATACTTGATCTAATTGGAGCCTATCTTTCACACCTATTTCAACATCAAATTAAACCATTATGGTATATACATTCTGTTCATCATACAGATCATAATGTAGATACAACAACAGCTAACAGACACCATCCAATTGAAAGTGTAATTAGATTTGTGTTTACATTTGTAGCAATTATTGTCTGTGGAGCTCCTATTGGGCTGGTATTAATGTATCAATCTATTTCTGTTATTTTATCTCAATTTAATCATGCGAATATCTCTTTACCCAGAAGAGTTGATAAAATTATAAGTTATATTATTGTTTCTCCAGATATGCATAAAGTCCATCATCATTTTGAACTCCCCCATACTGATTCTAATTATGGAAACATATTTTCTATTTGGGATAGAATATTTGGAACTTATACAGAATTAGATAAAAAAGATATTGTTTATGGTGTAGACACTGATTTTGATGAAATTAAAAACTCAAAAATATTAAGCCTGCTTTATAAGCCCTTTGATAAAATTTTTAAATAAGTTTTTTAATTTCTTTTTCTATTTTATCAATATTATATGATACCTGATTGCCTGAGCTCATGTTTTTCAATACAAATGAATTATTTTTTATTTCATCCTCTCCAATTAAAACTACAAAATCAAAATTCTTTTTATTTGCATAATCAAGTTGCTTTTTAATCTTAACACTTTTTGGATACAATTCACATATAATTCCTTCATATCGAAGATTCTTTATATAATTTAAAATTTCTTCAGATATTTTGTTGTCAAAATTTATAAAAAGAAAAGTCTTTTCATTATTAATAGCATCGGGAAAAAGGTTTAATTCCTCCAAAATCATATAAATCCTATCAAATCCAAATGATAACCCAAAACCACTTAAGTTATTATTTCCTACTTGGATTAAATTATCATATCTACCTCCACCAGCAATTGAGCCAATAGAAAAAGATTCAGGTGAAGATACTTCTAGAATTATCCCTGTATAATAACTTAATCCTCTAGCTAATGATAAGTCAAAATCTATTTCTAAAACTTTAAGTTTAGTTTTTGAAATTGCAGAAATAATATTCAATAATTCATCAAATGAATTTGAATCAATATTATTTTTAATTTTTTCTATTTTTCTTTCAGTAGATTCAGTTAATGAGAAGAAGTCTTTTAAAATACCAATTGAATCTTCTTTTAGACCTTTTCCTTTAAGTTGTGTTATTACTTCATCTAGTCCTATTTTATCTATTTTATCAATTATTATAGCAAAATCACTAAAATTTTCTACACCAATTTTTTTAGCTACATCTTCTAAAATTCTTCTATCATTAATCCTTAACTTAAGGTTTTTAAAACCTAATTTATCAAAAATCAAATCACATAAGAGAATACTCTCAACTACTTGAAGGTAGCTGCTCTCCCCTATTATATCAGCATCACATTGAAGAAACTCTCTATATCTTCCTTTCTGAGGTCTTTCAGCTCTCCATACAAGTTGAGTTTGATACCTCTTGAATGGAAAATTTAAATTATTTAAATTCTGAGATACATATCTAGCTAGTGGGACAGTTAGATCATATCTTAATGCCTTATCTGAAATTGAATTAGAAAATTTATTTAATTCTTCTTTTTTTAAAGCATCAATATTAGCCTTCTTAACTTTTTCGCCAGATGAAATTATTTTAAACATTAAATTATCTTGATCATCACCATATTTACCAGTTAAAGTATTTAAAGTTTCAAATGATGGGGTTTGTATTTCAGAGTAATTAAAACACTTGAATGAATCTACTAGAATTTTTAGAATATAGTTTCTTTTTACTATTTGGTCAGAAGAAAAATCCCTTGTTCCCTTAGGTGTATTAGGTTTTGATGACATCAAAGATGTTTTAGGTAAATCTAGTAAATAAAGTTATGAAATTATTTTTTTACAGCTGTTTTTTTTGCTGTAGCTTTTTTTGTTGTAACTTTTTTTGCTGTAGCCTTTTTCTTAGGCTTCTCCTCTGAAATGGACTTTTTTGCTGTAGCCTTTTTCTTAGGCTTCTCCTCTGAAATGGACTTTTTTGCTGTAGCCTTTTTCTTAGGCTTATCCTCTGAAACTTCCTTTTT
>Ga0209228_1000404_pt1 | contig 22472 bp, 17 predicted proteins | sample METZYME_3_150m_FD_187547 | JGI IMG/M metagenome (GOLD analysis project Ga0209228, IMG submission 187547) | Marine microbial communities from oxygen minimum zone in mesopelagic equatorial Pacific - METZYME_3_150m (SPAdes) (version 2) | ecosystem: Environmental > Aquatic > Marine > Oceanic...
GCTTTTCTGGTGCCCCGCTGGTACCGTTTTCTTCCTGCTTCAGCGCGAACATTCGCTCGTCAATTACTTCGTCGACGAACGAAGGGATTAAGCACGATTACCGACGTGCAGGTGATGCTGTCGAAGTATTTCGAGCACATGATTCGTCGGACGAGCGATGGTTTTTCGTGCTCGGGCATCGAACGCTTGGATCGCGAAACCCCCTATTTGTTCGTTGCCAACCATCGAGATATTGCGATGGATTCGGGTTTCATGAATTACGCCCTCTGGTCTAACGACTTCCCGACCTCTCAGATTGCGGTTGGAGACAATCTTTTTAGCCATGGATTTGAATCTGACCTGATGCGTCTAAACAAAAGTTTCGTCGTTATTCGTAACGAGACGGGCTTAAAGGCCCAGTATGCTGCGGTTTCGCGCACATCGAGGTATATCCGATCGACCCTCGATACCGGTGATTCGGTGTGGATAGCTCAGCGTGAGGGTCGTTCGAAAGACGGTTTTGATCGGACTGAACCCGCGATTCTGAAAATGTTCATGCTTGCATATCGAAATAAGGCTGACGAAAGCGTATTGGCTTGGTTGAACCAAGTGCAGTTGGTTCCGGTCTCGATTTCATACGAGATTGATCCTTGCGCGGGCATGAAAGCTCGTGAGCTGTATTTGACGGAACGCGATGGAAAATATCAGAAACACGAAAACGAGGATCTCGAGAGTATCGTCGCCGGCATCTTGGGATTTAAGGGCCGGGTTCATTTGAATTTTGCGGATCCTATTTGCGACGGTTTCGATACGGTCGAAGCATTAGCGACAGAGATCGACAGGCGTATCGCGGATGGAATACAGCCATATCCCACATACGTGGAATCAGAGAATCGACTGACCGGCGTGGAGAACGTCGACGGATTGCGTGGAAAAGTGGCCCATGCCTTCGAGGAGACATTCGCGCAATTGCCAGAAGATCAACGCCCATTCTTTCTGCTGCAGTACGCGAATCAGATCCGGAATAAACGAGAGATGTTGGAGGGTGGCGAAGAGTGAAATCAAACTGACAGAGGGGGTTCTTCCAATATCGCCAATTGTTCCCGAAGGCTCAGGACGTGCTCGGACCAATATTTGATTTCATTGAACCATGGAAACGCGATGGGGAAGGCGGGATCGTTCCAACGCCTTCCAATCCAGGCAGCATGGTGGATCATTCTTAGTGTTCGAAGTGGCTCGATCAGCGCTATCGTCTGAGAGTCGAACGAACAAAACATGGAGTAAGCGTCGAGCAGATTGGACAGTGTCGATTCTTGCTCCTCTCGGTTTCCCGACAGCAGCATCCATAAATCCTGAATCGGCGGTCCGGTCTGTGTGTCGTCGAAATCGACGAAATTGGGAGCGTCGTAACGCCACAATAGATTGCCGAGGTGGCAGTCGCCGTGAATACGGATGCCGGCCGTATGGTTTTCGAAGACCGCGTCGATGCGATGCAGCAGATGGTCGGTGATTGACTCGTAGGCGTCGACGAGCTCCGCTGGGATGAAATTGGAAGAAAGTAGGAAAGCGCGACTTTCGTGACCAAGACGCTGGGACGTCAACGAGGGCCGGTGCGCAAAGGGTTTCGCGCCACCCATCGAGTGAATTCTAGCAACCGCGCGACCCATAACGGCCAGAACGTCCCCATCTTCGATGTTCGGAGGTCGTCCGGCACGTCTTGGAAAAATCGCGAATCTAAATTCAGCGCCAGAAATGCGGAAGAGCGTTTGACCATCGACGGGTAGGGGGGCAACACAAGGGATTTCGTTGTCCAGAAGTTCTTGTGTAAAGTCGTGCTCTTCACGAATACACTCATCCGTCCAACGATCGGGCCGATAAAACTTGGCGATGATCGGTTCGTCGTCTTCAACCCCAACCTGATAGACCCGATTTTCGTAGCTATTGAGCGCTGTGAGCGTCCCGTCGGTGCGATAGCCCAGTGTCTCAATCGCGTCGAGAATCATTTCGGGGTTCAAATGCTCGTAGGGCGTATCCGTCAACCAGACTCGCGGCTCCCGCCCGTGGGTCATAGGGCGACGGCAGTGTATGCCAAGCGATCTAGATTCGTCACCCGCAAGGCGCATTCGTTTCCGCGGTGATCTAGCCGAACGGCCCAAAAGCGCGGTCTAAGTTGGTTATTATGCGCGCTCAAATCGATAGGACTCGGTATGGATTATCGAACACCACTTCGCGACATGCGGTTTCTCATTAACGATGTCCTCGACTTTGAAGATCATTACGAAGCGATCGAAAGTGATGCGTCGGGGGAACTAGTCGATACCGTCTTGGAGCAGTGTGCGCGGTTTGCGGAGAACGAATTGTTCCCGTTGCGTGCGTCGGGGGATAAGACCGGGTGTTCGTGGAACGAGGGCGTGGTAAGCACCCCAGCGGGCTTTGCCGAAGCGTACGCGACGTACGTACAAGGCGGATGGCCTTCCATTGCGGGGAATCCGGCGTTTGGCGGCCAAGGACTGCCACGGTCGATTAGTCTTTGGGTTGAGGAGATCATGGCCAGCGCGAACATGGCATGGACGATGTATGGGAGTTTGTCGCGAGCGGCGATCAATGCCATCGATTCGCACGGCTCTGATGAGCTGAAGGCGACGTTTTTGCCGAGACTTATATCGGGCGAATGGACTGGAACGATGTGCTTGACCGAACCGCATTGTGGGTCCGACGTTGGCTTGCTGAATACTCGTGCCGAACCCCATGCGGACGGTTCGTACCGCATTACCGGAACTAAAATATTTATTTCCTCAGGTGATCACGACCTTGCGGACAACATCGTTCACCTGGTCCTCGCCCGGCTTCCCGATTCCCCTGCCGGAACCAAAGGAATTTCTTTATTCGTGGTACCGAAAGTCCTCAACAGCGAGCCGAACGGTGTCGTTTGTGGTGCGATTGAGGACAAGATGGGCATCCATGGAAACGCCACCTGCATGCTCCACTTTGAAGACAGTTGCGGGTACCTGGTGGGTCATGCCAATGATGGCATGCGGTGTATGTTTACGATGATGAATGAGGCCCGCATCCTGGTGGGTACCCAAGGGGTATGTCTGATGGAGTTGGGGTACCAGGCATCCCTTCAATATGCATCGGAACGTCTACAGATGCGCTCGGCATCGGGCCCTAAATCTCCGGACCAACCGGCGGATCCAATCCTCGTCCATCCCGATATACGACGCATGTTGCTGACACAGAAGGCGTTTTTGGAAGGTGGCCGGGTGATGACTTATTTCGCGGCTCAGCTCTCCGATATTGCTGACCGAGGAGCCGACGAGAATCGCGCGAGCGCCGAGCGCCTCCTCGATCTGATGACGCCGATCGTAAAGGGATTCGTGACTGAAACAGCATTTGAAGCCGTAAACCATGCGTTACAGATCTATGGAGGACACGGTTTTATCCGCGAGACAGGAGTCGAGCAACTGGTACGAGACGCCCGGATCACTTTGATTTACGAAGGTACCACCCAAATCCAAGCGCTCGATCTCCTGGGTCGAAAAGTCGTGATGAATCAAGGACAGGCGTTGATGGGTTTTCTTGAGATGATCCGAGCCGAAGCCGATCTGCAATCGGACGGCCCGTTCGCTGGCAAACTACGGGAACTCGCGGATCAGTGGGGTGAACTCGCGTTGGGACTTGGCGGCAAGGCGGTGGGAGATGCAGATGAGATCGGGGCAGCGTCTGTTGATTTTTTGATGTACAGCGGGTACGTGACCATGGCGTACTTCTGGGCACGCATTGCGCGCATAGCGAAGATCCACGAAGACGATGAGTTCATGCGCGGCAAGGTGAAGACGGCCCAGTTCTTTTTTGACCGTCTGCTCCCGCGGACGGATGCCCACTATCGGGCTGCATTAGCCGGTGCAGACTCGCTGATGGACGTCTCGGCAAACGAGTTCGGACACCACTGATGTTGCGATACACGCCCCCTGAGAAGGACATCGAATTTGTCCTTTATGACCTCTTTGACGCGGAAACTGAGTGGGCGCAGATCCCAGCGTTCGGTTCGTTTGACCGAGGTACCGTCGGGGCCATTTTGACCGAGTGTGGGAAACTGGCGAGTGACGTCATGGCACCCCTATCTCAATCTTCCGATGAGGAGGGAGCGCATTGGGACAACGGTGTTGTCACCGCTCCAGAAGGCTTCAAGGACGCATACGACGCGTTAGCGGCAGGCGGATGGCTGGGTGTTTCGGGCAATCCGGCGTTCGGCGGGCAGGGGTTGCCGAAGATGTTGACCGTGTCTCTGGAAGAAATGTTTTGGGGAGCCAATACCAACCTGTGGCTGTACGCGACGTTGACCGTGGGGGCGGCTATTTGTGTGGATGCTCATGCCGATGAAGTGACGCGTCGTCTCTACCTGCCGAAATTCTATAGTGGCGCTTGGACCGGTGCGATGGCGCTTACTGAAGCGCATGCTGGGACCGACCTCGGTCTCATTCGAACGCGAGCGATTCCGCGCCCAGACGGCAGTTATCGAATCACCGGAACCAAGATATTCATCACCAGCGGTGAACATGACTTAGCGGAAAATATTGTCCACCTGGTCCTCGCAAAATTACCCGATGCGCCGGGCGGAAGTCGCGGTATATCGCTATTTCTGGTGCCGAAATACCTACCCCGGGATGATGGATCGCTCGGAGAGCGCAATGGGCTCGAAAGCGTCTCGATCGAGCACAAGATGGGGGTTAAAGGGAGTGCCACGTCCGTGATCAGCTACACAGACGCGACTGCATACCTGATTGGAGAACCCAATCAGGGTCTTGCTTGCATGTTTACGATGATGAATTACGAGCGTTTGTCGGTGGGTATTCAGGGGCTCGGACTCGCGGAACGAGCCTATCAGGCGTCGTCTTCCTACGCCAAGGAACGCGTCCAAGGACGGGTGCCCGAGGGCCCACAAGCTGAAAACACGGACGCCGATGCCATTGTTGGGCACCCAGACGTACGCCGAATGTTGTTGACTCAACGCGCCTACAACGAAGGCGGCCGGGCGTTTTCAACATACGTGGGATTGCAGTTAGATTTGGCGAAATATGCTTCGGATGGAAAAGTTCGCGAGAAGGCGTCGCGGTTTGTTGACTTGCTGACGCCCGTTGCCAAGGCTTTTATCACCGATCGCGGGTTGGAGTGCACATTGTTGGGGCAACAGGTATTTGGAGGTCACGGGTATATTCGTGAATGGGGTGTCGAGCAACTGGTACGAGACGTTCGGATTGCGCAGATCTATGAGGGCGCTAATGGCATCCAGGCATTGGACCTGGTCGGACGCAAAGTTCTAAGAGATGGCGGCGCGACCATAGTTGAATTGATTGACGATATTCGACAAACGGAGGTGCCGGAACAATATACGGCACCGTTGGATGAAGCATTGGGTGCGTGGCAAGAAGTCACGCGATGGCTATGCGACAAGGCGCCTTCGGACAGTAACCTCCCGGGTGCGGCTTCAGTCGATTATCTCGATATGACCGGTCACGTCCTATACGCGTGGTTGTGGGCACGCATGGCGGGTGTGTCGGATAGTAAGGATAAACGTTACGTCGCGGATTATTACTTTGCCAAGCTGCTACCTCGGTATTTTGCCCTAGAGGCTTCCATCCGCGGTGGCTCTGAGAGCCTAATGGAGCCATCGTCTAACTGGTTCTGAGCGACTTTATGGTTGAGGCTCAGGGTTATTGATCTATCGAATATTGAAGACGATGTTCTGGACGAAATCGTCTGCGCAATCACTCGCGAAGCCTGTCAAAAAGGTCACCTGTTCGCCATCGAAGTGCTGATCGGTTTCGAGCTGTGGGACCTCTCCTTCCTGGCGTACACGCCATCCTCGACGTTCTTGGGTAAACCATTCTGGATGGCTAAGCCAGGCGATGGCGGCGGAGTCCCAAGGATGAATACCGTCGTCTTCTGGAAAACGTTCGAGCCAAAAGTTGATCCAATCTTGGGAACGTTGGTAGCAGTGCTTGCCAACTGCGCCTTGATGCGCGAGTGGGGATAGGTCTTGCGCCGTCACAGTAACCTGGCTAGTCAATTCAAATCCCGCGAGCACCGCGCTGACACCGCTTTCTAGAAGGTCGCCTGCCGCGATTGCATCATTTTCGAAGTTAAAGTCATTGACTGGACCTTGATCGCCGATGAAAAACGATCGCCCTTGAGAACGACCCGCCACGATGACGACGGATTCAATATTTGCGATACGTTCTGGGTAGCGCTTAATCAGGAGGCCAACGTTAGTCAACGGCCCGATGGCGGCAATGTGAAGGTGTTGCGTAGCTAGTTGATCCGCCATGAATTCGACCGCATCGTTAGAACCGGAGCGTGTTGGGGCCGCTGCCCCTGACGCGATCGGTATCGACACATCCTTTACCGTAAGTAGTTCTTGTGCGGCTCGATTAACCTGGTCCAAAGGGGCATTACCGTAAACGGTGGTGATACCGAGTAGGTTGAGCGCGTCATCGTTGATGGCTTCGATAATCGCAAATGCGTCGTCGATATCGCGGGGACGATCTTCGTGGACGACACCCAGCGCGACGTCAGTGTCGATAATGAGGTTCATCCGTCGAGAACGAGCGCGATCGCCCACTCGATCCACGCCGATTCGCGGTCAATCTGGTTATCGGGCAAGGGTAATTTGGCGATACCCCAGAGTCTCCGTAAAACTTCGACCCCAGCGAACCCCAGAGCAAGACGCAAGTCGAAGGGTTTGGTTGATTGGTACTGGCCAAGCGCCTTTCGAATCGCGGCATCGTCCAATCCGGTGAAAGCCAAGTGTGCTGCAAATACGCCCACATCGAATTCTGCCGCTCCGGTAAATGCGAATTCTGGGTCGATGATGCGAATGCCCTGGGTCGTGCGCAGCCAACTACCTGGGTAGTAATCGCCGTGAAGTAATGTAGGCCCATCGCTCAAATATGCGTTTCCCAGCTCTTTCGCTCGCTGAGCAACATCGGGCGAGCCGTGATCTTCGAAGGGAATTTCGAAGATATGGGCATGATTGAGCTTTCGCATGTCTCGGTTGGTGAACACAGGCGATTCGATGTGCAACTGGTGTAAATCGCGAAGCCACGAAAGGAGTTGTGGTATATCGGAATCGATCGCCATACCACTATATGCGTCGGTGCAATCCGAGGCCGGGCCAAGATCTTCGAAGGCCAATAGATGGTACTCGGGCGCGTGTCCGAGAAATCTCGGCATCTTGGACGCTATAGGCATCCCTTCGAGAGCCTGATAGAAAGCAGCTTCGACGCGATCCCGGTCGATGGGCGCAGGGATATCAGGATATTTCGCGACGAAAGGTACGGACTGCTTCAGAACAATAGAATCGGCGTCCGTGACGATCCGCAGGGTACGGTTCATGTTCCCTTCCCCCGCGATTTCGGCCAACCTCAACTGGCCGTGAAGCCATCCACGATCGATGGAAAAATCGACGATTTTTTCGGCATTGGCTATTGATAATTCCATCTCGGGCGATTCTTACGGGATAATGGTCGATGGGCAACGCCAAGACAGAATGTACGCACCCTGTGAGCGGCTTTCGATCACGCAGATAGTCGTTGGCTGATTTTTTGGTAGATACCACCAAAACCGCCATTGCTCATAATCACGACGTGACAGGTATCGCCGACGTGCGCGCTGATTCGATCGACGAGTCGATCAATATCGTTTTCGACCGAAGCCGCCGTTAGGCTCCGATTCACTAACTCGGTTAAGTCCCACTGCATGCTTTCGTTTCGAAACCAGATGACCTCGTCTGCTGGCGCCGCGCAATGGCAGAGATCATCGCGCAGGGTGCCAAGTGACATTGTGTGTGTTCGCGGTTCGACGATCGCCAAGATGTGCTCGTTGCCGACGTGGTTCCGAAGGCCTTGGAGCGTCGTGCGAATCGCGGAGGGATGGTGAGCAAAATCGTCGTAACACCTCAGTCCATCTTTCTCGGCAAAGAGCTCCATGCGTCGTTTGACGCCTCCAAAGCGACTCAATGCTTCGATGGCAACGTTGGTGGGAACACCGACGTGGCGAGATGCGGCAATCGCGCTCAACGCGTTATCGACATTGTGCATACCGAGTAGCGACCAGGTGACCGCTCCTAGGTCGGTATTGTCTAAGGCGACGGTGAAGCCGCTTCCATCGGCTTTCATCGCGGACGCGTGCCACAGGTCACCATTGTCTATGTCGATCCGTCGAAGGCCCTTTTCTTTTACCGCGGCAAATCTGGAGACGGGTGTCCAACAGCCTTGTTTCAACACTTCGTCAACGGCCGACAATTGCTGTGGGGCGATAATCAATCCATCGCTGGGAACCGTACGGACGAGGTGGTGGAACTGAGTTTGGATGGCGGCGAGATCATCAAAAATATCCGCGTGGTCGTATTCTAGGTTGTTGATAGCCAACGTTTTAGGACGGTAGTGGACGAACTTTGACCGTCGATCGAAATAGGAAGTGTCGTATTCATCAGCTTCAACCACGAAAAACGGGCTCTCTCCGAGGCGTGCTGATATGCCAAAGTTCGTTGGCACACCGCCGATCAGGAATCCCGGGTTAAGTCCGGCGTAATCCAGAATCCACGCAACCATGCTCGTTGTTGTGGTTTTCCCGTGAGTTCCCGCGATTGCAATCACCCATCGATCTCGCAAAATGTTTTCACCGAGCCACTCGGCACCCGAGGTGTAGTCGAGATTTTGGTTGAGCACGAATTCCACGGCGGGATCGCCGCGCGGGAGCTTAGCGTTACCGATAACGATTTTATCGGGCGTCGGGTCTAGGTCCGATGGGTCGAAGCCTTGGTTGACCGCGATCCCAGCATTCGCTAGCTGTTCGCTCATCGGTGGATAAATAGGGCCGTCTGACCCAGCCACGTCAAAGCCAGATTCCTTCGCGAGCAACGCCAAGCTACCCATGAGCGTGCCACCGATGCCGAGAAAGTAGACGTGCTCAATCATGTCGCTAGCGCTGAGCTTACGGTGTAACTCGCAATTGCGATGAGGAGCGCGATGCCAACGGCCCGCGTCATGTCAACGCCCATTGCTCGGTGAAGAATGAACCCCGCCGCGGCGAGGCTCCAAAGAAGGAAGGGGAACGCGATCAGGGTAATTCCGGTGAGCTGAAGCACGATTAACATCAGCGTACCCAGGAGAAGGTCAACGCCGGTCATCGAGGCGAAAGTTTGATAGAACCGTCGATGAAGCCCGCTGATTCGGAGCGCGCCCCATGTCATGAGCGCGGTGACGGCGAGCGCGCCGAAAATGGGTTGGAGTTGTACTTCACTAAGACTAGAACTTTCAGACATCCCACCTGGTGCGAGCAATTGGGTGATGACGGTGAGTACTGTTTGCAGTGCGACCAACAAAACAATGAAGTAGGGGTGCGAAGGCGCATTTTCCGGGCCATCCCGAAACAGGGCGATGTTCCAAAACAACTGAACAACGGCGAGCATGCGGAAATTGTCGCATAAATTGTTCCGATCCCTGAGAATCCCGCCTTTCACCCTTTGGGGGAAGTCTCGATGTCGCGAAGAAATGCCCTGTACGCGCAGTCGGGCGGGGTTACCGCAGTGATCAATGCCAGTGCTTGCGGTGTCATCGAAACGGCGCGCAAGCACAAAGATGTGATTGGGCGCGTTTTTGGGGCCAATAACGGGATTCTTGGCGCGCTTACAGAAGAATTGATAGATACAGGCAGAGAAAGCGCGCGCGCAATAGCAGGGCTTCGGTCTACCCCAAGTGGCGCTTTTGGTTCGTGCCGGTACAAACTCAAATCGCTCGAAGAAAACGAACGCGAATATCACCGCTTAATCGAGGTATTCCGTGCACATGATATCGGGTATTTTTTTTACAACGGCGGTGGAGACTCTCAGGATACTGCGCATAAAGTTTCACAACTTGGGAAACGATTGGGGTACCCCATCCAGTGCGTGGGCATTCCTAAAACCGTCGACAATGACCTCCCGTTTACCGATACCTGCCCGGGTTTTGGCAGCGTGGCGAAATACGTTGCCGTTTCTGTGCGGGAAGCGGCAATGGATGTGGCGTCGATGTGTGAAACCTCAACTAAGGTCTTCATCATGGAGGTCATGGGTCGACATGCAGGTTGGATAGCGGCGGCGAGCGGTCTGGCCGCTGAGCGGCCAGACGACGCCCCGCATGTCATCGTATTCCCAGAAGTACCTTTCTCGAAGGCTAGGTTTCTTAAAAAGGTGAAAAACACCGTCGATACGCGTGGGTTTTGTGTCATCGTCGTCTCGGAAGGCGCGCGTTATACCAACGGACGGTTTCTCGCGGATGCCGGTAAGCTTGATGCGTTTGGTCATGTCCAGTTGGGCGGAGTTGCGCCGACAATCGCGGCGATGATCAACGATAAACACGGTTATAAGTATCATTGGGCGGTTGCCGATTACCTGCAGCGGGCCGCTCGTCACATCGCATCAAAAACCGATGTTGATCAGGCGTACGCGGTGGGTAAAGCGGCCGTTGAACATGCGGTTCGGGGGAAAGACGGGATTATGGTGACGATTCGCAGAACGTCGGATTTGCCGTATCGGTGGACGGTGGGTGAAGCGCCCCTTCATCGGGTCGCGAATGTAGAACGCAGGATGCCGAAGTCATACATTTCGCGGGATGGATTTGGTATTACCGCGCGTGCACGGCGTTATTTAGCGCCGTTAATTCGTGGCGAGGATTATCCGAAGTACAAACAAGGGCTGCCGCAGTACACGCGATTGAAAGCACAACTCATTGCGAAAAAATTACCGACATTCGCAGTAGAGGCTTAAATTTCGTATGACAACGTATCGGCTGACGCGCGTTCGCGTGCACGAAAGTCCGTCTTGTAGGGGCATCTATGCGCCAATCGCTGCTAACAACAGGATTGCGACAATATTGATGATTTTGATCATCGGGTTGATTGCGGGACCTGCCGTGTCCTTGTAGGGATCTCCGACCGTATCGCCCGTTACCGCAGCCTTGTGAGCTTCGGATCCCTTCCCTCCATGATGACCATCTTCGATGTACTTCTTGGCGTTATCCCAAGCCCCGCCGCCAGCCGTCATGGAGATCGCGACAAATAGACCGGTCACAATTGTTCCAAGAAGCATTGCCCCAACCGCGCTTAAAGCGCTTGCTTGGTCGAAGACCATATTGAGCACGAAGTACACGACAATAGGCGCAAGTACGGGCAGCATCGACGGGATGATCATTTCTCGGATTGCGGATCGGGTCAGTAAGTCAACGGCTTTGCTGTAATCGGGCCGTGTGGTGCCATCCATGATGCCGGGCATTTCGCGAAACTGGCGGCGTACTTCTTCAACGACAGCTCCGCCCGCCCTGCCCACCGCCTGCATCCCGAGCGCGCCGAATAGATACGGCAGCATGCCTCCGATAAGAAGTCCGATAACGATGAAGGGATCCGACAATTCAAAACCGATTTCTAAGTCAGGGAAGAAGTGCGCCAGATCGTAGGTATAGGCATTGAACAACACGAGCGCCGCAAGACCGGCCGAGCCGATGGCGTAACCCTTCGTGACTGCCTTGGTCGTGTTGCCGACCGCGTCAAGAGCGTCGGTCGTTCGACGGACGTCTTCATCGAGATCGCTCATTTCGGCAATACCGCCGGCGTTGTCTGTCACTGGCCCATACGCATCGAGCGCCACGACCATGCCTGCGAGGGCGAGCATCGTTGTCGCGGCGATCGCGATTCCGTAGATACCAGCAAATTGGAACGCGAAGACAATACCAACCGCGACGATGATGGCCGGGATAGCGGTTGCCTCCATCGACACGGCGAGGCCTTGAATGACATTGGTGCCGTGCCCGGTTTCCGATGCGGCAGCGATTGACTTAACGGGACGGTATTCTGTCGATGTGTAGTATTCGGTTACCCAGACAATGAGTCCAGTAACGACCAATCCCACCAGCGCGCAGTAAAAGAACTGGCGACCTTCATCGCCGGGAAACATGTGATCGGTCACGAAGAAAATTAAGAATCCGGAAAGTACGGCTGTCGCAATAAAGCCTTTATAAAGCGCTCCCATGATGTTTTGCGAGTTTCCAAGCCGAACACAAAATGCTCCGATAACGGACGCAATAATACAGACGCCGCAAATAAGCATGGGCATCTCAATCGCGCTTAGTTGATCAGCACCCGAAAATTTGATGGTCGCCAGCAGCATTGTGGCGACGATCGTAACGGCATAGGTTTCAAAGAGATCGGCAGCCATACCCGCACAATCGCCAACGTTGTCGCCGACGTTGTCGGCGATCACCGCAGCGTTGCGCGGATCGTCTTCGGGAATACCGGCCTCAACTTTACCAACCAGATCGGCACCGACATCAGCCCCTTTGGTGAAGATCCCTCCACCGAGCCGAGCGAAGATGGAGATTAACGAGGCGCCGAACGACAGCGCGACCAGCGGCTCGATCAGGTGACGTCCCTCCAGAGCCATGCCTTTGAGAATGGCGTAATACCCAGCGACCCCAATGAGCCCAAGACCGACGACGAGCATGCCGGTGACCGCACCCGATTTAAATGCGATGGCGAGTGCTGGCTTTAGCCCCGTCATAGCGGCTTGTGTCGTACGAACATTGGCACGCACGGAGACGTTCATACCAATGTAGCCAGCGATACCGGAAAGCACGGCGCCAATGACAAAGCCGATCGCGACTAACGTGCCAAGAGCTAGCCAAAGTATCAGTGCGACCACGACCCCAACAATGCCTATGGTGAGATATTGACGATTGAGATACGCCGTTGCGCCTTCTTGAATTGCACCGGCAATTTCGCGCATTCGGTCTGATCCAGCGTCGGCGGAGGTCACGGACCGCACAGCCCAGCCGCCATAAAGCAAAGCAAGCACGCCACACATTAGCGAAATCTGCACATCAGTCATGAAGAAGATCCATTATTGCTTGAGGTAATTCCAACAAAGAAAACCGTCGTAAACCGCGAGCTGTAAGGTTTTCGGACGGGACTCTACCCTAGGTGTCATGGCGCTACAAGACGAATTATCAGCCGTGATTGGCGACTTGTTGCACGTCCGCTCTGATTCGATTGAGCCCCGGGTGTCCGAACATGGGGGAGGACGGTCGAGTTTCGCCGACGCCATTTAATGAGTCTCATGAGCGCTAACTGTCTCGATGGATTTGATTTCAAAAGAAACTGGCAAGGACTCGCCATCCGCCGTCACGAAGGTGATGGTCGGATTAGACATGCTGTTCAGTTTTAGACGAAACAGCATGATGTGGATATTGCCAGGATCCATATGCAACGTGGCTTTTGGCACGACCACGAGCTGTAATAATGGGCGCATGCTCGTTCGATCGTGGGTGATGACAGTCTCATGGAACTCTATTTTTCCAGTCCAAGGCGCGTCGGCACCGGAGATGTTCAGTTGGGTATTGCGGTGATTTGTAATGTTGACGTATGCAGCGGTGAAGTCCTGCGAACCCAGCGGTTGCCGGATAATCGCGTTGTTGAAGCTAATTCCTTCGTTCGCGAATAGTGGGATTCCGAGCGTAATCCACATAACTAAACTGAGAAAATACCTAGCCGGCACTCCGATCCTCCAACGGCATTACCACTACGCGTACCTGAGGCGGCAATCCGATTTCAATTTCCCCTCGAATACGGCGGTTTCCAGGCCCGTCGTTGAGCTGTTCATACATCCATCGGCCGTCGGCATCGCTGCCTGCGCGTATCATCACTCTGGCGTTGGATGTACGCGCCGTTGCGCTGAAATTCTTGAGTTTCAGCGAAGCGAACCGACTACGCAGACGCACATCGTCGGCGGGTAACGTCAAGGACCACCTCTTCGCCTTTTCAAGCATTTTGATCTGGCGGCGAAGGACAAGGATCCCAGCAGAATCCGGGTCGATGTGTTCAGCGAAACGGAGTTCGGTACGAGCGGTGATCCAGGCTTCTCGAGCTATCGCATCCATCGCACGCTCGATATACCGTTCCACAATACGTTCAAGCCCGTAGGTCGCGACGGGTTCGCCGGGTGCGATTTCCAGCACCCGTAGATACCACGCATAGGCGTTGTCGTTTGTTGGCGCGTCGAGCTGGTCTTTTTTGAAAGCCTCTTCGGCACGATTCAAAAGATATTCAACGCGATCCCAATCAGTGGTGGCCTGGACGCTCGAAGGAGGTGGTGAGGAGGTCGGAGTCACGGAACACGCGGTGAGCACAAGTGCTGTAAAAAAGGTCAGAAGGCGCATAGGTGCATCAATGATTCCTGGTTTCCCATGCCGCATATGGTGTACAAACACGCCGCGTTCTATCGTTTGTAACGAGAGACAATTTCACAATGCCGCGTGTGAGCCGTCAATGGATCGTCCGGACCGTCGCCTCGATGGCGGCGCTGGTCGCGGCGTTTCTGGTTACGGCAGCCGACAACCCGATAGATTTTGCTGGGACAGACGCGCTGACGGAAGAACCCACTTTTCTCAGTGTCGACGAAGCCTATCAGATGGAAGCGTCGCTATCGGATGATGGCTACGTCGAAGTCGGCTGGACGATGCCGCCGGGGTATTACCTTTATCGACATCGCTTCGCGTTTTCACTGGAATCAGGTGGCACGCTTGGGCAGCCCGACATTCCGCTCGGCATAGAAAAAGTTGACGACTACTTTGGGGAAGTGGAGGTCTATTACGACGCCGTCGACGTCCGTATTCCGATCGTTGAACAAACTGGGCCTTTGCGGATTGGTATTACCTACCAGGGGTGTGCTGACTACGGCCTCTGTTATCCACCTGAAACGCGCTGGCGTACGTTAGTTCCGGAAGGTTACACGCTGGGCGAACTAGCAGAGAGCGGATTTGTGGCGTCCGATGTGTCGATGTGGGTTGTGGTCGTGTCGGCACTGCTCGCTGGATTGCTGCTCAATTTGATGCCGTGCGTTTTCCCGGTCCTCGCGATTAAAGCCGTGAGCGCTCTGGGCGTAGCTCGAAGCGGGCAGGGGCTTGCACACGCCTTCGGCTATGCCTCCGGCGTGGTGTTCACATTTCTCGTTCTCGGCGCTTTATTGGCGACGTTACGAACGGCGGGTGAAGCCGTTGGTTGGGGCTTTCAGATGCAAGAACCAGGATTCGTGTCTGCGATGACGATCTTGTTCTTTGCCATCGGCTTGAATTTACTCGGCGTGCTTGAGTTGCCCGGTTTCGGTATCGCGATGAGTAAACCGAGCGCCTTCCTGACCGGGATGATTGCCGTTGTGGTCGCGACGCCTTGTACCGTTCCGTTCATGGCGTCAGCGATGGGATACGGGTTAAGTAGCGGAACGGGTGCGTTGCTTGTTGTGATGGTGGTTCTCGGGATCGGGATGGCCCTGCCATATGTGTTGATCACAGGTTTTCCCGCAATTGCTGGTCGTTTGCCGAAGCCGGGTTCATGGATGGTGACGTTTAAGCAGGCGATGTCGTTTCCCATGTTTTTGACCGCGGTGTGGCTAGCATGGGTGTTGGCTCGACAAACCGGAGCCGATGCCGTCTTAGTGGTACTCGCGGGTAGCGTCGGACTAGGTTTGCTCAGTTGGCTTGGCGGCAATAATGCTGCCTGGATAAGTCGGGTATGGAGCGCAGGGCTTGCCCTGGTCATTGCGATCGTCTGGGGGGTTACGAGTGTGTCTGAGGGAACGATGCGAACAGAAACGACGGCGAATCATTTTGACGCTGCTGCATTCGAGACCGCTAGGGCATCAGGCCGACCTGTTTTCTTAAATGTCACGGCGTCGTGGTGTGTGACCTGCTTGGCGAATGAACGATCAACCCTCGCTACAGAGCGGGTTCAAAATTATTTCACGAATAATGGCATCGTCTATATTAAGGCGGACTGGACTCGACGCGATTTATCAGTTTCGAGCCTTTTAACAACATTTAATCGCTCTGGAGTACCTCTTTATGTGTTTTTCCCGTCAAGAAGTCGACCGATAATCCTCCCACAATTGCTCACACCAGGCCTCCTATTAGGTGAAATTGACAATTATGTCGCGTCTAAAAGTCGTTAAAATCGGCGAAAACACGCCTAAATGAATGAATTTGTGGGGTGAGCGTGTCATACTGGGCTTTTCGCGGTGGATCGTCGTCGGATGCCGAGAATATTGGTATTACATGGGCCTAATCTCAACTTATTAGGTACACGGGAACCCGAGATATACGGTACCGCCACGCTGGCAGGTATTAATTCCGAGCTGCAAAAGCTTGCGAAGTCTAAGAACGTTGAGCTAACGGCCTTGCAGAGCAATGCCGAATCTGAACTCGTGGAGGCCATTCAGAACGCGGGCAGCGACGGGACGAATTTTATCGTCATCAATCCGGCCGCGTTGACTCACACTAGCGTTGCGCTTCGGGACGCGTTACTGGCGGTGGATCTACCGTTTATCGAAGTCCACCTATCGAACGTTTATGCACGGGAAACGTTTCGCCAACAGTCGTACCTTTCCGATATTGCGACGGCGGTGATATCGGGGTTAGGTGCCAGTGGATACGAATACGCGTTGAGTGCCGCAATCGATACTTTGGAGTAATGATGGATCTTCGAAAGATCAAAAAGCTTATCGAGTTGGTTGAAGAATCGGACGTCCGGGAGCTTGAGGTTAAGACGGGTGAGGAGAGCATCCGAATAGCGCGTGGGGAGATAGTGCGGCATGCCAGTTCTCCGACGCGAGCCGACGAGATTGCGACGACGCCTGTCGGTGAAGGTCACATCATCGCCGCGCCGATGGCGGGCACGTTCTACTGTTCGCCAGCACCAGGTGAGCGGGCGTTCGTGACCGAGGGCGATAAGGTGTCTACAGGACAGGTCCTCTGCATCATCGAGAGCATGAAGATGATGAATCAGATCGAGGCGGATTGTGATGGAACAATCGGCGCGATTCTTGTCGCTAACGGTCAGGCAATCGAATCCGGTACCCCGTTAATGCGGATCCTCTGAGCTCACTTGGCCTGGTTGCGTGTTCGGCTAAATGCCGTTACCCGTGAACGTGCTGATCAATTCGCTGACGTTTTGGCGATAAACGGGGCGTTGGCAGTGTCGTTCTATGGGGACGACGGAGGAGAGGTCCTCGAGCCTGATCCCGGAGAGCTGCACTTGTGGCAGAGCGTTGTTCTGGAGGCCTTATTCCAAGCGGAAGTCAATGTGGAAGGGATCCGAACGCTCGTTCGAACGGCTGGCTTCGAGGTGCTGCAACTCGATTTTTTGGGCGATGATGACTGGTCCATTCATGGCACCCCGACCGACGACGTACTCGACTTCGGTGGCCTATCTGTTGTCGGGCGTCACGTTTCGCCCAATGATGAGGAGGGGGTGATCCGGCTAGACCCCGGTCTTGCGTTCGGTACCGGGCGACATCCGACCACGGCGCTGTGCCTTCGCTGGCTCGGTGAGGCGAATCTACGCGACCAACGCGTTCTGGATTATGGATGTGGATCCGGTGTTTTGGCGATCGGTGCGGCTAAACGGGGGGCGAAGCGTGTTGTCGCCATCGACCACGATCCTCAGGCATTGTCCGCGTGTCGCGATAATGCAGCCTACAACCGGGTCGTCGTCGAAGTTGGCGCGACCGCTGAAACTTGTGTCAAAGGCCGGTTCGATGTGGTGATTGCGAACATTCTCGCCGGCACGTTGGTCGAATTGTCTTCGACGTTACTTCAACGACTGGGTCCGGAAGGCCAATTGCTGCTGTCCGGAATACTCGTGACCCAAATCGACGAGACACAGGCCGCCTACGAAGGGATTATTTTTGCGCCGCCGGTGATTGAGGAAGGATGGGTCTTGCTTCATGGTCGGCGTAGCTGAGGGCGAACGTCGGAGTCACTTTCGTTAACCCGTCGGTAATCGTTATGATGAGCGTTTCCAGCCATTGGTTCCTGACGGTGGTCGCGGTTGGCCCCTACAAATTAGCTAATTCAGTGCTGTTGGCACCGATGGCCGGTATTACCGATTTGCCTTTTCGTCGTCTCGCGTGGCGGCTGGGTGCCGGCATGGTATATGGCGAAATGACCGTCGCTCGCCCTGACCTTTGGCACACGCGTAAATCCGTTGAACGACGAATGCTGGATTGCCGTATTCAACCGGCGGCGGTCCAAATCGCCGGTGCCGAGCCAAAGTGGATGGCTGAAGCAGCCCGACAGCACGTCGACGATGGCGCACAAATCATTGATATCAACATGGGCTGTCCGGCGAAAAAAGTGTGTGACAAGGCGGCAGGATCCGCACTGTTGCGAGATGAATCCCTTGTACGATCAATCCTCGACGCGGTTGTCCATGCTGTCGATGTTCCCGTCACCCTAAAAATTCGCACGGGCTGGTGCCCGAACACAAAAAATGCAGTCGCCATCGCCCGGATCGCAGAAGTGTCCGGGGTATCTGCGCTCACCGTACATGGGCGAACCAGGGCGTGTCGGTTTAGAGGTTGCGCCGAGCATCAAACCGTGGCCGATGTCGTCAGTTCGGTCGACATTCCGGTGTTTGCCAATGGTGATATCACTGATGTAAATCAAGCCAAGAGCGTCATCAAACGGACGGGTGCCGCTGGCGTTATGATCGGCAGATCTGCACTAGGTGCACCCTGGCTACCTGGACGCATCGCTCAGGGCCTTGCGGGGACCGAGCCGCGAGAACTAGATTTCAGTGCGCGCATGGTGATCATGGGCGAACATCTTGAAGCAATGCATACGTTTTACGGTGTGGAACGTGGCGTCAAGATTGCTCGTAAACACGCACATTGGTACTTCCAAAACCTGCGACTCGATGCCCGCAAGATTAAGTTGTTTAATCGTCTCGACGATCCGGCGGTACAGCAACGCTTCCTTAGTGAATTGGATCCAACGCTGGATAAAGCTGCGTGACAGAGCCAACGACAACAAGCACTGAATTAACGACATGACACAAGTGAAGGTCGCTCGTGCGCTCATAAGCGTCTCCGACAAGCGCAACATTGCAGAGCTCGTCAATCAACTCCATCAGAGTGGCGTGGATATTCTTTCGACAGGGGGCACCTATAAGGCGATTGAGGATGCTGGCTTTCCGGTCACGGAAGTCGCTCAATATACGGGCTTTCCGGAGATCATGGATGGTCGTGTCAAGACGTTGCATCCAAAAGTTCACGGAGGAATTTTAGGCCGTCGATCTATTGATATAGAGCTGATGAAAGATCATGGGATTTCCCCAATTGATCTCGTCGTTGTCAATCTCTACCCATTCGAAACGACGATTCAACGGGACGATTGCGATCGGGCAATGGCGATTGAAAACATTGATATTGGTGGTCCCGCGATGCTGCGCTCGGCTGCAAAAAACCATGGCGACGTCCTGGTAGTTGTTGACCCGGACGATTACGTTGAAGTTGCCGAGCGAATCGCCAAGGGCACCATTGATCTGCTATTTCGCGAAAAAATGGCGGCGAAAGCGTTTCGACATACGGCCGGATACGATGCGGCGATCGCTGGTTACTTGTCGGCGAACGAACGTTTTCCGGAAGTGCTGAATCTGAAATTCGAACTGCGCGATGCGATGCGATACGGTGAGAATCCTCACCAGCGGGCGGCGTTTTATACCGAGAAGAATCCGTCTCCCGGGACCGTCGCGGCATTGGAGCAGCACCAAGGCAAAGCGCTTTCGTACAACAACGTCGCGGATACCGATGCCGCTATTCAATGCGTTGATGTGTTCGATGAGCCGGCCTGTGTGATCGTTAAACATGCAAATCCGTGCGGTGTCGCGGTTGCGGATTCGATCGATGAGGCGTACGAGCGCGCGTTCGCAACCGATCCTACCTCCGCATTCGGGGGGATTATCGCGTTCAACCGATCCCTCGATAGCGGGACGATGGCGGCGGTTGTAGCAAATCAATTTGCCGAAGTGGTCGTCGCACCGAGTATTGGGCCAGGCGTCCTTGACGAGGCTCAGAATCGTCCGAATCTTCGCGTTTTAACGACAGGACAACAGGAGACTGTGGGGCGCGGCATCGAATTCAAACGAGTCGGCGGCGGTATTCTCGTGCAAGAACCGGATGAACGCTGCTTTGACGAGACAGGCCTTAGAATCGTGACAACCCGTGCGCCGACAGAGGTAGAACAACGTGATCTGGAATTTGCTTGGCGTGTAGCTTGGTTCGTTAAATCCAATGCCATCGTTTTCGCAAGCGGGCGTCGAACCGTTGGCGTGGGCGCTGGACAAATGAGTCGAGTGATTAGTGCAAGGATCGCTGCCATGAAGGCGGCGGACGAGGGTCTTACCGTGGGCGAGTCAGTGATGGCGTCTGATGCGTTTTTCCCGTTCCGTGACGGGATCGATGCCGCCGCCGATGTTGGAATTAGTGCCGTGATACAACCAGGCGGTTCCGTGCGAGACGATGAGGTTATCGAGGCGGCGAATGAACATGGCATGGCGATGGTGTTTACGGGGGTTCGCCATTTTCGACACTGACTGCTCCATGGGATTGAGTTAAGGGGTAAGGACACATGAACGTACTAGTGGTTGGCGGCGGCGGTCGCGAACACGCGCTTGCGTGGAAAGCATCGCAGTCAACTCACGTGGAGACGGTCTTTGTTGCACCAGGGAATGCTGGAACAGCAGTCGAGTCCGGTTGCCAGAATGTCAACATCGCGGTTGACGATTTTGGTGCCCTTACGAACTTCGCTGCATCTAACGAAGTCGGCTTAACGATTGTCGGTCCAGAAGGACCGTTGGTCGCCGGCATTCGAGATTTTTTTGATGCGCGGGAGCTTCGCTGTTTTGCACCTTCACGAGGGGCTGCACAGCTCGAGGGTTCAAAAGCCTTCAGCAAGGAATTTCTCTCGCGCCACCAGATCCCGACGGCTCGATACGAAACGTTTACGTCGTTTGCCGATGCGGAGCGATATATTCAAGCCGAAGGGGCACCGATCGTCATCAAAGCAGATGGGCTTGCGGCCGGTAAAGGCGTTGTCGTTGCGACGACGGTGGCCGAGGCCGTGGGTGCGGCGCGCGTCATGCTGTCAGGTGAGCGATTTGGCGATGCGGGAAGAGAGATTGTGGTGGAAGAGTTTCTTAAGGGCGAGGAAGCTAGTTTTATCGTCGTGTCGGACGGGGACGTGGCGCTACCGTTCGCGAGCAGTCAAGATCATAAAGCTCGAGATTCGGGCGACACAGGGCCGAACACCGGTGGGATGGGTGCATATTCTCCTGCGCCCGTGGTCAGCGATGACATCCATCAACAAATTATGGAGACCATCATTAATCCGACGGTCCGGGGTATGGACGCGGACGGGATTCGATACCAAGGGTTTCTTTATGCGGGGTTGATGATCGATAGCACCGGGGTGGCACGAGTAATCGAATTCAATTGCCGTTTCGGCGATCCCGAGGCGCAGCCTGTCATGATGCGGTTGGAGTCGGATTTGGTGGAACTGTGTCAACGTGCTCTGGACGCTGAGTTATCTACAGCTGAGTTAAGTTTTACCGAGGAAGTTGCGCTTGGCGTGGTGTTGGCATCCGGCGGTTATCCAGATGACTACAAAACAGGCCATGAAATTCATGGAATGGGACAAGACCTCGACGGGACGAAATTATTCCATGCCGGGACGCGTGAGGATGGGGCTCGTGTGTTAACGGCTGGCGGTCGAGTACTTTGCGTCGTAGGGATGGGGGCCTCGGTAGGAGAAGCGCAGGCGCGAGCATATCGGCGGATCGACGGCATCGGGTGGAAGGACATGTATTATCGTCGGGATATAGGCCATCGTGCCATACGACGAGAAACCCTCTAGTCGTTTCACATTGAGGTCTATATGAAGGTGGATGCATCAACTGCCGTGGATCTGCACGGGATCGGACGACAAGCGGAACGACTCGAAACCCTTGGTTATGACGGTCTCCGGGTCGCCGAACTCAACCACGACCCATTCATGGCACTCGCTGTCGCTGCGGGAAAGACCTCCAGAATCGAACTCGTGACATCGGTCGCCGTGGCGTTTGCCCGCAACCCCATGTCCATGGCAGTTCTGGCCCATGATCTCAACGCCTATTCGGGGGGACGCCTGGTGCTGGGTTTAGGCTCGCAAGTGAAACCTCATATCGAACGTCGGTTCAGCATGCCTTGGTACAAGGCCGCGCGGCAGATGCGTGAATTCATCGAGGCGATGAAGGCAATATTTGACTGCTGGTATGAAGGTGAGCGGCTCGAATATCAGGGTGAGTATTACCAGCACACGTTAATGCCGGCGACCTTTACACCGGATAACACCAAAGGGCCACGTCCCCGCATTGCGTTATCCGCTACAGGGCCATTGATGACTCGCGTAGCTGCTGAGATTGCAGATGGCATGATCATGCATCCGTTTTCGTCGGAAAAGTACATGCGAGAAGTCACGCTTCCGGCCATTGAGGACGGTTTGCGAACAAGCGGCCGCAGCTTAAGCGAATTCGAATTGGACTATGCACCGTTGATCGCGACTGGGGTGGATGAAGAAGCGATTGTGCGGGCTGTC
>Ga0209228_1000408_pt1 | contig 22413 bp, 26 predicted proteins | sample METZYME_3_150m_FD_187547 | JGI IMG/M metagenome (GOLD analysis project Ga0209228, IMG submission 187547) | Marine microbial communities from oxygen minimum zone in mesopelagic equatorial Pacific - METZYME_3_150m (SPAdes) (version 2) | ecosystem: Environmental > Aquatic > Marine > Oceanic...
TTACAAATGAGGTTCAACAACTTACTTCTAACTATTCATATTTTTTATAATTTTTTCTAAATCAATAGGGTGATCAACACCAATAGATTTTTTTTCTGTTTCAACAACCTGAATAGAATAGCTGTTTTCAAGAATACGTAGTTGCTCTAATTTTTCCTTATTCTCCAATCGAGATGTTTGCATATTAGAAAATTTCATTAAAAATGATTTTCTATATGCATAAATACCAATATGCTTGTAACCTAAAACCTCTCTACTGGTATCAACAACACTATTAGCTAATAAATTGTCCACACACTCATCATCTCGATTGTAAGGAATCGGCGCTCTAGTAAAATATAAAGCACGACCATTGTTATCTACAACGACTTTGCAAATATTCGGATCAAGCATCTCTGACCTAGTCCTAATATCAGTCATAAGCGTGGTCACTGCGAGGTCTTCTGAGTTGAGTAATGGTTTTATCACAAGATCAATATTTTCTGAAGGAATTAACGGCTCATCCCCTTGAACATTTACAACAATATCGCACTCTATATTTTTAGCAACCTCTGCAACTCGATCGGTTCCAGATTGATGTTTTAGAGATGTCATTATGGCTTTTCCTCCAAACTCAAAAACAACATCGTAAATACGTTTATCATCCGTAGCAACGATAACCTCAGTGATTAACCTAGCTTTTTGAACCTGCTCTGAAACCCATTGGACCATTGGTTTTCCGTTAATATCTGCAAGAGGTTTTCCTGGGAATCTAGACGATGCCCATCTTGCTGGAATGACGCCCAATATTATCTTATTAGTAGGCATGTGGATTTACAAAGCCCTTCCAAAAAGTCAACGCTATAATTTTAATATCTAGTGATAAAGACCAATTCTTAATATAATATATGTCAAATTCAATTCTCTTCTCCAAAGAAGTATTTCCCCTCCAACCGTTAACTTGAGCCCACCCAGTAAGACCTGCCTTCATTTTTAAACGAAGCATATATTTCGGTATAGTTTTTTTGAATTCGTCCACAAATACTTGCCGCTCGGGACGAGGACCAACTAGGCTCATATCACCTAACAGCACATTAAATAACTGTGGTAATTCATCTAGACTAGTTTTTCTAAGAAATGTTCCTAGACGAGTTCTGCGATCATCTCGTTTGCTAGCCCACACTGGCCCTGTTTCTTCTTCAGCACCAATACGCATAGAACGAAACTTAAACATTTCAAATACATTTCCATCCAGCCCTACCCTTGTCTGTCTATAGATAACTGGCCCTGCTGACTCAAGTTTTATTATAATTGCAAGAAATATTAAAAAAGGACTGCTAACAATGATAAATATGAATGAGAAAAGAATATCAGAAAACCGCTTTACAACAAGATTCCATCCATGAAGAGGAGATTCTGTAAGGTTTACAATAGGTAAACCATCAAGGTCTTCTACACCAGACTGAAAGTTCATAAATTTAAGTAAGTCTGGAACAACTTTAATATCGACTGTTTCTTCACCAAGGTAAACAAGCACTTTTTCCATTAAGTTGTGTTCGCTTAACGGAAGAGCTATGAATAGCTGATCAATCCCGTATTTATTAATAACTACTGATATCTCGCTAAATGATCCAACAATAGGAGTACCATCAATCTCCTCATTAACTTTCTTAGGATCATCGGTTACAAAACCAACTATATTAAAACCATACTCTGAGTGTAAGCAAATTTTATTAGCAACTGACTGCGCAAGATCGCCCGTACCAGCTATTAGGATATGACGAACATTTATTCCAAGAGATCGAATTTTAGCAAGAATTAAACGAACCAGCAAATGTGAAGTAGCCATTGAAGCAGTCACAAAAACAAAAAAATAAATGGTCACAAATCGAGAGAATGATTCTTCACGATAAAAAAATGTAAGAGCTGCCAGCATAATAATTGCAAGAGATGTTCCTTGAATAATTTTAAAAAATTCTGTACTTATGGGTTTTCCGCGCAATGGTTGATATAGTCCGCATATTCGAATACTAATCATAAAAACTATCCACACCGGAATCAAAGCGAATAAATAAACCTCTATTTCTGGAATTCCCTGGCGAGGAGGTGGGCCAAAAGTGGTTTTAAAGTGGACATAGTACGCGGTCAACCAAGAAAAGCAGATAACGAGGCTGTCAAAAAGTATTACTAAAGTAAGAAATAGTTGGCCATGTTTCTTCAGCATCTATGTTTTATAAGTCTTTTTTCTATAAACTTTTGAATTTGATCTTTAAAAATAGCAACATCAAATCTATCTGCGTGTTCTTTAATTTTCTCTACGTCAAATTTAGATTCAATCGATTCAAAATGTTGTATTGCTCTAATTAGATCCTCGGAGGTTTGCTCGTAAAAAAAAACTCCCGTGGGGTTAATGGTTTTGTTTTCTGAAATTCCAGTATCTTGCTTCCAAGTCTTTCTGTCAGGGATGACTGTTTCTAATGCCCCACCTCGCCCTAATGCTATGACCGGTCGCCCCATTGCTTGAGCTTCTAAAAGAGAAATACCAAAATCTTCCTCTCCACAAAAAATAAAGGCCCGACAGCGATCATAATGGGCGTTTATTGACGAATCATCCAACCACCCTTCAAAACGGACATTAGAGTTCGCCATTTTTCGTAACAAATCAGCATCCTGACCCTCTCCAATAACGACGAAAGGATAACCTAATTTATTAAACGCTTCAACAGCCAAATCCACACGCTTATATGGTGCAAAAGCAGATACAATTAAAAAAAAATCGCGCTTTCTATCATTGCTAGGTTTAAATCTTTTTGTATCAACAGGTGGGTGAATAACAGTAGCCTCTTTGTGATAATATTTTTTAATTCGTTTTTGCACATGATAGGAATTGGCTATAAAGTCATTAACTCGGTAGCTCGTTTTAGAATCCCATCGCTGAAGCCATGGCCTTAACATAGTCATAATTACCCATGGAATTAAGCCGGATTTTCTTTTACAAAAATACTGACCAAATTGATCCCAGATATAACGCATCGGTGTATGACAATAACAAATATGAATACTTCCAGAGGCTGGCTTGACACTTTTAGCAACACAATGACTACTACTTAAGATAAGATCGTACTGACTAAGATTAAAGCTTTCGATAGCGAATGGCATTAGTGGAAGATAATATCGGTACTTTGATTGGATATATGGGAGTTTTTGAAGAAAAGACGTATAAATTGAGTGGGATTCTATAGTTGCAGAGACGCTACCAGGTATATGAAGGAGAGTGTAGATATCAGCAGAAGGATAGAGTTCACATAATGCCTCAAGGCACTTTTCTCCACCCCGCATCCCAGTGAGCCAGTCATGAACAATTGCAATTTTCATTTGCACAACAAAAATAAAAAAGGCCGTAAAGAAAGTCACCAGAAGATTTTCTGCCGAAAAGTCCTCTTTTGCCTTACTTATTTTCCTATAAACTTGTTAATGTCACTGTATATCTTGTAATTGCTTTGAAATTTTGCCTCTGACTTCAGCAGGTGGATTATTCCTTAAAGCAGATTGAAGAATCTCTATCGCCCTACTAGCTTCTCCTTTTAGAGAATAAATACGACCTAGCATAAATTTTGCGTCATGAACTTTATTGCCCCTTGGATATGAGTTTATGACCTCCTCAAACTGAGACACCGCATCATCATACATTTCTAGTCGAACGTAGTTACTTCCAAGCCAATACGCTATATTATCCTTTAATCGCTCAGGCGGGTTTGCTAATGCATAGCTCTGAAACTGAAGAATGGATTCATCATAGTTTCCTGCGCGGTAAGATGATAGCGCCTGATTATATTGAGGTGGTGTACTAGCTTTCCGTCTTGATATTCCCCGCGCTCTTTTATTAGTATTTTTTATAGCCTTCAAGCGATTGATTTCATCATTTAATCGAGCTACTTGAAGTTTGAGTTCTTCTACTTCTGGTTCTAAAAATTCTGAATTCCCAGTCACAGCGGAAAGACTACCCTCTAGCTGTTCTTGGGTAGCATTGATTTTAGGTCCGAGAGAAGCAAGAGTTTCTTCAAGTTCGCGTACCTTGCTAATGAGTGCTTCCTGTTGGGACTGCAAATTACCAACATCCCCCTGTAGCTCATTCTTATCTGACTGCTGATCTATGCTGGCAAAGCCATCATTCTCACCAAATTCAGAATCATCCTCAGAGCTTTGTGAATCATCCTCAAAAAAATCATCTTCGCTACTACCCGAAGCTGTTTTTTCTTCTTCCTCAAATGGAAAATCTTCTTCAAAAGCTAGGTCATCATCATCATTTCCTACCCATGGAATATAACTACATCCGGTAAGAACTATGGACCCTGCAATTATTAAAACTAGAAGAAGCCTTAGATACTTTTTAAAGGGGAACATAATTTCAGTTTTTCTATAAAGTTCACTCATAGCATAGCCCTGTCAAGAAATTGGCATTAATTTGTTATAGTAATCTATACCAGCAATATTCATACCATAAAAAAAATAAATGGCATTGACCTCGTAAATTCCATAAATCCCATAAATTCCCCTTTAAATTCAATAGATTCTATTTAATTGGAGAATCAATGTCAATATTATACGAAAGTACAAATTAGCAAAAAAATTGTAACATCTATTAATTTCTATCGAAAAATCAAGACTTTAACATTAGAACTATTTCTAAAAAGGATATTTTTATTAAACATACTTTAAAAATTAATACGATCTTTAGGTGCTAACGGGATCTTGTTCGGCTAAGCTTAACAGCATTTGAGAGAGTTTTTGCTGTGAAGTCAACATCTTCAAAAGTGTTACTCCATCCTAAACTAAAACGCAAAGATGCACTAATAACAGATTGAGGTAATTGCATTGCCGAAAGAACCTGCGAAGGTAAACCAGATCCTGAACTGCACGCTGATCCAGTTGAAACTGATATCCCTGCCATATCAAGAGCGATAAGCAACTCTTCTCCATCAGCCCCCTCAAAACCACAGTTTAATGTGTTTGGAAGGCACTTTTTAATACATCCAAAAAATTTTACTTTAGGGATAAGTTCTATAATTTTTTTACGTAGTTGATCCCGCATTTTCTTCAATTGTTCAGTATCTCCTTTATTCAACCTATACTGTGCTATTTGGCATGCCTTACCAAAACCGATAATACCAGGCACATTTTCTGTCCCTCCACGACGCTTTTTCTCCTGCCCTCCTCCGCATACTGGAGAAAAAAGCGACGGAGTTCCTCGCTTGACAAATAATGCGCCTACTCCTTTGGGTCCATAAATTTTATGTGATGAGAGAGAGAGTAAGTCTACACACAAATCATTAACATCAACCGGTATTTTGCCCACGCTTTGAACTGCATCAGTATGGAATAGAATGCCTTTTTTTTGAACTAGCTTTCCTATTTCGCTAATATCTTGTAAAGTTCCAACCTCACTATTAGCATGTTGGATCGTTACAAGAACCGTTGAGTCTGTGAGAGCATTTTCAATTTTCTGGGTATCAATCCTCCCAAAACCATCAACGGGAATATAATCAATATGGAAACCCAAGCTTTCAAGTTGTTTCAATGGATTAAGTATTGCTGAATGCTCAACTTCACTTGTGACTATATGACGTTTTTTACTATTTAACGAGAGAGCCACTCCAAGAATTGCAAAATTATTCGACTCAGAACCTCCACTGGTAAATATTATCTCAACTGGTTTTGCGCCGACAAGATTCGCAACTTGATCCCTTGCTTCATCTAAAGAGACACGAGCCTCCCTACCCTCAGAATGAACACTAGATGGGTTACCAAATTTATCTTTGTAGAATGGCAACATAACATCCAACACTTCATTCTGAACAGGAGTTGTTGCATTGTGATCAAGGTAAATTTTATGCAAAGTATAATTCTCTAGACAAAATACGTAGGGGGATTACAAAAACATTAATCCAAAATTTAATCAAAATTCTCAGGTTGCAGAGGTGTCATCTATAGAAACGGAGTCAATATCAGGTTGGTTTTCACTCGTATAGTTTTTCCTGAGCTCTCGGATTTCTTTTTCCATCTTTGGTAAGCGTTCCAGCATACATTCGATAGCTTTAGCAACAGGGTCGGGAAATGACTCCTCCCCATCAGCTCCATCTTCAGTAGGGGCAACTCCTGAAAAAACTACACGACCTGGCACCCCTATAACTGTAGAATATTCTGGCACATGCTGTAAAACAACTGAACCTGAACCAATTTTTGTATAACTTCCAACCCGAGTAGGGCCTAATACTTGGGCTCCCGCACCAATCACAACGTTGTCGCCAATTGTTGGGTGTCTTTTACCATTTTTGGTACTCAATCCACCCAAGGTAACACCGTGGTATATGAAAACGTTATCCCCAACCTCAGAAGTTTCGCCAATAACTACTCCCATTCCATGATCTATAAAAAACCTCCTGCCTATAACTGCCGCTGGATGGATTTCAATGCCTGTTAACCAGCGCATAAAAAATGATATGAACCGAGCTAAAAAATTAAAGTTTAATCTCCACAAGACATGAGCTAATCGATAACCGATCAACGCATGAACACCAGGATAAAGCAAAACCACCTCCCAGAAATTGCGGGCAGCAGGATCTTTTTCAATAGCAACTGCAATATCTTCCTTTATCAGCTTAAGCACAAGGTCCTCATTTTTATTTGTCCTAGCAATAAGTTACTTAAATTGTAGTCTATAAGGAAGCAGGGTTGCAACCGGAATCCATTAAAATCCATAGAGTTGTGAGTCAATCATAGACTTATATAAACCTTTTTTATAAAGTTTATGCAACAACCTAATATTTTTAAATAATTACAATGATAACTAAACACCTCTTACAGACCTCAATAACAAAACAATTAAGCTGCTAAACTATTGAGCAGTAGAATATAAACCACAACTGACCGCTTGGATATATTTAATAGGCCCTTTAAATTTATATACTTAGCATTTAGATATAACTATAGAAGTACAAGATGATAGAGAAACTGATTGGGGGTAAAATCAAATAATCGTTTCTTTAAAGTGGGATAAAAAACGCATTTAAAAGGAGACTACTACCTAAAAGAACATCAAAACTAACCTAACAAACCTTTGGCTTAAGTATAAATATCTTTTTCTTCAGCATCGTAAAATTCTTTTAATCTTTCTGTCTGTATTTCACGATTCACAGCCGCATATATACGAATCACATCAAATTGTCGAGCCTGTTGACTGCGAATCAACTGCATTCGCATAAGCTCTAAAATAGCTAAAAAAGTAACTATAACTTCTTGTTTTGTATTAAGAGTAGTAAAAAGAGAATCAAAGGTAACACTTTCAGATAAGTTTAAAGTTTCCAAAATGTCATTAATACGATCGGAAACGGACAGCGTTGTGACTTTAATCTCATAGTCTTTTTTAAAAGATTTCTCTTTAAGAACTTTTTGAAATGCTGTAAGCAAATCAAAAACGTTAGCTTCAATTAACAGCTCTTCTTCAGAACTCTCCAACACAACCTCACCAGCTCGTGTAAATAGTTGTTGCTGATCGTACTCCTTTTGTCTAAGTTCAAATGCCGCTTCTTTATAGCGTTGATATTCAAGTAGACGACGCATCAGCTCTGCGCGCGGGTCCTCACCCGCAGCAGTTAGTGCATCCTCTTCGGATTCTGGTATTGGGAGAAGAGTTTTAGATTTTATTTTTGCAAGCTCGGCAGCCATTACTAAGTATTCACCTACCATTTCAAGGTTTAGCTCACTTAAAAGATCAAGATAAGATAAATATTGTCTGGTAATCTCAGTAATACGAATATCATAAATATCCATTTTCTGCTCTTTAACAAGATGAAGTAGTAAGTCCAAAGGACCTTCAAATATATCTAGATTGCATCGATAGTTCATAAATTATTACCACTCTTATAATGACAAAAAACTTTTCACTTTAGATAAAAGATTAACATCTTATTGTTTTTCAGAAGTAGATTAAATCGTCATAAGTCACCCCAATGATTCTGTAGAATAGAGATCGCAGCAAGGGAAGCCGTATCAACCCTTAATAATCGGGGACCAAGTGAAACCGACTGAAATCCATAATCTTTTGAACTCTCAACTTCCTTAGAGGAAAAACCTCCTTCAGGACCGACGAGAATTGCCGCTGATCTAAATTGGTTTTCGTAAGGTAAATCCTTAATTTGAATAGATTGCTCTTCTTCCCAAAAAATAATTTTTATATCAGATTCTTGATTAAGAACACAAAACTGTTTAACTGAAGTTGGTTTAGATACTATGGCAGGAACTTTACTTCGACCACATTGTTTTGAGGCCTCTGTAGCGATTCTTCGCCAACGATCATTTTTTTTTGTAATATCTTCTTGTGATAAGTAAGAGACACATCGATTAGCACTAACCGGAAAAATTTTATCGACCCCTAACTCAACAGACTTACGCACAATACCATCAAACCCTGCCCCCTTTACTAATCCTTGCCCAAGACAAATACTTAATGGTGACTCACAGTTACTTGCATCTTCTTTTGAAATAATACTACTTTCAATTAGCTCACATCCCACTGAAGCAAGAATAACTGTATAACAATTGCCGAGATTATCTAAAACTTGAATTTTATCTCCTCTCTTAAGACGGAGCACCTTACGTATATGTGTGACATCAGACCCTCTTATAATAATTTTTTTACCACTAATGTTTTCAGGAATGGTAAAAAAACGGTGCATTTATTAATTTAAAACCTCAAGAGGTCGCATCACGAGAAGTTCAGATAAACTAGTAATTTCATGGAGTGGTTTAATATTATTTACTAATGAAGAACCATCTCGGTTCAACCAGGCAGTTGGCATTCCTACTGACTGGGCTCCTACTATATCCATATGCAAGTCATCACCAACAAAAAGAATATTTTCTGACATTACACCTAATCTCGAAATTGCAGCATTGAATATGGATGGATGTGGTTTACGGTATGGGGTACTAGAGGAATAAACTGCAAACTCAAAAAATTCATTTAATCCTGTCTGAAGTAATTCATTCTTTTTAATAAATTCTGGATTGGTAGTATTGGATATTATTGCCATGGGTATGCCTGATTCTTTGAATATCTTCAAAGTGCTAACTACATCAGGATAGACCAACCTAACACCATGAATAACTCTATAGTAAGTAGTTAATACATCATTCCAAGAAACTCTACCCTCGATCTCAATTCCATAACTAAAAAATAGATGCCGCAAAACCGTTTCAAAATTTGCCTCACGGTGCGTTTGTTTAGATTCTTTAATTAATCCATAAAAAAGTTCCTGGTAAGAGCTAAAAATTTTTTCAAATTGGGGGACATTGACACCTTTCTCTTTTAAAAAGCTTCTCATTTCAATAAATGCAGCACGATCATCTTCACAGACTAAGTCAACTAAAGTATATGCCCAGTCAAACAAAATAGCTTTATATGGAAATTTCACTATAAGGGTTTCTTTGATAAAAACATAAAAATCAGACGAACAAGAACATCATAACAAATAATTGTTTGATAAATAAAGGACTATATAAACCATCATATGTGTAAAAATAACTATTCCTGCTAATTTTTAAAAAAATAAAAAGGACTAAGTATTTTAAGCTCAGAAAGTTATAATTTAATATATGAACAAACTAGAAACTAAAAGTGGGAGTTAACTATGTGGGTGAAAGTTTTAGTAAGCATAATTTCCTTTTCATTAATTATTTCCATCAATACTTTGTTTGCTGAAGAGCCTTTGGAACTTGTATCTAAAGAAGGTTCACATTCAGTTGGACACGACCAAAACATGTTAGGAATAAGTGCTTATAAGAAAAAAAAATTTAACCAAGCAGTAAAACATTTCCAGACAGCTTCGGTGGTTGACCGAAAAAAAGGTGAAATTTTTTTCAATCTCGGCCTAACATTTCATCAAATAGGGAAGCATCTAGAGTCTGCAAAAAACTTTCAATGGGCTCTAAAACTTTCATCTGAAAATGATAAAATTTCAGGATCACAATTAATACAGCAACATCACTGTGATAATAACCCGAAAATACCGTGCAATTTAACTAAACCTAAAAAACATAAGCTGAGATTAAGTGACATTGTTCCTCCTGGGCCTCATATTTCTCAGAGTGGCGGGGGCGGCGGGGGTGGATATTAGTTTAAAGTTCTATCTACTTGTATATTTTTTACAAGCCAGATCTGGTTGATTGATTTTTTAAAATTCCAACCAATTGCTCCTAGCTTGAAGTTAACGAACCATACCGAGCTTTCACCTTCCTGGCAATGTTTTTTACCATACTTATCTGAAATAAAATTTACAGAATTGCAATCAGTTGTTGTCCAATATTGGTTCCATTGAACTCCATCATCAAATGGAGCTAAGAGGTAAGACCGTTTACCGCTTCTAGTTCTTAAACGAGTCTTGCTCATTAAACTTTTTAATTCTGGCAAGGTAGGCAAGCGCCAGTTTGCCTGATTTCCTATTGAATAGGATTTTGCAAAGCGAATCGCATCATTAAAATTTTTCTTCTCATTGGGAATTTCAGTTTGCATCCATAGAAGATTGTTTTTTAAATCTCGGATGCCCCCCCCCTCAAGAGAAACAAATTCAGGCGTAGGAAGGTCATTAAGATTCAGGCGGGCACTTGTCTTACACTGAGCTATAATTGGAGCCGACTCAGGACATTGATCAAGAATAGAAAAGGGACTCATTTTATTAGCCATCTTACAAACATCTTCTTTATTGCAGTTTCCAAATGCTAGTGATGGAGTAATAACAAAAATAATCAGAGCAATAATAGTCGACAAAAGAAATATCTGTTTAAAAAAACATTTCTTGACTAGCATAAAAATAAAAATTTTTAAGAATTCTCTAGCAAAACTTCTTTCGCAGCCTTGAGAGCACTCCTTATATCAGGGAGCCCGCCGCCTGGCACAAAATCAACGTAGCGAATAATATTTTTTTCATCTACCACTAAAACTGTTCTCTTTAATATACCCATTCCATCTATTAGCAATCCTGTATTTTTACCAAAATTAAAATCAGGGTTATCAGAAAGGAAAGTCAAGTTAGTAATGTTTGCTTTTTTCGCAAAACTATGTTGCCCTTGAGCAGTATTTGTACTGATAGTAATAATATCAACGGTTTTATCCAAACCTCCGTTCTTTTCGCTTAACTGATGTGTTTGCTTATCACACACTGGGGTATTTAGCTTAGGGACAACACTGATAATCTTGACTTTCCCCTTTAGATCATCAATTTCAATACTAGATTTACCAAATCTACTTAACTCCGCATTGGGAATCACCTTCCCGATTTTAAGAACCTCAGATTTTATATTTTTTGAACTAGCATTAACCGGGCAAACAAAAAACAAGGAAATAATCAAAAGAAATGATATTTTTAAGCATAATATATTTTTCATAATGACCCTCTTAATTGGTAGTAAAATCTTAATATAATTCATCTGACAATATCAATTCCAGTCTCTAAATCATTATCTAAACCGTCATGAGCCTCTATCCCACTGTCCAATCCGTCAATACCATTACCCTGCTTGTGACGATGTGATGTAAGACTACCCATAAATTCATCGTGGCACTTAGGACAAATCCATCCATCACCTGAAAAGATCCAGCATTCATTTTCCACCCAATCTTGAGCATCTTCTTCGCTATCAAAAGATTCGCCTTTTCCAAAACAATCAGAAGCTATCTTCGGGTGACATTCAATAAAATATTCTTTTTTCATTTTTTATACACAAATCTGCATGAATTAATCATTCTAAGGGAGTCGCAGAAAACATCGACATATTGAAACCTTTTTTTTCAAGTGATTTTATAAGTTGATTATATTGTGACGTATCCATGGTTGGAGTTCTACTTAAAATCCAAAGATATTGCCGGTTGGGCTCACTTACCACCACATATTCATAATCCTCACCCAAATCGACAATCCAGTAATTGCCATAGAATGGCCATTGAAAGGATACTTTTAATTTAGCATTTGTTGTTTTATCAGAAATGTAAGCCGTGCCAATGGCTTCTCTTATTTCTCCATTTAGTTCTCTATCATTACATCTATTGATAACCTTTATAAATCCATCACTTGCAAATTCGTAATCTGCGGTCACTGCATAACAATTTTGCTGGAACCAGTTTGGATAACGGCCAATTTCATACCATCTACCAAGGTATCTATCTATATCGACACGACTAACAACCTGAAGCGGAGGTTCTACTTGAGATGGAACTATGGCGCAAGATGAAACAATAACTAAAGAAACCAATAGTAGGGAATTTAGAACAACTAGTCGAAACATTAAAACAAACCAATAAAATATTTCAGTTGCTTAACTTTACAAAAAAATTCTCATTAGGATTCAGGGGAAATTTGTTTTAACTTGCGTGCAGCCATAGCCACACCAGCATGATTCCCTTGATCGGTATAAGACTGCAAAGCTTTTTTTATATATTTGATGGCCATTTCATTATCATTCATTTTGTCATAAGCTATAGTAGCAATGCTCATTGCCATTTGAGGAACAAACTTATACAGTTTATCCAATTTAATTCCTTCTTTAAAAACGGCAATCGCTTCATTATTTCTACCCAAGTTTCCATAGGCTATACCAAGACCCAAATAGGCTGGAATGTAATAAGGGTCTATATTCATAGCACTTTTAAAAACCTCACTAGCTTCAATATGATTTCCATTCATTCCCATCTGGTTTCCCAATAAAACATAGTCATCTGGGCCCATAACATCATTAGTTTTTACCTTAAAAACTACTACACCTACCAAAAATAAAAATAGAATAACGACAAAATATATTTTTTTCATTTACTAAACAAATTTAAGAATAAAGGTTTGCACAAAAAAATAAAAAAAAAGGAAACTCAGATGCTCAGTCTTAAGTTGCCTGACAGAAGGCTTTACACTGAATGGACCCCCAGGTCCCACCTGAGCTTCCTAACTTCTTACTTTAATTATATTTTTTAAAGTATTTTTTTTTTGACATTCATGAGAACAATATTTCGACCTGGCATGCCTAGGATGAAACTCTCGATCACACACAACACATTTCAAATCATAAAACTTAGGTCCCTTAGAGATATCACTCTTTGGTTCCTTTAGATTCCTTATATATTGAACCGCTCTTTTTGTAGATTTTTGTTCAAGCAGTTCATTACTTGCCTCCAAAAGAATCTCATCACATCTTATGATTTTTTTAAGATTTCCATTTTTGTCAAAAACTTTGCAATTAAAAACCATGAGCCCCCATCAATCACCCCAAAATGCCTAAGTAACTATTTTTTTAATTTATAGATTTCCCAATTCAAATATTTGTCATACTTAGCATTTTTTTGTGAATCAAATTTAAAAACTTTCACGAAACAATTTTGAGTACTTTTATTTTTTTTCTTAATATCCGATCCAGACATGACTAAATGTGGCCTTATCTTTAAATAAATACTCTTTTCTTTTGAAACAGGCTGGAGCTTAATTTCCACAAATTGTTTACCCTCAACCATATCTTTTCGCTTAAATGAGTATTTTTTTTCAAAAGCGTGATTATCAAGAAATCTAATTCTATCCTGATAGATAGTTAGTAATTTTTCACTAATGACTTCAGAGTCACCAGAAATCCAAGTACCGAAGACATTTGATGGGCAACCTGCCTCAACCCATTTTTTATCTTCCCAACCCAAGGCATAAACTACCTTCATTGAAATCATAATAAATAAAAGAGTTAAGAACAGAACTCTAAGTCTAAACTTTAAATCCAATTCAAAAATTTCTATACCAGTCATTAGTTTAAAAAAATTAATACTAAACGTTAAAAAACTACCTTACAGAAGCGCTAATGGTTGAGGGATCAAACATTTTGATATGAGAAGATAAAAATAATGCAAATGTATCCATATCAAATGGCCAAGCATATTGGATATCAACTTCTGGAAATTTTTTTCTCATAACCTCTAATTCTTCAGGGATTTCTAGCTCAGAGTGTGAGCCTCCTCTTGTTATCATTGTTGTAATAAGTATTATTTTCGAAACTCCTTCTTCAACGAGTTCTTTAACAGCATCTTCTATTGTTGGATAACAAAATTCATTGTAAGCAGTTTTTACAATGAATCCCTCTAAAAATTTTTTCATATGAGATGCAAGGTTTTCTAACCCAGATTTATACGGGTCGGTTTCTGGAGTTCTATCCCACCTACGAATAGTATTATCAAGTTCTATCTCTTGATCCGAAGCTTCACCCCCAGTTTTTACCCTAGATTTATGTAACCTCATGAATTTTTCAACCACTTCACTGGGTATATCTTTTGGCAATCCACCATGCCCAATTAAAATGACTGCTGCTTTATTGTTTTCCATAATTATTCCCTTTTTAAAACTAGAATCTTAATGAATATATGGTTTTAGTATTAACCATTAATATTTTGCAAAAATTCATAGTATTTTTTGAAGTCGGGAAGATGTGTTACACCAGGTATATTACATGGACTTCCTCTCCCCCCGGTTATTAGCATAGATTTTTCGTTTAAATCACCTCTGATTTTAAAAAGACAATCTTCAGTGAATTCAGTGCTCATCGAGTGGGAGATGCTCAAGGCAATAAGCTTTGGGAGTGAACTTTTTGAAATTCTAATAATTTCATCTATTGGTGTATCAATTCCAAGATAAATTACCTTTAGCCTAGTCATAGAGGTTACGATCGCGCACATGAGAATGCCAAGGTTATAGGGGTCGCCAGGAAGAGTGGTAATTAATACACTGGGACCATTTTTTCTAGCATTCATCTGGCGCCATTTTTCACTAAAAAATCCAACCAGACACTCTGTAGCAAAATGTTCTTGAGAAATAGTTAATTCTTTCTCCTCCCACGCATTCCCGATCATTTCTAAAAATGGGCTGGCATAATCTAAAATAAAGTTAAGCCCACCTACCTCTCCCCATTTCAAATGAAAGGAATTTAAAAGAAGATCATCATCATACTCACGAACATATTTAATCCAATTTACGACAACTGATTCTTTAACTTGCAAGCCTGACTCTTTAAGGCTATCCAAGCTTGAAGCTGAGTCGATAAATGGCTGCAATCCCATCAATGAATGCAACTGTTCAAGGGTTCCCGTCACAACCTTGCTTGCTCGGTATCCCGAATCCAATGCCTTGGCAATAGCCCTAAGCCTTAGAACATCTTTTTTAGGATACCTACGATGACCTGATGGAAGACGATGAGCTTTAGGAGTCCCATATCTTTTTTCCCACATCCTTAAGGTGTGAGTGGTGATTCCTGTAAGTCTTGACAGCTCACCAATCGAAATCAAATCTTTAAGCTCATTAACACTCATATCTTATTACCCTCCATCCCGTATCTATCTAGATATGTATCAATTTTATTTTTAAGTTTATTTAATTTTTTGGAAGGGGTAAAACCATTGCTCTTGGAAAAGCTTGGCTTCATTTCCTCTTCAAATTTCTTCCAATGTCTTTTACTTAAAGCCTCGCTTCCGATAATTCTTAGCAACTTCCCCTTTTGATTAAAAACACGGACTTGATTAAACATAATGTTCTCCTTATTTCCAATCATTCGAGGTTATAGGTTAAACGTTGTCGTCTGAAATATCAGTTGCAGCTTTAGCAACGCCCGAATTTGTTCGTTCGCTTTCAATTTTCAATCCAGCTGTTGTTCTTTCAGCCGCAAGCTTATGTCCTGAAATTGAAATATAAAAACGATTCCCAACGAGAATTTCATATTCATCCAGAAGATTCTGTTCGAAGCTATTTAGCCCAACAAGAAACCCACCTTCTGATAAAAATATGCGCTTAACAATTTTTTCGTTAGTTTTATTTCCAAATGTCCACTCTATATTACGAACTCCATGATCATGCCCGATATGGTCCAATTTAATTAGTGACACTTTAGAAACATTCATTGATGATTTTATAGGAATCAACCATTCAGAATTAGTTGAATTAATATTTTTTGCCTTGATAATTCTTACACCCATCGTGGTTCTTTCAATAAGAGCATTAACACCCCCTATTGACGAAGAAAACTTATTACCAACTTTAATTCCATAGCTATTAAGTTTGCGCTGCTCAAAACGACTCAAACCAACAATTCCATTTGGAATATTAGAATTAATATTTCTTTCAATTTTCTTTTTCACGTTTTTTGAAAATTCCCATTTATAAGGTAACTGCGAGTGATCGTGTGAGGAATGGGCAAACACTAAAGCTGAAGGAATAGCCACCATGCTGAAAACCAAGAATGATTTGAAAATTAATTTTTTTAACGACATGACCTTGCTCCTTATTTTTTAAAATTATAATAAATAGTTAAACTAATGTCTATTTATTAATATAAACAAATATCTAAATATGTCAACAATTATTTATACAAGTATCTAAATATTTTAATATATAGATTAACTAATTGAATTTAAATGAATAAATATGATAAAAAAATTAAATTATTACCCTATTTGTTAGGTTTTTCGCAATTTATTGATTAATTTTATCAATTAATTCTATAAAATATAGATATTTGTATAAGAATTTTTATGCCATTAGTATTTGAGGATGGAAAATAGTCTTGTAAAAGGGGGCGTCTTAAATAAAACAGATTTACCAATCACGCTTAGGGCTATATCTAGACGCGCTGCGAAGTTCCTGGACTTCTTTGCCACTGATGCCTAAAAAATATAAAATAAGCTCGAGGTTTGACCGGTTGATTCCAGCGTTGGCATGTCTTTGAACTATTGATTTGGCATTGAACGCGATACCTAGCCCTGCCCTAGCCAGCATATGAATATCATTGGCACCATCGCCCACTGCAACTACTTGCTTTAAAGAAAATCCTTCCTGATCAGCAATCGATACAACAGCTCGCTCCTTAGCACGTGCGTCGACGACATCACCAACAACGCGCCCAGTTACCTTGTCATCTACGATTTCCAGTTGGTTGGAAACTCCATAGTCAAGCTTATAGTTGTCTTTAATACGATCTATAAAAAATTGAAACCCACCACTTACTATTCCGATGCGGTAACCTAGGTACTGCAAAATACGAACTAGATCTTCCGCACCAGGGGTGATAGGAATTCGCTTATATATCTCTTCTAATTTAAAAACTGAAAGCCCTGCAAGTAACTTCACTCGTTCACGAAGAGCAAGCTTGAAATCAAGCTCGCCATTCATTGCACGTTTTGTGATTTCTTCCATACGACTTCCTACACCCGCCATTTTACCAAGTTCATCAATTATTTCACATTGCAGAAAAGTCATATCGGCATCAAATACGATCAATCTTTTATTACGTCGAAACATCGTATCCTCCTGCACTGCAATATCTACTGAAAATTTTTCTTTGAACTGGACTAAAGCATTTAAGATATCTACTGTAGAATGATCTTCCTTGCTTCCTATGACAACATCAACTACATGATGGTCGCTATAATCCAATTGTTCAATGCGAAGAATATTAATATCACGACTTGAGAATATTTGCGTAAGACAAAGAAAAACATCGGAAGAAAGATTAGGACCAATCAATGTAACTACCGAACGATATATATACGGAGCTTCCGGACGAAGTTCCTCTTCCCATGGAAGTAACTGCAAAGCAATACCATTTTCCACCGCCCATCTATCTAGACTGCGTTTCAATTCTAAAATGGAATTAGATTCATCGCTACCCAACAATAAGGATAAGTTGAGCAATCCATTAAAAACGAATTGCTTTATATCAAGAACATTCCAGTTAAAAGAAACTACAGACTCTAAAGCCTCGGCTAGGATGCCTGGTCTATCTGTACTTGAAATTTGAATATGAATTTGGCAAGAGTATTCAGCTTCCTGCATAGATTAACCTTGAGGGTTATAGCGCCAGCCGTCCATTTTCTTACAAGTCCAACCATCGTGAACCTGAAATGTAGAAAGATCTAAAAGAGTTTCTGAATTAAATAAATCCAAAACACCATGGCCTTTTATTAAGTTATTCTTGAGATGCAGGCGTTTTAGTTTAGAGAGGACTTTTGATTTTGAGAGACAAGTCAATCCTTCATCAGTAACACCATTTTGATTAAGATTCAGGTATTGAACATTCTTTAGCAAATCGCATTCAGCTAACTCAATCAAACCGATATCACCCAATTGATTATCTGCTAAATCCAACCAAGTAATTTCCGTCATCCTTTGTGAAGACCATAAATAACGGGCAGACTCTGGAGTTAGAGGTATACCACTGGCCATTAACTGGTTCCCTCTTAAACGACCGTCAAAAATATCTTCAGCAGTATGAATTATTGTCTTGTTCATGTTAAATTAAGGTCTTTTTTTTTAAAAGTTCCTTTTTAACCTAAAACGAAAAATATGGCAAGCTCTGCAAGGCGCCTTCTATTTTTTTCGATTAAAAAAAACATACTGGCTTCCTTTCAATTCATTTGGTAAGTAATCTTGAGCTACCTCACTATTTGGATAGTCGTGAGGATATTTATATTTTTTGCCATAACCGTATCTATCTTTAGCGTCAATGTAATGCGTATCCTTCAGGTGATCTGGAACTGGATAGGATTTACCTTTTTTCTGAATATCATTCAAAGCTAGATCAATAGCAATAATGGCGGAGTTATCTTTAGGTGCTTGGGCTATATAAACCACCGCTTGCGCAAGAGGTATTCTAGCTTCTGGCCAACCTAGCCTTTCGCAAGACTCTGCAGCAGCATTAGCAATCAAAAGAGCCATAGGATCTGCATTCCCAACATCCTCGGTTGCAGTAACAATCAATCGTCGAGCAATAAAACGAGGACTTTCGCCTCCACTAATCATTTTTGCTAACCAGTAAATCGCCGCGTCTGGATCTGAGCCACGCATACTTTTTTGAAAAGCCGAAGCATGATCATAATGCTCAGCACCTCCTTTATCGTACAAAACTGCAACTGACTGAATCATTCCTTCAACATCTTTGACATCAACTAATCGAGGTTTATCTTCCTCGCAATAAGAAAAGTCGCGAGCCGCCTCAAGTAAATTAAGCAGTTTACGCGCGTCGCCATTTGCATAAGATATCATTAGCTTGCGCGCATCAGAGTCAATCTTAAAGGAATCATTCCCTAACCCGTATTCTTTATCAATCAATGCCCGTTCCAGCAAGGATTCCATGTCTTTAATAGATAAAGATTCCAAACGAAATATTTGACATCTCGATCGTAAAGAGGGAATAACTTCAAAAGATGGATTTTCAGTAGTAGAACCAATTAAACGAATTGTCCCATTCTCAACATGGGGCAAAACAGAATCCTGCTGAGATTTATTCAAGCGATGAATTTCGTCAATAAATAATATCGAACCCAGTTGTGACTGATGCCATGTTTTTTTTGACTGTTCTATAACCTTTCGAATTTCTGAAACACCGGCACTTACAGCACTTATTTCGTAAAAATGACTTTCTGATATCTTTGCCACAAGACGAGCAATTGTAGTTTTTCCTGACCCTGGTGGCCCCCATAAAATAAACGATAATGTTGACTTTCCTATAATAAGTTTCCGTAATGGCTTTCCTTCGCCTAAAAGCGTTGCCTGCCCAAAAAAATGTTGCAATTCTCGTGGCCGCATACGATCAGCAAGCGGAGATGGTGGAAAGTCACTTACTTTACATTTAAATTCAGGGAAAAGTTCCATTAGATATTAATATAAATAAAAAAAAGAATCATTTACAACCTACGAGCAACTAAACAATCTCTTAAAAAAACACATATAATATTTGCTCTAAACCTTTCTAATCATCTGACCAGTCACAAATCATAAAATCCATCCATCTGTAATCTCCCAGAGGGCCAAGTCTACTAGATAGATATCCCATGTGACCGCCAAAGTCTGGAGTATTGAGCTCTATAGAGCTACTCATGCGAACGGATTTAAAAATACTTGTTTCGACAAAAGGGTCATCCACAGCACAAAGAATAGTAGTTGGTATATTAATCTCTTCTAAATATTCTTTTGCACTACAATCTGCATAATACTCATCAACATTTTTATATCCTGCTGCAGGAGCCGTATATAATTCATCAAATTCAAGAATCGTTTCAGCTTTTACTGGGGGAGCAAAAGCATCAGGAAAACATTCGACCATAGCTTCTACCTGTGTATGAATTTGCCTCATATAATGATTATTAAACAAAGCTCCTTCTTTATTTTTAGATAAAATATGACTTGCCCTCTTCAAATCTATTGGTGGATTGATAACGAATGCTTTGCGAACCTTTGAAGTTCGGACTCCTTTCTCACCTAGATACTTTAATAGAATATTTCCACTCAACGAAAAACCCACAATATAAATTAAATTTCGTGGGTAAACTTTTGATATGAACTTAACAACCGCATCTAAGTCATCGCTGCTTCCGCCATTCCATAAACGATCACTCAAGCCCACACCAAGACCACTTCCCCGTTGATTCATCATAAAAACAGTAAACCCACGAATCCAAAGTTTCCGTGCAATTCGGAGCATATACCCGGATTCAGAACAACCACCCATCCCATGCGCTAGGAGAACAATAGGAGCATCTCGATTATTTGATGACAACTCAAAAAGTATCAATTTAGTCCTTTTATCAACTAATACTTTATGGAGCTTTCTTTCTGGTAAGTCTGTGTTTCCCGGGATTAATGACCCCAGAGCAGTTTGAATATATTTATTTCGAAGTAAAAAGTTAGTTTTAAATGAATATTTACTATAACTAGTCATTATACTAAAAAATTTTTTAAACGAGATATCTTATTCTATCTGTATAACAATCACATTCTCTTCAAGTTGACACAACTTGAAAGGATTGTTAACTTTAAAGCTTATTAAATATCACTACAAAATAAAGAATGCTGGAGGTACTGTGCGCATACCAAATTTTTTTATCAGAACAACTATAGTTTGGTTTCTCATATTTTCAGTACTTCCTTTTGAAACAATTGCAAACCAAGAAACCAAACTTAAATCTCGACGCCATTATGCCGATGGAGTTCATCTAAGCCAGGCAAAGTATTGGAAAGAAGCTTCCGACGAATTTCTAAAAGCCATACAAATTGATCCTGAGTATAGCTTGGCCTACGCAAATCTTGGAGTATCGCTGAACCAACTAGGAAGACACAAAGAAGCCCTTTTGGCTTTTGATGAAGCAATTATCCTCGGGTACGACCATGCTCAATTACGCTACAACAGAGGTCTTTCTTTTTCTAACTTAAATTTAATAGAAGAAGCCATAACGGAATTCAAACTATCCCTGAAAATGGACTCTAGAAATGTCAAAGCAAATTACAACATTGGGCTTTTATACATAAGACAAAATAAGCCCAATGAAGCTCAAAAACAAGTTAATCTACTCTATTCGCGTAACAATGATTTAGCCAAAAAGCTTTACGATTCGATTTTACCCAAATATAAGATTTCGTCTATAGATAATGGAGGTTCAATCAAAGGAAGAGTTAGCTTGACTGGGAAAATACCAAGGCCAAGGTTCTTCCCACTCATAGCATCGCCAAACCTCGAATATTGCAACCGAATGTCGGATGGAAAAGGACACCGCATTCTATCTGATTTTACCGTGTCAGAATCTCGTGGACTTAAGGATACTTTAATAAAACTAATTGGAGTAACAAAGGGTAAGCCATTCACAAAAAAAATTCAAAAAATGGTAATGAGTCGTTGTCATACTCCAAAATATGTTATTGGTGCTCGTAATGGAGAAACAATACTACTAGAGAATACTGACCCCATCAGGCATGAAGTTGTTGCATACGAATTCACAAATCGGGGTATAAACCAAAGAAGCCATCGCCCTGTAGACGCAAACACTTCACAAGCCAGAGATATCTTTGTAAAAAACAATACTGAAAATTTTCTAATAAAATGCAACCTACATCCATTTTTACAAACTCGAGGCATGATAGTCAATAACCCTTATTACGCTATCACTGATAAAGAAGGAAATTTTTCAATTAAGAATATTCCACCTGGTACCTTCAAAGTAATTGCCTGGCATCCATTTATACCTAACCAAATTGGGACAATTACAATTAACTCTGGGAAGCAGTCAACTATAAACTTCGAGTTTAATGGGGCGAAGGTTCAACGAAACGTTTACAACGATGACTGGAAAGGCTACCGCTTTGCTCCTGTTTATGATAGCAAAGAAAATTTTTATGGTGGACCGAGAAAAGATGACCCTATAGAAGTCTTACAAGTTTACAAAAAAGAAACTAGTTAGGTCACATAACCGAATCAACTTTTCTTCTCATAAAATTTAATAAGCGATTCAATTTTTTCTTTATTTTTTATTTTAATAGCGACTTTTTCTGCTTCTATTCTTTCTATAAAGTTACCCACAAAAACTCGATGTAATTCATA
>Ga0209228_1000410_pt1 | contig 22393 bp, 21 predicted proteins | sample METZYME_3_150m_FD_187547 | JGI IMG/M metagenome (GOLD analysis project Ga0209228, IMG submission 187547) | Marine microbial communities from oxygen minimum zone in mesopelagic equatorial Pacific - METZYME_3_150m (SPAdes) (version 2) | ecosystem: Environmental > Aquatic > Marine > Oceanic...
TTCGGAAGGTTCTATATCAGCCATACTATAATTCCTTAAATTGTCTTATATTTTCTTTCAAAGGTTTAGAAAGTTAGACTTAATACTGAGGATATTTCTTTAAAATCTCCCCCAAATCCTTTCTAGAGTGAGTCAGTATATTTAACATATCTCCAAGCTCTACAGAGGAATAAACATCCAAACATTCTTTATAGTCTTCGCGGTAGCTCGCAGCATTACAACGAATCCACTCCATCACATTATCTTCCCCAGACTCATCACAGCTCTCAGCCTTCTTTTTAGCCAATAAGTTGGTCTGTGAAACCCGTATAATCTCGCAAACTAAATCATCTTTAATTCTGCTCATCCCTCGATCTCAGTGACATATTAAAGTTGGTACAGTATAAAATTTCGCCAATCTATAACGATTTGTAATACTTGTCAATTCGATATTTCCTAATAAACTTAAGCTAAAAAAAAACAACCCGGTCTGCCATCAATAAGGGTATTTTAATTACCCTCTTAAAATAAAAATATACTCTATTGTACTCAAACTTATAGCTAGTTAAAAGAAAATATCCTTAACTCTTAGGTAAAGCCACGCTGTTAATTAACGAGTTATCATATTCAGTTAAACCGAGCTTTATTTCTTGGGTCCAGATAATCTCTAAATCTATCTCCCAAAAAGTTGAAGCTCAAAATTGTCAAGAAAATAGCAAGGGACGGAAATAGAATAAGATGGGGATGAAATTTTATAGATTTCCACCCCTCATTAGCCATAGTTCCCCAACTACTGAATGGAGGAGCTATCCCTAGTCCGATAAAGCTTAAAGTCGATTCTGCCAAAATTGCCGCAGGAACTCTGAAAGTCATAGTAACGACCATTAAACCCAAGATATTAGGGAGTATTTCCTTTGTAAGTATTTTTGTACTACTCGCACCTAGTGCTCGGGCAGCCTCCACATAAGTTTTTTCTTTAATCCTTAGCACTTCTCCACGAACCAAGCGAGCAACCGTCACCCAACTCACAAGCGTAAGAGCAATAAACATCCCCAAAATACCTCGTCCCATCGTAACAGTAATAAGTATAATCATTAGCATATCTGGGAGAGCAAAGATGACATCGACGATGCGCATCATAAAACCATCCATACGCCCACCAACAAAACCCGAAATGGAACCGTAAATAGTTCCTATTACAAGTGCCAATAAGGTGGTAAAGACTCCAATGAATAAGGAAACGCGAGCACCGTATATAAGACGCGAAAATAAATCACGCCCCAACCGGTCAGTGCCCATCAGATGGCTAAAACTTGGCGTTGCCAATGTATTAAGTGTATCCTGAGTCTCATAAGAGTGAGGCGTAATCCACGGGGCAAATACTGCTGCAAAAAAAATTACCCCTAAAAATCCAAAGCTTAACTTCGAAAAAAAATTCACACTCTCACCCTCGGGTCAAGCCACATATAAATGATATCTACTAAAATATTGGCAAAAACAATAAGCACCGCATATACCAAAGTTACTCCCATAATAAGAGGGTAATCTCGATTCGTAACAGCAGTAATAAAAAAACTCCCCATACCTGGGATCGAGAATATAAATTCAATTACAAACGAACCTGTTACTAATCCGGCAGTCAAAGGGCCTAGTACTGAAATGATAGGGAAGATTGAGTTTTTTAATGTGTGTTTAAGAAGAACTACCGTCTCCGTAAGTCCTTTCGCACGAGCTGTTCGAATATAATCTGATGCCAATACCTCCAATGCGGCAGAGCGAGTTAACCGAGCGATATATCCACTAAAAGGAGCGCCTAAAGCTATTGCAGGCAAAATCATATAGCGTGGCCCTTCCCATAATGCTGGAGGCAACCATTGTAATTTATGAGATATTAACCATACCAATACTGTTCCCAAAATAAAGCTGGGCACAGAAATTCCCAATGTCGCATAAAACATGCAAGCTCGATCGATAATAGAATCCTGACGATACGCCGACCAGATACCCATAGGGACACCCACTCCCACAACAACAAACATAGCCAACACCCCTAAAGTTATCGATACCGGAAGCGTATCAAATATAATATCAGCAACGTCTCTACCAATATACTTGTAGGAAGGACCCATATCACCATGCATCAATTGTTTTAAATAAAATAGATATTGGGTAGTAACTGGTTCGTCAAGATGATACTTAGCCTGAATGTTGGCTAAAATTTCAGGAGGGAGTTTCTTTTCTTGGTCAAATGGACCACCTGGAACCACGCGCATAATAAGGAAAGTAATCGTGGATACTACAAATAAAACTGGAATACCGTGCAATAATCGTTTAAAAAAAAATTTCAACATACTTTCTTTTTAAAAAAATATACTAACCTTTAATATTTAATAAGTTTTTAAAGAACTAATCATGCTTGTACATTCTCGACATCACTTATTCATAAGTTTGATGATGTTGCCTGCCGCATATGTGCGCACTACTTCCTGAGAATCTTCTAGTTTACGCAATAACAGAGGAAACGCATTAGCTCCACCCATCATACCGACAGCTCTTGTGGCCGAAGTTCTAACTCGAATATTCGAATCCATAAGAGCCATCGAAAGTAACTGTTCTCGACTTGGAATCTCTAGTTCCCCCAATACCCTTGCAGTTGTACTGCGTATTCCATAATCTGAATCTTTGATCATAGCTGAAAATATTTCGTTGCAGTGACCGCTTTTTTTCCGAGCTAAAGCCACTGCCGCCGACAAACGTACCATTGCATCTTCGTCAGAACAAAGGGAACGAAGCACTTTAAGTCCCAAAGCTCCTTTCAATTCACCAAGAATAAGGGCTGATTGATACCTTAATGAAGGATTAGGATGTTCTGTTAAGCTCAATAAATGAGGCAATATACCCTTTCCTGCTTTTTTCCCGATTGCTTTTAAAGTGTAGAATATAATCTCATCTTCATCCCCTTCTAATAAGCCCTCTAAATAAGGGATAACTTTCTCATCATCTAATTTACCAAGGTAGCCTATGGCCTGATAACGATCTATAGAACTACCTCCCTTGAGTCCATCTAAAAGAATACCCAATTGGCTCTCATCCCCTAATTTAAATAGCGCTCCTGCAGCAGCATAACGCACTGTTCGGTCTGGTGATTTAATATGAGGTCGAATGATATTCTCTAAGGATCCATCACCCAACTCTCCAAGTATTTGAATAGCGGAGCCACGAACCCATACATTAAGGTCTTGAGTCATTTGAACAGACATGACCCGAGCTTCATCCAAAGAAATTTTTTTTATCCCCTGCAAGGCGAATAATCGCGTTGTGTGGTACGAATCTGTAGCAGCTTTTTTTAGTAAAGGAATCAATTCATAGTCTTCTGACTCGCCTACAGCGCGCGCGGCAGCACTCCGTATAAAAGCATTTTCGCTTTTTAAAGACTTTTCTAAAACTTTTATGGAAAACAAACGGACACGATCCATCGCCTCCTGAGGTTTATCATTTGCCAGCAAGGCATTTTTGGGAAACAAAAAAAATATTGCCGTACCCAGAAATAAAAAAACTAATTTCTTTGACATAGTCTACTTTAATGAATTTCTAACCGTATTGATTGACAAGTCCTCGATAAAAAAGCTCATTTTTCTTTTGACCACGCTTTGCAAATCCCTTAATCAAAACAGAGCATTTTTCGACTAATGCTGAACGAGCCAACTGTAACTTCTCGTTATCTAACGAGCCCTGGTCCAGCAACTTTTTTAATGCGAAAACACGAAATCTATCCATTCCCCAATACTTTCGCGATAACTGATCTGCATGGCCACCGCGCTTAATAATAAGTGGTTCTTCTATAAAGTGAAATGCATATTTGACCGCAATCCTTAACCATAAATCATAATCCTCGCAAGCTGGAAGCGACTCGTCAAAGTTTCCAACTTTATTAAATAATTCTTTGCGTAGCATAACCGATGAGGGGCTTACTATACAAAGGGCCAAGCAATGGCGAAAAATATCTCCAGTATATTTACGATGCTTATTCATTGGGTTTACCCGAACTCCATTGCGAATCCATATTTCATTTGTGTAGCAAACCTGACTATCTATATTACGTTCCATCCAATACAATTGAATCTCTAGTTTTTTCTCATCCCACAAATCATCAGAATCAAGAAAGCAAACAAACTCCCCCTTTGCATAGTCGAGGCCTAAATTACGGGCCTTAGAAACACCTGAGTTTTCCTTCATAGTAAAATATTTTGCATCGGGAAAGGATTCCATTACTTGTGATGTGTTATCAATAGATCCATCGTCGACTACTATAAGCTCAAAATCTTTAAAGGTCTGATTTACAACCGAACATAAGGTTTCTTCCAACCAACCAGCACGATTGTATGTTGGAACAATAATTGAAACTTTAGGGAAACTGGTCATAATCACAATAAATTGGGCCTCTTAGAAGAACCCATTCAACATAAGAATACAAAGAAGGCTTGATACTTCAATCATATAGATTACTCCCAAGAATTGAGTAATAAAATCAGTAAGTATTGCCTTGACAAAACAACTTATTTCCAATAAAAATATACGTCCCCCAAGTTGAAAAGCTCAGGAAAAACAGTCAACTATGGGAGATTTCACCAATTTTTATTGACTGTTTAGCCATTCTTAGGTTTAAAGTTTCTTATGGATTTTAACGACGTTACAAGTATTTTTAAAGAAGATCTTTCGCGGTTAGAGCGTTCCATCCAGGAAAACTATCAATCTGACGTTCCGTTAATACCTGGAATAGGAGACTATTTACTCAAGAATGGTGGGAAACGTATAAGACCTCTCCTACTTATGGTTGGGACCAAACTTTGTGGACGTGATATCGATGAAAGAGTTATTCGTCATGGTTGCGTAGTTGAGTATATCCATTCGGCAACCCTCCTCCATGATGACGTAGTTGACGAGACCACTGTGAGGCGAGGACGACAAACGGTAAATGCAAAATGGGGAAGTGACGCCAGCATACTTGTCGGTGACTTTCTTATATCTCGATCTATTCTAATGTTGGCATCTGATTGCGACTCACGAATAATTAATTCCGTTTCAGAAGCGACTAAGTTTCTAGTAGAGGGCGGAATCATGGAATACAGTCAGGCTCGAAAGTTATCTGTAACCAAATCATATTGTTTAGATGTTATTCTTCGAAAAACAGCATCCATGATGTCTTTGTGTTGCGAATTAGCGGCGTTACTTTCCGAAGCAAATCCAGAACAAGAAAAAGCGCTGATTGACTTCGGTACACAGTTTGGTATGGCTTTTCAACTTATGGATGATGCTATGGATTATAACAGTGAAGAAGATTCCTTAGGCAAACCACCCGGAAATGATTTTCAAGAAGGACATGTAACCCTACCTCTACTTCATTTATATGAAAATTCTGAAGCTTCTCTTAAAAAGCAAATTGAAGGTTTCATTGAAAATGAAAACCTTACACAAGAAGACTTTGATTATGTTCTAGAACGTATGCGTCAAGCCAAGTCCGTCGAGTACACTTTAGATCTTGCACGTAATTATATTGAACAGGCTAAATCATCCATTAGAGCCATTCCCTTCCCTCAACCTGAATACATCAAATCGTTTGATGCAATCGCAGACTATATTTATGAACGTGCTGTAATTCGATCCTGATTTAGCATCAAATTCCACTCTTTTGCGCTTGCAGCGAAGGAGGTATAGATTGTAATCTACTCATCAATGGGGGATTATTTGTGGGCGCTCATCCTTATATCAAACTTGCCATCGAGTCCGTTCGCTATTACCTTTTAAAAAAGAAGTTACTACCATGTCCCTCACCACTCTCTTCAACTATGGAATGCCAATCTGGTGTTTTTGTATCAATTAAAATAAAAAAAAATAATAACTTACGTGGATGTATAGGTACTATTGAACCGAGTCAGGATAATCTAGCAAAGGAAATAATCAAGAACGCTGTCAGCGCGGCAACGCGTGATCCAAGATTTGAACCCATAAAAATAGAAGAGTTAAACAAACTTTCATTCTCAGTTGATATACTTACTCCTCTTGAACCAATTGATACTACGGAAAAACTAGACCCAAGGCGGTATGGCCTATCCATAAAGGATAATGGTAAGCAGGGAATCCTTTTACCTGATCTGGAAGGAATCGACACACCAGAAAAACAAATCGATATCTGCCTAAAAAAAGCAACTATACCTAAAAGCTCTCGATATCAAATGTATAGATTTGAAGTTAAAAGATACAACTGAGCAGAAAGAACCCAAAAGCCCCCTCCCATGACTGGGAAGGGGCTAGACAAATTCCAAGAAAAAAAATCAACCTACGTAGGAGCACTTACTTGCTGGGGTACGAGTATCCATATTTTTACCACGAAAAGTATGGTCGTCAATTTCTGCCGCACAACCAATCATACGACCAAACAAAAATGTCGCAAAACTTGAAGTTTCTATATCAGCTTCTGCCATATTACCAGCTTTGTATTCACCCCAAACCATCTTGAGCAAAATAACCGCAATGACCGCGTCAATATTCACACAGTAAACGTTCTTGCTAACCTTAGCTTTAAACATCGAGTTTACAATTGAGTGGTAATAATCCAAAAAAACATTATTAATACCTTTTTCCTCAAAAAGTTTACGAACAAATTCTTCCCGTGGGTCAAAATTAATATCTTTTCCCTTAAAGATAGGATGATTAATGCAAGGAACCTTAGCATATTCTAGATTACCAATCGTCTTTTGCTCAGCTTTATAAGCCTTATATTTGTTGGAATACTCCAGAGCCATCGCATCGAGGTCGAGCCCGTGATTCTTATCATCCGCCGCTTTGAGGCTTGTATCTTTAAATTGTTCGATAAGAAATGCTGCTGCTTCATAACCATTACCACCGTGTGCAAACCCAGTATGTGTAAGGAATCCGATAAATGCCTTATTTACCTGAACGCGGTCTGGCATCTCAGGTCCATCTGCACTTACAGCTCCCTTTGACCCCTGAGCGGAAATTGTACCCGGTCCATTGGTAATGATCAAACCAAGAAGAACTTGAAACTCAAATAACTCATCATCACTGGGCTCGCGTCCCATCAAAGATAAAAATGCTGTTCGAGTAAAAGAGAAACCTTTGATAAGTTCCTCTATCTTAACCCCGCAGAAACTGTCTTCACTATGCTTATCAGCAGAAGCAACAACACCTACAATCGTGCTATAGATGCGTGAATACCAAGGAAGCCGGGCGATCGTACCCCTGGTAATCTTCTTGGACCTCAGTCCACCCCAACCAAGTGTCATCCAAATAGCAGCAACCATAGCATCCGTAGAAGGTTTCCCACCCTCCTGTTTTGCAAAGTCTAACAAAAACTTAATAAAAATCGATTGTGCGCCCTGACCAAGACAAGAGGCCATCTTATCAGCGCAGGCGTCATCACTATTTAAGAGAAAAGAACTCTTATGCGATTTGGCAGATTGCAACTCTTCCTTATAATCATAGCTACTAACCGGGTCACTGAACTTAGCAAACTGAAATAGACTCAATAATGCTTTTGCTGCTTCCATTGCTGGTTCAACCATCTTTTTTCCTACGATGGCAACAGCTCCAGAAACAACCGTGTTAGGAGAGTTACCATTTTCGCGTGAGGCTTCTGCTGCAGCCAAAGTAGCTTGACCAAACTGATTAACTTGTGCATTTAGCGCAATATTTGCAATTTTTTCACCATACTCATTGGGATACTCACGGCAAAGAGCAAAGACTAGATTCGCTTCAAAAGTTTTTGTAGACGCATCAAGAATCGAAGTTTGATGGATTTTAGAAACCTGGGTTTTAGGGTCCATCATTGAAGCGCCACTTGTATCCTTAAGCGTCTCTCTTCGGTACTGTGCACCCACCTGTTTATCAAGTGCGGCGATCTGGTCATTGTATGGAGAAATCGCCTCAACCACAGGTGTGTCAAGTTCTTTAGGTAACCTTAAACCTTGATTGTTACCAAACCAACTCTTTAGAGCAAGGCTACCTTTGGGTTCAAAATCGGGCTTTTTGCCATTTAATTTCATAACCTCTGTCAATGCTTCAGGAATGTAGGCTATGTTAGTAACTAAAGCTCCCTTTTTAGAAGCAATCAGGTTCTCTGGAGTGAAGATACCATCCACACCAAAGTACTCCATAAACCACTTTTCTTTTGCAAGAGCATCATCACCCGAACCAGCAAGTGAACCCGCATGACCACATGCCTTGCTCAACTTTGCTTTCCAACGACCAACCACACAGGCCACTATTGGTTTGTCTGTTTTAATGTCTTTCTCGTAATATCCTCCTGGCTCGCTATACATTACAGCAGCCTGAGAGCGGTCATCATTGTCCAGTGCGTAAAGGAATTCTTTAGGTCCATACTGTATGTAAACATCCTTGCCACTAGACACAGAAGTCGTGGTACCCCAACCTGCTGTTGCAAGATAAACCGCAATAGTCGTGGTAAAGTTTCCAGAATTAGAGAAAAGTGCTATCGAACCTTTGATTAATGATTCTTCAGGAGCATTACCACCCAAGGCTCCACCAAGACGGACATGGTTCCATGAATCAGCAAGGCCCAGACAATTTCCACCAAAAAGATCCACACCATTTGCCTGACAAATCGCCCGCATGATGCGCGAATCTTTAACTGCAACTTTTTCGGTAAGGATAATAGCTTTTTTAAGGTCAGGGTTATCCCTTACTGCTTCAGCAATACCATCTTTAACTCCTGAAGGAGGTAGGTACACTACTACGGTATTAAATTTGTGGCCCGCGGCCATGCCTTCTTTGATAGAGTTATAAACTGGAATTTTGCCATTTTTGGTAGTCAGAGACTTCCCAGACTTACCTGGCCCTGTGCCGAACACGATATTTCCACCCGAATAATCATTACTAATCGGAGTAACACCTGAACTTTCTTTTCCTAAGATATTTAAAACAACTACCCTGTCATCCTTGGTAGCAAGCTCTTCAAGTGAATTTATACCTACATAGTAGGGGAACTCTCCCACACCTTGCTTTTGCATTATTCATATCCTCCTATTTCTGCTTAATCTAAATATGTTAACTAAGTTTATTTAATATTCATTTTGGCTGCGATTTCTTCTTTGCCACCATCCATCATCCATTTATTGGCTGCCATGGCATAGTTGATCACTTCAGACATTGCGCTGTCGTGACCAAAAAAACGATAAGGAACTCCCAATGCTTCTAAAATATCGCGCAAATACCCCATTCCCCTTATCAAGTTAGGGCCACCACGGCCAACCACTACAAACAATGGCTTAGGTCCATTAGTTTGGAAAAATCCTCTAAGTCCATCACCTATAGCACGAAATGTTTCATAAATATCTGTATTGTTGGCTTTACCACCAATTATGAATAAAACGTTTGATTGTTCTAACCAATGTTTGAAAGTAATGTTTGAAATTTCATTCATCTTCTCATAGGGAGGGTTTCCGCCAAAGTCAGAAGAAATAGTTGCCGCCTCACCAAGTAATTCGGTAACCATGGCATTAGCACCACCACCAAAAGTAGGCGCTGTTATACTTCCTTTATCATTGATAACATATACGTCACTTTGTCCCTGATAAGTACGAAGCTGATTAATTTCCTGTTCGAACTCAGAGTTATCTTCTGCAAAAATATGTGGAGGAAGTTCCAAACGCTTCCAAGCTGGATCATCTTGATCAAAAGCGCATTTAAAGTCGCAAGCCAAAGGAGTATAGCGCCCACCTTTTCCAGGCATCATCCTGATCGGGTTCAACTCAAGCATCGTCATTCCGTAGTTATTATATAAGTCCCACAATTTAGGGAGGTTCTGTACTAATGGACTTATGATTGCTGGTGGAGCGCCCAATCCAACAAGAGCATTGGATACATGGAACGCTTTGAGACCGGTCAAAGCATCAAACGGAACAACCGCAATTTTATCTTCTGGTAACTCCTCTATATCTACCCCGCCATGATGAGTTAGTGTCATTGCCGGAGAGCGATGAATCGTGCTGTCGGAAATAGAAAAATAAACTTCATGATCTGCGGGAATGGCTGCCTCATATGTAACACCATCTGACTTTGCAGAAATATTTCCAATTTTGTGCTCGGCAAAATAGAGACGTTCCTTCTCTTTAAGGGCATCAGTAAAATTCTTTGCGCGTCCAATAAGTCCTGATTTTCCTTTTTTGCCAACACCTCCCTTGAACACGGGCTTAATAAAAATTTCGCCATATTTTTTAATCATCTCTTTAATGTCATCGACACTCAGTTCCGGACCTCGAACCTCAGAATGAGGATACTCAACTAGATCCAGCAACTTCCTGCCCCAGAGCATGCCGGTGATTTGCATTTTAATCTCCTGCTAAAAGTAATAAATTATTGGTTATTTATTCAGAACGACCTCTTAAGGCCATGTGCTAATTATAAGCATCAACTAGTAATTGGATAGGTACAGAAAAGCACTACCAGCGCAATAACTAACCACACAATCTCTAGGATTAAGAGGCTGTATTGTATTTGAGAATTCCAATTTGTCAATATCAATGAAGATTACTTTAGACCAATTGTTTAGAGAAGGATTTATTGGATTTTGAGTAGGAAAGTTAATGTAATTGACCTTTTGAGCCACGAACAATAACTGAAGGGTCTATGTGATTGATATTAGGGCATCCGGTAAGAATCATTGCTTTTTTTAATTCGCTTCGTTTTTGGTCTAAGTAAAACTCAACCCCTTTCTGAGCAGCTCCAAATGCAGCTATACAAATTGGCCTTCCAATCATCACTGCATCAGCACCAAGTGCTAACATTTTGAGGATATCTATACCCTCTCTTATTCCTCCGTCTACAAGAATTTTTACGCGTCCTGCGACTGCATTTGCGATCTCAGGCAATACCTCCGCTGTACCAGGCATCGTATCCATAACTCGACCACCATGATTAGATACCACTATTGCGTCTGCTCCAGCTTCGATGGCGGCAAGAGCAGACTTTACATTCATTACCCCCTTAAGAATAAAGGGAACTGAAAGGTGTGATTTAAGTTCGCGAAGCTCCTCGATTGATTTGGGCCCAACCAGTTGATTTTTGAGAGTCATAGTCTTAAAGGACACCGCATCAATATCAATACCAACAGCAATCGCTCCAGCGTCTTCTGCGGCCTTGAATCGTTTAATAATATCTAGATTGTAGGCTCGGGGTTTAAAAATAGGGATACCCAATCCTCCTAGCTTCTTGATTACCTCGAGCCCGATTAGATATTTATTTGGACTTGCACCATCACCAACCATGCCAATAGTTCCCTTAGTGATACAACCATTAACTACAGCTGCTGCATACTCCTTTTCATCCATTCCACCGGCAAGGTTAGTTTCCATCCCAGTGATAGGGGCTGCAAGGATTGGGATCGATAACTTTTGCCCAAATAAGTCTATTGACAAATCAGGGTCTTTAATATTATGAATGGTTCTTAAATTAACCTTATACCTTGCAAGAGCATGGAGGTTTTCGGTAAAAGAAGAACCCGTCCCTATTCCACCAATTCCGGGCACCTTGCCAGCGCACTCAACTCCATCACAAACAGTGCATGCTTTACAGGCAATATAGAATTTTTTTCGGGCGTTATTACGTATAACTTCCCAAGTGAGTTCGCTTGGCTCTCCCACTTTGATTTGAATAGTTTGCCGTGCTAAGTCATTTATACGGATCGCCTCATCACGAGTCTTGGCAGTAGTAATAACGTATCCTGTTTTACCCAAGTTACTCCGAAGTTCTTCAGCAGAATCACCTGCCTCCTTTAGAAAAATAATTTCTTTGACGCCCTTGATCTTTCGAGCATCATCCACTCCATTAATAGATAAAATTTTTCCTGCCTTTGGAATAATTGCCCGCTCAACTGATATGAGTTCATGTTTTTGTTCAAGGTCCGTTGGCTTATCACCGAGTACAATCTCAATAGCAGCTTTCATCAAATTAACACCTGTTGCCAAAGGGTAGGTGAAAGTTGACATCCAGCCACCACTCAACCTAGCAGCAATCTCAATAATTTTGGGCCCGTCTGCAGTAAGTTTAATATCTCCTTTAGCAGCGCCAATATCTATACCCAAGGCTTTAATCGCAGAACAAAACAGTTTAGCCGCCTGATCCTGCTTTTCCTGAGGTTGATTGGAAGGAAGCGTATGACCTACCTCCACAAAATATGGTGCGCGCTCAATTACTCGATCAGCAATTCCTGTCACTTGAATATGACCATCAAAAACTAAAGCATCTAGACTAAGTTCCTGACCCTCCATGAACTCTTCAACAATTAGTTTCCCACTAATAGAAGCTTCTTTAGCTTCGTGGAAAGCAAGAGATCCTTCATGAGGTTCACTAATCATTTTGACGCCGCGAGCCCCCATATTGTCACAAGGCTTGATAACCAAGGGTAAAGGCATCTCCTTAATTGCAGCATTAAGATCGTCTAAGCTCCACACAGGTCTAAAGTGTGGAACCGGAATACCCTTTTCTTGCAACCGTCGACGCATTTTGATTTTATCCGTCGAACGTTCGGCTACCTCAAATGGAATTCCTGGCAAATTTAACGCGTTAGCAACAGCCGCCACTGTTTGTGACGCATCTGTCCCAACAGTTATCACTCCATCAAGTGGACAGGATAAGTGAAACTGTTTCGCGGCGTTAACCGTTAAGTTAATATTACGAGTACTAACTTCTATTGGATAATCTGCCATCAGCATTCCTTCGGCATCACCATTATAATCAGTCACAACCACTTTAAGACCCATCGACTTGGCAACCTTAATAGCAGGAACTTGAAAAACTCCTCCCCCTATAATCAATAAATGTCTTTGTCGCTTTTTAGTCATAAATTGTTTTTAGTCACGTGTTTTAAAACAGACTACAATTGTCTATTTAAGGCAGCTAAAATAATTACTTAAATTTGACCCAAGGGCCCTACTCCTTATCGACAAAACACCAATTTCCATTAAAAAACCAGCCCACAAGCATTAACTTAAGAGTGTACAAATCTATTAGCACAATGTTTTCGCTTGAAAACTCAATCATCAACATACGGTTATAAAAACAAACCTCATAATTTAAGTGATCCCTTAGAAATCAAATTTGTTTGATTTTACATTATTCTCTGGAGATAATCAGCTTTTGACTAAGCTTTACAAAAGAACCTCAGACGACCGACTTAATGCCCAAAACGGCCAAGAAAGATAAAAGAAGTAAGCGCGACAGCCTAAACTTATCTAAAGTTTTATATTTTTTTTTGATGCCCTTTCGCCCTAATCTTCTTAAAACCTATATGTCAGTTGACGGTTTTACAGAGGTCTCCATCGACAAATTAAAAGTCGACGGGATAGAAGGCGTATTAATTGATGCCGATGGCACAATGGGACCACACCACACTAGACAGTTTTCCCCTGAAGTTGTTGATCATGTAAATAAAATGGTTAATAGCGGACTGAAGGTAGCAATTTATACCAACGCATTTGAGGATAGGTTTCATCAGTTTAAGGATATTAAAGTGGTAACTAATGTTCTCCCAAAACCCGATAAACGTGGCTTTGAACAAGCTATGAATAATTTTCTAGGCTTAGATGACCCAACTGCCGTTTGTATGATTGGTGATAATTTTCTTACCGATGGAGGAGCCTGTTTAGCAGGAATGCATTTCATACATGTTCGCCCTATTCGAGGAAATGAATCTTTTTTTCACTCATTGACAAGAAAGCTAGCATTAAAAGTAGCCCAATTTTACTTTCCTCACTCATTCACTTAAGCTTGATAAAGGCTTAACTAATTGCTTTTAAAAGAATAACGTCTTGTCAAAGCAAGAACTGCCAAAATAGTGTTTACTTCCTAATAAATAATAATATGCTAGTTCAAAGATATTTGATTTTTAGAGCTTTGTTCCATTAATCGACCCCAGTATATTTGTGAGGACGGCAGTATGACTTCAGAAAAAATTAAAGATTATTGCGAGGAAGCATTAACTATTTCTAAGGAGCAGGGGGTCCAAGATGGGTTGACGTTTCTAATAGGTGAAAAACTTAGCCTAATTTATTTTCAATTAAAAAATGAGCGCAACAAGCTTAAGTTCCTATACCCAGACAATCTCTCAAGGAAAGAAGAGAGCCATGCTCTAATGCAAAACAAAAGTCTTCAAATGAGCTATACACTCACGATTAACGAAAACTACAAAGGGGTCTTCGAACAAGTTGACTATCTTGAAAAATCACTTGACCTATTTGTCAATGAAATTAAAAGGTCATTCTCTCTAAAAAGCATCCAAGACTATCTAAGTTCTTTCCCAAGGTTGGCTTTTAAAGAGGACTTAAGTGCTGAAACCGTCGATCTATCAGAAGAAAACTCATTGATGACAACCCAAGATATTTTTTCTGAAGTGGAAGATATTTTAATTATTGACGAAATGTATAGTTTATTTATCTAATAACTCTGATGACAGAATCCGCTGACAAAAAAAATCCTCAAGAACCTTCTTCACATAGTTCCCCAGTAAAGCCAATAATGAAGGATAGCACTCGGAAAGCTTTGGCATTTATAATTTTATGCGCTTGTACTGTTCTTATTTTGTTCACTGGACCTGGTTTTTCGTTTGGCCTACAGGTTGTTCTCTCTTCTCTGCTATTATTTTTCTTATTTTGGTTGGCCACCACTTAAAGTATTATAAATTCTCTAGCAAAACCAACGCTAAAGCTATTAAAGAAAAACCCAAAGCAACAAAGGATATCCTAGACAACTTGGTATACTTCCCTTCCATTTCAATTTTGCCATCGGATAAAACTTTCTTTACCTCGGCTTGTATTTTTTGGTCTATCGAATGAGAGAGTTCATTACGAGCAGCCATAAGCTTAGACGCGACCAACCCGTCAACCTCCTCTAATATAGTTTGAGTGAGAATGGGTGTCTGTTTTTCGATTTCTTTATGAAGAGCTTCAAGGCCTTCTTCCGTGAACCGGTCCATTTTTACCTTTAAGACATCCAGCCTTTCCCGAATAATGCCTTCCAACTTAGGTTCTATATTCTCCTGTATCTTTTCCAAGCATTCACGTGCATTTCGAATAGAGTCATGAAGACTTTCTTCTATTTCTTCTTCGAGAGATTCTTTGCGTGATTCAACATGCTCTGTCAAAATATCAAGTTTTTCTTTGAGATCAGTAATAGTTTTAAAGTTTTTCTGAGCCTGCCTGACCTGCTCGTCACTATTCATACTTTAATATCCTAATAAAAATTAATTTAATAACCAGACGCAAATCATAACCCCTTAACGCCAAAAACAGAAGTTTTCATATCCCAAAAAAAAGAAGTACTCGTTCCAACTTGACTTTCCACAAACTTGCTTATAAATTGATATTAAAGGAGTTATTCATGGAGAAGTTAGTCAAGAAATTTGAAGAATACCTCATAGGAGAAAAGGATGCGTCAACTCACACAATCTCCGCTTACCTAAATGATCTAGCGCAGTTTGAAATATTTCTAAAAGAAACAGGGCATGCCTGCACCAATTCTCAAATTCAAATTGAACAAATCGATCGACTAACTATTCGTTCCTTTATGAGCCGGCTCTACGAAAAATCTAACTCTGGAGCATCAATGGGAAGAAAGCTATCCTCATTAAGCTCTTTTTTTAAATTTCTATGCCGTGAAGGTTATCTTAAAACTAATATTATAAAGACCATCCCCGTACCCAAAAAGACTAATAGACTCCCCTCTTATCTATCAGTGGATGAGGTTTTTCGCTTACTGGACTTGCCAAAAGCTAACTCATTTGCAGGAACTCGAGATAAAGCTATCTTTGAGTTGTTTTACGATACAGGAATTCGTATAAGCGAGTTGGTTAATTTATCATTAGAAGATTTAAAAATAGAGCAACGCACCGTAAAGGTATTAGGCAAAGGAAAAAAAGAAAGACTATTACCGCTCGGGAAAAAAACTATAGAAATCATTAAATCTTATTTAAAGTTTAGAACAGAGCATATAAAAAAAAAGAACCTGGCTTCTCATCCATCCGGAGTATTTTTAAACCAACGCGGCCAAACTATTTCAACTAGGGGGATACGAAAAGTATTAAGCCATTATATCAAAGCAAATAATTTCCAAAAAAACATTTCTCCACATTCATTGCGCCATACTTTTGCTACACATATGTTGGAAGCGGGGGCGGATTTACGAGTAATCCAAGAAATGCTCGGGCATGCCAGTCTGTCAACTACTCAAAAATACACCCACCTTACAGTTGATCGACTAATAGAAACTTATGATAAAGCACATCCCAGAGCACGGTCGAAATCAAGAATTTCTAGCCATTCAACAACAGTTGTTATAAAGTAAGAATTCGAAAAAAAACAATCCCTTAATTATCGTTAGGAATACATAATGCGCGGTACAACTATTATTGCTGTAAGACACAAAGGGAGTGTTGTTATGGGAGGAGATGGTCAGGTAAGCGTCGGTAACACCATTATGAAACACTCTGCAAATAAAGTTCGACGTATGTATAGCGATAAAGTTATTGGCGGGTTTGCTGGAGCCACGGCAGATGCATTCTCCTTATTCGCTCGTTTTGAAGAAAAATTGGAAAAATTTCAAGGAAATCTTCCGCGATCGGCCGTTGAGTTAGCCAAAGACTGGCGCACTGACAAGCTACTTCGTCGCCTCGAAGCGATGCTAATCGTAGCCGACAAGGATCACTCATTCCTCATTTCTGGGAACGGAGATGTCATTGAAGCAGATGACGGCATACTCGCTATTGGGTCTGGAGGAATGTTTGCCCAGTCAGCTGCTAAGGCACTTCTCAAACACTCTCAACTCAATGCTCGAGAGATTGTTGAAGAGTCTATGGATATTGCCCAATCGGTCTGTGTCTTTACAAATTCAAACCTCACTATAGAAGAATTATAGATTATGAATACTTCAATCACAGCTCCTCTAAAAGAACAAGTTTCACATGATGAGTTTGTTGCATCTTTGACACCAAAGGAAATCGTAGTAGAACTTGAGAAATTCATAGTAGGACAAAATAAAGCTAAAAGAGCCGTAGCGATTGCTCTTCGAAACCGATGGCGAAGCCAACAATTACCTGAAGATATACGTGACGAAGTAGCTCCTAAAAATATACTGATGATCGGGCCTACCGGTGTTGGAAAAACAGAGATAGCAAGACGATTAGCCAAACTAGCTAATTCACCATTTATTAAAGTTGAAGCATCAAAGTATACCGAGGTAGGTTATGTTGGGCGTGATGTCGAATCCATGGTTCGCGACTTAGTAGAACTTAGTAAAAACATGGTAAAAGAAGAAATGGAAAAAGAAGTCCGCGAAAAGGCTCGGGAACTAGCTGAAGAGAAATTAATTGACCTTCTTCTTCCTCCTCCAGCAGGACAAAGAAGCCCAAAGGATGACCCAGATACAGACCCATTAGGCAAACAACATTACAACAATACTCGTGAAAAGTTTGCGGCTTATCTCAAAGAAGGGCGATTTGATGATCGTATGGTCGAAGTTGAGATACAAGAAAATACTGGCCCTATGGTTGAAGTTTTCGGTGGTGGAATGGAAGACATGGGAAGTAACATAAAAGATATGCTCGGCTCCATAATGCCCAAAAAAACAAAAACAAAAAAAATGAAAGCTCCGGAAGCTTATAAAGTACTTTGCCGTCAAGAAGCTGACAAGCTAATTGACCACGATAAAGCAACACAGGAAGCGCTCGAACGGACAGAAAAAAGCGGTATCATTTTTATTGATGAAATAGACAAAATTGCTGGGCGTCAGGGAGCGCAAGGACCGGATGTGTCTCGCGAAGGGGTTCAGCGAGACTTATTACCTATCGTAGAAGGATCATCTATTAACACTAAATACGGAATTGTCAAAACTGACCACATCTTGTTTATTTCAGCAGGTGCATTTCATTCAACCAAACCCTCCGACCTTATACCAGAATTCCAAGGAAGGTTTCCTATTCGCGTTGAACTAGATTCACTTACCGAACAAGACTTTGTTCGGATTTTAACAGAACCTGATAATGCTCTTATCAAGCAATATATAGCACTTCTTAAAACCGAAGATATAAAACTTGAGTTTACTGATGATGCTGTTCGTGAAATTGCTAAAATGTCGGCAACCGTTAATACCCGCACAGAAAATATTGGTGCAAGGCGACTCCAGACAATCATTGAAAAACTTTTAGAAGATATTTCTTTTAATGCACCAGATTTATCTGGGCAAACAATAGTGCTTGACGCAGAAAAGGTCCGAGAGAAACTAGATAACATAATTCAAGACGAAGACCTGAGTAGGTATATTCTTTAATCCCCAGTACCACTAATGAAAAAGCGTATTCAAAAAGCAGAGACTCTTCTTGAGGCTCTTCCCTTCATCAAGAATTTTTACGGGAAAACCGTCGTAATCAAGTATGGCGGTAACGCGATGTCTTCAGAACAATTAAAGGAGGGCTTCGCCCAGGATATTGTCATGATGAAATATACTGGAATTAATCCCGTAATTGTTCACGGGGGTGGACCTCAAATAGGGAAAACTTTAGATGCTCTTGGAATTCAATCACAGTTTGTTGATGGACAGCGTATTACCAATAAGGACATGATCGACGTAGTTGAGATGGTCCTTGGTGGAAAAGTTAACAAAGAAATCGTTTCGCTTATTAACCGAAACGGTGGAAATGCTGTAGGAATTTCTGGAAAAGACGGTGATCTAATTCATGCCAAGAAACATAAACGAGTAAAGATTTCACCAGAAACGGATCGACCAGAAATTATCGATATGGGACTAGTAGGCGAAATAACAAAAATAAATGCAAAAATATTAGAAACACTTGATCAAAACGAGTTTATACCAGTTATTGCACCCATAGGTAAGGGAGAAAATGGAGAAACACTTAATATCAACGCAGACTTCGTTGCTGCTGCTATCGCATCTGCACTTCATGCCGAAAAACTTGTATTAATAACCGACACAGAGGGTGTTCAGAAAAAAAATGGGACGCTTATATCAGAACTCACTCGGAAAGAGGCTAAAAAACTCATCAAGTCGGGAGTTATAAGTAATGGGATGTTACCCAAAGTAACATGTTGTCTCGACTCTTTAAAATCCGGTGTTGCAAAAACTCATATTATTGATGGGCGTATTAAACATGCACTTCTCTTAGAGTTATTCACCGAAGAAGGAATAGGAACCCAGATTATTGAATAATTTTCTTTAAGATAAGAATGATAACTTTTAAAAAATTCACTTAAAATAATTTATTTAATGGCAAATAACTGAGATAATCAATACAGTTTCTAGGTTATTGACAACCAAGTATCCTCTTGATAGTTTCGCTGAAAAATTCCACTCACTTAATGAAATAAATCCATGACCCCAGCACTCGATGAAAGAAGCCAATCAATACTATTGGAACTTATTCGAGATCACATCGAAAAAGCTGAACCCGTTGGTTCTCGTTCACTGGCTAAAAGTCACTTTAGCAAATTAAGTTCCGCGACAATCCGAAACGTGATGTCCGACCTAGAAGAGATGGGGTATTTGCATCAGCCTCATAGATCATCAGGGAGAGTTCCAACTGATAAAGGATACCGCTTTTTTGTAAATCACATCACAGGTTTCTCTAATCTAGAAAATCTAAACATTACATCTGAAGACAATGAGATATCGACAGATCAAAGTTTTGATGAGGTTTTAGAAACTGCATGCAGTCAAGTTTCAGAAAGCTCGCATCAAACAGGGCTAGTTATGCTACCGAGTTTTTCAAATACTCGGTTCCACCACATACAATTCACCAAGGTCGGTTCACGCGAAGTTCTTGCTGTTTTTTATTCGGAGCTAGGCGTCATTCAGAACAAAATAATACCAATTGATAGTAATGTGACACAGGAACAATTGACTTCTATATCCAAATACCTTAACGAAGAATTTAGTGGAAAAACCATTAAGGCAATTCGCACTGAGTTAATGCGCCGTATCAAGAATGAAAAAGAACATTATGACCAACTGGCCAAACGAGCCATGGAGCTATCCACACAGGTTTTTAAAGAAGAAAATGAAAATGAAACCTTATTGGTCGAAGGAAAATTAAATATTCTCGACCAACCGGAGTTCACTGTAGATCTTGAAAAAATAAAAACATTATTTAAAACACTGGAAGAAAAATCTAAGTTGATAAAACTATTAGATTCCTGCCTTCAGCAGGACGGGCTGACCGTTCTAATTGGTGCGGAAAATAGTGATGAAGAGATGAGCGGATGTAGTTTGATTGCGAATAATTATGGCCTTGATGAAGACAAAATGGGGACAATCGCAGTGTTTGGCCCGAAACGCATGGATTATAAAAATGTTATTGCTGTAGTAAACCACACCGCTAAAAAAGTTTCTAAACTATTATCAGAAAGAAAAATGGAGTACAAAAATATAATATGAGCAACAAAAAAGATACCTCTGATATCGACGAGTCTTTCGAAAGTCAAATAGAAACAGAACCCGTTGAATCACCTGACGATGATGAAGCAAACGAAGCGAATGAATCAAATGAAGTGGATGAATCAAACGAAGAAGATCCAATTGAACTTGATCCAATCAAAATCCTTGAAAAAGATCTGCAACAATCAAAAGAAGACTTAGAAGAACAAAAAGATAGTTTTGTTCGTCTTCAAGCCGAAACAGACAACTTTCGTAAGCGGCTCTCCCGAGAAAAAGAAGAGTTCGCGCAGTATGCCAACGAGCGCTTATTTAAAGAGTTGATCCCTATATTTGACAATCTTAAACGTGCGCTAGAGGACCCTTCCAGTGATACCAAAAGTCTGAAGGAAGGACTTGAAATGATACTTAAGCAATTTAGTTCTTTTCTGGAAAAAGAAAAAGTCGAACCGATAAAGGCTGTTGGCGAAAAGTTTGACCCAACAGTTCATGAAGCATTAACTAGCGAAGAATCAGATGAGCATGATGAAAATATTATTATTAGTGAATTTGTCAAAGGGTACACAATCAATAATCGAGTCCTTCGACCATCCCAGGTTATAATATCAAAAAAACCGTCACCAGCAGAGTCGGAAGAAAAGTCAAAAGAAGAGTCAAAAGAAGAGTCAGAAGAACACTCTGATGAAAAAGAAAACTCAACGGATTAACTTTCAGAAACTCTATCTCGCTTAAAGGCATACAAAAATAAATTTAGCCTTTCATTTCCCATAAGTCATAAGTGATTTTCTTATATGCCCGAATTACCGGAAGTCGAAACTTTAAAACGGGCACTCACACCTCTAGTACTTAACAAGCGACTGGTAAAACTTAATTTCTTAAGAAAGAACCTCCGCTTCCCAATTCCCTCAACAAAAATACGTAAAGGCTTACTCAATCAAACGGTAGCCAAAATCACAAGAAGAGGTAAATACATTCTTTTGCATGCGCCTGACGGGGCACTGTTAATTCATTTAGGGATGAGTGGTCGATTCGTCCAAGCACCTTCGATGAAACCCTTTGAAAAACACACTCACGCAGTCTTTAAGTTTGACCCCGAAATATACCTCCACTACATTGATCCTCGCCGTTTTGGTTGTCTGCTTTGGGTGCCAAGTAGCCAAGGGCACCCTCTTTTGAATGGAATAGGACCAGACCCTTTAGGAAAAGAGATAACGGCTGATGAAATGAAATTGCTTGCTAAAAATTGTAAAAAAATTTCTATAAAAAATTTTCTGATGGACTCAAAACGTATCGCGGGAGTGGGTAATATATATGCTTGCGAAACCTTATTTGCAGCAAAAATCTCTCCAAAAAAACCCGCTCGAAGAATAAATTCTTCCCAGTGGACTCTTCTACTATCAACGCTTCGAGATATCTTGCAAAAAAGTATTGCGGCTGGGGGTACTACACTTAGAGATTTTTATAGCACCGATGGGAACCAAGGTTACTACAAATTCAGCCTCGCAGTTTATGGAAAAGAAAATGAACCCTGCATCGTGTGCAGCCAACCAATAAAAAGAATTATTCAATCTGCACGTTCAACATTTTACTGTAAAGAATGTCAGAAGCCTTAAAATAAATCCATTATTTGCCATCAAGTGGCCCATTTTTGGCCCATTATTTACTCCGATCCCAAAGCAGCAGCTTTATGCTTTCCCTTTAAAAATTAAGACGTAGTCCAACACTGCCACCATAAGTCCCACGGGTTTCATCAGAAAGTCGACTGTTGAGTTGGATATATAGCGACCCACCGCAGAATTCTTCATAAACATTGCAGCGATGTGGCAGTCCGACACGCTGAGAGTTTTGCAGCTATTTCGGACATAGTCACAACCTAAGGAAGTAGCGGGGTAAATTCCTTTCCCCTGTTGCTGTTGGATGCGTCCGGACTTTCCACCCGGGC
>Ga0209228_1000411_pt1 | contig 22326 bp, 19 predicted proteins | sample METZYME_3_150m_FD_187547 | JGI IMG/M metagenome (GOLD analysis project Ga0209228, IMG submission 187547) | Marine microbial communities from oxygen minimum zone in mesopelagic equatorial Pacific - METZYME_3_150m (SPAdes) (version 2) | ecosystem: Environmental > Aquatic > Marine > Oceanic...
TGAGACGATTGGAATTTTCAGAATTATCCACATGGAGTTGATTATGCATATGAACTGACATTGTCTACACAAAGGAATCTCTATATTGACACGTGCGATACGCTTACAAATTTTGATACAATTGTATCAATTAAGGATGCCTGTGGTAATGAAGTTTCAATTATTGAATCAGATGATGGGACAGAGGAATTCTGTCCCGAAGCAAGTGTTGATCCTCCGTATTTTGCCAGTATTATAGATAGTATTAGTCTTGAAGCGGGCACCTATTATATCGTTTTAGATGGCTATAGCGGAACAACTGGGAATTATGCGGTTGCAGTTGGAACTCTTCCTTCAATTGTATCTTCAGCGATTGCAGAAGATGACAGTTATCTGGAAATCCGGTTTAGTGAAGGGATGTATACTGAAGCAACTGGAAATGGTGCTTTGGAAACTTCTGATTTTGAAATTTCTTTCAACCAAAATGGAGGTACGGCAACCGGTGTAAACGTCGATTATATGTCCAACACTTCAGGTGGTGCGCTCGAAGGCGGTGAAGATACGGTGCGGTTTGCTATTGCTGTACAAGGCGAATCGACAGGTCTGGAGCAGGTGACAATCCGTACCCAATCCAATGCATCTATTTTTAATTCTTTCGGCATAGGGTTACTTCGAAGTGCATCCATTACCCAAAACTTATCAGATCAAATAGCACCATTTCTAGTTTCATCAAATCCTGATGATGGAGCAATTAATATTGCTACCTATTCAGATATAACTTTAGAATTTTCTGAACCAATACAAAATGCTGATGAAACCGATATTAATAATTCCAATTCTGAAAATTCTATTCTATTAAAAAATGAAAATACAGGTGAGAGCCTGAGTTATACAATTACCACATCCAATAATACTAATTTCAATATTTTTCCGGATGAAGATCTTCCGGAATATTCTTATATACAAATTATTTTATTATCGAATATCGAAGATACCAATGGCAATGTATTTGGCAATGATACTATCCAATTTCAAACAGCAGACGAATCACCGCCCCAAATCCAGTCCAGCAATCTTGCATCAACAAATGAATACGTTGTTATAGTTTTTAATGAAAGTATTTATTCAACAAGTAGTGGTTCAGGTGGTATAGAGATATCAGATTTAAACTATACTTTTGAATCTAATGGCGGGAATTGTGAATTAGCTTCTATTTTAAGTTTAAATAATTATACAGGAGCTCTTTTAACAGGTGGAGAAACAACTATACATGCATTTATACAACTTGATGGTTCACCATCTGGAACAGAAACAATTATCTTATCCCCAGCAGATGGTTCATCAATCTACGATCAGGCTGGTAATCCAATGCATCCATCAAGTGCTACAGCGACCTTGGTTTTTAATGCATCTGCTCTAATACTTTCTCAATCGTTGGCAGATAGCAATGAATTTGTTGATGTTACTTTTTCATCAGGTGTGTTTGGTGATACAGGACAAACAGAAGCAGTTGACATTTCTGATATTTATATTGGTTTAACACCCAATGATGGTAATGCCACTGGACTCTCAATTACTAACCTGTCCAATACTGCGGGAAATGGATTATCAGGTGGTGAAGAAACTATTCGCATTCATTTGAGTTTTAATAACCTACCATCAGGTGTTGAAACAATACTCATTCGTCCATCTGGCGAGACCCAAATATATAATTCAGCTGGTGTCTTGGTTCCTGAATCTGAAAACACAGGTCAGATTGTTCTTTTTGACCAGTTACCTCCTGGTGGAGATGCCGATGCAGAGGATGGTGCCGTAGATGTAGACCAGGGTGATTCGTTATCCATGACCTTTACTGATGATTTATATAATCCAGAAACTGGGGAATTGGCTACCCTTTCAGAGTTAGCAGAATTTGTCACATTGAGATCTGGAGACAGTTCAGGCACAGACATACCTTTTAATCTTATAATGGAGGGGAGTCCCCCTACATTAATTGTAGTTCCACTGGATGAATATGAAAGTGAACAGGATATATATTTTTCATTTAATGCGATATTGGCTGATGCAAACGGAAACACAGTCGAATTCAGTTTTGAAGCATCATTTTCTATAGCAGATTATGTTCCACCAGTAGTGGATTCATCTGCACTGGCTTTGGATAACACATATATTGATCTAATATTTGATGAAGAACTGTATGGCAATGATGATGCCACCGGGATGATAGAGACCAATGACATTAATATTATACTTATATCCAATGGCAGCAATGTAGATACCTGCAGCATCACAAGTTTAACACTGACTGACAGTAATTTTTTAATTGGCGGAGAAACAAATGTTCGAGTTAATCTTGAATACAATAATACTCCAGATGGAAATGAGTTGATTGTTTTGGAACCCAGCGAGGGTACAACACTTTTCGATGAATCTGGAAATCAATTTACATCGTCCAGTTATACAGATACGCTGCAACTCAACGATATCTTGCCGCCAAGTGTTGACACTATTTCAATACCAATTGATTCTTTTATTGTTCTGATGGAAAGCACACCGATCACGTTCTCCTTCAATGAAAAAGTAGATTCATTGGAATTCACTGTTGCTGCAGTTGTGGCTGATTCAGTGAACTTCGATTCGTCACGTTCGGATTCTTCTCTTGATATTATTCTGAAACCACCGTTTACCAGTTCCGATTCTATTACTGTAAACTTTTCTTACCTGGAAGATGAAGCAGGGCTCAGTACTGTGGATATTGCATATACCTATGTAACGCCAATTCTGGGTGATTATGATCTGGATTCATCCATCAACTATACTGATCTTTGGGACTTGGTGGAAAATTGGGAATTAAAGAACTATAATTATGAGTTGGGCCCTGTCACAGGCAATGCGCCTCATTTTGTATCCTTCCCGGATAGCAAATTTGATATCGAAGATGGGATGGCTTTTGTTCGAATGTGGTCATGGTATCAGCAAACCTATGGCCAAATCATTGAAGATACATCTCAGGCAGGCCGACATCTGAATATGGTACAAAATGGGAATGACCTATTTATTTTTCTGGATGACACTATTACTTCAGGTCAGTTTCATATATCATATGACCCAGGTACTACACCGGTTGAGTTTTTTCAACGTCCATCGAAAGAAAGAGAGCTATTTATTAACAACCATTTTCCGGAAAAAGGTTTTTCAATTTTGGAATTTGCCAGGACAGGTTTGCTGAAGCGTGATACTATTCGTATGACTCTGGACGAATCATCAGAGATTACTCTATTTTATATTTTAACCAGTGATAAAAAATCCATAGTACAGAAAGGTACCGCTGAAATCAATCATACACCGTTGCCAACCAAGGTTGCCCTTTATCCTGCTTATCCTAATCCATTTAACCCAATAACGACCCTTCAGTTTGATGTCCCAAATGCAGAAGTTATACAATCCATATCTCTAAATATCTTTGATATGCGGGGACGCCAAGTCGAAACACTGGTCAATGGTTCCATGCTCCCTGGATCTTACCGTATCCAGTGGCATGCAGATCAATTCGCTTCTGGTATGTATTTCGCGAAACTTGTTTATGGGACTAAGATAAAAACACAGAAAATTCTGCTATTGAAGTAGAACGGTTTGCTTCGTTGCTTCCAATTGGCTACTCACGGTACATTTAGATTAGTATGAAAAATTTATTGACCACACAGCAACTCCGCGAGAAATATGATCCTGATTCTATCTTTAAGGCGATCGAGCAATCCTATAATCAAAATTTAGAGAGATTGCGCTCTTCTTTAAATCACACTGATAGTCCATTACAAAAATATAATCGTGATATCCAAATTTCCTTATTGGATGCTAATCAGAAGGGAAGTGATGAACTTATTGATGAAGTAGCATCCACCTTGAAAGATACAATATATTTCATGACATTATCTAAAAAAGAACGAACATCTGTTACTCAAAGGATGCGTTCATACTATTCTGATTTAGTAAAAAATCAATTTCTCCGGATCAATTGTATTATGGAAGATCCTGAAATAGGATCTCCAAAGCATGGGAGTGATCCCACGCCCAAACATAAAGGGATGCACCATGTGTTTGAAATCTTAAAAATGGTTAAAAAAGACCTTGAATTTGAGTATGAATATCGACAGAGCCTATCCAGGTCAGGTTATCTTACGGGCCTTCAAATCTCGATGGGGAAATTTTTTATTACACTAAAAAGTTTAGGAATGAATCAAAAAGACCAGATAACCCTTGTGCAGCGCCTGTTCGATGATTTTGAAGTAGATTGGAATGAAGGGGACCGGGAGAATATAAAATTATCTCTCCAGCTTCCAGCATTAGAAAATTATAAATTAACGCAACAAAACATACAGAAGATCACCAGCTTTCTTTTTTCAAAATCTCTTAATGATAATTTGGTATCAAACCTAGTTGAACAAGCCGTTATTTTAAAAAAACGATTGAGACGTTTCTAATCCCAACCCCAATACAATTCAATTAGGATAAATATTTTATCGAAATTGACACTTTTCATGACTTGTTTAATTATTTTATTAACAGCAATTAATTTATCATTGCCATTGATAACTGTGAATTAAAATGGGAAACCCTGTAATTATAAATCCCTTATCTATAGTATGGTGGAAGGGGATAATTATAGCAGCTTTTATTTCCATCATTATTGTTCAATTTGCAGTTAGGATTCCGCCTGATAAACGGCGTGTCCTTATGATCAGTTTGGGGATATTGATGATCGCTAGAGAAGTATGGAAAAATTGGTACATATCCAATATAGGAGCGTGGACAATTGAAAAATCCCTGCCGCTGCATTTTTGCGGTATTGCAGCAATTCTGGCGGGGATCATGATGTTTAGACCTCACCAAAAAGGATTTGAATTTCTAGCCTTAATAGGTGTACCAGGATCACTTCACGCGTTTCTGACGCCCCAATTAAACCACGGAGCAGCCACGTATCAAATTATAGAATATTACATTGGTCATGGTGGAATTATATTGATCCCTTTTTATCTGGCAATTGTAGAAGGATACCGAATTCAAAAATCTTCATGGCTGAATGTATTTATAATATGCCAGCTATTAATATTGTTCATTGGTGCAACGAACTACATTCTAGGGGCAAATTATATGTACCTCATGGAGCGTCCCTTGGCTAATAACCCTATGATTATTGGTGATTGGCCCTGGTATATTCTCGGTTTTGAATTGGTTGGCCTAGTTCATATTTTAATTTTTTATTTTGGTTTCCGTAAATTGAAACCACTGCCATTTTAATATGCTGAAATATTGTTTGGCACCTATTCTTTTGTCAACACTGCTTATCTGCGACTGGCTGGGACCGCAAGCTGTCTGGTGTTTCTTTTTTGGATTTTCTGCTTTTGTTATTATAGGTGATCAAATTATTACAAATGATCATAGTCAGTTTAGGATAGGGAATACTAAACTGAATTTTATATTATATCTAATTTTACCGCTACTTCTTCTAAAATTATTTAATATGACACTTATAGGAATGGGTGACCATGGATCAATTATTTTTATGATTCTAGCGGATGATACCCTTTTCAATGTTTGGGATAGGGTTTACTCCGGTTTTGATCTATTTGGTATTATACTGACTTCTGGTCTTTTTCTTGGTGGCATAGGGACAGTTGCTGGTCATGAATTGGTCCATAGGAAAAAACAATCATTCGGATTTAAAGTCAGTAATTGGCTCTTGGCTTTAACCTGGGATCCTGCATTTGGCATTGAACATGTTCATGGACACCACAAATATGTTGCTACGTACCAGGATCCAGAAACTGCCCGCCGTAATGAAGGTGTCTATTCATTTATTATTCGATCAACATTGGGTACCCTAAAAAACGCGTGGAAGTGGGAATCTAAAAGATTAGCACAGTTGGGCTTAAGTCCCATTTCCTTACAAAATCAAATGTTCCAGATCTATTTAAGATCTATAATCTTAACTGCCGCGATTTCATTGGGCGGAACAATGAGTTTGGTTGTTTATTTTGGATCAGTTCTTTGGGCAAAGATTATGTTAGAGACTGTGAATTATTTAGAACATTATGGATTGGTTCGTGTTGCAGGGGCTGCCATAGAGCCGAAACATTCCTGGAACTCAAATCATATGGTAAGCAGCACCCTGTTGTTTAATCTTACCCGACACTCAGCCCATCATGAAAAAAGTAACCTGCCTTTTTGGAAATTAGAGCCTTATAAAGATGCTCCCATGTTACCCAACGGGTATTTAAGTATGCTATATTTTATTTTACTCCTGCCTTGGAAATATCGTGAGATCATGGAACATAAATTGGCGGATTGGGATGCCAATTATGCGTCAGAGCAAGAGTTGGAATTAATTAGATCAATAACAAAATGAACAATATCAAGGATACGTTCCTTCTTGATCCAAATATTACTTTTTTAAACCACGGTTCATTTGGGTCCTGTCCTAGACCTGTTTTTCAAGAGTACCAGAAATGGCAGCAAAAATTGGAGCATCAACCTGTTCAATTTATGACAGACAAAGTTTATTCTGCCTTGAAGGAATCTCGAATTGCATTATCAGAGTTTATGGGTTGTAATGAAGATGAGCTTGTTTTTTTCCCAAACCCTACTACGGCAACAACCAATATTATTTTTAATCTGGATCTGAAACCTGGTGATGAAATTCTCATGACCAATCATGAATACGGTGCATTGGTTCGAGCTTGGACAGCATGGGGGAAAAGGACCGGGATAAAAATTGTTCAGCAAAACATACCTGTACCTCTTGATACTGAAGAAAGATTTATTGAAGAATTCTGGAAAGGAGTGAATGTCAGGACCAAAGTAATATTCATATCTCATATTACCAGTCCAACCGCGTTAATCTTTCCCATTGAGCAGATACTTGCCCGTGCCCGGGAAAAAGGGCTGATCACTATTGTGGATGGTGCTCATGTACCTGGACAGGTTGATCTGGATATCCACGCGTTAGGCTGTGATTATTATATAGGAGCAATCCATAAATGGCTATGCGGTCCTAAGGGTTCTTCTTTTTTATTTGTAAAAAAAGAACACCAGAAATGGATGAAGCCGGTTGTGTATAGTTGGGGTAAGAATGGTGAAGATCCGGGTCCGTCAGAATTTCTTCAGGATTTTCAGTGGCAGGGGACTCGAGACATGTCAGCTTTTTTATCAATCCCGACTGCTATTGAGTTCTATCACCAAGAGATCAGCAGTTTGCAGTCCAAATGCCGGGAAATGAACCTCCATGCATTTTCGGAGTTTCAATCTATTTTAGGAACAAAACCCATATCAAGCGGCGGAAACTGGTTGGGCCAGATGGTCTCTCATCCTCTTCCTGATAACGCATCCCCAGATTTAAAAGAAAAACTATGGACCCGGCACCAGATAGAAATCCCTGTTTTTGAATGGAACGGCCTGCAATTGATACGGCTCTCAGTTCAGATATATAATCAACAAAATGATATAGATTCTTTGATGAGTGCATTGCCATCTCTTATTTAAATTCTACAGAACACTTTTAGTAATTATTTAAGTGAAAAATTTATTCATATTACATCTCCTTTTCTCCTTTGGAATTTCGCAGCGTGTACAACTGTTTACTAAAACGGATGATATTTTTACATCGGCCAATCATTTTACCATCAAAAATAAAAGGGTGATCTTCTGGGAAGATAAGGTTGTCTTAATGACCGTACCTGTAAAAAACTTGGTGGAAGTGCGATATGCTGAGAAATCATACGCTTATGTCGGAACCCCCTGTGTATTTATTGGTTCATTGGCAATGGCATCTACCGTTGGCCTGGCAGTCTCAGGGCAGATTAATACGGCCTATGCTTCAAATGAAGAATTAATGATAGGGCTGGGGGGCGGTCTTGCATTTTACAGCCTTGGCAAGTTATTAAAACTCATCGGTGCAAGGTTTGGAAGAGATATTATATATGAGCATTTTGATCACTTGGATGGATCTACCAAACAGCTAATTTTAGAATCCATCACCCTGGATATGCAGACAAAGGAAAAGAAAAGTGAATTCATGCATGGTCCTGAAGGAAGAAAAACAGGATTAAAGTTGTCCTGGGAAGGTAAAAAACCCTGGAAGAAAAAATACAAGCCAAAAAGAAAGATCATTCGATTTTCCTTCTTTTAAGTTCCAGGTATGCAATGTATCCTTTCTGCTCTGAAAGCAGAATCTGACCCTTTAGTTAATTATTTCCAGTTAAAAAGACATTCTTCGTTCCAATTTCCTGTTTTTGTAAATAATGATCTATATCTTATCGGTATTGGTATTGGCAAAGCAAAAGTACAAGAACGGATTTATTCGTTTCTAGAAACTGCCCGTGATGATTTTATCCAATTTATTAATATTGGAATTGCAGGTGGAAAAAAAGAGAATTCAGAACTGGGTCAAATATATTTAATCAATAAGATAGTAGATGATAACAAGGATCATTCTTATTACCCTGATATTTTGATTAAGCATAGTCTCGCTGAGCATTCAGTTACGACGGTTAATAAAGGTATTACGGATGGAGGAAGCAGTTATAAAACCCTTGTTGATATGGAAGCATCTGAAATTTTCAAGATATGCTCAAAAAAAATACCTGTTCATCGTATGGCGTTTCTAAAAATAATTTCTGATTACATGGATCTGGATGCAGTGAGTTTCAATACAGAATCAATTTCAAACTTTATTACACCCAATTTGAGATCAATAAACTCCTTTTTAAATCAATTCAAGATATTACAGGATTTAGAACAACCGATATTATCAAATGGTGACGGTGATTGGATTAATCTCATTAAAGATCAATTGGGTTTAACAGAATCTCAGTATCAGCAGCTGATCCATGCAACAAAAGGGTTCAGGCTTCGAAATCCCGAATTACACTGTCCAATAGTGCAAGCAGAAATGCCTAAGTCAAAATTAAACCGTAACCAAATGTTTAAAACCCTTTGTGATAAACTTTCAGCCTAATTTTTCCCATATTTACGTGGAAAGGGATGCATTTGGTTTTGAGTTAACCGATCTCGCCTTATCAAAATTCCCCAGGGCTAGTGTTATCAAAATAGGTCACTATAAGGATGTTTTTAATCGTCCGGGGCAGGATTTTCAGATTCAAAAATCTTCCATGAAACTGATATTAGCCAAAAAAACAGAGCCCTTTCTTTACCCTGCATCTGACATGGTCCAGGAATTCGATACACCCAATGTTTACTACAACACTCCAATTTTAAATTGTTTATATAATTGTGATTATTGTTTTTTGCAGGGGATGTATCCTTCAGGAAATATTGTAGTATTTGTAAATGAGAAAGATTTCATGGATGCTATTAACATAAAATTAAACGAGTTGGATGATCCATTGAAACCCATGGTAGTTTCCATTTCTTATAATACGGATATTATGGCTATGGAGAATATTATTCCCATGACATCTCGATGGATAGAATTTGTTGATACCCAGGAAAACCTCATAATTGAAGTACGAACGAAAAGTGCTCTGTTTTCATCTATTAATAATACTAAACCATCAAAAAACGTGATCCTAAGCTGGACCCTTTCACCAGATTCAATTTGTAAAAATAATGAATTTAATACACCTCCACTTCAGCGAAGACTCGATGCTTGTAAAGAAGCAATGGCAAATGGCTGGCAGGTCCGAATATGCTTTGATCCAGTATTACTGGTAGAAGGATGGTATGATATTTATACTCGATTTTTTGATGAAGTATTCAACAAGCTTGATTGTGACAAACTCTTAGATATAACCTTGGGAGTATTTAGGATGAATAAAGATTATTTTAACAGAATTCGAAAGCGTGAAAATCGATCAAGACTATTTTATGAAAGTTATGTTATTGAAAAAGGGACCGTGATCCCAGGTAAGAAAGTCAGATACAATGCTTTGGATCAATTGGAAGATAAAATCGCTCAATTTTTTCCTAGAGATAAGATTCTAGTATGGAGATAGTAATTTGAATTTCTTTAAATTCAATATTATAAGGCATGAATTTTCTTAATTGTAGTGCTAGAAATATTAATCAAAAAAAATTAGGACTTAAGAGTGACTTTAAAACTCATAGGTTTCATTATTGCAGTTGTCTTTATTGTTGGCTCACTTGTACTTGCGCTTTGGTACAGAATGAACGAGGATAAAAGTGACTAAGCTATTACTGGGTGGATTGTTAATAATTAGCGGAATTTTAGCCCAAGGAGATTTTAACCTGGAAGATGTAAATCCAAATTCGGATACCTACGGTCAGATCATTGGTCCTGATGATTATCTCGGTGATATTTGTATTGTCTTTTTTGGGCATGAATATTGAGGGGTCTGCAGAAGCCGGTTCGGCTTTCTGAATACCATTTATAATGACTTGGCATCCATGGGAGTGAGTGATGTAGGGATTATTGGTGTGGGAAAAGATGCTTATAATAGTGATCTGGCAGGTATGATCAATGGACGTATTTTACCTTGGGTTGAAGATGTAGAAGCAGATGGCTACCCTGTATGGACGGATTATGGCGCCGTACAAAGAAGCACCTATTTTCTTGATCGGCAAGGAATGCTTATCTATCAATTTAATATTACAACTTTGGATCCAGATGAGCCCAATGACTATCAATATTTGATCAATCTTATTCTTGATTATCGAGCATATAACGGCCCTTCAATCATAAGGGTTACGGAAGATTTCCTCTCCATTCAAAGCGCCATTGAAAGTGCAAGTGATGGTGATATTATTCTAGTTGATCCCGGTACATATCTAGGCCAAATCAATTTTTTAGATAAAAATGTTACCCTAGCTTCTTTAATCTATTCTGGATATGATCAGAATGATTTAGCAAAAACAATTCTAGATGGTGATGGCCAAGGTCCCATTGTTACTTTTAATGATGGGCAGGATCAGTCAGCAATCTTATTGGGTTTTATTATTAAAAATGGTTCCGCATCGCAATCTGGTGGTGGGATATTGATTGAAGATGCCAGCCCGACTATTGATCGTAATATTATCCATAATAATCATGCTGGTTCCTGTGGTGGTACAGGGGGAGGAATTGCTGTTCAAGGTGAATCATACCCACATATTTTTGGCAATGTAATTCATGATAATATAGTTTCAGGTGACTGTGACTGTATCTGTTACTATGGGGGTGGAGTGTATGTTGATACCACATCATGGCCAGTACTTGGCGGTTCGGTAACCCTTGGAAATACGTTCTATAATAATTCTGCCGATTATGGAACCGAACTTTTCAGAGATCATGATGAGGATACGACAAACTGGACACCTATATATGCCCATCATAATACGTTTGAAGATTGTCCTCCTGACTCTTATAATGTTTATCCTATAAACGGCTGGGATCTTGAAAATTGTCACACTCTAGATATAACTATTGATATTGTAAACGATAATCAGCCATTGGCAGAGAATTTCTATTTGTATCCAAATTTTCCAAACCCGTTTAATCCTTTAACTAACATCAGATTTTTTCTGAAAACATCAAATACTGTATTGCTTAATATATACGATTTAGAAGGCAGACTTGTTAAGAGAAATAGGTTAAAGTTGGATTCTGGAACTCATGTGATTCAATGGGATGCAAGCAAATCCCCAAGCGGAATCTATCTTATCAAACTACAAGCGGGTGTAAATACTCAAATACAAAAGGCGATTCTTGTTAAATAAAATTTTTACTCTTCTAATTATGTCCTTTATAATTGGATCAGAGAGAGATGAAAACCATATCTCAGATTCCTTCATTTCCTTCGCCGGTGCAAAGTTCAACCTGGTCCAAAATGGAAACTCACCTAACAGGTATATTTGGCTTCATGGGGATGAGCAAACGGCAAGGATGGCTTTAGATTATCATATCAAGCATTTTGCTGGTTTAGCATTTTTTATACAAAATGAAACCCGTGAAATTCCGTTTAAATCAACCATTGTTGACCCGAACAGGATTTTTTCTAGGAATGGTTCCTACCACGCACTGAAAAAATTTAAGCCAGGATGGCAGCGTGGCACCCTTAAACAGGCCCTGGATGAAATTGATTCAGAAAGAACCAGTTTTCTGGATATATTGATGCCTGGGGGAAATGGGCGATTGATTGCTGTTCATAATAATTTTCGTGGATATAATGTCAAATATGAAGAGAAAAGAAGCCAGCGTACATCCATTAAGCCAGGTCAAAATCCACGAGATTTTATTATTTGCACTAATGAAAAAGATTTTGAAAAATTATCAACCGGTCCATATAACGTGGTTCTGCAGAGTGAAATACCCGAAAAAGATGATGGCAGCCTTTCTTGGGAAGCCTTAAGAAGAAATGTCCGCTACTTGAATGTTGAAACACGATTAGGATACCTTACAAAGCAGAAAAAAATGCTGAGATTTATCGAAACCACCTTGAATTAAAAACATGGGAATATTTATTCAGCGGTTGATTCGATGGATGCCTTTAATCCTATTTGTTTTACTCCTTATGGTTGATCGGGATAATGCCTATCACGTATCCGGATATCTTATTTTACTTTTTTCTTATACAGGTATTTTGATTTTGAAAATTCTTTATGCAAAAGAGCAATGGCATAAAGAATTTGATGGGAATGGTTTAGGTCGTAATTCATCCATAGAAAAAATGAGTGATTTCCAGAAAGAGTTGAATGTTAAGAATGGAACCCATACAGAAAGCTAAGGGGGTTTCTTTTTGACTCGGATGGTGTGAAATACCAGGTATTCTTGTTAAAACGGGCAAATATCACAAAGGTATGGTAGAATCAAGCGGTATTAATCTTGATGGTTTTCTTCATTCCATTGCAGATTTACCAAATATTTTGAATTCATAAGGAGTTATCATGAAACAGATTGATATTAGGAGTTTATTAGTTGGTGTATTGGGCACGGCATTGACATTTGTGTTAATGGGCTCAGAAGATGGCGAAAATATTGATGGTAATCTGGGTGATATTATTGTGAATTCAATCACAATCAGGGATGATGGACACGGTGGGTTTATTACTGCGTATAACCAGGATCAAAAAAGAACGCTTTATCTAGGAACTGGTAAAGAAGAAAATGGATATGTTCAAACCTTTAACAAATATGAACAGCCCACAGCATATATAGGCTCTAACCGGGAGATGGATGGAGTTATTGTTTTAAATGACAGATATGGAGGCTTGGGATACAGCCAATCCGGAAAAAAATGAAACTGGGAATTATATTCGTAATTCTTCTTTTATTTGCATTTCTTAAAGCCCGAGAAAGATTTCAAAAGTATGATGAATAAATAAACCCCACATTCGTGGGGTTTATTGTTTGTGGGAGTTGCAGTAGACTTCATTACGGTGCAATTGTAATTGATACTGCAGCTGTTGATTGGTTAGATGTAGTGTCTAATACATATTTATCATGGTCAGATTCATCTATTTGATAATCATCTGCACGATTGGTTGTGTATAGATTATCATTCCAGACAAAAGTGCATCCTGGGCCAAGCTTTTCACGGGCAAGGGTGAAAGCGTCTGAAAAAGATAACTCAACTGGCTCATTCTCATTTTCAGAAGAATATACGACATCAACTTCGATATCGAAATCATCGACTAATTCTTCAAATGATTGATTTTCATTCGTTGGCACTTTTTCATTGTAAGCCAAAGGTTCCTGTATAATATCCTCAACTGTCCAATGCTGATAAACAACTGAGAGTATAAATACAGTCCCTATTACCAATGTTACTGCAACTAAAGATGATTTATTTTTATCTGTTTGTTTCATGGTTTTATCCTTTTTTGTTTTGCAGCTCTTACGGTTGGGAACCTATACAAGTTCAAAAAAATAATTAATTTTTCAATTCTAACCCTGATTATTGGTATGACACTGAACCAGGATTATTCAAACAGGGTAGAAGATCTATTGGATATTTTTTGCCGTCTAGATTAAGAATTTAATTCAGGAATATTCTGGTAGTAGTCTAATACATCAGGATTTTCCAGAGCATCTCGGTTTGTTACATCTTCACCCTGGATTATTTTTTTTACTGCAATCTCAACTTTTTTCCCATTAATTGTATAAGGGATACCATTTGTTTCAATAACCTTGGCGGGAACATGCCTTGGGGAACAGTTCAATCGTATCTGTGATTTAACCTGATCAATAATTTCATCATTTAATGGATAATCATTTTTCATTATTACAAATAGAATTACCCGTTGATCCCCATTCCATTCCTGACCGACCACCAAACTGTCATCGATGGTTTCAATAGCATCAACAACCCTATAGATCTCAGCTGTACCGATTCTGACCCCACCTGGATTTAAGGTAGCATCGCTCCGACCAAATATTTTTACACCGCCATATTCTGAAATACGAATAAAATCACCGTGATGCCAAATTCCAGGGAAGGTACTGAAATAAGCGTTTTGATATTTTATTCCATCTGGATCGTTCCAGAAATAAACCGGCATAGATGGAAAAGCGGAAGAACATACCAGTTCACCTTTTTCATTTACCATGGGTTGTCCAGCCGGATTGTATGCATGAACATCCATCCCTAGGCCCCGGCATTGGAGTTCTCCACGAACAACAGGGAGCATGGGGTTTGCTAAAGCAAAGCATGAAATAATATCAGTTCCGCCTGAGATAGATCCTAAAAGCACATCTGGTTTTACCTGGTCATACACATAATCAAAACTCTCGTCTACCAAAGGAGACCCTGTTGATAGAATGGTACGTAGTTTTGAAAGGTTTGCAATTTCTCCTGGTTTGATATCTGCATCCTTGCATGCATCTATGAATTTTGCACTGGTACCAAAAATAGTAATGCCTAATTCTTCTGCCATCTTCCACATTGCATTACCATCGGGATGAAAAGGGGACCCATCAAATAATACCAAGGTTGATCCAATCGATAGAGAAGACACAAGCCAGTTCCACATCATCCAGCCACAGGTAGTAAAATAAAAAATGCAATCATCCCTGTCCATGTTACAATGGAAATGAAATTCTTTTAAATGTTGAATCAATGTACCACCGGCTGAGTGAACAATTGATTTTGGCAGTCCCGTTGTACCCGATGAGTACATGATATAAAGGGGATGATCGAATGGAAGCTGTTCAAATTCTAGAGGGTAGGGTGAGTTTGAAATAAATTCCTGGTAAAGTACTCCATTGGCAATATTAGATAAATCTGTATTGTCTCCCGTGTATTCCACAACGACCACTTTTTCTACGGTTGGTAAATTGTTTAGGATACCATTTAATTTTTTAAGGGAATCAAAAGATTTCCCATTATAAAAATATCCGTCCGCAGCAAAAATAACCTTGGGTTCGATCTGGGTAAACCGATCCAAAACACCCTTGATCCCAAAATCAGGAGATGAAGAACTCCAGATTGCTCCAATGGAAGCAGTGGCCAGCATTGCAATGACAGCTTCTGGCATATTTGGGATAAAACCAGCAACACGGTCTCCTTTTTGTACTCCAATTTCTTTTAAAGAATGTGCCAGTTTTTCAACATCATTAAAGAGTTCTTTATAGGTAAGGGTTCGAACAGGCTGGCCTTCACCCTTGAAATGGATCGCAGGATAATCATCCTGGAACCGAAGTAGATTCTCTGCAAAATTTAATTTTGCCCCAGAAAACCATTTTGCCCCAGGCATTTGGTGTTCATCATCCACGACCTGTGAAAACAAAACGGAGTGTTTTATCTCACAATAATCCCATATCTCCTTCCAGAAATCAGGAATATGCTTTACGGACCAGTTATGTAATTCATCATATGAGTTCATCCCTAGCCCATATGCTTCATTGATCCGGTTAATCAATTGAGCCATTTGGGTTTTTTCAGGGGAAGAAGGTCTCCAGAGTATATTTTCCATTACCAATAATAAAATTATGAGTGTTCGAAAATTAATAAATATATTTTACCTATTTTCACTAATTGGTTCCTATTTGGACAATTCTTTTTTTTAATTTCCGCTCTGGAAATTCTAAGATTTAAATCCATCATATGAAAATTGCTTTTTTAACTGCGGGTGGGATTGCCCCTTGCCTTTCATCTTCCATCGGAGCATTGATTGAATCGTATAATAACTTAGCTCCAGAAGCTGAAATGATAGGCTACTTAAATGGATACCGTGGATTGCTTCAAGGAAAATCCCTAAGGTTCCCTGAAGAAGTAAAAACAAATTACCCAATATTGTACGACTTTGGTGGGAGCCCCATTGGCAATAGTCGTGTCAAACTCACTAATACTGATGATTGTGTCAAACGGGGATATGTTGAGGAAAACGGAGATCCAATAAAAGTTGCTACGAACCAACTTATTAAAGATCAAGTTGATATTTTACATACGATTGGTGGAGATGATACAAACACAATGGCAGCACAATTGTCATCATATTTGGATGGGAATAATTACAATTTAACCGTGGTTGGATTGCCTAAAACCGTAGACAATGATGTTTTTCCAATCACACAAACTTTAGGCGCCTGGACAGCGGCTGAACAAGGAGCACTCTTTTTTGAAAATATTGCCAATGAGAATACAACCAGTACCCGGCAGTTGATTATACATGAAGTCATGGGAAGAAACTGTGGCTGGCTCACAGCACAGACAGCATACGATTATCGTGAAAAAATGAAGAAACGCACTTTTTTCCCTGAAATGCTCATTGATCAATCTCGGTGGGATGTGGATGCTGTTTATGTTCCTGAAACAGATTTTGATTTTCAAAAAGAAGTGGACCGTTTGAAAAAAAGAATGGATGAAAAGGATGGTGTGAATATTTTCTTAAGCGAAGGCGCCGGATTGGAAACCATTGTTCGTGAAATGGAAAGTCGTGGTGAAGAAGTGCCAAAAGATGCCTTTGATCATGTCCGGTTGGATGAAATCAATCCGGGACAATGGTTTGCAAAACAATTCTCAGGAGCATTGGATGCAGAAAAAACATTGGTTCAAAAAAGCGGATATTTTGCCCGGTCAGCAAAACCAAATCACCAGGACCTGGATTTGATCAAAAGATCAGCATTATTTGGGGCTGAACAGGCAATTAAAGGCAACAGTGGTGTGGCAGGACTGGATGATGATCATAATAAAGAATTAAGACTTATAGAATTTGAACGAATCAAAGGCGGGAAGCCATTTGATACAACTGTAGATTGGTATAAAACTATGTTAAACGACATTGGTCAATAATTAATAAATCAAATGGAGAAATAATGAGTTGGAATAGCTTACCTGAGATCGCAAATGCAATGGTGGAAAAGGGCCGAGGCATTTTAGCCGCAGATGAGAGTACACCTACCTGTACAAAACGATTTGATTCGATTGGTGTGGAAAGTACAGAAGCAAATAGAAATGCCTATCGTGATATGCTGTTTTCCACTCCTGGAATGGAAGAGTTCATCAGTGGTGTGATATTATTTGATGAAACACTGCACCAATCCACTGTAAAAGACAAAACTCCATATCCCGCATATCTCACAAAGCTTGGCGTCATCCCTGGGATCAAAGTTGACAAGGGCGCTCATCCTTTGCCAGGCAGTGATGGGGAAAAAATTACAGAAGGTCTGGATGGCCTTGATGCCAGATTAAAAGAGTATTTTAATCTGGGTGCACGATTTTCAAAATGGCGGGCTGTTATAACCATTGGTGAATCTTTCCCAAGCAGTACCTGCGTGACTGCAAATGCACATGCGTTGGCACGGTATGCGGCGTTATGCCAGGAAAATGGACTTGTACCTATTGTTGAACCTGAAATTCTTATGGATGGAAGCCACACTATTGAAGACAGTTTTGTTATTACGGAAGAAGTACTTCACTCAACTTTTTATGAACTGTATGGTCAGGATGTTCTACTGGAAGGAATGGTGCTTAAACCCAATATGGTTTTATCTGGATATGAATGTTCTGAAAAAGCCAGTGTGGAAGATGTGGCAGAATTAACTGTTACGGTTTTAAAACGTTGTGTACCATCAGCGGTTCCCGGTATTGCATTCTTATCCGGTGGGCAGAGTGATGAAGATGCGACTGCACACCTGAATGCCATGAACCAAATCCTTGGGGAGAATAGTCCATGGAACTTGACCTACTCCTATGGACGTGCTCTACAGGCACCTGCTTTAAAAGCCTGGGGAGGGAAAGAAGAACAAGTTTCTGTAGCACAAGATGCTTTTTATAAACGTGCAAAACTAAACAGTCTTGCAACCAAGGGAGAATATTCTTCTGAAATGGAATAGGACCTGCCCACCCTATTTACCAATTTTTAAACGGATTAGTGGCCAAATTCATATTATAATACCGTTCATCCGGCGTTACTTCTTCTCCTGCCCAATCAGGGATCTCGAAATCTTCATCTTCTGATTCCAACTCAATCTCTGCTACCACCAATCCATTGTTGTCACCATGGAATTCATCCACTTCCCAGGTGAATCCTTTGTATTCTACATAGTGACGGGTTTTGTCAATGGTGGCTGTTTGACAAAAATGCTTCATTAATTGTTCTGCATCATCCTTAGAGATGGGGAAATCAAATTCCAACCTGGAAATACCTATATTATTACCCTTAATTGTAAGGAAATAATCATCACCTTTTTCCCGAACACGGATCACTTGGTTTTGATCATTGACAATATAACCCTGCCTAATTCGTAGAGATTTTTTTGCGAGATGAAATGGATTTTCATCCACTAAGAATTTTCGCTCAATTTCAATTGCCATGTTTAATCCTTTTATTCATTGCCAGATAATAAAGAATAGAAATACCCATTCCAGGGTAAAAAGGTTCAATATTTAGAAAGGGGTTTTGCCCAAATGTGGATAGTCCAAACCAAAATAGGGAGATGAATACGGGTACCAGTATCCATTGTATTGCAAAACCATCTGGAATCGTTTTCCTAGTTTTCCATAATGTAACAATAAATGGAAGAATCAGCCCTGGGATTAAAACGGAACCAAGAGTGTAGAAAAGTTTCACTACAGAAGGCAGTGAAAATGCAAGGAGCATAGAGATGAGAGAAATAATCACAAGGCCTTTTTTAATTAATGGAACAGGATTGGAATCTGTTTTCGGTCTTTGAATCCTCCATAAAATATCTCTACCAAAGGTGATGGCACTGATCAAACTCAATGAATCAATGGTAGACATTATTGTTGCTAGAATTCCTGTTATAAATAATCCGAATATACCGATTGGTAAAATGTCTGCCGCCAGTAAGGGGTAGGATAATAAGGCCTGACTGCTTTGTAGGTGTCCTATAGCATACAGCCCACTTAAGATGGTTAAACAATCAAAAACAGCCCAGAAACAGATTGCAATAAGAATACCTTTCTTTGCTGTTTCAGGAGAATCTGCAGCTGCACAGCGTTGGAAAAACCCTGGGTCTATAAAGGTCCATGCCGCGATAAAAAACCATACCAATACGTATTGGGCTGTATTACCACCCAATGGATCGAGAAACTTTGATGGTAAGGATCTTATCATTGCAATTGGAGAATTCAATCCACCCCACAAAAAGCCCAAGAACAAAATAAATCCGAGAAACATAAAGATGAATTGAAAAAAATCTGTTTTAACTACTGCTGAAAACCCGCCGTTCCAGATATAAATTATACTAAACAGTGTTGAAATCATTAGTGCGAAGCCCAGTTCGATCTCGAATAGGAATTGCAGTAAAATTCCCATGCTGAGGATATATGGTGCAGGGCTTGCTAAGAAGGTAACAAGGATGGCTGAAATGATTCCCGGTGCTTCTCCATAATGAGATCGAAAATGATCTGGTATGGACAGCAATCCCTTTTCCCGTATTTTGGGTGCAATCCAAAAAGCATACCCAATGGCAAATAGATAATAGGGCAGCGAAAAGATAAACCAGGTTTGAATTCCATATAGAAATGTATTCTCTCCAACACCTAAAATGGCGCCATACCAGGTGGTCACCAGCGTTGCAACGAAACCAGTCAGGCTCAATCTTCGTCCGGAGAGAATAAAATCATTCTGGGATGTCGATTTATTCTTCTGACGTATAATGCCAATCCAGATTAAACCTATGAAATAGGTTAGAATGATTCCCCAATCAAGGAAATGGAATTTGTTCATTCAGCGAAATTAAAAAAGACCCAGACCCATTCCGTGGATTGGATGGAACATTGATCACCTTCTGCCACATTACTAATCCCATGACCTGGTGAATTTAAACTGGAATTATTGAGTGGGAATTTCAATCCCTGTGTGGTGATTATGGCATTCTTATTTGTAGGTATTATGGAAATGGTTTGCCCTGGAAATGTATTGAAAGATGCATCATCTTTTGCACACTGAACGGTCGAATAATTAGAGTATAATACTAGGTTCATTCTATGAACATAGGATAGAAGAGTCCAAAGGACCGCCACGGTATGGTCATCCCGTCCTCCAGAAAATCCAACAAGGGATAGATCTTTTATTCCCCTGCTGCAACACCACTCTAAGCTTTTTTCCAGGTCAGTCCTGGACTGATCATCCAAGTGAATTAAATCACATTCATATTTTCCTGGTTCATCAATAAGAGAGTCAAGATCTCCTAATATTAAATCTGGGTAATGTCCAATTTTTTCAAGTTTATCTGCGCCACCATCTACACACAGGATAGAATTTGCTTCACTGATTTTCTTTAACACAGCAGGATGTTTTGGGATTACTCCGTTTCCAAATAATATGGTAGGTGTTTTAAACTGTAAGATGTCAGGAGACATAATAAAAATTACAAAAAGGTGAATCTCAGGAGAACGGATTCCATTCTGAATATGAATCCCGTAAATTTATTGTCTTTATTGATATGAATCTCAGACGAATTTCGAACACGCTTTTTGATTTTGACGCCCATTATCCAAGGACGATCATCGCAGCTGTAGTTTTTATTACTGTCATCCTTGGATGGAAAATACCCACTCTTGAACTAGATCCGGGACTTCGATCCATGCTGCCCCGGGACCATGAAATTGTCCAGTCTATGGAAAAAGTGGACGAATTATTTTCGGGTAGTGATATTCTCATTATTGCAGTTGAATCAGACAGCCTATTTTCCCACACCACCCTAGAAAATCTTGCATCGTTTCAGGATTCTCTAGAATCCATAGCCCTTATCAGCAGGGTTACATCCATCTTCACTCAAAAGCATATTATTCCTGATAAGAATGGATTTGAAATAGAGCCTTTACTGGTTGATATCCCTTTTGATTCGGCAAGTCACCAAGCATTCATAGATAGGCTTGATGATTCTGGAATGATAGGGAATTTGGTTTCATCTGATTATAAAATAATGTGTTTCATTGGACACATTAATTCATCTATCGAGTATGATGAATTTGAATTTCGAAAAAATATATTTGAAATGGTTAATCGATTCAGCAACTCTGAAAATTATTTTGTATCCAGTTTACCCATTACACGGGCAACAATTATTGAAAATATGCAGCGGGATATGCGGGTTTTTACACCTGTTGCAATTGGTCTTGGCGTATTCTTGCTCATGCTATCTTTTCGGAGTTGGGCGGGAGTATTTCTTCCATTTTTTGTTGTAGGTTTTTCAATTATTTGGACATTTGGAGTTATGGGGTGGCTGGAGATGTCCATGGCATTCAGCAGTACCTTAATTCCGGTTATGCTTATAGCGATTGCCAATAATTACGGGATACATATCGTTTCTCATTATTTTGAGTATTCAAGGTCTGATCTAATGGCAACCCGTGGACAAATTTTACGGAGAACGATCCGCAAGGTTGGGATTCCAATTCTTTTGGCAGGGGTTACAACTATAATTAGCTTTATGAGTCTTCTATCTCATACGTTTCCCCGAGCCAGAGAGATGGGCCTTCTTATTTCATTCGGGATTTTAGTAGCATTTATTCTAAGCATAATCCTGATTCCATCCGTCCTGGTACTTGTTCCCCGTCCTAACTTTCTTACAAAGGATCGGAGCATGTATTTCATTAATAATTTTTTATTAGGAATGGGTAACCTTTTTATTCAGTTTAGAGTTTTAGTTTTGGTGATCTTGCTAATCGGGGGAGCTTGGCTTTCAATGGGTATTAAGCAGTTGAAAGTTGATATAAATCCTGATAATTATTTTCCCGAATCATCCCGATTAAGAATTGCTAATACGAAAATAGGTGAAGCTTTTGGAGGCTCTACTCAAATGAATATTCTGGTGGAAGGTGATATTTTTGATCCAGAAGTGCTAAAAAACATTGAAATCCTCACAAAGCATATCAAAGACCAGCATGATATTGTGACAAAAACGTTTTCCATCGTTGATGTAAT
>Ga0209228_1000412_pt1 | contig 22314 bp, 16 predicted proteins | sample METZYME_3_150m_FD_187547 | JGI IMG/M metagenome (GOLD analysis project Ga0209228, IMG submission 187547) | Marine microbial communities from oxygen minimum zone in mesopelagic equatorial Pacific - METZYME_3_150m (SPAdes) (version 2) | ecosystem: Environmental > Aquatic > Marine > Oceanic...
TTGATCTTGAGGGCGAGGAAAAGGTTGTGTTTCCCGTCACCGAAATCGAATTAGCGGATGGTGAGTGGTATGACTTTCGCAATCGTTACGAACTCGGAAGGAGTATTCATAAAATTCCAGCAGACCTGCCGCAGCATGTCCTTGACGACATAACGAACTACGCGTCTAAGGCACACGAGTGTTTGGGATTGCGAGATCTCTCTCGCTCGGATTTTCTGGTTTCCTCGACAAACGAAGTCGTTTTGCTCGAGGTCAATACGATGCCCGGAATGACGCCAACCAGTCTATATCCGGACGCGGCTCGAGCCGCTGGATTGTCCTTCAGCGATTTGATGGACAAGCTCGTTGTCAACGCGGCGAATCGAGCGGCTGATGTATCGCATCCGCCTAACGTATGATTTTGGTGATTTCAAAATTAACCAGCTAACGTTGGCTGGTTCGCTCCACGCACGCCTGTATTGACGAGTGCTATCGGTACAGCCCTGTTGTTAGAAGTTTGTACCGTGGCTCTCTCAGGCACCCAGGCTTTTTTGAGTTACCTCGCGCAGATCTTTTGATTGGCAGTCGCGCCGAATGCGTTCGAGGGTATCTCTCATTCGTTCCTGTCGGCCAAGGTCGTATCGTTGCCAACGTGTCAGTGGTGTGCAAACTCGTGCCGCGAGTTGCGGATTAAGGGAATCAAGTTTTAGGATTTTGTCTGCTAGGAAGCTATAACTTTTTCCATCCATTCGGTGAAATTCTCGGTGGTTTACCGTCGCAAAGGTTACAAGCAACGCGCGGACCCTATTTGGATTGCGTAAGTCAAATTCAGGGTGCGTTGCGAGTTCGATAATGCGCGGCAAGGTCCCGGACACTGTGCAACCGGCTTGAATCGAGAACCATTTGTCAGTTACTAACGCGCTTTCATTAAATCGATCATGAAAGTCTTGGATGATCACTGATTTTTGCTCTGCGAACGAAGCGTCGAGTCGTAGCAGGCGCGAGAAAGCGAACAAGCGGTCCGTTACGTTGTCGCAACGCTGATACAGATCGTAATACAAGTTCCATGCCGTTCGGGGTTCTCGTTGCTGGATGCTCGCACCCAAATAATCCATGGCGAGATGACTAAGTGAACGCCGAGCTATAGATTTACCGTCAGCCTGATATGGATTATCGCTGACATTGTGACTGACGATCTTTTCCCAACTGTCTTCGAGTGCAATGCCCAACTGAGAGAGTAAACCATCACGACTCCGGTCTAATTCGATGATGTCACGCCCTGGGTTTTGGTCGAGGACATAAGGTGCGCTGGGTAACGTCATGGCGGAGGCTAGTAACGCTTTAGTTTCACCGTCATCAGGAGCGGACATTGCCGAATGCGTCAGTTTCTCAAGCAATGCTTTGGCAGATTGGAGGTCAGATGTTGGGGTAGCGATCATGGATCCGAGGACTTTTTGCGCTGCGTCCCAGCGTGCAAAGCCATCCGTGTCTAGCGAAGCGAGGTGCAGCAAGTCGGTATCGGACCTAGGGAAGTTCACCTTCACGGGGGCAGAGAATCCACGTAAGAAACTCACGACTGATTTTGGTGGAACACCCGCGATCGCAATGGTTGCTTCCTCGCAGTCGAAATGAAATGCAAGCGTCCCATCACCATTTGGATTTTCGAAGTTCAAATCGGACTGAACCTTAACGTCGAACTTGCTTGCAGTTCCGGCTTGACCAAGAACGTCTCTACCGTCAATTGAAATTAGTCCAATCGAGATCGGAATATGGAAGGCGGACTTGGATGGTTGGTTGGGGCTTGGACCGCAAAACTGTTTCAAATGTAGCGTGATGGTGTCGCTGATACGGCTCTCTTCGACTTTGATGACTGGTGTTCCGGCTTGTGAGTACCAGTTCCGAAATCGTTGCAAATTGAGGCCTGACACTTCCTCCATAGCGACCACGAAATCTTCTGTTGTCGCGGCGCTTCCGTCGTGACGGTCGAAATAGAGATCGGTTGCTGTGCGGAACTTATCTTGTCCCAACATCGTCGATAGCATGCGGACGACTTCCGCACCCTTCTCATAGATCGTTGTCGTGTAAAAGTTTGAAATTTCGATATACGAGTTTGGACGTACTGGATGCGCTAAAGGACTCGCGTCTTCAGCAAATTGGGTGGTGCGGAGAGCGTTCACCTCTTCGATTCGCTTTACGTTACGGGAATTCATGGCCGCACTAAATTCCGAGTCTCGAAATACCGTAAAACCTTCTTTCAAACTCAGTTGAAACCAGTCTCGGCATGTGACTCTATTGCCCGACCAGTTGTGAAAATACTCGTGAGCGACTACGCCTTCGACGCGTAAATACGCGGCATCCGTGGCCGTGTTTGGAGAAGCCAGAACACAGCTTGTGTTGAAGATATTGAGGCCCTTATTTTCCATCGCACCCATATTGAAATCTTCAACCGCGACGATCATGAAGGTATCAAGGTCGTACTCTCGGCCAAAGGCGACCTCGTCCCACGCCATCGCGCGTTTAAGCGATTCCATAGCGTGCGTACAGGCGTCTATATTGTGTGATTCAGAGTAAATCCGCAGTTCGACGTTGCGCCCCGACATCGTCGTGAACGTGTCCTTAAGTACGGCTAAATTCCCAGCCACAAGCGCAAACAAATAGCTGGGTTTGTTGAAAGGATCTACCCACGTAACCCTTCGCCGGTTTTCGATTGTTACTTCGTCGCGGATAAGATTTCCATTGGCAAGCATGACGCCAAATCGACCCGAATCGGCGATGAGCGTGGTCGTAAACTTGGATTGGACGTCGGGTCTATCAGGGTAGTACGTGATCTTGCGGAAACCTTCAGCCTCACATTGAGTGCAGTACAGATCGCCGGATCTATACAACCCTTCAAGGGCAGTATTAGCCTGAGGATAGATTCTCGTTCGAATCGTTACCTTGAACCGCTCTGGCAGGTCGACGATCGATAACTTGGTCGCATCGACGGAGTATTCATTACTGGTTAATGGACGGTCATCGATGGCAACGCTCAAAAGCTCAAGATCAACGCCGTCGAGCTCCAACTCGTTTTGTTCATCGTCCTTGCGATGGAAGCTAATTGTCGATTCGACGTCGGTATGATCAGCACAAATATCAAACGTCAGATCGGTCGACTCCAACTCGAACGGATAGGGGCGATAGTCCTCTAGTCGTACTATGTTTTGATCGGCGGTCATTCAACGATTCCGTCGCGTTGGAGACGTATAGACCCACATAGTTGGTCTTTGACGCGTTGCATAGGCATTAACCATAAATCTGCGGCGGAGCTTCTGCTACGTGCCAGACCTCAGCTCGTACATGATTATCGGTGATAAACTTGTTTTTCGTCGAAAGAGAATGCCATTGAATGCAGGCAGTTGATGAAAACGTCCTCACTCGTGTTACGGCGAGTTTGTCGGAAGGAAAGTCATGCTGGCTGGCTACCGTGGTGGCGACCTATGGATCGTCTCCTCGCCCCGTGGGTTCGTTGCTCACGTGCGACGCTGGGGGCGAAATCGTTGGCTCACTTTCAGGAGGATGCGTTGAGGATGACTTATTAGAGAAGCTGACGCTAGGACTGCTAGCCAACGAACGTGCCCAGTTCTTTCGCTACGGCGATGACGAGGAGCAAGCTGAGAAGCTTGGACTGCCCTGCGGTGGTCATCTGGACATCATCGTGGAGGCGTTGGAAACGTCAATGCTGCCTCACTTTGAGAAGATTACGCAGCGTCTGCGATCGCGTAATCTTTGTCAGCGCACGGTAAACCTTAGCGATCGTTCGATCGAAACGGTCAATGTGGATCGGTTCGAGGAACTTCGTTACGACGAAGACGACCATACGCTTGTGCAAACCTACGGCCCGCGATACCAAATGTTTCTTATAGGAGCGGGTATGGTTTCGCAGTACGTGGCCGAAATGGCGCAGGCACTCGACTATCGCGTTGTGATTTGTGATCCGCGACAAGATGTTTTGGATGGTTTTCCGGTCGAGGGGGTCGAGAAGATTTGTGATATGCCTGATGACGTGATCAGAGAATCCGCAAACGACTGTCATACGGCAATCATTGCGTTGACCCACGATCCTCGGATTGACGATATGGGCTTGATGGAGGCACTAAAAACTGAGGCGTTTTACGTGGGGGCAATGGGTTCATCGAGGACGTCGGCTAGTCGCAGGGATCGACTTCGAGCGCTTGATATAACTGCCAACGAATTAGAACGCTTGCGCGCCCCCGTGGGACTACCGATCGGCAGTAAAACGCCACCCGAAATAGCGCTCTCGATTTTGGCCGAAATAACGGTGATTCGAAAACAATTGGAAGCGGAAGAAACCGACCCATCAATTCTTGCGGGATCTGTCAGTCGTGAGTCGGAGTCCCGGTTAGCTCCCTCGGGAATCGTCGTCGGTTGACGGATGGATTTGAGTCATCCGGTGCGGCTCTTCTTCTTGCTGCAGGTTCATCAACAAGATTCGGATCCGACAAACGAACGCTTTTATTTAATGAGGTGCCGTTGCTGAGTTATGTGGTGGCTCTATACAAACGAGCGTGTCCGAGGGTGCTTGTTGTAGTGAAGCCCGGCGACGAGGGTGTTTACGATCTGGTAGATAGTTCTTGCGAGTGGGTCGTGGCCAGCGACGCAAAAGTAGGCATGTCTAGAAGCATCGCAGCGGGTGTAAGGGCATTAGGAAGTGCACCTTGGGCCATTGTTGGTCTCGCGGACATGCCCTATGTTTCGCCTGATACAGTCTCTCAAATTGCGCGTGAGATGGACGGGGGGGCGACAATTGCGAGACCTTATTCCGGCGGTCGAGCCGGCAATCCGGTGGGATTTAACCGACGCTTGTTCGGGTCCCTTATGGATCTCAAAGGCGATCGAGGTGCATACGCGTTAATTGATCACCATATCGATCATGTCGTGGATGTTGAGGTTTGCGATCAAGGGATTTTCAGGGATATTGATCGTCCCGAAGATCTAACTTAAGACCCACCCCCAAGACGGCTTGCCCAGTCGAGTTTGCTGCGACACGCGTCAAAGAAACTATGTCCGATTGGGTAAGCCAGGTTAAGAGGGTAAGGGTGCTTTTCGATTTCGACATGGTCACCCGCTTTTAGGGCGAAATCGACTTGTGAGTCCGCGCTGACCATGGGTGCATCTGCTGCATCTCCCAATTCGACCCGTATTTTCGAGTCGCCGCGGACGACTAAGGGCCTTGAGGTGAGAGTGTGCGGAAACATTGGCACAACGACGATTGCATCCAGTCCTGGGTGCATAATGGGCCCACCTGCTGACAATGAATAGGCGGTCGAACCGGTCGGTGTGGCAATAATGAGACCGTCTGAACGTTGTCGGTAGACGAATTCATCATCCACAAAGAGACTGAAATCCATCATTCGAGACATGGTGCCGGCATTAACCACAATGTCATTGAGGGCTGGACTGGAGCCTTCGACTTTTCCGTTGCTGTGAACATTCATGTCGAGTAAAAAATGTTTTTCAACGCGGTATTCGCCCAACAACACTTCGCGCCCTTGGCGTTCTATTTGATTTGGAGCGATGTCCGCAAGAAACCCCAAGCCTCCACGATTAACGCCGAGGATCGGAACTCCTGTGTGTGCAAGGTCGCGGGCGACACCTAAGATACTGCCGTCGCCTCCAACCACGACGATTAGGTCGCAGTCACGACCGAGATCGGCGCGATTCTCGGTGACTAGATCGACCATCTCGAGCATTAAGGCGGTGTCGCTTTCGACGACGCATTCCACCCCGATTTCCTCCAGCAGTTTCCGAACGCTTTGCAGCGAATCGATTACGTTCGGATTCCCTTGTCTACCAACAAGACCCACGCGATTGAAGGATTTTGTATTCATCAATATGCTCCGCCAACAGGATTATACGCACCCGAACTCATGCAAAGGGTCTTGAAACAAAGTTCACGACACTTCACGCTTCGCAAGGCTGATGTCTTTTGCGGCGCACGGTTGCGTGCGAGTCACACGGTATGCGGTTTTGGAGGGTTCTCGAGATGACCGGTTCAGTCGAGAAGACGAAGGACGACGTCGCCATGGTTGAAGACGTATGGGAAGTGATGCGGTCTGAAGCTGAAGGCAAGGCAACTGAGGAGCCCATTCTTGGGAGCTATTTTCATGCGACGGTGCTGAATCACAACAGTTTCCGATCCGCGCTCAGTTTTCGATTAGCGAGCAAGCTCGATAACCCGATGCTCCCTACTATGCTTATTCGCGATGTGATTGAAGAAGCGATGAACGATGACCCCGGAATCCTTGCTTCCGCTGAAATCGATGTAATTGCGAACTACCAACGTGATCCTGCATGCGAAGACTTATCGACACCGTTCCTGTACTTCAAGGGTTTTCACGCGTTACAGGCCTATCGAATTGCCCATTGGCTATGGACCCATGGAAGACACACGTTGGCTCAGTTTTTTCAAAGTCAGATCAGTGTAGGTTTGGGAGTTGATATACATCCGGCTGCTGAGATTGGGCGTGGTCTGATGTTGGATCACGCCACGGGGATTGTCGTCGGTGAAACCGCTGTGATCGAAGACGACGTTTCTATTCTGCATTCTGTGACCTTGGGGGGGACGGGTAAACACGCTGGTGATCGACATCCTAAGATTCGACACGGGGTCTTGCTGGGAGCTGGATGCAAAGTGATCGGAAACATCGAGGTCGGCGCGGGTGCGAAAGTCGGTGCAGGAAGTGTTGTTCTCGATCATGTGCCTCCACACGTGACCGTTGCTGGAGTCCCTGCAGTAATTGTCGGCCGACCGTCAGAGGATAATCCCGCGCTGGGTATGGATCAGACGATATCTTCGGGCAAGTAAACGGCACAGATCATTGTATTCATTGGGCGGACATTTCCGTCGCACGACCCGCGATTTCTCGATACGCGATTGTGGCTGGATTTCTCTGTAGATATGGCACGACGAGCGGATGGCTGAGCAGTTAACCGGCACCTCGAATTCTTCTCCACGGACGCTTCGTGTATGGCGTTTCGTTGACGGAAAGCTCGGGCATGAGAAGCAAACGCTTGGACTAACCCAAGCGTTGTCGGACAGAATGTCTGTGGAAGTTCGAGACTTTGACATTCGAGTGCCAAACACTTGGGGTGCGGAGGTTAAGGCGAAACTTCAAAAGCGGACGTGCGTTCACTGTGAACCTGATCTCATCATCGGAGCAGGCCATTCAACGCACTGGCCTATGCTGATAACCCGGTTATTTTGTGGTGGGCGGACGGTTTTGCTGATGAGCCCCTCCCTCCCCGTCCGACTCTTTGATTTGGTATTTACGCCACATCACGATAGGAGTCGGCGAGCTGACAATGTTGTGAAAACGTTGGGCGTAATCGGTCCTGCGCGACGAGCCGAGAGAGATGCAAATGTTGGATTGGTTTTGCTCGGAGGCGTTAATCGTCACTTTGAATGGAGTGATGATGAGGTGTTTCAACAGCTTGAACAGGTGATGCGGGCCAACCCAGAACTTGATTGGACCATCTGTGACTCTCGCCGGACGCCTTCCTCTATGTATAGTCTGTTGAATAACCTCAGCGAAGGCGTGTTCACGAGATGGCAGGATTCGGCGTCCGATTTTCTCGAAAAAAGATTATCTGCGGCGACTCAGGTTTGGGTGACGGCTGACAGCGTTTCTATGTTGTACGAGGCGTTATCGGCTGGTGCGAGCGTGGGCGTCATTGAGTTACCACTCAAACAGCCCAAACGATCCAACAAACTGGCACGAGGTTTATTGCAATTACGCGAAAGCGGCCAAATACATCTCTCCCACGAAGGTCCTCGGATGACCGTGAAGGCTGAACCCCCTACAACAGAAAGTCGTCGATGCGCGGACATCGTGCTGGAGCGGCTGTTCTTCATCGCATAATCTATGCGCGTCTATGCGACGTAACGGATCTTCCTGAGGAACTTTTGATAGAATCAAGCGCTAGATGGTCCGATGACCCAACTTATTTGGAAATCTACAAGATGAAGATTTTTATACTACTGACTGCGAGCTTTTTGGCTGCCATGGCGTTTGGTGGTGATGTCGTCAAAGTACATAAGCTGACAGTCGAAGAAAGCCTCGCAGCAATTGAGGTGATTAATGTTACGGCTGAAAAGGTGATCGATAAGAGCACATTGGTCGATGTCGACGAAGAGGTAACGGCCGTATTGGAAGACGCGAAAGAGGCAGCTGTCGAAGGCGACTAAAGCTCGCCGTTTTCTATCGGTTCGTCTTCGGCGTGTTGACATTGTCCGTATTCGACGAAAAGCGATGTGCCGTTGTGGTCTTCGCCCGTTGAGTAAAAAGTCCATCCACCAACTGCACCGCGTGTGAAGCGTAATGATTCCGGATTTAACATGAGGATGTCGGATGGCGGTGAGTTACGGCAGCTGTATCCAAAAGTATCTCCGGTTCCGCGCACCGTGTCGCATTGAAACTCGCTCACGTTTCCGGACTGTTCGTCCGTCATGGTTACGAAAAGCGCGACGTTTTCTTGTTCCAAGAACGTGGAGAACGTCCGATTTTCGTGCAACGTGAAGCGGGAAGCGAAGAAGATTGAGGGTTCGTACGTTTCGATCTGTTTTTTTTCGGTTTCGAAATAATCGTGCAAGCCTACGGTTTTTTCCGCGTGGCAATTTAAGGGTAACCACGGTACAGACGTTGGTGCACCCATTCCCAAGGTTGGCGCGAGCACGAGCAGAGAGCGTGCAATCCGTTTCATTCGAATGAGTTTACGGACCGCGATGAGGCGATGCTACTGTTGTGCACTCACCGCATGCTTGCCCTGCTTCGCCTCAGCTAGCATCGCCGACCATCAATGGTGCCGAATAACGACACCCCATTTTGATCTGGTCACGGATTTAGAACCGAACAATGGAATAGAACTGGCAAAAGCGCTGGAAGACTTTCATCGCATGGCGCTACAACTCTTGAACACTGATCGAGAACAAGTCAGACCCCTACGCGTCCTCGCTTTCAATAACAAAGACGACTTTCGAGAGACGTTCGGTAACAACCGAATAGCGGGCTTTATGAAACCTTCGTTTCAGGAGCACTTCCTTGTGTTTGGTCCAGACGAAGGAGCTCGACGGCGGTTTCAAGTCGCATTTCATGAATACACTCATTACCTGTTGCGAAGGTATAGCTCATTGAACCTGCCTATCTGGTTTGAGGAGGGTTTTGCCGTTTACCTTTCGACAGCTCAATTTGTGTCGCCAACAAGGGCCGTCGTAGGACAACCGGTTGTTCGACCAAGTTCTCGGCGTATATTAAATCGGCGACCTCGCGTGAGTCAGATTCTTGACGAAAGGTATACCGTTGATTGGTCGCGGCACGTTTTGCCGGGTGTTTATGAGAAGGCCTGGGCACTGGTGCATTTTCTCTACCACGGAGAAAACGCGCAAAAGGAGGCCATCGAAAGCCGCATTGATGACATGTTGGCATCAATTGACCGAGGTATGTCCTCTTCCCAGGCAATCAGCGAGCTGACGGGATATAACTCAGACGAATTGATTGTTCCTTTACGTAGTTACTTTCAGCGTGACGTCTTGCCGACAAGGACGGTTGATTTTGAACGGGGTAGTTCCCAATCGTTAGGCGTTGATTGCCTAGATTCTTTGGAAGCACGACTGAACCTTGCTCGCGTAGTCATGACACAAAACCCGCTGCTGGCCGGGCGTTTTCTTGAGGACGTTCTTGAAGTTAGGCCCAACGACGTGTCGACGCTGGTTAGTTATTCTCAAGCCTTACGTGGATTGCGCGGGAAAGCTTATTCAGTCGCGCAGCGTGCGCTTGGATTAGACCCCTCTGATCCAGGTGCGAACGTTCGCATGGCAGAGCTAATCGTTTCTCGTTGCATGGAAGATATTGCGGCACTGTGTAAACGTAATTGGGGCGACGCGGCCGAGCTATATCGGACCGCGCTCAAGTCGGATCCGCGAAGGGTCGACGCCGCCTTTGGGCTTGGGGTCGTCTACGTACATACTGGTAAACCGGGCGACGCGATAAATTATCTACTGGTGGCCCATCGCTTAGCGCCTTGGGCACCACGCATTAATTATTACTTAGGTGAAGCGTATCGATTGAGTGGCAATGAGGTGTTAGCGAAGTTGCATCTAGAGAAAACTTATCACTGGGACGCAAGCGAAGATTGGCGTAAACGGGCAAGGATTTCGTTATCGCTATTGTCAATTCCGATTTCGTACTGACGAGGAGTATGGCTATGTCGGTAGATGGGGTAGTAGAAGTGGATGGCCACAAGACTTTTTATCGAGAAGATGGGCCAAAAGACGGCCCTCTTATGGTATTCGTCCATGGCTGGCCGGAGCTATCGTACAGCTGGAGACACCAGTTGCCAGCGATGGCGCGATTAGGATTCCACGCCGTTGCGCCAGATTTGCGCGGTTATGGCCAATCGTCAAAATACGATAGTCACGCCGATTTTGCTCAAGAAAAAGTGGTTGCTGACATGCTTTCGCTGGCTGACGCCTTGGGTGCAGATAGTGCGGTATGGGTTGGTCACGATTGGGGAAGTCCAACGGTTTGGAATATTGCCAGCCATCATCCAGATCGCTGCCGGGCTGTGGCAAGCCTGTGTGTCCCCTATGCGACGCTGGAGTACGGCGTTGACCAGGTGATTGAGCTGGTCGATCGAAACATATACCCGGTCGACGAATATCCTGTAGGGCAATGGGATTATCAGCTGTATTACCAGGAATGTTTTGAACAAGCCCAAGCAACCATGGAAGCGGATGTCGAAAGTACGCTCAAGGCATTATTCCGTGCGGGTAATGCTGATGCGGTTGGTCAGCCAGCCATGACTGCACTGATACGCGCGTCTGGTGGTTGGTTTGGAGGAGCGGACCGGGCACCGGATTTGCCGCTGGACCCACGAGTAATAAGTGTCAGCGATTTAGCCGTTTATTCGGAAGCACTTCGCGGGTCGGGATTCTTTGGCGCCAATTCTTACTACATGAATCATGAGGTAAATACGTCTTACGCGAAAACCGCACTAGGTGAGGGCCGATTGAGCATGCCAGCTCTTTTCATAGCTGCCCGATACGATTCGGTCTGCGAATCGGTCGATTCCCCGTTGGCTCGACCGATGAGGGCGAAGTGTTCGAACTTGACGGAGAGCATTGTGGATAGCGGACATTGGATGGCGCAGGAGTGTCCCGGGGCAGTTAACGATGTCCTTGAGACATGGTTAACCGAGCATGTAGGAAATCACTGAAGTGGAAATCGTCCTAGTACGCCACGGTCTTCCGATGCGGGTAGAAACAAAAGACGGTGCTGCCGCAGATCCTTCATTGTCGCGTGTCGGTTCGATACAGGCGGTTGAGGCGGCCGATTGGCTTATTGGTATCAAAATTGACGCTATTTACTCGAGTCCATTACGTAGAGCGCGTGAGACAGCTGAGCCCTTTGCAGAGCGGTCGGGTTTAGAAATCGTGATCGAAGACGATGTATCGGAGTTTGATCGAGATAGTTCGAGTTACGTTCCGATGGAAGAACTTAAGGCGCAGGATTATGCGGCTTGGAAGGCGTTTGTGGATGGTGGTTATGGCGATGACGTCGATATGCTCTCGTTTCAAGCCACGGTGGTTCGAGGCATCGAGGCCATTATTCGACGTCACTCGGGTGAGCGGGTCGCTGTGTTTTGTCACGGAGGCGTCGTCAATATGTGGGCCTCGCACGTGCTGGACACCCCCCCGCGTCTCTTTACAGATGTCCGTTATGCGAGTGCCAGTCGCTTTCTGTGTGCATCAACGGGCGAGCGTAGCCTCGTGAGCCTGAATGAAACGCAACACTTGACTGACTAACAAAAGCGTTGAGGGGAGCCTAGATAGGTTGAACCTGCTGAAACACGTCTTTTGTCGAAGGGTTCGGCGTCTCTAGAAAACGGGTCCTGTTGGGTCGAGGCCGAGAAAATACTCACCCGCCGTCTGGTAGTGGGATTCGCGGCCTTGGACTTGCTGCGTGATGACGTGGGCATCTTGGAATCGACGCTGAATTTTCGTGGAACCAAATATGGCGCTGGAGCCGCTCAAGTTGTACGCAATGTCGACGACGTCTGCCGATTGTCGAATTGCGTGAGTACCCGCCATCCGCAGATGGATACGTTCTTCAACCGAAATGGACGTGTTCAATTTAACTGAATCCCAGACGTTGCCCATAGATTCGTAGAGCAGCGCTTTGGCAGCGCGCCAAGTAGCTTCTGCTTTGCCGATTTGACTCTGAACGAGGGGATCGTGCGCGAGCGTCTTGCCATCGAATCGTGGACGTTTCTCGTTTGCAAGCTCGATGGTAGCGTCAAGACCAGCTCGAGCAACACCGAGCGCGACGCATCCGAAACCGCAGGCAAACAGAAGATGTTGCGGAATAACGTAAAGTGCACCAGTTTCTAGTGGTTCGACGTCGAGCAGCATAGTGCGTGATTCGGGGACAAGTAATTCGTTGGCGGTAAAGCTAAAACTGCCTGTTCCTCGTAAGCCTCGAACGTCCCACACGTCAATGAAATCAACGTCTTCGCGCGGCAGCAGATGTAACCGAGGGGGGTTTCCAGAACCTCCGGATACGGCGGCAATCCAGTTCGCATGTCGACAACCGCTCGAGAAGGCCCATTTGCCGGTGAGTCGGAAGCCGTTATCCGTGGACAAAGAATGGGGACCTTGAGGAGGTCCGTTGGCGACAACGGTGCGTGGATCTCCCCACACTTCTTCGGCTAGGTGTCTGGGCGCCCTAGCGCTGGTCGTGGCGAAAACAGCGCCTTGGTTTAAACACCAACCGGCACTAGCATCGGCATAAGCGATCGTTTGTACGACGTCCAAGTAGTCAAGGACGTCCATTTCTTCACCGCCCAGGGACTTTGGTACGAGAAGGCGAAAGAGACCCGCGTTCATCATTTCGTCGACAATGTCGCGCGGCAGTTCTCTGGCCTCATCGATTTGCTTCGCGAGATCCTCAATGCGTGGCGCAATGGCGGTTGCTCTGGCGAGCGGTGTATCGGTACCGTTGATATGTTGCATGGCGTTCTCGTCCCGATTCTACTAATTACGCCATGAAATTGCCGCTGAACACTATTGAGAACGCTTTTTCACCCGTTGATCAGCCTACTTCGTGTAAATCGGTGCAAATCCTTTCGTCGCGAAGTAGAACCCTATTCTATTAGTGCCTTCAATACGACAAACGCGCTGAGGGCCCTGTGCTCATTGACCTTGGGGCAGTCATCGAAGATTACGCTGTACATTTGTCTAGTACTTTTTCATTTTTTATTCTAAATAGGAATATAAATAATAATTAATATGCAAGAAACATTGATCCTGGGGCACGTTTCTTGTTGCTGAGTTGTAACAAATTTGCAATAGTTCGCGCCGCAAAACTCCTAGGTACAGGTGAGACGAGGCTATGAATTCATTTAGGTCTTTTAGAACGGCCGTGTTCGCGGGAGCACTCGCCGTAATTTGGACGAATCCAGTTATTTCGGAAGAGTCCGACGACGCCGATGCCGATATTGAAGAAGTTATCGTCACCGGGTCCCGAATTGCTCGAAGCAATACAGAAACCACTGCACCCATCAAGATTCTCGACAGATATGAAATCGAGAAGTTGGGGCAGACGTCCATTGGCGATTTTCTACAAGATTTGCCAGAGAACGTAGGTGGTCTCAACGCGCAAAATAACAACGGCGGTAACGGGTCAACGCAGATTAGTCTGCGAGGCCTCGGCTCAAGCCGTACTCTGGTATTGGTCAATGGTCGACGCCATGTGGGCTACTCCACCGGTGGCTCCGTTGACTTGAACGCCATTGCGCCGAACACCATCGAGCGCATCGAGGTCTTAAACGATGGTGCCTCCACCATCTACGGATCCGACGCCATCGCCGGGGTGGTCAATGTGATCACACGGCGTGATTTCGAAGGCGTGTCACTCGCTGGGTACAGCGGTGTTTCAGCTGAGAGCGATGGCCAAATCAGTGACGTTAATCTCACCATGGGTTCATCGAGTGACCGCGGCAACGTAACGGTTGCAATCGGCCATTACGAAATGAACGACGTGATGGCGGGTAATCGTGGTTGGGCAACTCAAGATCGTTGGTATGACTGGGATCAAAACAATGGTTATTTCGAGGGCCTGGGCTCCTCAGCAACGCCCGAAGGCACCATTATTGATCGACTCGGCGCTGCCGGTAACGAGGCTTGGGACGCAGTAAACCCATCGGGTCCTTACTTGTGGGGCCCTGGCGGTAACAATCCTAGTTCCGTTTGGAGTTCCTTCCAGTTTTCAGGAAATTCGGATGTGGGTGAAGGCTCGTATTACAACTACCAGCCCGAGAATTACATCTATACACCCCAAGAGCGGACCAATGTCTTTGCAACGGGCCACTACGAAATTCGTGAAGCGCTTACCGCGACGATGGAATTGTCTTACATTAATCGTAAGTCCGATCAGCTTCTTGCGCCGACGCCTCTCTTCATCATCTCTGAAGGGCTGACGATTGAGGCTGCTCAAGCACACAACCCCTTCGGGCGAGACTTTATCGACGTGCGACGGCGGATGGTTGAAGCGGGTAATCGAAACTTCCTCCAGGATATTGATACCTATCGGTTGGTGGGTGGTCTTGAGTATGAAATCAACGGATGGTCGCTTGATGCGTCTATCAACTACGGTCGTACCGACGGCACGGACACCAACCAAGGTCGGTTCATCCGGAGTCGGGTTCTGGAAGCACTGAGTGGAACGTGCGCTGACCCTTGCGTACCGCTGAATCTATTTGGCGGACCTGGATCGATCAGTCAGGCCCAAATTGACTATATCTCTTATACCGGCACGGCCAAGACGACCCAAGAACAGAAGACTGTTCAGGTCAACGTTTCCAACAGCAATATCTATGAGCTACCCGCGGGTGCCCTTGGTGTGGCAATGGGTTGGGAACACCGGAACGAGCGCGGCTCATACGTTGAGGACCCCCTCACCGAAATGGGCGATACCACCGGGAATAAAGGTGAGAGTACGCGTGGCTCCTATGAAGTGGACGAAGCCTACATCGAGTTCCTCGCACCGGTCATCTCTTCCGATATGGACCTTTTCGGCGGGAATCTGGGCGATTTAGACCTTGAGGCCTCGGTTCGTGGTTCCAGCTTCAGTAACTTTGGTCGGACGAGTAACAGTAAGTACGGATTTCGTTGGGATTTCCGCGACTGGCTCGCGTTCCGGACGACGGTTTCCGAAGCATTTAACGCACCGTCCATCGCGTCCCTATTCGCGGGTCAATTTGACAGTTTTCCAGCAGCCACTGACCCCTGTTCATCAGTGGTCGGTCAGTACGGCACAAACGCCAACGTAACGGCCAACTGCGATGCAGACGGCTTCGCTGGTGGAACGACGGATCCGGACACCCAGCTACGTGCTAGGCTCGGTGGTAATCCGAATCTTGGTGCAGAAACGTCGGACGCTTTCCTCTTTGGTTTTGTGATTCGACCGAACTTCATCGAGAATTTGGATATCACGATTGATAGCTGGGAATACGAAATCTCCAATACCATTGGAAGCATTGGTGTTGGAACGATTCTCGGTGGTTGTTATCAAGCCGATCCGAGTAACCGTCAATATTGCGACAAGATTGAGCGCAACTCGGTGGGTCGAATCACCAATATCTATGCGTCAACAACCAATATTGGTGAAGTGGAAACCTCGGGAATTGATTACCAGATTGATTACCGCTGGGACCACGAAAAGGCGGGTAGTTTTGCGATCGGTTGGGATTACACCCAGATCGACGAATTCAACATCATGAGTCCGGGTTCCGATGGTGTATCCGTTAATGTTACAGAATGTCTTGATATCTATGACTGTGGCGTCACGTTAAGTGATCGGTGGATATTGGATGTTGATTGGTCTAAAGGCGACTACGACGCCAGCATTCGTGTGAATTCGTATAGTGATTTCCGCGAGTGTGAAGACGACTTCTGTAACGGTGGTCCCGACGTCCAAAGTCGGAACATCGAACAGGTCCGATACATCACGTTATCCGGTGGTTACGACTTTGGTCAGGGCACGCGAGTTCGCGTGGTGGTATCCAATCTCTTGGATGAAGAACCACCGCGGATCTTTAACGGTTTTTATTCCTCAGCTGACGTCAGCTATGACTTCATGGGTCGATACCTGACGCTGGGAGTAAGCCACAACTTCTAGTTCTGAGTAGTTTAGGAGTACTAAGGCGGGCGTTAAGCCCGCCTTTTTTTTGTGTGCGAGCAACATACGGCTTAACCCAAACAGCTGGTCAAAGTACTATCTTATTAAATGAAGAAGGCACATTTGAGCTATGAATAGAAGATCCCGTCTCGAGCGATACCGATGGTCGTTGATTGTCTGCGGCCTCTTGTTCTTTTCCGGCATCGCTTCGGCGGCTTCGCTACCACCTATCGAGCACTTTAGTAAGTTTGATGAGATTTTTTCAGTGCGCATCTCGCCGGGTGGTGAGTATCTCGCTTTTATGACTAAGGTCGATGGACGAAATCGAGTCATCGTTTACGATCGCGCAAAAAAAGACGCGGTCAATCAGATCTTTTTTACCGGCTCTGATGAAGAGGTCGGCGAATATTACTGGTCGAGTAACGAGCGCTTGGTCGTCGGGATTCAGCGGTTCATTCCGTCGATGCGGGAACAACCTTTTGCCGGCGGCGAGCTATTCGCCGTTAACGTCGACGGAAAAAAAGAAAGGCGAATTTTCACGTTCCGTTTACCCCCGGGTAAGAGAAAGTCCCGTTCACCGAATAATGGCGTCGGCTTTGGCGGCTGGGCGAGGATGCTTGATCCGCTTCCTGACGAACCGAATTACATACTGATTCGAACGATCTCATTTAGTGGCGCACGTTCGGGTGTTTACAAACTGCATACCTCTAATTCGTCAATGCGACGTATTGCACAATTGCCATCTGGCGCCGGTGACGTGCTGCTCGATGATGAAGATCGAGTCCGATATGCCTGGGGTATGACCGAGTATTACGAGCAGTTCCTGGCATATAAGGCCCCGGATTCGCTTGACTGGGTAGAACTACTCAAGATGCCGTATCCCGGTGGAATGTTGGAACCGATCGCGTTTACCGATGACGGGAATGCGATCTTGGCTCTAGACAACCGCGATGGTGGGACCAAGGCGGTCGTCAAAGCGTCGCTTGACCTTAAGCAGATCGAAACCATCTACCGTGACCCTGTCGCCGACGTGCTAGATCTCAAGATCGATAAAGATGGCAATGCGTATGCATTTGTATCGGGTATCGGCAGGCCGGAACTACACTATCTCGATCCGAATCATGAACGGGCTACGGTCACACGATCACTCCGAGCGACATTCCCTGATTCCCGAGTTGAAATCGTCAATGCAACAAGTAATGGCTCGTTGCAAGTGATTCATGTCTCAAGCGATCGGAATCCAGGATTTTATTATCTATTTGACAAAGCAGCGGGCGGTCTCATCCCGTTTAGTGGCATGCGACCCTGGGTCAACCAAGATCTCTCCGGAAGTGTTCAGCCCATCGAATTTGAAGCCCGGGATGGGCTACATATCACGGGTTTGCTCACAATTCCCGCTGGCCAAGGGAATGAACAATTACCTCTTGTCGTCAATCCGCACGGTGGTCCGCACGGACCGTTTGATTCGTGGGGCTACGATAAACAATCGCAATTTTTTGCGAGCCGAGGCTACGCGGTTCTACAGGTTAACTTTCGCGGATCGGGCGGGTTCGGCGCGAATTTTGAGGCAGCCGGGTTCCGTGAATGGGGTCGAAAAATCCAACACGACATCATTGATGCAACGCGATATGTAATGAAAAACTTTCCCATCGATCCCGAGCGTATTGCGATTATGGGAGGGAGTTTTGGTGGATATTCAGCACTGCAGGCATCCATCATAGAGCCCGATTTGTACAAGGCTGCTATCGGCGTCGTGGGCGTTTATGACTTTAGCTTAATGTATTCGGCTGGTGATATTCGCGGTCGTTTCAGCGGGCGTCGTTACCTCGAAAAAGCATTAGGAAAAGATAAAGACGAGTTTGCCGAGTTTTCTCCCATCCAACGCGTTGGTGAGCTCAAAGCGCCGGTGTTATTGATTCAGGGAGAAGAAGATGATCGGGCACCCGTGGTACACGCCAATAAACTCGCAGACGAACTGAAGCGACGTGGGCATCCATACGAATACGTCGTCATAGCCAATGAAGGACACGGATTCTATAAGCCAGAGAATCGCATCAGACATCTGGAATTAATGGAGCAATTCCTCGATAAGTATTTGTAGTCCTTAGCCAACGGCCAATCGATCGATTACGCTGATTTCACCGGACGTATCGGTTCGCCGGGGCGCTGTCGAGTGAGTCTTTTCGGATCCATGAAATAGGGCTGCACTTCCTGCCTCAAGGGAACTCCCTTAATGTGATCGGCGATTTTTTCGGCGAGCATGATGGTGGGCGCATTGAGGTTACCGTTGGTGATTTGCGGAAACACGGAAGCATCGACGACGCGTAAGTTTTCCATTCCGTGGACGCGACAATCCTGGTCAACGACTGACTCTTCGTCCACACCCATACGGCATGTCCCACAGGGGTGAAAGGCGCTTTCCACGTTCGCTCGAATAAACTTGTCGATCGCAGCATTACTGTCGTGTTCTGATCCTGGGGATAATTCCTCCCCAGCGTAGCGTTCCAAACCGGGTTGGTTGAATATCTCGCGTGCGAGTCTCACGGCCTGGCGAAACACCTCCCAATCGCTCGCGTGAGTCATGTAGTTGAAGCGGATGATGGGTTTCTCGCGCGGATCTCTCGATCGCAACTTGATATTCCCCCGACTTGGACTTTGCATTGGACCCACGTGGACTTGAAAGCCGGGTGTCTGTCTTTTAACACCTCCATCGTACGAGATGGCGGCGGGTAGAAAATGAAACTGAATATCAGGCGACTCAATGCCTGCACGACTACGGATGAATCCACCAACTTCGAAATGATTTGTTGCGCCGAGGCCCGTATGGTTCAGAAGCCATCGCGCACCGATCGCTGCGCGCCCGATCGGATTCAGATGTTTGTTTAACGAATATCGTCGAGGGCAAGATCGCTGTAGATAGATTTCCAGATGATCCATCAAATTTTGGCCGACGCCGGGGAGTACCTTGACGGGCGTGATTGCATGCGGACCTAACGCATGTTCCGCGCCGATGCCGGACAACATTAAGAGTTGCGGTGATCCGATCGCACCGGCAGTGAGGATGACCTCTTTCTTAGCATAGGCTACGTGCTGCTGATTGGTATGGTGATAATGAACGGCGTTCACGCGCTCTGTGGTGCATTCGAGCCTTTCAACGAGCGTACCTAATCGAATTGTCAGGTTGCTCTCGCCGTGGGCGGTAGCGAGATAAGCGCGCGATGCACTGCACCGTTTGCCATCTGCAACGGTCATGTCGAGATCGCCGAAACCTTCTTGTTGGAAACCGTTGAGATCCTGACTCGAACTGTATCCAGCTTGTTCTGTCGCCAACAAGAAATCGTCGTATAAGACGTTTTGTTTGGTTCCACGCGCAATCTTCAATGGGCCGTCCTTGCCCCGATATTCGTTTGGAGTGTCACGCCAAAGGACGTCCTCCGACTTTTTGAAATACGGTAGAACGTCGCTGTAACCCCAACCCGTGGCTCCCATCTCGTTCCAGCCTTCGAAATTCGATGGATGACCCCTGACGTGGACCATTCCATTAATGGAAGACGATCCTCCGAGGACACGACCTCGCGGACAATTTATCTGACGGTGGCCCAAATGGCTCTCCGGTTCACTTAGATAGAACCAGTTGAAACGGCGATCATTCATCGGGAGAGAAAAGGCGGCGGGCATCCGGAGCGAGAAGTGGCGATCGACACCGCCCGCTTCAAGCAGCAAGACGGTGGCCTTCCCGTCTTCACTAAGACGTCGCGCAAGCACACAGCCCGCAGACCCTGCCCCAATGATGATGTAGTCGAAAGTGTCCACTCGTTAGTTGCTCATGCCGGGCGCATCAGCCGGGATTGATCGGTTGTTCAGCAAGCGCTTGTCGATTGGATGCTAAGATCTTGACGTACGGCTCGCGCAGATGCTTTTGGGGAGATCCACGATGAACCAGAGCCTTCGAATACCTGTGAAGATCTCGCACTTGATCCCAATAGGGTTTCTTCTCTTGTTTAACTTTACCGCATCGGCGCAAGGGGACTCGACATTAGCGGCATGGCTAAACACACATTGCCCGAGTTGCGCCGCGAAAAGTTATCAAAAGACGGGTGTCTATATTTTAGAGTCCGGGGAAGACGCCCTCCTCGCCCGGGCTTGGCTTACGCAAACTGCGCGGCAATCGATCGATGTACAGTATTTTATTTGGGGTACGGACAATATCGGGATCTTGGCAGCCGAGGCCCTTCTCGCTGCGGCGGAGCGCGGCGTACGTGTCCGGGTGTTGGTCGACGATTTCTTGCTTGAGGCGGAAAATCGGGTACTAGCCAGTCTAAATAACCACCCCAACGTCGAGCTGCGGATATACAACCCGAAACACCATGCAGGTGTTTCAGTTCTTGAACGTATTTACTATCTTTTTTCTGATTTCAAGTCTTTCAATCAAAGGATGCATGACAAGGTCGCCATATTTGACGATCTCATTTCGATCACAGGCGGCCGAAATATGGCCGATGAATATTTTGATTACGACTCGGTCTACAACTTCCGTGATCGAGATGTCCTACTGGCGGGTTCCGTAACGGCGGACGTTAAGGAGAATTTTGACGAGTTTTGGGACAGTTCGTTATCGCTACCCGTCGAACGTCTCGTTGATCCGTTAAGTGGTGACAGCGGAGAAAGTCTGCGCGATGAGCTACGTTCTTACGCCGAGGACCCCGCAAATTTTGACCCCAAGATCCGGCAAATGATTAACAACACAACGTCCCGAATCCGAGACGTTGTCGCAGACATGGTTTGGACTGACGTAGAGTTCATCAACGATACGCCTGGTAAAGCCGCGGAGTCGTTAGATGAGAAGGCCTACGGACGTTTGATCGCGGAAGTCAGGGGTGCCCAGGAATCAATACTGATTCAAACGCCTTACTTGGTATTTCCCGAGGGCGGTCTTGCCTTGTTGGCAGAGAAAGTGGTCGAGGGTGTGCGTGTGAGAATCGTAACTAACTCGATGCCATCGACAGATAATCCAGCAGCGTTTAGCGGTTATCAACGACAGCGAGAATTAATCATTCGATCGGGTATCGAACTGTACGAATTTCGTCATGATGCCGCGGTCCGTGACACGATTATTGCGAAGACGAGAACCAATACCGATGCTGGCATTTCGTTGCACGCCAAAAGCATGGTGGTTGATGACTCTCGTTTGTTCATTGGTAGTTTTAATCTTGACCCACGGTCTGCCCAGTTGAATACCGAAGTGGGCGTATTGATCGATAATCCCGGTTTGGGGAAAGCACTCTCGCGCCATATAGAAACTGATATGTCGTCGGAAAACAGTTGGGCCGTTAGCGAAGACTTCAATCCAGACCATATGGCATCGTGGCGAAAAAACATGGAGGTTTGGTTTTATGGATTGCTGCCAATTACATCGTTACTATGAGTTAAATAATCCTTATAACGTATTGATATAAAAGGATAAGTTATGAATATCGGTGGCCTATTTAAGCTCGGGCTTTGGAGTCAGGCGCGGACCATGGCCGGCCAAACGCCGGAATCACGCAACCGGTACGTGGATTTTCTAAGGGCGCTGTCGATACTCGCTGTCATATCGGGTCACTGGTTGATGGCCGCGCCCCATGTGATCGACGGCAATCTAGCCATCGCCAATATGCTTGAGTTGGAGCCCTGGACGCGATGGCTCACGTGGGGATTCCAGGTGATGCCAGTCTTCTTTCTTGTCGGCGGGTATGCGAACGGCGTTTCCTGGAATGCCGCGACTAGAGATGGACTTGGTTACAGTGACTGGCTCGCGAGTCGGCTTGGTCGACTCATCAAACCGGTCCTACCCCTCGTGTTGGCGTGGGTCTTGATCGGAGGCGTGGGCAACTTGATAGGTGTGCGAGCCGAAATTCTCTCGGTCGCGTCTCAAGTTGCACTCGTGCCGATTTGGTTTCTATCGGTATATATCGTGGTTGCCCTACTCGTTCCTTTGACTTGGGGAGCATGGCGCCGATATGGGATGGCTTCATTTTGGGTTTTGGCCCTATTGGCCATTGTCGACGACGCCTTGTTTTTTGCATTCGGTCTTAGGGATTTAGGATGGCTTAACTATGCGTTC
>Ga0209228_1000417_pt1 | contig 22211 bp, 18 predicted proteins | sample METZYME_3_150m_FD_187547 | JGI IMG/M metagenome (GOLD analysis project Ga0209228, IMG submission 187547) | Marine microbial communities from oxygen minimum zone in mesopelagic equatorial Pacific - METZYME_3_150m (SPAdes) (version 2) | ecosystem: Environmental > Aquatic > Marine > Oceanic...
TTGCTTTGGTTTTTGTCTTTGCTTTTGTCTTTGCTTTTGTCTTTGCTTTGGTTTTTGTCTTTGCTTTTGTCTTTGCTTTGGTTTTTGTCTTTGCCTTTTTCTTTGTTTTTACTTTTTTTTGAGCTTTAGTTTTGGATGAAGTTTTCTTTTTGAGCGACTTTACCCCCTTTTTTTTGCTGGTTTTTTTCTTGGCGGATTTTTTTTTGGTAGCCATGCTAAAACCTCCTCGTAATTTAGACTTATGATCCTGTTCGTTCTGATACGGTGTTGTATGGCCAGATTAGGTGCAAGTTTAAAAAAATAACTACTCGTTTAAAATATTGATATATTGCTAAATCAGTGAGTGTTTTTTAATATTTTGGCAAAAAGTTTTTCAGTTGATTGTTTTTCTGCTTAAAATCTCTTTCACCTTAGCCATGTTCTAAAAATTGCCGAAAAACTTAACACTTTAAGTATTGAATTTCAAGGATTTATTTTAATAATTTTGTTTGTTGAGTAGTATGGCTAAAATCAAGTGTTTAAAAACTTGAAAAATTTGCACCCATAATATTATTCAATTATGCACATGCCTTATATCTCATAATCCACAACTACTGATCCAGAACAATGTGAACGTACGATTTCTACAACTGGGAGGTGTTTTGGATGAGGGCCATAGGCATTAAGTGCGTCACGATTATCAAATTCTGTTGTTAATACAATATCGTAACTTCTTTCTGAGACAGTAAAGTTGACCCCAACTTCTGCAGAACGAAGGACGTCGATATTGCCTTCAAGTGTTTTTAGTGCATTCACGACTTTTTCTACGTTTTCTTTACTGTTTTTTTTTAACTTGAACATGACTATATGTTTGATCATAAAAATTTCCTCTCGACTCTGGTAAAATTTATTTTATTAGTGCGCAGCCCTTGTTATCATGATGTTATATAACCTACAGTTTTCTGTTATAACAGAGTTCTGTATTTGTATGCCTATTTACTTTTCCCTTGATGTTATTTTTTGTTTGATTTTTAGAGGAGTGTTTAAATGTCTTGGATTGTTGGAGCGGGCATGGGTTTTTTAAGGGGGGGGCCAATGGGCGCTGTCATTGGTGGCACCTTGCAACATGTCTTGACTAAGAAGCTTCAGAGTAAGATACGTAAATCTCTTCCAGGACTCGATGATCAAGGAGTTTTTGTTACATGTATTGTTGTTGTGATGACAAAAATATCAATGATTAGGGGGGGCGTTAAGCCCCATTCTCTACAAGCGATTAAAAATTTTTTTAAAAAAAACCTAAACTATACAATTGGCGAACTTAGCTTTATTGATAATTTAGTTGATGAAACTCAGAAGGTAAACCCTGAATTAGATCCAATTGTTAGACAATATCGTAAAGCTTGTAAGAATCACTACGCGTCGCTCATGCTTGCTTTGGCCTACCAAGTTGCTTTGGCTGAAGGGGAATTAACCGAATCAATTCAGAGTGAATTGAACCAGCTATCAAAACTTCTTAATTTGTCCTATAAACAGCATGACTTAATCCGCGGTAAGTATTGCCTAGTAGCTTTAAAGACACCCTATACTCTCTTAGGTGTCCCCTTTAATGCATCAAATGAAGAAATAAAAAAAGCATATCGTCAAATGGTCATGACATACCATCCTGATAAAACAGCATACCTCGGTGAAGATCAGGCAGAGGAAGCCCATCTCAAGTTTTTAGAAATCATGGAGGCCTATAAGGAATTAGAAAGAGAAAGGGGTATTATTTAGTCGGCTTTTTAATCTGCTTTCAAGGTTGGGGGATTTTCAGGAATAATTTTGATTGCAATGATCGATTGTATCTTTCTTCGGCTTGTTTCTTTTACTGTAAGCCTAACGTCTTCTACGGTGATTTGTTCACCAGGTTGAGGTATTGTTTCTAGGTGGTTCAAAACCAGTCCGGCAAGGGTTTCGTAATCTCCAGTGGGTAGATTGAGTTTAATAGTTTCGTTGATGGCATCTATTTCCATTTCCCCATCGATAATATAACCACCACCAGGGTATGGTTCAAATTTTTGTTCTGGCTTGTCGTACTCATCTTCTATTTCTCCTACAATTTCTTCTAGTAAATCCTCTACAGTGGTAAGCCCAATACACCCACCGTATTCGTCAACAACAACTCCCATATGTAAGCCTCTTTTTTGCAGTTCTTTTAGTAGGTCATCAATTTTTTTATTTGGAGGAATATAATGAGCCGGTCGTATAAGGTGTGTCAACGGAGAATCATCTATAGACTGGTTCAATAAATCGAAGGTATTGAGAACCCCTATGATGTTATGCATCCTTTCGTGGAAAATTGGGAATCTTGAAAACCCGGTGTCAATTGCAAGTTGGTGTGCCTCTGCTAAGGTTGAATCATCTCGAATAGCCGTAAGTTGAACAAGCGGTACCATGCATTGTTCAACAGTAATATCACCAAAATTAAAAACTTTATGGATCATAGTTCGCTCTGTGGCATCCAGTTCAATTGTTTGAGAGTCTAAACTAAGAACTTGTAAAATTTGGTCGCGGCTGAACGACTTTTTTTCTTCCTGTGGCAAGCGAATTAACTTATTGGTGATAAAGTTAGATATAATGGTGAAAAAATTTATGATAGGGGATAGTATTGTTAGGCTCATGTTAAGCGGTCTAATAAAAATAGGCATAACCATATCGGCTCTATTTTGTAGGATCATTTTTGGGACAATTTCTCCTCCAAATAAAATGATGGGTGCAAGTATGACCATGGCTAATATTTCACCTTGTTTCCCCATATGGGTTACCATGTAAGCTGTGAAAATAGAAGTGCTAGAAACAACCGCTAGGTTAGTTCCAAGCGAAGTGGTAGCAAATAATTTTTCAGGCGAATTTAGTAAATTAAGAATAATTTCGGCAGAGCGATTTCCTTTATCAGCTTGCTGCTTCATTTTAATTCGGTTGATGGCAATCATGCCAATTTCTGATCCTGAGAAAAAAGCCTCCATGAGAAGAAAGACTCCAATCAGACTCAATGTTGTTGAAAGATCCATTATGTTTTTTCCTCCACCCCTTCTTTATTACCGTTGGTAATCGAATTTATAACTGTAAGGTGAAGGTTTAGTATCCGAGATCCTTTCATTTTCTCAACCATGAATTTGAAGTTTTCATAGGCTATTGCTTCGCCTGAACGGGGTATCCTGCCAAAAAGTCCAAATACGAAACCACCAACTGTATCGAACCCCTCTTCGGGAAGCTGCGTACCAAAATATTCATTGAATTCACTAACAGGATAGGTGGCAATCAGGCGAAAAATATTGTCACTTACTTGGGTCAATGGATTTTCTTCAAGACGCATTTCACTGTCAATTTCACCAACCAGCTCCTCTAAAATATCCTCTAATGTAATTAATCCACAAATGGTGCCGTATTCATCCAGAACTGCAGCCATGTGCCGTTTTCTTTTTTTAAACTCCTGTAATAGTTCCTTAATTTTTTTTGTTTTTGGGATTGAAAGTAAAGGGCGTAAAATGCTCTTGAGGCTAAATTTTTCAGGTGGTAGGTGTTTTAATTTGTTTAAATCTTTGGTAAATAAAATTCCTGAAAAATTTTCTCCAGCACTATCGAAAACAGGAACGCGAGCATAAAAGTTTTCAATAATTCGCGGTAGAATATCTTCCAGTTTGTCATCGATCGATAGTGTGAACATATCTATTTTAGGAGTCATGACCTCTTCTGCTGTTGTTTCTCCAAACTTAATGACATTATGGATAAGTTCGCTTTCCTCTGGATCAATTACACCTTCGCCTTCACTCACTTGAACCATCGTACGAAATTCATCATCAGTGATTGCGGTTTTTTTATCTTTTGTAAACGTGAACCCAACAAACGAAATAAACCTTTCAGCAATAGATGTGAGAAGGGATTGTATAGGTTGAACTATAGAAGCGAATAGCCTTAAAGGGTACGCAGCCGTGATTGCATATGTTTGGGGAAATTGTAGCGAAAGGGTTTTTGGGATGATTTCCCCGAAGACAAGTAAAAGGAAAGTTCCGACTCCGATAGCGATGCCTACTCCAAGGTTTCCAAATTGAGTTATGAAAATAGAGGTCGTGATTACGGATACGCCAATATTGACTAGTTCATTTCCAATATAAATAGTTATGAGGAGTTCTCTTGGTTTTTCAAGGAGATTGTTAGCGATAAGTCCCCATCGTCCTTTTTTTTCTTTTAGTTCTTTTAATTGATAAGATGTAAGAGAGAAGAATGCTGCTTCACAGGCAGAAAAGAAAGCCGAAAAGACAAGAAGCACCGTTAAAAGAAGGATGTGCGATAATATAGATTCGTCCAAGGTGTCAGTCTGTTCCTAATGTTGCCGGCGTATTTAAAGTTTAAATATTAAGAATAACTTGGTAGGTAGATATTAATTTAGAAAAAACTCAAATACATTCACTTGAAATGGTTAAATCCCGTTGCCGGTTTAAGGGAAACTTTACTGCCATTGTTCTTTATCAGTGTAATTTTTTTGGGGGATTTAGTGATTTCCCCAATACGTGAAACAAAGGTATCAGCCTTTAAAAACAAGCGCTTTATTTTTTTAACATCTTCTGGCTTTATTGTAAACAGTAATTCATAATCTTCACCACCTTGCAGAGCCCAAGCGGTGGGATCATATTTATTTTGCAAGCAAAGGCTATTTAACGCTTCAGAAATAGGGAGGCTGTTCTCGTAAAGATTTGCTCCAAGCGTACCTTCAGTTAAAAGGTGACCCAAGTCTTGAGCAAGACCATCACTCACATCAATCATTGAGGTAATTTTTAATTTAGATTTAGTCAGAAGCCTTGATTCCTTTACCCTTGGAACAGGCTCTAGGTGCTTTTTTATTAAGAAATTTCTATGTTTGGTGGAAATCACCCTCTTATTTTTTTCCATTAGGATTTTGAGGCCCATGGCAGAGTCTCCCAGACTTCCTGTGACAAAAACTAGATCTCCTGGTTTTGCTCCCGTTCTATAAAAAACTCTATTTTTAGGAGCTTCACCTAAAATACACACGTTAATAAATAAGTGCTTCGGAGAAGCTACGGTATCGCCCCCAGCTAATTCGATTCCATATAAATTGCATGTTTTTTGTAGACCAGAGTAAAGCTCATCAACAAACTTTATGGAAGTTGATTTAGGGAGCCCTAATGAAATAAGCGCTAGATAAGGGTTTCCTCCCATGGCAGAAATGTCACTTATATTTACGGCCATGGCCTTTCGCCCCAATTGTTTTGGAGAGATTGTCTTTAAATCAAAATGAATTGATTCGATGAGGGCGTCTGTCGATGTTAGTTGTATTGTGTTTGGTTTTGTTAAGAAAACAGCACTATCATCACCTATTCCTTTTATTACTCGCGATGAGCGGGTTCTTAGCCTAGAACGAAGGCGTTTTATCAGCTCAAATTCGTCCAATTGATTCAACTTAACAACTTTTTTCATACAGCTAGAACCTCTAGATCGTTTCTTATATATATTGCGCCCTATGCTATATAGGTTGAGAAAAATAGAACAGGTTTAAAGTAGTTTGATAGAAATATTGGGTTCTGTTATGGTTAAATTTTCCCTTTGAAAAGATCTTGCGCCATAGCGTCTATGTCGAACTTTTTCTCCACCTTGATTGTGATCTTATCTCCCTCACTTAGATCCATTTTTTTTAAATCTTCAGCTGGGAAAGTTATCTCAGCGTGCTCTTCAGTGGTTTGAATCCAAATAGTAATATTCTTGAAACGATCAGCTTTGTTAGGTGGACTTGCTATTTCAGTAATTTCACCATCTAATGTCATTATAATTTCCCCTTTCTAAGTCCTATAATATATCGCTAGAAGAGTTTTTAGTCTATCGTCCATTGAATTATGATAAATCAATTCTTTTTTTTGGGAAATGCTAGTGTGGTTGGCTGTGGGAGGCAGCTCTATGCTACTAGACTCGAAGCTTAATAATATTAGCGTGTATTAATTTTGTTTGAATTAGGAGTGGTGGCTTGCGTGAATGCGTGGTTAAGTTGAACAAAAAATAGTCAAGTATTTATATTATTTCAAGTCTGCGACCAGCCATACGTGGTAGTCTTCGCTCTTATGGTGCCAAAAGATTGCGTTGATGTTAAAGTGAACTAGCCATGCTGCGGTTTCTCCTTGCTGGCAAATCTTTTTCTGATAACGGTCTGTAATTACCGAAACTTGGTCACAGGTAGTACTAGTCCAGTAATAGTGGCCGACGCCATCGTCGAAGATAGGATTGATCCAAGCTTTTTTCCCCCCAGCATTAAGAATCCGTTTGGGAAAAAATAATGTTTTAAACTCAGGCAGTGAAGGGATGCGCCAATTAGAACGACCACCTGCACTAGATGCTGCGGCTAATTTTTTGGCTATTTTGAGTTTGACCTTATTTAGTTTTCCCTTTTTATTGTGCTCACCTTTTTTCATCCATACTAGTTTGTTTACGGTGTCTGTAATTGTCCCATTACCGTTATCAATGAATTCTGCAGGTGGAAGCTCCTCTAATGCAGTTTCTTTGACTTTTTTGCACTCAGCCAGTAGTGGTCCGGCGTTAGGGCATTTATCTAGAATAGAAAAATGATTCATTTTTCCAAGCATGGCGCAGATTTCTGATTTGCTGCATCCCGCATGAGCAGAAAGGCTACTCATGAAAAATAAAACTAGTGCGACTATAGTAATTTTCATCTTAAGCCCTCTACAGTCAAAGAGTTTTTTGTTTGAGAGAAAACCAAAGAATCATACTATATCTTTATCTAGATAGAAATGTTTAATGTAAGGTGAAATCTTAAAGGGGAATGCTGGTCTCTTTGATCAAGAGATCAACTTGTCAAGTTGAGAAAACGCATCGCCGCTTTTAAGTGGGATGAAAAACTCTGCTTGGGAGATATTATTGGTAGATTGATCTGGGTTTATATTTATTAGCTTTGTACCTCTATTTTTTAGCTCAAGGGCCAGATAGTCATTAGTTGGTACAGCTCCTGAACTACCAACCAGCAAAGCGAGATCGACTTCTTTTCTTATGAAATTTTCAAAGCTTTTCTCTTGTTCGGGATGGCCTACATACTCCAGATCTCCAAACATCAGAATATGAGGGCGCGCAGTACCTTTGCATTTTGGACAAGTCGGATAATTGGAAGCTCTCATAGTATTCTTGTCTAGATTACATAAAGGGACTTTTTTTTCAGCCCAGAACACATGTGAACAAACATTGAGACATTGGAGACGCCACATTGATCCATGAACTTCTATTATTCGGTGGCTAGGACAACCTGAGCGAAGGTGGTATCCATCAGTATTCGTAGTGTGTATGAATGCGTCTTCAAATTTATTTTTCATCCATTTATCTATAATCTTATAGCCTTCATGAGGTGTGTTATCATTTGCATTTTGTCTCCTCCATTCATAAAAGGCCCATGCGTGTTGCAATTCATTGCGGAAGGCCCATGGGCTTGCCAGGTCCTGCGCCTGAAGATTTTTTTCTTTAAATGGTGGAAAATTTTTCCAATAACCATCTTTATCCCTGAAAGTTGGGATATTCGAGTCTGCGCTCATTCCTGCGCTTGTAAGGAATAAAGCCCGTTTTGAGCTGTTTATAATCTCCGCTGCCTGCTCGATAACTTTAGATATCTCCATCCCACTCCTTGTAAAAGCGATCTAGATAACTTTCCATAAAGATATGTCTTTGTTCAGCAATATTTTTAGCAGACTGTGTATTCATTCTATCTTTGAGCAGTAAAAGTTTTTCATAAAAATGATTGATCGTGTGGCCCTTATTTTTTTTATAATGTTCGAAGCTTTCATGCATGACAGGAGCTTCATCTGGATGATACATTAAACGGTTTTTATTTCCCCCATATGCAAATGTTCGCGCTATTCCTACAGCTCCTATTGCATCTAGTCGGTCTGCGTCTTGGACGACTTTACCTTCAATAGTACGCATAGGCGTTGCTACATTTGCTCCCTTATACGACAAAGTAGAAATAATTTCTCTCACTTCGCTAACTAACCTCGGGGTTGCCCCATTATTATTAAGCCAATCCGCTGCCTGCTTAGGTCCTGCTGATTCATCTCCATTATTAAATTTCCAATCTGCGATATCGTGAAGTAGGGCAGCCAGTTCCACAGTCGTTTGGTCGGCACTTTCTTTTTGAGCAATTTTTTTTGCAATAGACCAGACGCGATAGACATGCCACCAATCATGACCCGAGCCATCATCAGCTAATTCTTTTTGTACGTAAAGGCTGGTTTTTTCTATGAGATCTTGGGGATTCATTTTTTGAATTTGCGTAAGTTTGATAATAGTCTTACTCTATCAGAGCTATTGTAGTACACGGAATATAAAACTTTTTAAAGATTAAGGTGGATCTAGTGTTATGGCGAGTATTAAAAGTCTAGGTTACTGTCCAGGAGATTCGATTCTACACACCGCCAGCCTTGGCAAAAAAATATTGTTAGCTCTTATTTGTGTTTTAATCACTGGTATAGCGGATGGGCCAGCGCTTCTGTTCATGATTTTTTTGTGCCACTTAGGCATGCTGGTTTCTGGAATGTTTATTTTAGATGCGTGGAAACGTTTAGCGAGATTTAAAATATTTTTTTTAGTGCTTGGTGTGACGCCTCTTTTTTTGACCCCAGGGGTCCCGTTTTATTTTTTTAGTGAATTTACCCTTCCGGTTACTATAGAAGGCGTAGAGTGTAGTTTTTTCACTTTGGCAAGGCTGGTATGTATGATTTGGATTTCCGCGATCTTGGTGCGGACAACACCACCTCAGTCTTTTATAGATATAGTTAATGCAGGGTCTAAATCGAGATTCTTTGCAAAAAGTAAGCTTTTGAAAGATTTTTTGTCGGTGGGAATGTTGTCCTTCCAAATTTTGCCCCACCTCCTTGCCGAAGCTGAAGAAAAGATGAGCAATTGCTGGCAGGAAGGTAAGGAGAAAAATAAACTTAACCGCTTGGAGACTTTAAAGCAAATGGTCCGGTCTATTGTAATGTGGGTTGTTGAATTGCTTGACGATCCAGAACGGTTGATGCGTAGAATCGAAAACCTTTAGGTAATATTATTTTTTCAATTTAATAAATGGCTAGTTTTTTTTCTAGGACCTTGGATGCAGTCCGCATTCTTTGTGTTCAGGGTTTTCCCACCACCATCTTCCCGACCTAATGTCATCACCTACTTCTACTGCGCGTGTGCAAGGAGCACATCCAATGCTTGGGTAATTTTTTTTATGTAAAGCGTTGATCGGAACATCGTTGGCATTGATGTATTCTTTCAGCATACTTAATGACCAGTCTGCTAATGGGTTGATCTTGATTATGGAATTATGGTCATCGTCTGTAGAGACTTTTTGAACGTCGATTCGGGTTAATCCTTGTTCTCTTCGAAGACCTGTGATCCAGGCATCTAAGTTTGAGAGTGCGCGGTTGAGAGGTTCTATTTTTCGTATAGAACAACATTCCTTTCTGTTTTCCATGCTTTCACGGAAAGAGAAGAATCCTTTTTTATTATGAAGGTTTTCCACATCTTCTTTATTCGGGAAATAAGTTTTGATTGTGATTCCATATTTAGACCGAGCACGTTCCATAACTTCATAGGTTTCTTCGTGCAAGCGTCCAGTGTCCAATGTGAATATTGTGATTTCACCTTCAAGCCTAGTCAGCAAGTCTATTAGTACCATGTCTTCCATACCAAAACTGGAAGCCAGTCCTGCCTTTTCCCCATACTCATTTATAGCCCATTGCAAAATTTCTTGAGCCGACTTTGATTCCAAATTATTGTAATCCATAACTATTTTTTACTATGTTTATAATAAAGAAATAAAAGTAGTGATTGTTGAGGGTGTTCTCATTTCGTAGTAAATTTTCACTGTACTTACAAAGCTTTAATATTTTAATCTGGTATCCTTACAGATTATTTCTTGATAGAATTACGATTTTATGATTTAAAGTTTTTTTATTTCGAATACATAACTAATTATACTCCGCACCTTAATTAAATAGATAGCCTTTACTACCATAAATAAATGGGTTGCTTTAAAACTATAGTATTATTTATATAGTCGATTTTTTTGGTTCTCATTTTTTTTTGTTTTTATTTTAAATTGACTAAAGATTCGTCTAGCACTTGAGTAGCTTAGAAAATTTCACTAATCAAACTAGCGATGAGCCACGCATTAAAAAAATACCATTTTTTGAAGTTAATTATTGTTTCAGCATGCTTTATTTTTACTTCTTCTAACTATTCTCATGCTGCTTCGTCAGGACAAAATCTTTTAGCTCAATTAGAAGATGCGCTGGTGTCTCTGGCTGATAAAGTACGTCCATCGGTAGTAAGCCTTTCTCCCTATATTCCTCCTTCCCCTTCCGTTCGTCGGCAAGGTGAGCATTCTTCAGGGATGCCTGCCAGTGCTGGGTCAGGTGTGATTATAGATGGAGCTAATGGGATTATTGTGACTAATGGTCACGTTGTTCGTGGGTCAGGAAAAGTCAAGGTCACCTTGCTTGGTGGCGAGGAGAAAGTAGGTACCGTTTTGGGAGCAGACGAGGATACTGATATCGCTGTAGTGCAGATTGAAACGGAGAAGCCTTTGTCTACTGCTATATTGGGTGATTCTTCCGGCCTCAAGATTGGACAATTAGCGGTTGCAGTAGGCAATCCATATGGTCTTAACGATACTCTGACCTTTGGCATAATTAGTGGTTTAAATAGGGAAAATGTTAATTTGTCACGTTACGAAGACTTTATTCAGACAGACGCATCGATTAACCCCGGAAATAGTGGAGGCCCGCTACTGAATATTCGAGGGGATATAATCGGAATCAATACAGCTATTATAAATTACGCACAGAGCATTGGTTTTGCCATTCCTTCAAATATTGTTCGTAAGGTTGTGGATGAGCTACTTAAATTTGGAGAAGTTCGGCGCGGCTGGTTGGGTGTTGGCATTGAATCGGTAACTGAAAAAATTGCGCAACAGGTAAAAGGAAAAGCAGGAGAAGGTGTTTGGGTGAACTCTGTTTTTGAAGGAGATCCTGCCCACCTTGCTGGGATTCGTATCGGCGATGTGATTTTAAAAATCGGTGGTACCTCTGTTGGAACACCAAGTAGGTTGATCAGATTGATAGGCGCTTTTTCGCCGGGCCAATTGGTAAATTTAGACATTCTTAGAGATGGGAAGCGTGAAGTTGTAACCGTTAAGTTGGAAAATCAAAAAAACCGACTCAATCAAGTTTTCAAAAAGTCACTTCAAGATATAGATGAGCCATTCCTGGGTCTAGAAGTAGAAAGTCTTGGCAGTGGCAAAGGGATTATTGTATCTAAGGTTTATCCCGGTTCCACGGCTGATCAACAGGGTCTTAAGGTGGGAGACCGTATTGAGGCGGTTAATGGAAGAACAGTTTTGGAAGTTATTGAATTTACAGATGCTTTAGACTCTATTTTGGGAGAAGGGAGAACCCACTTGCTAGTCTTGAGAAATAAAGACAAATTTCACTTTGAATTGAGTAAAATTAAGTAAAAAGAATTGAAATTAGGCTTTGCAAATGTTCTAAAAAATGATAAGTTCCTCCAGTTAAATTTCATAACTTTAATTACATAGAGCGGTGGCAGCTCTCGTTTCTTTATATATAGTTCAATTTTTTTTGACCGTTTCCATTTCCAAGGGAGGTATCAACATGTTACGTCGTATTATCAAAGGCTGGAAGTTGTGGCAGGCTTTAGTAGTTTTCATATTGGCTCTTAGTTTTGGGTTGGTATCGAGCGCTGCTGCCGTATCCGATCACAATGCATCTGATCACAAAGTGAAAACATCGCATGACCGCCCAGTCTGGTTGGAAAAACTTGAGACTCAGGTCGACTATGAAGAAATGATGAGTGGGATGGATGGCCGTCAAGATCGACTCGATAAAACTTTCATGAAATTGATGGATAGGCTTCAGAATAAAATTAGGGAACACGCCACCCCTGCTTCTTCAGGTGGTGGTTTTCATGATTCTTGGTCATCTCACCAACTTCAGCAAAGCTATCTCCTTGGGCCTACCGAAGCGGCAGAAAAAGTTTTTAAAGGTGCGCATTGCCCGAGTAATGCCCCTGTTAAAAAATATGACGTGGCAGCTATTAATGTAGAGATTACCTTGAACCAGTGGGGTGATTATTATCCAGGGTACATGTATGTCTTGAAGGAAAATATTGAGGGGGTAAGGGCAGAGGAAGAAAAAAATGCAACTGCTCGCGAAGATGAATTAGATCCTGGTGCCATATCCAACGGATTGCAGGGTGATTTAATTCAGCCGCTCGTTATTCGTGCAAACCAGGGGGATTGCCTTCGAGTTACTTTTACAAATGAGCTTGAGGATGAAGACGCGGGTTTCCAGGTCAATGGCTCAGCTATGATCATTAGTTCTTCGGGATTACCAGCTAGTGCTGCTTCTCCTGGAGCTATTACTCTTTCAGGAGAGTCTCAGGAATTTGAATGGATGATCCCGATTGATGAGCAAGAAGGAAGCCATATGATCATGAGCCATGCCGGACGTGATCCGTCCTCCCTAGGATTGACGGGTGTTATGGTCGTTGAACCTAAGGGTTCTAAATACCTGGACCCTTGGGATTCTAAACCCATGAAAAGTGGCTGGCAAGCGATGATTGTAAACGACGATGAGAGAGATTTCCGTGAGTTTACGCTCATTTACCATGAGGTTGGAGATGAATCCTTTCGCCCTCTTAACCGTTTTGGTGAGATGATTCCACAACGAGACCCTTTGACTGATGCTTATCGTCCCTCTGCTCGGGCTATGAATTTTCGTTCAGAGCCTTTTGGTATTAATAATCTGGCTCAGCAAGAGAAGAGGTTTCATTTTGAGGATGAATCCTTGTCCTATAGCTCGTATACATTTGGTGACGCACCGACTACCATTCCTCGGTCGTACTTGGGTGATCCAGCAAAGTTTAGACTCGTTCATGGGGGAGGTGAAGTCTTTCATTCGCACCATCCCCATGGTGGCACCATTCGCTGGACTCGTTCTCCGCAAAGTATAAACAATTTAACGAATTTGACACAGGCCGCCTACGATGGACCTGTTAAGTATCCAGTGGTTCGCACCACATCAGACAGGGTTGACGTTAAAGTTATCGGTCCTGCCGAAACTGTTGACCTTGAGACTGAGTGCGGGTCCGGTCTTTGTCAACGACTCGCTGGCGATTTCTTGTTCCATTGCCACGTGGCGCACCACTATGTTGCTGGCATGTGGGGTTACTGGAGAGTTTACAACACCCTGCAAAACGGGAACTATCCGTTTGGCAGTACAGACATTATGCGTCCATTGGCTGAACTACCTGACCGTACAGGTCGTATCCCACAGGGAGTAAGTTCTGACAAGATCGCAGGTAAGACGATGGACTGGTTTGGTACCAAGTTCAAAGTTGTTAAGAAGGGAAAAAGTGACTGGACCAAGGACACTCGTGTCGTAAATATTAAGGACTGGGTTAAGTACATGTTACCACCTCAGGGTCGACCCGGTCATACCGATGACGAGAAAGGACAGATTCTATCCTATGACGGTTCTGTTTGGGATTATGACTGGAAGGGCATTACGGCTATGTCTGAGAGAGAATCTACGGATAAAAACCCTAAGTTCAAGCCGCCACATCCAGGCAAAAGACATCCAATTCAGTTTAGCCCTTTATCTGGTAAGCTGGCATGGCCACACATGACGCCGCATTTTGGTAAGCGTGTGCCATTCGCCCGTAACCATGGTGGTGCTCCTTGGCTTGAGCCTTTTCATATGCACACCGATCCAGGGGTTATTACCAAGACAGAGTCCGGTAGCTCGCGAAGTGGTCCCGATATGGAAAATACAGGCGGCGCCAAACCGGGTGAGCAGGGCAGATGGAGTCTTTGTCCGGCAGGTGCTGGAAGAAAACAATACAACCTGCATTTTATCAATACGCCGATTCAACTTTCCAACGCGATTGGTAAGACCCCTCCCCTTATTGATAAGTACGGTCTCATTTATGTAATAGATGAGGATATGGCGGAGGTGAAGGCTGATCCTAAAAAGGCCATTCCTCTGGTCATTAGAGCAAACGTTTATGACTGCGTTGATGTTCTTTTGACAAGTGAGTGGAACGATGACGATTTCACCAACTTTCAAATGTCAAAGGTCAATATCCATCCTCATTTCTTCCAGTTTGACAACCAGGCTTCTGATGGCGTTATAACTGGTTTTTCTTATGACCAGTCTATGAGGTCTTATGTACAGTTTGATAAGAAGATGAAAGTTGATAAGGAGACTGGTAAATCACATCATGTTGGTATGCCTGTCCCGATGAACGCCAAGCTTTTAAAAGATACCAAGCCTGGTGATAAGACAATCGAAATAGAAATGGCGCATCATTCGACTCCTTATCACGTCGGTGCCGATATCATAGTTGGTATTGAGGTTCCTAACGGTAAGGATGCCCGTTGGATCACAAACATTTCCCCTGATCCAAACAAGGGTTTTGCCAAGGATTATAAGTATAAAATTACCTTCTCAGAGGGTATGACTCATGCTCACAAGGCAGGTCAGATCGTTAGTACCGAGTACGTACGTTACCGATGGTGGGTTGACGTTGACTTAGGTCTTGTGTTCTGGCATGACCACGCATTTGGTGCTACCACTTGGCCGCATGGCGGGATTGGTTCGACTATCGTTGAGCCTTGGGGATCAACCTACCATGATCCGCAAACAGGGGAGTTAATTAGAAGTGGCCCTATTGCTGATATTCATGGTACAGAGCCTGTAGCTTATAATAGATCGGGTAGCTTCCGAGAGTTTGTTGCTCAGGTAAGTGATACTGTTCCTCATACGGCACAGCTTGTCACCGCAGGAAACCCACCAGGGCTTTCACGTGAGAATGCTATAGCAGCAGGTCAATCCATCTCATTTCAGATGCCTACGACTATGCTGGAAGTAGCATTCCCGCATCTTAATGGTGGAACACATACCACAGGTGGTGCTTTCAACTTTAGAAATGCATCTCTTACAGCGAGGCTTAAATCGAATGCAGATGCCTCTAAGTTATTTAGCAGCAAAGTGCATGGAGATCCATCGACACCTTTAGTACGTGCATATATTGGGGATTCAATTATGTTTCGACTTCTGTCAGGAATGCAGAATGAGACACATACTTTCGTAGTATCGGGTCATGGCTATCGACCTGAACGTTACGATGGAGACTCCAGAGTTACTAATGCTCTTCACGTTGGTATTGCCGAACGATACGATCTTGCTACTACAGCAGGTGGGTATCAAAAAATGGCAGGTGACTATCTGTATTACAATGGTCGGACCTCAAAGCTATCTGAGGGTAGCTGGGGAATCGTTCGCGTTCATGACAAACTGCAGAAGGATCTTAAACCGCTTCCTGGTAACGAGAAACCTAGAAAATCTGCCAAGCAGCTTTGTCCAAAGGGCGCACCGGTGAAAAACTTCAGCGTGGTTGCTATTAATACTAACCTAAAGTTTAATCCTAATACTGAAGATGAGATTGAAGTTGACTTTGAAAGAAAGCTCCAGCTAGCCAATGCCGACGCCAGGATATTTGCACTTGAAGGTGAGATGGCCAAAGCAGCGGCAGAAGGGAAGCACCCTCATCCTTTGACACTCCGTGCCAATATTGGTGAGTGTATTAAGATTAAGTTAACTAATCGTTTGAAAAAAGGAAACGCTTCTATTCACGCTAATAACATTGCGTTTGATCCTCTGGACTCACAAGGAATCAATGTAGGAAATAACCCTGGTGACCAGACGGTTAAACCTGGAAAATCGAAAGTGTATACTTTCTTTGCACATCACGATTTTAATATCAACGGTGCTCTACTCTGGGACTTTGGAGATGCTACTACCAATATCCGAAGTGGTATGTACGGTGGGATCATCATCGGACCAAAGGGTTCCATTTACCGCGATCCGGAGACCGGTAAAGATATTACCCTGGGTAACTCCTGGAAGGCTGATGTGATAATCGATAAATCCTATCCAGAAAATCGGAATCTGGAAAACTATCGTGACTTTGCATTATATTTTCAGGATGAGGACAACATCATCGGTACATCATTTATGCCTTATTTGCAGAATGTTGCCGGGCTCACGGGCGTAAACTATCGCCTCGAACCTTGGACTTATCGCGAAGATGAGGGTTGTGAACTGGGCAATATGTTCACTGCTTGTGTTGCCGCTGATTCAGATCCAGCAACACCAATCTTGAAAGCACATGCTGGCGATCGTGTTATGATTAATATCTTCGGTGCTCACAACGAGCAGAACCAGATGTTTAACATGGATGGTCACCAATGGCGTCGACACCTCAATCAGGAGGGTTCAGATATGATTGATGTGGAACAATTTGGTGGCGGTGAGTATATTCAGGCATTTATTAATGCTGGGGGCACTTACAGCAACCCTGGTACTTATCTGTGGCTGAATGCAAGAACTCCTTACCAGCAAGCAGGACAGTGGGGTTACTTCAAGGTTCTTCCTGGAGGGGATCGCTCAATTCTTCCATTGGGAGAGGTTGCACCAAAGGCTGGAAAGACCGCTTCTAAGGGAGCTGGTGACGATGTGTTATCAATGAAAAAGTAACTCAGTAGAAGTAGTTAGTTGATAACCTTTACATTTTAAAGTTACGGGGGAACTCTCATTTGAGGGTTCCCCTGTTTTCTTTTTTTGACGAAATTGTGATAAGATACGCGGCATCTTGTATCGTTAATTGATTTATCTAAGTTGGGTTAACAGTCAGCCGTTAACGTATACTTTTTTTTTTCGTGTAATTGTTAAACTTTAGGAGGGAACTAGGAGATGAAAAAAGTTTTATTAGTAGCATTAATGTTTGCTGTTTCCATTGCTTTTGCGGGAACAAGTTTTGCGGCCAAGAAGAAGGGGTATGCAGAAGGCAAGGCAGGCCCAGGTTCAATAGCTGGTGTTGTTTCACTTAAAGGTAAAGCACCTGCGCCAATTATGGAAGATCTCAGTAAAGGTAAAAACGTTGAGTTTTGTATTACTCATCCGGACGCAAAAGGTAATATGCGAGAACGGCATAAGGTTGTCGCTACTGGAGGAAAACTGAGGGATGCTGTTGTTTTTATTGAAGAAATTGATGGCGGAAAGCCTTGGGGAGAATTAGGTAAAGCTGCTTATGATTTTGAAAAGTGTGATATTAACCAGAAAATGCTTGCAGTACGTAAGCCGACTAAAGCTGAGTCAAAAGATAAAAAAAGTAATGTTTTAATAGTAACCAATCGGGATGCTGAAATTTTGCATAACCCTCATGGTTATTCTGTTGCCGGTGCAAATCGCAAAACCCTTTTTAACAAGCCTCTTCCGAGTCAAGGTGATATCGCATATGTTACCAAGAACATTAAGCGTTTGAAGAAGAAAAAAGACAAACATTTTTTCTTGCAGTGTGATCAGCATAACTTCATGGAAGCGGATGCACGGATAGTATGGAATCCATACTATGCTATTACTGGAGCCGATGGATCTTTTAAGATTGATGGTATTCCAGCTGGTAAATATAAAGTAACCGCGTGGCAGCCTTATGTTGGTGAGTCTTCACAGGAAGTAACAGTTGGTGCGGGAGCAGCTAAGGCTGACTTTACACTGGCTGCAAAGTAAATAGTTCTTAGTCAGTTAAAAAAGTTTTTAAAATTTGCAGTGTCGGAACGTTTGTTCTGGCACTGCTTTTTTTATGCCTCAGTAGGCCGATTAATGCATTCAATCAACATTGTCATATTTGTATATATCTAAGCCCAGTTTTGGCCATGTTTTTTTTTGTTTAAGTTTTTACCTTAAAAGATTATTTAATTTTTAAAAGATGGAATAATTTTGCTTTAAACGAGTCTATGTAAAGTGAAGAGTGAATGTTATAAAGAGTGCACATTCCTTTTTGGTTCCGCTTGCTTTGGTAGTTGATACCTCCCTTGGCAAGCGGAATTTTTTTTATCTCAAAACTTAATATTTGATGCTAATAGATTTTAGAATATTTGTATTCTTATTAGGAATAATTTTGCAAAACAAGAATCTTGATATATAGAGTAACGCTGTTTAGTTGGGATTTATGGCTAGCAGAATTTATTTTTTAAAAAATATTTTGCGAGTTGTCTCAAAATAAAGTCGTTTTTAGCTAAAGAGGTTTTTAAAAATGAAATTAAAAACTTTGGTGTTAACGATATTGTTTTGGTTTTTAACAGGTTTTTATGTTAGTTGGGATTTTCGTTATCCTGTAGCAGAACCAGATATAAAAACTTGTGTGAGTTGGGATGTTATTCATTCAGGATTGCTTCAACTAAGTTATGATTTAAATGGTAATAAAAACCCAGATTATTTTACCTTAAGAGTGATAGTCAGTTCTTTTTATTCTGATAACTCTGTAGAAGATGTTGCTAAATATTTTCCCAGCAAACCGGTATTTTCTGTTCAATATAAAAAGGATCGTATGTTTTATGTAGGTCAATCTTATCCCTTATTTTATGCTTATGATTTTAATGAAGATGGGCTTTATGATCTCCTTTTTCACGATGTTTTTGAAGACGGAGTTAATGGTAATGAGGAATATTACGATAGCCCATCTGATTATGTAGGATAGAAAATATGAGAAATGTATGATTTTTTTAAAATAGTATTTGATTGTATAGAAAAATATAAGTTTGGCGTATATGTAGATACTAGAAAGGCTAATTTATGGAGACCTATTCGAGGTTATTTATTAAAACATCCCTTGTTTATTTGTTGTTTGGTGTTCTTCTTGGAACCTTTATGAGTTTAGAGCCTTTGATTGTCGAAAGACTTCGTTTTATTCACATTCATATAAATCTATTGGGTTTTATGACGATGATGATTGCAGGTGTTGCTTATCATGTTGTCCCTAGATTTACGGCGAGAAGCATGTATTGGGTTGATGGGATTAAATACCACTACTTTCTTCATAATATTGGGTTGCTAGGTATGATTGCGACAAAGCTTATTTATACGTATGAATTATTTTATATTGGTATTAATTTGTTTGTTTCTTTTGCGGTGGTCATGTCAATTTCATTGATTATCATGGTGTATAATCTCTATTCTACATTGCAGAGTCCATCAGAGGAATATCGCCCAGAGACTATCAGTAGCGATATGAAAGTTTTAGACTTGGTTAAATTTTTCCCTCAGGTTCTACCTGTTTTAGAACAGGTTGGCTTTAAGAAGACAGTTGGTACATGTATTTCTAAAGGAATTACAATTGGACAGGCTTGCAAAAAGCATGGACTTGAGACTGATCTTTTTGTCGAAAAAATTAACAGAAAAATATTTTCATCTAAGGACTGCCAAACTGGTTGTTTCCCATTTAATTCGAAGTAGGTTATGTTCAAATCAGCTAAGGTTTGTTTTTTTTATTTCTAAATTATTTATATTAAATAGTCTAGTAAGGTTTTTGATGGAATAATATTTATGCAAAATATTTTTTAAAGAACAGAGCGCGTAGATTACTTTTAGCATGGCACATGCTCCCTTTATACTCGCTTGTCTAAATTATATTGATGCATTCTGTGGTAGGTGTTTTTTTGAACCTTTAAAAGTATTTAGCACGAATCTTTATCAGCCAATTTATTTTTTGCTAATTAATATATTGGAGGAAAATAGTTAATAATAGATGGGATTGTTGGAATATCGATTTGAATGCTTATCTTTATTTACTTTTGAATCTTTTTGCGAGAAATTCGACTTTTTTAAGATGTTCGCTCTCAGCTAGTTCCAGTTTGATCAACTGAGTCTTGATATCGATATCTTCGCAAGCCTCACCAAGAAGTCCATAGAACTCTGCGGAGACTTTCTCGGCTTCGAGCGCAAACTCCAAAGCTTTTTCAATTCCTTCCATTTCTGAGACGTGAGCCATTACCCCATCAATAGCAGGGAAAATATCGGTTTTAAATTGCTTGTCTATCAGGTTTCTGATCTTTTGATCTTTTTCCCAACCGTATTCGTTATCGCCCTTTTCAGTTAAAATCTCCTTGAACTCTTCTTCATGCAGAGCCTCTTCCTGGGCCATCACCTTCAGAAATTCCCTCGCAGTAGAGTCCTCAACGCACTTAGAAAGCTCGGCGTAAAATGCTTTGCCTGAACGTTCTATCTGGATCGATGCTTCCAAGAGCTCCTGATTTGAAACTATCATAATGATTTAGTTTGCCAACTAAGGTCTAAAAAAAGTCTTTATTTATGCTAAACGATTTCAAGTGATTATCTATATAAATAATTTTTACTTAGACTGATAATCAATCGAAAAAAATAATTTCTATATTTTCTCTTCCAATGATACGTACTTTTCTTTATTATTCCATAAAATTATAAAAAACTATTTTTTTTGTAGGTTTTTTAGGAGTTAAGGGGGATATTTTTGGATTTTTTGGTTAAGTTCGGCGAGGGTCTCTCAGACAACGGAAGTCGAGAAAATTTTAAAAAATATCTTCTGCCTCATTCGGAGGTCATGTACCGTGTTGCATTTCGCCTTTGTAAGAACAGTCAGGGGGCCGAAGATTTAGTTCAGGAGACGTATTACCTGGCCTTAAAAAAATTTCACCAGTTGAAGGACCCCGAAAGAAGCAAGTACTGGCTGTTCGCCATCTTGAGAAATGTGTTTCTTAAAGATATTGAAAAAAATAAGGACGTGGTTGAAGTTGAGTTCGACTTAGTGTGTCACTCTCTTCGAAATAATACCCACCTTGAAAGTGAATTCCTGGAAAATGAACTTAAGAAAACCGTACGATCTGCCTTAGATAAGCTAGATCCAAAACTTAGAGAACCTATTCGATTATTTTACTTCGAAGGCCATTCTTATCAAGATATTTCAAGATTCCTTAAAATACCGATAGGTACGGTTATGTCAAGGATCGCTCGTGCCAAGGTGCACTTAAAACGTTATTTAAAAAACTCAAGTTTGATTTTTCCCTCCAGAAAATAAATTCACGATGATTTCCTTATAGCTCGAAGCTTTTCTCTATATAGAACTTCATTTTTCTGTAATTACATTCTATTTAATTTCCCCTATTTTTTTGTAAGTACTTTTCCCGCTTTGATATTCCTAGGAATTCTCTCTTTATAAAAGTTAAAAATAATTTAATTTTTTGGAATATTTTTGCTGATTTTCTATCTGTAATAATGACTTCGGGAAGATTAAGTAGGCCTTGCTTTAGGCCCGCCGTCTCGAGTGTGTGTATTTGCTCACTTTATGTCTTAACATAGATCATTTAAAAACAAAGACTTTTATCTTCCAATTATAGAAAAACAGGTTTTTTATATTTTTTTTTCTAGTGCTGCTTATTTATAGGGTTGTTTTTATTTTTTAAGGAGGGTGCATATATGATTCGCAACGCATTTATTAACCTATCGCAAGATTTAATCATGCGGGTTTTAGTGATTCTTACCATTGCCTTGGGGTTTGGTTTGAGCCCTGTTTATGCCGCGTCTAGCCATGGTGATCACAAGAAAGGGCATGAGCGTCCAGCTTGGTTAGACAAGTTGGAAAACCAGGTTAATTATGAAGAAATGATGAGTGGCATGGAAGGCCGTCAGGAAAAAATGAATAATACATTCATGAAATTAATGGACCAACTCCAGGGTAAAATAAAGGAACATGCAGTTCCAGCATCTTCTGGGGGTGGCTTCCATGATTCTTGGTCTTCCCATCAACTGCAACAAAGTTATCTTCTTGGCCCCACCGAAGTTAAGCAAAAAGTCTTCAAGGGCGCGCACTGCCCAAGTAATGCACCTGTTAAAAAATACAACGTAACAGCAATCAATGTAGAGATAACATTGAATCAATGGGGTGACTACTATCCTGGGTATATGTACGTTTTAAATAAGGACATTGATAAAGTTCGTGCGGAAGAAAAGAAAAATGCTGCCGCTCGTGAAGATGAATTAGATCCCGGTGCTGTATCAAGTGGTTTGCAGGGGGATGCAATTCAGCCTCTTGTTTTAAGAGCCAACCAAGGTGATTGCCTTAGAATACATTTCACAAATAAAGTGGAAGATGAAGACGCGGGTTTTCAGGTGAATGGGTCAGCTATGATTATAAGTTCCTCTGGGAAGCCTGCTTCAGCTGCTTCTCCTGGGGCAATTGTTTCGTCTGGTGAATCTCAGGATTTTGAGTGGATGATTCCGGTTGATGAACAGGAAGGAAGTCAC
>Ga0209228_1000420_pt1 | contig 22105 bp, 22 predicted proteins | sample METZYME_3_150m_FD_187547 | JGI IMG/M metagenome (GOLD analysis project Ga0209228, IMG submission 187547) | Marine microbial communities from oxygen minimum zone in mesopelagic equatorial Pacific - METZYME_3_150m (SPAdes) (version 2) | ecosystem: Environmental > Aquatic > Marine > Oceanic...
GTGGAATATTATCGAGCATTATTCTTGAAATAGCAATCATACGAACCACTTCGCTAGAACTAGCCAACTGTGCTTCCGGCAATCTACTCTTATCGGGCAAGAATGGGTATGGTACAAAACACTGGAATCCGCCGCTCTCCTCCTGCTGCTCACGGAGCTTTACTAAGTGGGCAATTCTGTGATCCAACGTCTCAATTGTGCCGAACAGCATTGTGCAGTTTGTTGGTATATCCAAATCGTGCGCTATGGCATGTACTTCGAGATATTCCGACGATGTTTCTTTTCCTCGACATATAAAATTCCTAACAGAATCCACAAGTATCTCAGCTCCACCTCCTGGAATTGAACCGAGACCGGATTTCAACAGAGATTGGAGTGTTTGTTTGACAGAAATACCAGATCGCTCTGCAATGTGGATAATTTCAATGGCAGTAAGTGATTTTAGGTGAATATGAGGGTACGCATTCTTGATCGTTGAATATAGCTCAACATAATGATCGATTGTCCAATCAGGATGGAGGCCTCCGACCGCGTGAACTTCATCAATTCTATTGGAGAATGGGTCGATTCGTTCGACGAAGTCCTTAGCGGATAATGCGTATGCATCGGGGTGCCTAGATCCTTTACGGAACGCACAAAACCTGCATGCTAGTACACAGATATTTGTTGTGTTTACATGTAGATTCTCGTTGAAAAAGACTTGATTATCGAATCGAGATTTCTTAACCATACTAGCCAATGAGCACAATGCACTAAGCGAATCGTGATGCATCAGGCTAATGCCTACTTCAGAGGATATACTACCTCCAGAGATAAGAGTCCGGAGGCAGGATGACAAGATAGGATCTGTTGCGACACAATCTGGAACGCTCATCCCACTCAACCTAGTCCTCCAGTCTGAATTGCCACCAATTGATTCGAATCGTATGTCCATGGTAGTGCCTCAATTTCCGTGATGAGACGGTTGATTTTAACTCGACTGTTTAGCGCGCTCAATTCGGAACCAGTAACTCCGGAAAGCATCAATAGCCATACTCACTGAGTATTACCATGAACAGCGGTAGAGAGCACCCCCGAGCATCTATCGAAGAATTAGAAGAAATGTCTCGCAGATGTCGAATAAACATAGTAAAAATGACTCATGAAGCAGGCGCGGGGCACCCGGGTGGATCGCTTTCAGCAATTGATTTGATGGTCGGACTATACGGGCACGATTTCCTACGTATCGATACTGACGATGCTGACTGGGAAGACCGTGACCGATTCATCATGAGTAAGGGGCATGCTAGTCCAGCGGTCTATTCAATACTGAACGAAATTGGTTATCTGTCTGAAGACGACCTTATGAGTTTCAGAACACTTGGTTCTGTATGCCAAGGTCATGTAGACATGAAGTGGACTAAAGGTGTTGATTTCTCAGCAGGCAGTCTTGGAATGGGACTTTCATTTGGATTAGGGTGTTCACTAGCAGCTAAGATGGACGGAAGTAATAGAACAATCTGGGTAATGGTCGGCGACGGAGAGATTCAGGAAGGAGAGGTTTGGGAAGCAGCAATGGCAGCAGATTTCCATTCGGCTGGAAATTTGAAATTAATTGTTGACAGGAATGGTATTCAAAATGATGATTTTGTCAACGTGCAGATGGAAGTAGGTGATGTAGCTTCGAAATTCTCTTCATTTGGATGGGAGGTCATCGAGATCGATGGACATTCGATGCAGGAGATTCTGAAAGCGTTGGATATGGCCAAATCAATCATCCATGCTCCCTGTGTAATCGTAGCCAAGACGGTGAAGGGTAAGGGAGTTTCATTCATGGAAGGAAACCCTGAGTTTCATGGAAAGGCTCCGAATGACAATGAGTTACGAATTGCATTGGAGGAGTTATCATGAGTGCCCCATCCACAGGTGGCGCTTCCAGAGATGGATACGGCTCAGGACTACTCAGAATTGCTGAAGATCCCCGGGTAGTTGTCATCGAAGCTGATCTAGGAAAATCTACAAAATCCTGCCATTTCAGAACCAAGTATCCATCGAAGTCATTCTCAATGGGAATCGCTGAACAGAACATGATGCTTGTTGCGGCGGGTATGGCTGCATCTGGAAAGATACCATTTGCGAGTACTTTCGCAATTTTCACTGAACGAGCATTTGAACAGATTAGAAATGGGATTGCAAGACCGGGGCTCACAGTGCATATCTGTGGCAGTCATGGAGGAATCCACACAGGAACGGATGGTAGTAGTGCACAGTCAATAGAAGACTTGGCAATATATCGCACTATACCTGGAATGGCTGTCCTTCACCCGTGTGATGACTTGTCTGCAGAAGAGCTCACAGTGCAACTACTGAATCATGACGGACCCACCTACATGAGAACTGCGCGAAATAAAATTGGTAGAATCTACGATCATGACAGTGTTAGAGAACTCAAGATTGGACGAGGTAGCATAATTCGCAGAGGTAATGATGTCTGCATCATAGCCTGCGGAGTGATGGTATCACAAGCTCTGGTAGCAGCGGATGAATTGGCAGATAGTGGAATTGATGCTGCTGTAATTGATATGCACACATTGAAACCGTTGGATACAGAACTGGTCGACTCTATGGCAAAGTTGTGCGGGTGCTTCGTAACTGCTGAAGATCATTCAGTAATAGGTGGCCTAGGTGGAGCGTTAGCTGAACATTTGTCGACTGGGATAACTGCCCCACTCGAAATGGTTGGAGTTAGAGATGAGTTCGGACAGAGTGGGGAGTCCGCTGAGTTAATGTTGAAGATGGGGTTGACATCAGAGGACATCAAGAACTCCGCCCTCAAGGCCATCAGTAGGAAATCAGGGTGATTTGCTACACCATAGCGTTTGATTCATGAACAATAGTGCCCGGGGGGACACTATGGGCGATGCCGAGAGGGTCAAGGGACTACTTGACGGAAGCATGGATCCTACTGAATTAGAAGACGATACTGAGTTGTACGCCCTAGCGGAGAGAATCTACGGCAGAGAAGCATTGGATGAGATGGGCGTTGCTGCCCCTATAAGGCCGCCTGAAGTCGATCCTACTAATCACTCGAACGGAAATAATCTGGAAGTTGAACTCCCAGATATCCCAGAAGTTGAAGAAAATATTGAACAATCGTCCAATGAATCTTCAGGTAGTCGCATCATACTGATGGCAGGCCTAGTCGGATTGATTTTAGTGAGTGTTAACGTATCAATAGGAATTGGACAGTACCTAGCACTGTGTGAAGATCAGTTAGAGGCTCCCCCGTTGAGTTATACATCGTCGTCAACATGGCAGAATGGCACAATGCACATTGCTTGGTCAGCTACCAATCTGAATAGCACCATGAATTACGGCATTTATTGGTCAATGTCGCAAAATGGATCATCTGAATTCGTAGACGAAGGCTGGTTCAATTGGAGTGGATCAAGTAATTTGATTCACTCGGAGAACCGAGCTGTATCAGTACTGCCGGGGTGTTATGTCTCTACACTATACGCTGAAGGAATTGAGATATCCCAATCTAACGGTTGTACAGGTAATTCTTCTACAACATCCATACTTGCTGAAATTTCCGAAATTCCAGCACAATGCGAAGATAACACACGACTGCTTTGGGATAAGGTCGTTGAATACGAGTCGATAGACTCGTGGGCTCCAGCTGGGACCGGTGGATTGCTCGATGGTGCCCTTCTAATGTTATTTGGAATGATTACTCTTCGTAGTGCATTTAGAAAAAAGTAATTAGTACATTTTTGCAAGATGCTGCCTTCGGTTCGTAGGCTTGCCCGTTACAGCACAATTTACTGGTTCTTCATACGCGGTAACACAATCACCGAGTAGGGTCAATCCTGTGGTTTTCTCAAGTACCTCTGCATCAGCATCATTACCATCGAAAGCTAGTTCATAGACGATACCGTCTTCTACAGGGGATTGAAGATGCCAACCATTTCCATTCTTTATTAGCCCGGGAAACGGACGTATCATTTCAGAAGCATAACTATGAGAACGAGTTCGTAGTTCATCTGATACAGAATCAAGCAATTGAGCCATTGTCTGAGTAATCCCATCTAATGGGACTTCACTCTTCCCTCCTGTACGCAAAGTAACGACACAGTTGCCTGATGCTAGATCCCTAGGGCCAATCTCAAGACGGACAGGAACCCCTTTGATCTCCCAGTCGTAGTGTTTCGCTCCTGGGCGAAGGTCTCTGTCATCAAGATGTACTCTGAATCCACTCTCTGACAAGTGTGTTGCCAGTTGTAATACACGTGGCATTACATTTGCATCCGAGTGTGCTGCTACAGGCATGACTACAACTTGAATTGGCGCTATGGAAGGGGGTAAAATCAGACCCCTATCATCACCGTGCATACCGACAACAGCTCCCAGCAGACGCTCGGACATCCCAAATGTTGTCTGATGGCAGAATCTGGTCGAGCCTTCACTGTCTTCATATGATAAATCGAACGCACGAGCCCATTGATCACGGTAGTGATGATAGGTGGCCACCTGTAGAGTTCTCCCATTAGGCATCACTGCATCTACAGCGGTAGAGTACCAAGCCCCAGGAAACGTATCCCATAGGGGTCGCTTGGAAACTATTGCAGGAAAACACAACTCATGCAATAGCCTCTGGACAATCTCAGCATCCTCGTCAATCTGCTCTGTGGCCCCTTGCTCATCTGCATGAACTGTGTGGGCTTCGAAGAAGTGTATCTCGCGGACTCTTATGAAAGACCTGGTTTGCTTGGTTTCGTATCGAAAAGTGTTCACTATCTGGAAGGTTTTCAGTGGTAAATCTGCATGACTTCGGACCCACAATGAGAACATCGTATACATAGGGGTCTCAGATGTCGGCCGGAGAAACATTGGCACCTCAAGTTCATTATTCCCCCCGTGCTTAACCCAATATACTTCATTCTCGAAACCACCCTCTTCTTCCTCCATTCTCAACTCAGAGGGGTCAACACCGGCATCCCTAGCCGCTTTGAGCTTCGATACTAACTGATTTTCTTTGTCCAAGAGGTCCTCGGGTACGAGTAAAGGGAAATTGTACTCTTCGTGACCTGTTCTACTCATTTGGGATCGGGTAAGTGCATCTATGAGGGACATCGTCTTCCACCCATAGGGCCTCCATACATCCATGCCCTTGATGGGGTATCTCTTGTCAACTAAATCTGCAATCTCGACTATGGCAGGATACCATGAGTTGAAATCGGACTTGGGAGGGATACCTCTCTTGGCCTTGCCCGGACCTCCCATGATTACTCTCCTTCATGTGCGCCGCTTGAATGTGACGCAGCGGTGCCATCATGAATCATGCAATAGTGACTCTACAGCTTCGCACATTTCAGTATCATCGCTCATTACCTTTACAGTGCCATCAGGAAGTACAATGCGTCCTCGCGGGGATTCTTTATCATGAACCTCTTCCTTCAGATTTGCCACTACTGCATCGACTCCGTAACGCTCAATTTGTTGTCTCGCTCTATCAATCAAAACTTCTACAGATACACCAGTCTCTAGTTTGAAGCCTATTCTCCTAGCACCGCTCACGAATGGTGCAATCTCTGAGATATGCTTAGGCCCCTCAATCAATGAAATATTCCATGATTTATCCCCACTAGGCTTCTTCTCACTCAGAGGTTCGGCGAAATAATCCAACACAGCTGCTGAGTATATCCAAGCATCTGGCTTTGGTTCGGATGTAGCTACCTCCAATGACACAGCTAGCATTTCATTTGGAGAACCACCTCTTCGTACGTCAGGTAATGGAAATTCTGGTGCTACTGAAGTTTTTCCAGCTATACAAATTACTCTATGACCCATCCTATGGAGGTGTTGTGCAATAGTCCATCCAGTAGAGCCCGACGAAGCATTTTGGATGGCTCTCACTGCGTCAATTGGAGCTCTGTTGGCCCCCAAAGTAATTGCAACAACTTTCCTGTCGGGTAACTCGGAATTCACTAAATTGCATAACTCAGCAACTATAGAGACGGTATCTGGTTGCTTTCTTCGGCCTTCTCGGAGTTCGTCAAACATAACTGCACTCCCCTCATCCCGTAGGGCAGTGATATGTTCCGAAGTTACTGGGTCGTCGAACAGGTCAGAATGCATTGAGGGTACGAATAGTATCGGAGTATCAGTACCACGGGCTGCAGAAAGAGCCATTGTTGCAGGAGAGTCTATGAGACCATGGATATGTTTTGAAATGGTGTTCCTCGTAGCTGGGGCAACTAGAATTGCATCATAATCATCTAATTGCGCCATCTCATGATCCCATCCTGTCAGGGCAGAAGTTCCTGAAGCCCACGACAATGCCAATGGGGTGATGATCTTCTCGGCCTCACTGGTCATGAGGATACTGAGTACTGCTCCATGGCGTCTCAACTCCCTTGATAGTCTCACAGATTCCACTGCTGCTATGCCTCCAGTGACAATAAGTAATACACGACGATTAGCGAGGCTACGGCCGCGAAATTCAACATCTACGTCGTTCACCATGCATATGCGAGAGCACGGGGCTTCATGAGTGCGTCGACAAAGGAAAAGTATTCTTTGTTGGGGTAATGGGAGACATGGAGCCGGGTAGGATGGAGTTGTTGCACAGGCATCTAACTAGGTTCATCGCTGTGGATGTATTGTTGTTGATACTGCTGTTGACTACAATGAATACTTCTGGGTCGGCCTCAATATTAGTGTTCCATATGCTTCTTGGATTAGTATTAATTCCATTAGGCATAGTTTCAGTAATCTCTATGCTAAGACGTGGATCTGGTGGAATATATCTTGGAATAGCCAGTCTTGGATTTACTGGTGCTGCATTCCTGTTGCTTGGGGCATTGGGTGGTATTGGATATCTGACAGGAGAGAGTAAAGAAATTCTGCTTCCAGCAGTTCTAATCCTACTAGGTGCCTCTACATTGAAGAAAATACCGACAATGAAGAATCCATCATATGAAATGTGGTATAGAGGGGCCAATAATTCTCATCAGTCTGGAATTGAGTTCGAACAAGAGGTCTTAGCAACTTGTCCATCATGCCATAGCGTCTTGGCGGTATTGCCCAATCAATTAACAATTAACGATACATGTCCGAATTGCAGTGAAAGGTTAGTGCATTCTGAAGAGGAGTAATCATAGGGTTTCCAAAGCAATAGCTATCCCCATTCCCCCTCCTATACACATCGTGGCGATTGCCCTTTTGGAATTTGTTCGTCTTAGAAGAGATGCTGCTTTCCCAGTAATCCTCGCCCCCGAAGCCCCCAAGGGATGCCCTAACGCTATAGCACCACCATCGATATTGACTTTTGATGGATCCAGCCCTAACTCCGATATTACAGCTAGACTCTGAGAAGAAAACGCTTCATTCAATTCGTACAAATCAATTGATTCATTGTCCCATCCAGTCCTCTCCAAAACCTTCCTAGTGGCTTCCACAGGTCCGATTCCCATAATCCCGGGTGGACATCCACTTACTGCACCAGAAACAATTCTCGCCATAGGAGTGAGTCCTTTTTCAGAAGCAAATTCCTCACTACAGACAATCATAGCAACCGCACCGTCAGTGAGTGGAGAGGATGTTGCCGCAGTAACCGTACCGTTTTCAGAGAAAACCGGCTTTAGGCCAGACATTGCATCTAATGTTGAGTTTGACCTAATGCAACCATCCACTTCGATGGTTGCTTCTCCGTCAATTACTGGAATAATTTCGTCATTGAATGCACCGGCCTCCAGAGCATTAGTAGCTTTGACATGAGACTCAAGTGCGAAGATTTCCTGTTCCTCACGTCCTATCTCCCAATTATCTGCAATGTTCTCTGCCGTATGGCCCATGGTGACGTAAGCTTCAGGCCAACCAAGTTCAAGACCGGGGTGTGGGCTCCAGTTGAATCCTCTACGCTTTACCCTACTCATTGATTCGACACCCGCGCATATGTAACAATCACCCCAACCCGATTCGATGTTTGCCGCGGCAGAAAGTACGGCCTGCATTGAGGATCCGCACAGTCTATTGAGGGTCATTCCAGGCACACTGTCGGGCAAACCTGCTAGTAAAGTTACTAATCTGCCTATGTTGTATCCTTGTTCGGCTTCTGGATAACCGCAACCCATCATAAGATCATCAAAATCAGCTGTATCAATATTATTCCTAGCGATTAGCCCCTTGACTACCTGGCTTGCCATGTCATCTGGACGGAGTCCCCGCAACTCTCCCTTGTGGGCTCTATGAAAGGGAGAGCGAGCCCAATCCACGATTACTGCTTTCACGGACTGACGGCTGAGTGTTCACAGATAACCATTGACCAGTGAAGGTTGAAAGATGGTGCTCGACCGAGGGGTTCATGAGAGGCATTACTCTCGAAGTTATGATACTATGATTAGAGAATGTACCAATCACGGCTACTACGCCGATGACCACCTGTGTCCTGCATGTAATTCTGAAGGGAAATTCATCATGAGAACGGGGGAGAGAGACAGTATGGCTAGGCGTTTAGCACTGGTTCTGAGGCATGCCCCTGAGAAATTCAATCTAGAAATGGACATTAACGGTTGGATAGATGTCAAGGATATGATCAAGCAGTTCAAAGCCTCAAATGAAAAGAGATATCATTGGCTCAGACCTCATCACTTCCGAGCAATCTCAGAGACTGATCCAAAAGGCAGATATGAAGTCAGAGGGAATGTGATGAGGGCTACATACGCGCACACAGTAGAAATCGAGTTGGACTTACCGACTGATAACATACCAGAGGCCCTGTACTTTCCCTGCTCACCAGATGAATGCGACAATTTACTAGAGTTGGGCTTAGAACCAAGTGGTCGCTCACACGTACACTTGTCGGCGTCCATTCGCTCTGCAGCAGAAGCCGGACATGTTCATCACACACTTCCAACTCTGCTCGAAGTCGATACTGCTAGGATGGTTGCAGCGGGTGAGACCGTATGGCATGCTGGCGTTACCGTGTACCTGGTGGACAAAGTTCCAGCAGAGTATTTGTCAGTCGTTGCCAACGACCACCCTGAGTATGAATTAGCTAGAGTACATTGGGACGAAGAAGAGTAATCACCGATACTCGCCGCATGATGGACAGAAGTCCAAATCCTCGCTAACAGCAACTTCGCAGTTCCTACAAACTGAATCGTTTGATACTGTAGTGCTAGTGACACTCTCCTCCTCAACCAACCTTACTGGAGAGTCTCTTTTAGCGAATGGAGGAGGTATATCCTCTCCATCGACCATGATAATCTGCCTGTATTGGATTGTAAGTTGAATTGCCGATTCAATTTGCTTGATAGCCCTGCTTCTCTCTGTTGGGTCCTCAATCTGCTCAACTATGGTTAACCTAGCCTGCAACCATCTCTGGAACTGTTCTATTGCCTCGCCGTCGCCCACATGACCCTCACGGGGGCTTCAGTCATAAACTACGGGAGAGGCTAAGTCATGCACCTCATGGCAACAATGAGTCATATGCCCAGAGTGATAGTGAAACTTGGTGGAGGACTCATAACCGACAAGTCGCAGTACAGGAAAGTCAGAATGGACTACGTCGATGCTGTATCTGCTATAATCAAGCAAATGAAGGATTCTGGATACTCTGTAATCATAGTTCATGGAGCAGGTTCATTCGGACACTTGGAAGCGAGGAAATGGAAGTTATCCGAGGGCTACGACCAAGAAATCTCAGAAGAGCAGTCGGATGCAATATCTAGAGTTCGCTCAGATATGGATGACCTCAATGATTACGTTGTGACGTCCCTAATGAACGTCGGAATTGAGTGCGATGTGATGCCGCCAAGAGAGTGGGCTACAGGAGTGGGTGTCGAATTCCAAGGTGATTTAGATTCCTTCGCTAGAGATCCTAGACAGCCAATTCCAATTACCTTCGGCGATGTAGTAGATACAGCAGATGATACTAGATTTGGAATTCTGTCGGGAGACCACATCATGGTGCGTCTGGGGTGTGAGGTACCAGATGTATCTGCATGCATCTTCCTTTTGGGTGATGTCGATGGACTCATGGATAGTCCACCTAACGAGCCCGGCTCTGTTCTGCTACCAACATGGAAATTGGATGAGGGTTTCTCAAGATCCCATAATCCGGATGTTGATGTGACTGGTGGAATTATGCTGAAGGCTCATTGTGCGTCCTTGATAGCTCGGCGGGTTGAAGATGTGTGGCTCCTCAATGGAACAGTTCCCAGTAGGATGCTAACTGTTGTATCTAAAGACGATACGATAGGTACTAGGGTACTGCACTAATCGTGTTAATCTGATATGTGGCTGTAACCATAGCATTTCGGTTATATGCAAGCGTATTCTCGGCGAATATAGCATGACTGCTAAAAGTGAGTCAGAGATTCTTGGCGGGCACGATGAGTCCCAAGTGGATATGATGGCCGAGAGATGCATCCTAGTCGATGCTGATGGCCATGCCATTGGCTCTGCTAGTAAGATGGATTGCCACTATGGCGAGGGTATGCTACATCGCGCCTTCAGTGTTCTGATATTTGACGAAGGGAGAAAACGACTGTTGGTTCAGAAACGTTCTGATGACAAGATTACTTTTCCTTCTGTCTGGGCAAATACCTGTTGCAGCCATCCTCTGGATATTCCCGGAGAGAACGAAGATGTCGTATCGGGTGTGATGAACGCCGCTAGGAGAAAACTACACCAAGAATTAGGAGTATCAAGGAAACAATTGGATGAGATAGACTTTGAGCACTTAGGTACATTCCAGTATGAATGTAGGTGGGATAGAAATTGGGTTGAGAAGGAAATAGATCATGTTCTCGTGGCGACAGTGAGTGAAGGTGAGTTTCAATACGAACCTAATCCTAACGAAATTTCAGAGGCAAGATGGATTGATCTAACTGAAGTTGGAAATATGGTGTATGGTGGAGGGATTTGGGAGGATGAACTCGTAGCTCCTTGGTTCAAATTGCTTTACATTGAGTTCCTGTCAGAATATTTACCTGAATTTCCACACCCTAGAGAAGATATAGTACATTTTGGAGAAGTAGGCATGGACGGTAAATCAGTAGTTCCTGGGCAGAATCTGATGAACGCACTGGGCAGCCACCGTGACATCGTCGAGGGGGTCATTATGGCCAGCCTAGGTAAGATGAAACAAGAAAGGTTGCATGGTGCAATGACTCATCTCTTCGCGGGTGGAGGTAAGCGCCTCAGAGCCATCCTCCCACGCTTGGTCGGTGAAGCTGTAGGGGAAGCCCACGAAGGGCATTACACTCTTGGAGCAAGCATCGAAATTATTCACAACTTCACCCTCGTACATGACGATATTATGGACCAAGACCCCATTCGAAGAGGTCTAGATGCTGTTCACGTTGCGTATGACGATGCTACGGCTATCAACGCTGGAGACGCGATGCTTGCTGTCGGCTTCGAGATATTAGCAGAATCGCCTCATATAGAGCCTGAGAACCTTGCATTCCTAGTCGGTTCGATAGGTGAGATGGTCAGAAAAGTCGCAGAGGGACAAATGGTGGACATCGAGTTTGAGAACCGTGATGATGTCAACGAAGATGACTACATTGAGATGATAGCAGGAAAGACTTCGGCTATGTTCGAGACATGCGCAATGACTGGGGCCAAGCTGGCTGGTGCTGATGAGGATGCCGTGCTGAATATGGCAAATTGGGGACTTAACCTCGGTTTATGCTTCCAGTTGATGGACGACTTGATAGACATAACAGGAGATACCAAAACCCTAGGAAAACCAGCAGGTTCGGATGTTGTGCAGGGCAAGAGGACACTGATAGCCATACACGCACTTGAATGCGATTCCGCGCTCCCGATGTTCTCCAAGGTATTCGGAACAGGAGAATGCAATGATGAAGATCTCGCTGAAGCAGTTTCTGAACTAGAATCCAGTGGATCGATAGACTACGCCAAGCAACGTGCTATGAATTATCATTCTCTCGCCCACAGTTGTCTGAATGCATTGGATGATAGTCCAGCGTTGTCTATTCTTAGGGAATTGACTGATTTTCAGTTGACTCGTATCAACTAATCAGTCGGTGTATTGAAGCTCGTCTGGAATATCTTGTTTCAGACCTTTGCGCTCCCTTATCTCTGCAGTGACCTTGTGGAACAGGCTCGGAGGAAGATGAACGTATCCGGCATTCTCTGTGTTCCAAACTGCCCTCCCTTGAGTAGCTGCTCTAATATCATTAGAGAATCCGAAAGACTCTGCGACTGGCATGACTCCTATGACACTGGCCGTATTGCCCTCTATCGGCATGTCTTCGATTACTCCCCTACGTGTAGTGACTTCTCTAGTAACACCGCCGATGACATCTTGAGGTGCATCAATTCTGATATTCTGTATGGGCTCGAAAATTACTGACTTGGAACGTAACAATGCGCCCTTGACCGCATTGCGTACAGCGGGAATTGTCTGTGCGGGACCTCGATGAATAGCGTCCTCGTGTAACTTAGCATCAACGAGTCTGACCATTACACCCATCAATGGCTCATCGGCCACGGGGCCCTTCTCACATACGTCATTGAATCCCTCAATAATCAACTCACGTGTCTCATGTAGATTTTGAATTCCTTTAGTGTCATTGACTAACACATTTGTTCCATTAATTGCGTAAATTTTTCGCATCAGATCCTTGTTCATTCCAAATTCGGCGAACCTATCCCCTATCTCCTTGGCATCTTTATTCCTAACCGCGCCATCTCCGAAAGTGCCCTCTCGTAGAGCATTAGTAACGTCATCAGGAAGTGGTTCGGTCTCAATGTAGAAACGATTGTGTCTGTTTGGTGACTTGCCTTCAAAGGCGCGTCCCGTGTTGTCGGACGAAATTGATTCTCTGTACACCACTATCGGTTCACTGACTGTGACCTTTATTCCCTGCTCTTCCTCTAGCCTGTATACTGTAATCTCGAGGTGTAACTCACCCATTCCAGCCAATAACGCCTCCCCAGTTTCTTGATTTGTGGATACTTGTAGAGATGCATCGGCCTTACCGAGTGTTCTTAGTGACTCGATAAATTTTGGTAGGTCTTTCATTGATTTCGGCTCTACTGCTACAGTAACCACGGGCTCAGAATAATGTCGAATAGCTTCGAACGGAGTCGAATCTTCATCTCGTGTTATCGTGACTCCTGCTGCCGCACTACGCACGCCAGTCAGTGCGACAATGTTTCCAGAAGTAACTTCAGGGACCTGAATTCTATCACTACCAACCATCATGCTCACCTGCTGTACACGCTCTGATTTAGCCCCACCAAGAGCCCATACTGTCTCACCGTGCTTGATTGTGCCCGAGTAAATCCTGCCAACGGCAACCTCTCCTGCGTGTGGATCCATCCATATCTTGGTAATCATCAGAGAAAGGGGGCCGTCTGAATCGCAACTAAGCATTGCCATACCAGTTTCCGATTCGAGGTCGCCCTGCCAGATATTTGGTATCCTATACTGTTGCGCCACAATCGGCGAAGGTAATTTCTCGACTGCCATGTCGAGTAGGACCTCATGCACGGGTGACTTCTTGGACAGTTCCTTCTGATTCTCATTATGACAATACTCGAAAATTTGGGTGAGATTTACACCTGACTTTTTCATGTATGGTGCGGTAATCCCCCAGTTGTGGTACGCAGAACCGAATGCAACGGTTCCATCCATCACACTGACCTGCCAATCTTTTCTGTGTTCGGCGGGTGCGAATTGTCTAATCAGAGTGTTTACCTTCGTGATTTGCGCTTCAAACCTGCTCATCATGTCTTCAGGAGTAACTTGTAGTTCGTTAATCAGACGATCTACCTTATTGATGAAGAGTACTGGTTTAACTTTCTCTTTGAGTGCCTGCCTAACAACCGTCTCTGTCTGCGGCATAGCACCTTCTACTGCACAAGTGAGTATGATGCACCCATCGACAGCTCTCATCGCCCTTGTGACGTCTCCCCCAAAGTCGACGTGTCCGGGAGTGTCAATGAGATTGATTAGGTAATCTTCAGTTTCTACTGTGTGTACCATTGAGGCACTGGCTGCATTGATTGTTATACCTCGAGCGCTCTCTTGGTCGTCAAAGTCCAGCACGCGTGACTTACCTGCCAAATCCTCTGACATCATGCCTGCACCTGCTATCAGATTGTCCGACAAAGTGGTCTTGCCGTGATCGATATGCGCTGCTATTGCTAGGTTCCGAATTTTCTCGCGAACGTGCATGACCTCGGTCGCACGCTTGATGTTGTCTTCCTTACGACCCATGACTAGACCTCTGGATGGTGCGGCGACCTGACAACGGTTCATAAAGCCGATTGCGAGAGTGACTCAATCTACTCTCAGCGGCCTTGTTTGGAGAGTAACGGAATCATCGCGCGGATGCGGCGATTCTCTCGATTTCTTCCCTCTTCCCTACTGAGTAAGAATTGACATCTCCCTCAGCTGCTTTGGATAGTTCTGCCACTATTCCCTCAGTGAGTGTGCGGCGACTTTTGGCTGTAGCAGCGGCAGCACCGATGGCGATGTTGCGCAATGCTATGTCCAATCTGCGACTAGGTGATGAATCTACGGCCTTAGGCTGACTAACTGCTCCGACCTTGATGCGAGTCGTCTCCTCACAAGGAGCGGCTTCGACAATTGCATCGATGAACTTCTGTAGTGGATTCTGCCCACTCTTAGATGCTATCTTGTCCAGAGCTTGTTCGTAAGCCTTCGCACAATGTTGCTTTTTCCCAGAGAACTTCCCTGTTCGCATCAGATTGTTGATGAAGCGCTCAATAACGGAAAGTTTGGACTTACCAAACCACGCGTTGGCGTGCCTACCTCCTGAATGAGGAGTCCCTATCGTTGTGAGATTGATGTATGGAGCAAGTCCGGGGTCATCACAGGTGACTTCAGATGCATCCCACTTACCGAATACCATAGTACCGATGCCTGCAATAGGTGCCTCTTGCTCTACCTGTACTTCCTCGGTCATTCAGAACACCTCACCTGATTGGCTTCTCCTTACGTCCACGAACCATCTCGTCGAGAGAAACTCCGTTAACCTTGATTACTTTGAATCGGACACCAGGAAGATCACCATACGAGCGTCCCATACTCCCGCCAATTCCCTCGACGAGGACCTCGTCATGCTCATCGATGAATGATATAGCCCCGTCTCCGGGTGCGAAGGCGGTCAGCTTATTCCCAGTTCTGATCAGACTAATCTTGACTGCCTTACGTATTCCAGAATTTGGTTGCTTAGCCTCGAAACCGACCTTTTCAATCACGATACCTTTGCCTTGGGTACTCCCACGAAGAGGATCGTGCTTGAGAACACCGCCCGCTCTGCGTTTGAACTGGCGGTTTCGAAACTTGCGTTCCTTCCAGCGATATTTCTTACGGTCTGTCTTCATCTTCGGTCCAGAGAATAATCCACGACCCAAGTGTACACCTCAAACTGACGCCCCGCCGACCCACCGATGGTATAAGAGCGTGACGGGCTCACCGTAGGTGAGTGTAGTCTAGAAGGACTTAGCGTTGCTAACATTCAAACGGATTAGGCACAGCGACGACACCATGGCCTTCCGTGATTTACTACACGGAGTCGATTGCGATGATAATCCTGTTAGTGTAAATCTAGAAATGTTTGACAGGGCTTCTGCGTCGGCGGGTAAAGGAGTAGTGTTCAATGATATCATCGAGTCACCCGGACACAGGGCTGCACTGGATGTACTAGTCAGGGACCGCCTGTGCGAGGTTTTCTCGGTCAGCCCTGGAGAACTCATCGATGTGCTTGCCTGGGGCATGGCCAATCCTGAACCCCCTCTCGAAATAGATTCTACGGAAGCTGAAGTGCTTCAGTGCAAACAGGAACCTATTGACCTACAGAAGATACCTATTCCTAGACATTACCAAGAAGATGGGGGGAGATATCAATCCGCATCGGTCATAATTGCTGAGTACGACGGCATACGGAACATGTCGTATCACCGTCAGTTACTTCGGGGGGAGCGGCATTGTGTGGCTAGATTCGTTCCGAGGCATCTACGGACTATGTATGAGAAAGCCAGTGCTAACGGAGATGAAGTTCCTATTGCTGTTGTCAATGGGGCGGATGCTACCGTTCTTCTGGCTGCTGCCATGTCCTTCGATGAGAATCTAGACGAGTTAACTGTAGCTGCGGCCCTTCACAGTAGACTACATGGCAAACCACTTCGTATGGTCCGACTACCTAATGGAATTTCTGTACCAGCCGACTCAGAGTATGCCATGGAAGCTAGAATCACTCTAGAGTTGGATGATGAAGGTCCCTATGTCGATATCACTGGTACGGTTGATGAAATTCGACAGGAACCCGTGATAGAGTATGACTCAGTGTATCATCGCTCGGATCCTGTGTTCCATGCTCTAATCTCAGCTGGAGTGGAGCACAGGACACTAATGGGGATGCCTCGTGCTCCAACCATCAAGGCGGCTGTCTCCGAAGTCGTCGATTGCACAGATGTCTATCTAACTGAAGGAGGGTGTGGTTGGCTGTCCTCTGTCGTTCAGATTAAGCCACAGCATGATGGAGATGGAATCAAGGCAATACATGCTGCACTCGATGGACATAGATCAATGAAACAAGTTGTGATAGTGGATGAAGACATAGACATAGCTAATCCAATTAGGGTCGAATGGGCGTTGATGACTAGATGGCAACCCGATACCGATACAGTCATCCTCACAGGCCAGAAAGGCTCGTCACTGGACCCAAGCAGGTACGAAGACGGTTCAACCAGTAAGATTGGAATGGATGCAACCCTTCCCCTAGGAGTGGACCGTGGACCGTTTGAATCGGTCCTGTGAGGATCAGATGGCCAAAACTACCGATGACATGTCTACGAGGTTGCAGCACCCTCGGCGAAGCCTAGGGAATAGACATAGGAGTCAAGCAGAAAAATTTCTATCATTGTCTGAATCAGATTTGCAGAATCTAGAATGGGCTGAACAGAGTGCTAGGCAGGCCGTGCTACACGATTTTACCAACCCCGAGAATTGGAGGATTCTAGTGCGAGTAAAATTAGAATCGGGGGACGAGCATGGAATACGAGCAGTTCTGAATGAGTTGTTCACTATTCTTGGCCGGGACCCAGAGGCGTTGGCACAACTTGACGAGGTAAGCATGGGTCAATCTGGATTTTCAATACTTGAAGCCAGTTTGATGGCAGATCCCTTGGATCCAGATGAATGGTGGACTTCAACTTCTCAATCAGATGTAACTCTTGGAGATTTCATCAAGCGAGTCAAGAATCTTGACCTAACCGATCAAAGAGCCAATGTATTGTTCTCTAGACGGTTGGAAAGGGTAAGAGATAGTGGAATGGAAGAAGAATATCTGGAACTATCTAGAATTATTCTGGCACAGCGACCTAGCAACCATGAGGCCTGGGCAGAACTAGGACGGATGCACGAAAGACGTGGTGAGTTAGAGCAGGCTTGGATGTGCTACGATCAAGCACAGACACACTTCCCTGAGATTCATGAAAGGGACCGTTTTAGAGATAGGATGGAAGCGAAGATGGATGGTAGAGTCTCTGAACCATGGAAAGAACCTGAAGTAAGTCGGCGGGTAGATTTCTTGACTCGGATGCAGCAATTAGCCACACCCAATGAAGAAAAAATTCCCACTACCGTGAATGAGTCCGACGAAGTTCCCAGTAATCCTCTAGAAGAAGTCCACATACTTCTGAATGAGGAACGTTTGTCTGAGGCTTTCTTTCTAGCCCGTAGAATGGCTGCTGAAGGGGTCGAGGGGGCGATTGATCTAGTGGAGACAATTAGGAAGGATATTCGTGACTGAAGCATTTGTCTTGGCCTGGACCACTTCGACTTCGAATTGGGGGGAAGATGATGGAGAAGTATGCTGGATAATGGTACGCGATACCAAGAGAGGTTGGGAATTACCTGGTGGTAAGATCAATGAAGGAGAGGCGATTGAAGAAGCTGCTCTGAGAGAGTTATTTGAAGAAACGGGATTGTTGGGCACGGCTAAAGCATACGATTCTGAGATAGTCAAAGATGGGCATGTAGTGTGGATAGAAGTGGAAGAAGAGCCAGGTCCTATATCGTGGCAATCTCCAGAGCATAGGATCGAAGAAGTAGGATGGTGTATGCAGATACCACACGATACTGCATGGGATTCTGAAGAGATAGAGAAGATGTTAGATCATGATTGGAGTGCTGCGACAACACTCGAGTCTTGAATCTCGGAAACTCTTTCGGAAATTATTTCCAGCCACGAATCCTCCTCAAGTAACTCTGCGGCATCTAATATCAATCCGATATCCTTTCGTTCATCACCTGAGACATCCACAAGCAAGACTGGCATCAATGATTCAACTATCTCTCTGATGTCTTCTGGATTCGCAGGTACCCATGTATTTCCTGGATTACTCCTAGGTGTTGCCTCTGTAACTCGGACAGACATCCTAGGGGATTTGCTATCAACTTCCTCAAGCGCTAGGTCTAGCCATTCTAGCGAAGCGGACAAAGCCTCTGGAGACATACCGGATTTCATCAGGTATTCCCTCGCAGACCAATAGTGCCTCATCGCGGGGTCTAGATCATTGAGTCCGACTAGAATTCTTGCCACCTCTAATCTGGAAAGACCGGCTATCTCGATTGGATGTCCCGAAGACAAGGAGATTCCTGAATGAGTGGCTAGTGACATCATCGTCTCCCCTCTGTTTCGATGCCATGCTGCTAAATTGAGTAGGCATATTCCATGACTCGCCGAACCCGGAGACAAGGCGTTCATTCTATCTGCACACCACCTCAATTCTGCACCGACCAACGAAGGTTCGTTAGGTACGTGCAACGCCCTCTCCATACGTATCATAGCCTCAATGGCAGGGTCTCTCTCTCCTTTAGATCTCGAACGCTCAAGGATGCTTGCAGAGTCAATGATGGCTGTTGCAACATCTCCACTGAGTATGGTCTGTCGAAATTCAAGAAAGTCATTTTGTAGTCGAGATTTCGACGAATCTTCGGCTACCATCTCGACCTCACTGGGCCTCGAATTCTTTAGCCATCTGTTCATACTGCGAAACTAATGCAGATTCCCTCTCTGCCAATCTGTCTGCATGAATCTTGAAAGTTGACTTTGAATCTTCTAATTCTTTGGTGAGAGCTATTCGGTCATCTACCTCAAGAAGTAGATTTCCTACCGCCCTGAATACGGGTCGCGAAGATTCCTGAGTCGAAAGGGCTTCAATCGTCAATGAGATCTCGTTAACCTGCGCTGAGACAGCCTGTAACTGTGATCTAGTCAATTGGAGTTCTTGAGCCACAGTCTGTAGGGCCTGTGCTGTAACATCGGATTCGCTCATTCATTCCCTCCTGTAATTCCCAGTACCTGCTCTGATGCAATTAACCCACGCATCAAAGTGTTCCATCTAGCCCTCAAGTCCACCATACTTGCTGCCCGTTCAGTGACCTCTATGGTGCCTTCGATATCGTTGAATTCAGCCTCGGTTGTTAGGGAGGCGGCTAAAGCATCCGCATTCTTATGAGTCAATTTGAGCACTAGTCTTGACGACTCACTCTTCCTCGGAGCCATTTAACTCAGCCTCATCGAGCTTTCGCTCATAGTCCAGTGCCGCCTGCTGAGCGATAACTGTCATATCTGTAGCAGTAGCGCCCTCCATAGAACGGCGGATGATTCTGTTATTGGAATCTGTAGCTCTAGTGAATGGTTCCCAAACGCCCCCAGTGAAAGTGTGGTCACACTTGCGGCACTCCCAGATTCCTGCTGCCTTACGCCTAACCTTCTGATATTGGCATACGGGGCAGGTGTATTTCCTAGACTTCTTCTTGATAGCTGAGCCAGCTCTCCTACGTACGCTCACGCCGTATCGAGCACCGAAACGAGCCGTGGCACCAGATTTCTGGGTTCTCTTAGCCATCAATCTGCCTCCTCGGCATTATGCACCATCTCTCGAAGCTCCTTGCATCTGCTTTGAGCATGTTCCATGATTTCAGAAAACTCATTCTCTGTGAATATGCCCTTTAGGCCCTTTTGAAGAGAATGAACGTGGTCATCATCACCCAATGTGATGTGTATTCGCTCATCGCCACCGAGTTCCTCCCTACCATCGGCATCGTAAACGAAACGTCCGCCAACTTTGTGATAGGAGCACATTATGGGAGTCTTGGATACTGGTAGAGGCCTGTCACTGTCACTCATTTCGAATTTCACTTCAGGGAGCATTGCGGACTTCAATGCCGCAATTCCCGCTAAAGCAAATGCATCGAACAGATTGCCGTCATCAGAAATTGCAAACAGATCAAGAATTACCTGCCATGCCTTCTCTCCGGGAATGATGCAGAGATTATCGACATCTATGCACCCTGACTCGCGTATCCCTCTGTCGACTACTCGTCCGAGTTCTATCGACTCTGGACTAGGGGGGCCGGGTTCCCAGTTTGGCCCTGCTACGGGCCTAATCTCAGCACTGCACATCAGACCACCCTGATTTGGACGATCTGGATATGGGGTCATGATTTGGAATTTTACACCCGCGTATACGATGGTGTCACCTATCCTAACCTTTGCAGAACCTTCGGCATTCCGCAGTACACCGATTTCGAGTTCAGTGTTTCTGGACTCCCATCGTGCACGGCCATCGTGCCTCTCATCATTCTCGGCCAATTCGGCCAGATGAGCTCTTAGTAACTGTGGAACTATAGGAATTGCCATCACGCATCACCTCCTTTGAGTGCGTCGACCATTATCTGGTGGACCACCATCGCTGCTTCCATATTGTAATTCCAAGCCTCTTGGAATTCTGCTTGCGACAAGTCGCCATCCATTTGCAGGAACACGAGTTCTCCAGAGTTAGGAAGGATTCCCATAGGTAAGTCGGCTTCCCCGTAATTGTCCTCTTCCTTGTTCAAGTCACATACGACAACATCGTTGATTTTACCCGAAGCAACGGAAACCACCATGTCTGTCATGGGTATTCCTGCATGTGCCAAGGCAACCGAAGCTGCAGTCAAGCCCACGCAGCGGGTTCCGGCCTCGGCACAAAGAATCTCGATTTCTACTCGAACCTTACATCGGGGATACATCTCCAGCAACACTACACTCTCAAGTGCATCTGCAGTTACTTTGCTGATTTCCCTGCTGCGGCGGTTGAAACCGGGTCGCATCCGATCGGTTGTTGAGAAGGGAGCCATGTTGTAACGTACATCCAGTACGGCACGGTCCTGTCGCTGAATCTTCCTTGGGTGGCACTCCATGGGCCCGTATACTGCCGCTACTGCATGATTGGTACCCCATATCACGCGAGCAGAGCCGTCTGCGACTGGGATAACTCCCGTCTCAATCGAGACAGGTCTCAAGTCGCCTGGTCCACGACCGTCCACTCGAATACCGTTCTCGTCAATCATCTGCACGTCGCCATAACCTCCCATCAAGCATCAACTCCTATCGATTTGGCGTCGTCGGACATGGCTTTGAGTTGATCACGGGCAGAGACGATACCGTCAAACTCCCCGTCTATCCAAACTCTTCCGTTGTCAGCGACTATGATTCTGCAATCAGTGTCTTCCTTGAGTTGGCGTAGGGCCTTTCCTCCCTTGCCTATGAGTCGCCCAAGTAGATGCGGGTCGACCTGCTCTATGTTACCAGAGCGAATCTTTCGCAGTCCCATGCCCTTCATAGTGACTACACTAGAATGGGTCTCCTCGACCTCCTGCACCCTGCATAGCACGGCTTCGCCGATATCCATGATACTCCTAGTCCCACCGAATGCGGCTTTACCAGGCCCGAGGCTCATAGGTAATATTGCGTTAAATGGGGCTCCAATGTCGATGAACCAGATATTGTTGGTGCATCCCTCTACGTATCCGATGACCAGATCACTCGGTCGTGGTATGTAGGCCGTTCGAAGCGGCTCTATGGCAATCTCAGTGCCGTTATCGTTCACTCTTCCGTGCTTCGTCGCACGTAGCCGTCCGTCCATTTCTAGGACTCCGTGGCCGGCTTCGTGGCCCTCTGATTCTCCGAGATCCTCTCCCGGTGCGACGAGCAGGGAAGCCCGTCCTTGGTTTCGCGGTCCGCCCGCGTCATTGCTAACACTCATGTTATCTGGCCGC